>WLWD01006041.1_pt1 | contig 380354 bp, 262 predicted proteins | sample 6712731 | NCBI WGS metagenome assembly WLWD01 (sample SAMN12718690, study PRJNA576275) | sponge metagenome | isolation source: marine sponge | host: Mycale hentscheli | place: New Zealand: South Island, Marlborough, Capsize Point | collected 2014-11-01 | reverse complement strand
GATTCTACTGTAAAGCTTACTGAACGGGTTACGTCTCTTCCACAAAGTAGGTGGAGCTCTAATAATTTTTAGAAATGATTCAACTACATCAAACTAAGATGATGAACTCTGTAAAAGTTTTACTTAGAGTTTAAATTGTATATGTGGAATTAATATGTTCTAATCTTTTCATGTATTAGTTTTGTACGATTTATAAATACATTACGATATTACCGCATATTAGCACATACGTGCTTCATGACATAAGGCAGAGTCACCACACTTTATCCACTGCATTACATGACATGTTTTGCTTCATACTATAATTTCCAAGTGTGTGTCTAGGTTCTGCTGTGCATGAGGGTAAACTTGTATTTAACGAGATTCTACTGTAATGCTTACTGAACGGGTTACGTCTCTTCCACAAAGTAGGTGGAGCTCTAATAATTTTTAGAAATGATTCAACTGCATCAAACTAAGATGATGAACTCTGCAAAAGTTTTACATAAAGCGTAATTTGTATCTGTGGAATTAATATGTTCTAGTCTTTTCATGTATTAGTTTTGTACGATTTATAAATACATTACGATATTACCGCATATTAGCACATACGTGCTTCATCACATAAGGCAGAGTCACCACACTTAATCCATTGCTTTACATGACATGTATAAACACATTTTGCTTCATAATATAATTTCAAAAAGTGTGTCTAGGTTTTGCTGTGCATGAGGGTAAAGCTGTATTTAACGAGATTCTACTGTAAAGCTTACTGAACGGGTTACGTCTCTTCCACAAAGTAGTTGGAGCTCTAATAAGCATGGTAGAGGGGTCAACGTCTGCTCGTCACAAGTTCTCAGCAAAAGCTCGGGCACCCTGAATGTCTGCATTGGCCGGGGTAGAGCACGGTTATCAGAGCTGCGTTGATCGGAGAGCGTTCTAAACGCTCTGTGTATTCCGAGCGTTCAGGTGAAGCACGAGGATGAGCAGTAGCTAGAGCGGAAGCGAGAAGTTTGCTAGTAACATCTAAGTCATCTAAAGCACATAAATCGTCTACCTCGGTAATTGTGGACTGTGTGTTGGACGAACTGGAAGATGCATAATCAGAACTCCTGCATTCGTGTGAGCAAAGTGAACTTCGTCGGAAACAACAATTTCTTTAGCAAGGGGAGCAGGCTTACCGCCGCGCTGACGTTGTCTGTAAGGCATGACTGACACAATGTAAATGACACACTGAATATAATTACTAATCCACACTACAACGTTCGGTACAACAGAATGAAACAATAACGGATGCGATAATAAAACTAATAACTTGCGTGTACGGAGTTTTATGTCAAGAAGTTCGTAAGACTCCAGGCTCGGTAGAACGATGGAGGACGACTAGGAAAGGAGAGGCTCAGCAAGAAGCACTACCACTGGAATTCCAACAGGTGCAGAAGGATAACACGGCAGGGGCTCAAGATGAACTCTGCAAAGGAACTCTGGAACTGAAAGAACAAGTAAGAAGTAAGACAACTGACAAAATGAATGAGCAAGAACTTGATTCCGATGTGTGGGCCCGATCTCTGAACCAGAAGAGTCTAGTCAACTATCCCACCGCTGCCACCAGGTGTGGTAGCAACGCTGGCGGCTAAGATAGCAAAGAAAGGGTCACAGGTACGCTGCCACCAGATTTGCAAGGCCAAAGCTTATTAAGGCTCCCAAACCCAAGTTGACAGAGGTTTAATCCTATCAAAAATGAATGTTGGTTAAGGCAAGATAGTACAACTCAACTGAAGCAAGCACAGGAAGGCCAATATATAGAGAACCCTCCTGAGCATGCCCAATGCATGGAGAGACATAAATATGTGTTGTATGAGGGTGATGCTGGGAATGAATTGTTCTAAGTGAATGACCAGTACATGGGAATGACTTGTTCTGAGTGAATGACCAGTACGTGGGAATAAGTACAAACAAACAACTGATGCATGCTAATAATAAACTGAGTGATAATATGAGTGTGTGTTCGAAGTAGTGTGGGGGAGTGGCTGGGCCATTCTACCACATCTTTCGCTTACATGGTGCGGGCTGGGGTATAAAGGACTGAAGGGGGAAAGACATGGACACGGAAAAAAAATGTGGAAAAGAGGGAGAGGAGAGGGGAAAAGGGGGAAGAGAGAGAAAGAAAAAGGAGGAGAGAGTTTCTAAGTGAAAAACTCTAAAATAAAAAACCGGCACTGGGATAAGAGAAACAAACAGGCACTGAGATAAGAGAAACAAACAGACACTGAGCTAAGAGAAACAAACAGACACTGAGCTAAGAGAAACAAACAGGCACTGGGATAAGAGAAACAAACAGACACTGGGATAAGAGAAACAAACAGACACTGGGATAAGATACTATGTACTACATTGGCTTTAACACGTTGCACTGGTTTAGCTCCTGCTGTGGCTTCCTTTGGATCCGGGCATCCAGGAGTCGCCACTGCTCTGGGCTGTGTGTGTGCCGGGTGGTACCAAAGGTCGGGCTCGTTGTTGTGGTTTGAGAGGCGGGGTTTGGGGTTACATTGGCCCCTCGGCCTGGCCAATTACTTCTTATTTGCACCAGCTGCTGGTGCCAAATAAAAGCCTCCATCCCCCAAACCATAGTACTCTCACACACCCCTCTTCTCGCTACCACCCTCGATCCTACCCACTCTACACCTACGCCGCTTATCTACCCCCCCCCCCCCCCCCCCCCCCGCTCGCTCCCACCCTCTTTTTTTATCATGCAACAACAATTTGGGAAAATATGACAATCACACATAGTCAGCAGGTGCGTGCTTGGACCAGATTTGGTAGGTTCCAGCTATCGTGCACTGTCTCCTTGGCCGCTGGCCGCGATCTGCCTTCAACTCACCGTCTGCGAAGGTCCTGCGCTCCCTCCCGCCAGTTCCTTCGAGAATGCGGCCAGCTGCTCCCTGGGAATCCTCACATACAGCTGGTACACCGAGCTCTGCCACCTGCCTAGCATCTTAATGGTGGAATCCTCCATGCCCTGCCTTGCTGCCGTCGTGGCCGCTCCACTTCGGAAGCTGTGCCCGGAGTAAGCTCTGCTGTCCACTCCTGCCTACTCAAGTGTTCGCTTCACCTCCGCCACCAGCCTTGGCCTGGTCAGTGGGCTTCTGTCCTGGAACCTGAAGAAGGGACCAGGCCCATTGAACAGGTTGACCATAGGTGACCTTGCTTTGCTCCCACCCTCGGCCCCCGTGGGCTCTGGTCAAAGCACCATCCCACTACTTGGCTCCCTGCTTGCTGAGCCAATCTCTTCCTCCTCCGCATCCAGCTCTCGGATCCCACCGCTCGCCAGCTCACTGTTGCTTGGTAGCACACCCAAGCCACCTGTCCACCAAACAACAATAATGATAGTCATGCTTGCACTGCCCTCGCACCTCGCCCACTTATACTACCCCCCCCCCCCCCCACCTAAGCCCCCACCTTCCTTCACCGGGCAAATGCCCATCCTCTACCCCTACTTACTTTCTCTCCCCAGCACAGCGGTTGCCTCTACTGGCGATTGGCTACTCGCACTTGCCCCCATGCCGAGCTCCTCTCTTTGCGCCCCCCCCCCCTGCTCCATGCTACTGTGCTCTTTTCCGCTGCCAGCTGACTGTTCTCTGCCCACGGTCCAGCTCCCGCTATTCCCAACCACATGCTCTTGCCATGCTAGCGTGTTCCATGCCTGCTTCACCTTCTCAGCCTTCCGCCCCCGCGACGAGACCCCTGTCATCATGTTCTCGCCTACCACCTGCTGGCATCTCGCTGCCTCGCATGCTCCCACCCTGCTCAGCCTGCCACCTGCTGGCAGTATGCTGCCTGCTGCCTCGGCGTCACTCTTGCCATGATAGTGCGCCCTGAAGCCTGCCACCTGCTGGCAGTATGCTGCCTGCAGCCTCGGCGTCACTCCTGCCATGATAGTGCGCCCTGACCGTTCTCGGCCCCTGCTCATCACTCTTATGCCATGCTAGCATACTCCATCCTGCCCCCCAGCCTCCCTAAGGCTGCTACGTCTCGCTGGTTTGCTCGGGCCTTCGCTCAATACGGCCCGCATGCCTATTGACCTCCACAAACCCCTCTGCTGAGCACACACTTGCACACGTGCTCCTGCCTCTCGTGCGCCGGCATCTACCCCCTATGAGGGAAGCGCATTCCTCTTCCTATACTCTTGCTTGTTCCCTGCCCACACGAGCTCTCCCATCCCCAGCCTACCCCTATACTACACGACTATCCTATGGGGAAGGTCCCCTCACTAGCTCCCCATAAGTTCACAGCCGCGTGGCTGGAGAAGGGCTGGCTGAGGAGACCCCTCCCCCCTTGTCCCTAACCTATGCCCCTGTCTCACCTCCCACACTGCTTTCTCTCTGAGCCTCCTGAATATTTCCGAACACCCCCGCAATAATGGCGTCCACCGTCTTTGGATCCAAATTCATCGCTGCCACTATGGGTGCTGTCCCTGAACCTGAAGCTTCCTCACTCGCCATCTTACTCCAGCTAGTGATGCGCTTTAAAGTCTCGCTCGCTCACTAATAACAAGACAAGATTGTCCCTGGTGCCACTATACGGGTTTGCTGGCCTGGCACTGCTTGTCTGTGAAAACTGCTAGCATGTGGTCCCTTGACTTCGCGCCTCAACTTAAATATATATCGTCGTCCCTTTCCCACTATCTTTCCGCATTTGGGCCACTCCTATCTGCATGGCCCGGTCGCTCCCAGTGCCGATGTTAACCCCGGTTAACTAGAATATTAACCTCTATTGCTGTCCATGTGCACGGTCAGGTAGTCGTGTCTTGCTGTGCTAATATACACTTAGTCCAATTGCCGAATTAACCTTGGGTATTGGAGGGCCTTAAACTGCCTTAAGTAGCTAGCCTGATCGACTGCTTCTCTGGTGGTAGCGTACTCCCGAGAACGTTTCCCCACAGTTGGTAGCAGCGGTACGCCAGTTCTTCTTAGAGCTGGTTTGGAAACGTCCTCACTCCGTCGAGATTAGCGTTCTTTTCCAGTAGCCAGCCAGCATTTGGTGTTGTCCTGCATTCTTTCCTCTTCTTTGACAGAAGCCAGAGATTGGTGCTGTCTTGTCTCATCCCGTTCTATTCCAATTGAGTCGAGCCCATTTCAAGTTTCACTTGTATATATTTTCTTTATCAGGCAATCCCTGAGTTCTTCCGGTGTTGACGGTTTCCGCCAATTTCCGATTTCCAATTGTCCGTTCCTGAGCTGTTCCTCAGCTTTTACTTCAGTTTCCGTGTGGCGAGCCCTACCAAACTATCAACTTCCTTGGCAGTCCCAAGATTTCGGGATACTACCTTTGTCCTTTCTTCACTCGCCCTTCGGTTCATTTTACGAATGCAAGTTATCTGTTTGACTTATTGCACTGTTATTGTTACATTTTGTTGTTCTCGAACACTTAAATCTCTTGTTTTAATTTACTCAGTGTGTCATTTATTAGTCATGCATACCAGACGTCATAGGGCCAAGGTTCTTGCCAAGGCCAACCTTTCACCTACGCACTCTGACTCTTCTTCAGTTCCTGCCTCTGATTATATTTCACTGCCCTCTATTAATTCTTATTCTGCGTCTGGTGATTCACCTTTCTTATCTCACTTCTGCCGAGACGATTACTGAAAATGATATTGTTATCCCCAAAGAACCTGCTTTAGCTTCAGCCCAACCTAGTCCTTCATTGACTAATGATCCTACTTCTTTTCTTAAGTTTATTTCAGATCAAGCAAAAGCCGCTGAAGTGGATCCTACTATGCTGATGTTTGCCCAATTAATTACTCAGAACAGGCAGATAACTCCTCCCATTCAAGTTCAGACTCCCAATTTGGTTGATCCTAAAAGTTTGTTCTCTGCCATTGGCAAGATGGTTGAAGGAGAAGACATTTTCGTCTTTCTCCATCGTTTTGAATTTGAGCTGACTACTCGAGCTATTGCTCCCCATCGATGGCTGACTTGCTTACCCTCCATTTTGATAGGCCAATTTAAAGAAGCTTATTATAATAATGCTTCAGCCTGTACTTCTTACGAGGATATGAAGATTGTTTTGTTGAATGTGGGTGGGTATTCCATCTCGGAGTGTTTGAATTCCTTCCCACTCAAATTTAGGACGAGCGGAAGTAGATCCATCCTCCAATGGTATAATGGGTGGAAATATAAGTTTCAGGTTATTCTACATAGTCTCCCCTTTCTGGTTAACTGCTCAGATAAGCTAATTGATGAGATGTCAAGTGTTTTCGCTAATATTGGTGTTCTAGCTGGTTTCACTTCTGACCAGCGTAATTCTATTCTTTCTAAGCAGTGTGAATCTAACCAGTCTTTCATCCAAAAGTGTAATACATGGTACACCACTGTCTCTTTTTCCATTCCTAAATCTCACTCTGAGCCTCGTTCTCATTCCAATTCGCATTCTGATCACAATTTCCACAACCCCTTTCATTCTAAACCCCATTCTTCTTCAAGTTCCAATTACCGACCTTCTCATTTTTATAGTGACCAATCTGTTAGTTCTTCTAACCCTCCTCAATTTCCTGGGCGTGACCTGCAACTGTGACATGTTATAAGTGTGGTAACCTAGGACATTATGCCAACCGTAGTCCTACTAGGCGTCATCATTCTAGTAACCATTCTCATCCTCCTCCCACCAACCCTCCCACTCAGCCAATCCCAAGTCACCCCTCCTCCTCAACCAGTTGCTCAAGTCCCTCCTATTCCTCCTCCTCGTACTCGTCCTGAACCTGTTCCCAGGAACAGCAGAATGGTAGACTTTGATAATTTTTCCGATGGTTTGAGTCAGTCACTTGTTTTTGTCTAACCCAATTAATTCGTTTGATGAAGAGGATTTAGTCACCTATGGCTGTATTAATGGTTTTGAGACACCAATTGTCATTGACTCCGGGGCCAGGATTTCCCTGATTTCTGATGACTTCATTGATATTGATTACGAGCCGGTCAAATTTGTTAATATCACCGGAATATCTCAAGTCCCCAAGTCAGTGCCTGTTTTTGAAATTCCCGTTGAACTCCCTACACTTACAGGAGTTTGTTTACTCGCTGTGGATTCTAGGCTACCACCTAGGACCGCCTTATTTGGAACAGAATTTGGCAAGTCTAACTTGTTAGATTTAATTGCCCATGTTAGGTCGAATCCTGTACCTGTATTCACGGTGACCCGTGCCATGCAGGCTGAGAATAAGCTTGCAGAGCAGATCGCTGGTGCTTTACATGCTTCTGAGGGTGCTAGCCCTCTGCCTCTGGATGAGATAGCCGAGTTTGATGATGAGACAGACTTGATTGAAACCGAGCCTGTAACCGAATTGGTCACTGTTTATGCTGAGAATAACTCTGTTACTAATGTTATAGACGAATCTGTTGATAATGTTGTGGACTATGTTAACGAGTCAGTCAATAATTCCATTGAAAGTCCTGCTGAACCTCAGGCTGTTCCTAGTATGAGTCCCTCACCTGCTATTAGTAACTCTTTGGTTCCCATTCCTATTCCCACACTCAAGTTTGATGGGATTACAAGAGACAAGTTTGGTCAGTTGCAACGTGAAGATGAGTCACTTGCTCCACTTTGGGAATTCGCTAGAAAGCACGAAAAGTCCTTCTTCATTGTTAATGGCCTCTTAATGTGCTTAACGACCACCCAAAACCAGTTTTCACATGCCTTACTTGTGCCCACGTCTTTGAGGAAGGATGTTCTCATGGCAGCCCATGATGGCCTAGGACATGGTGGTATTGGTGCTACCCGTTCACTGATTAATAGGTACTTCACCTGGCCGAATATGGCTAGTGATATTAAATCTTATGTCCAGGCATGTTCAAAGTGCTTAAAGTTCAATAAATCTGGTCCTGGTAGAATTCCAATGGTTGAAGCAGAAATCGTGTCCCAGCGAGGTGAGAAGCTAGCTGTGGACATTGTAGGTCCCATGCCTAAGGCCAAAGGCAACCTCCGCTTCGTATTTACCTGTATGGACCTTGCTTCAGGTTTTCCCTTTGCAGTGGCTATGAAAACCTACACAGCAGAAGAAACTGCCAAAGCTCTCCTTTCAATAATTTTGGTGTTGGGGGTGCCATTACAGGTCCTGTCAGACCAGGGTTCTAACTTTCTGTCGGCTACCCCTTCCCATTTGCACAGAAAGTTTGGTGTCGAAGGTGTTAAGATGTCACCTTACCACCCCCAGAGCAATGGCAAGCTCGAACGCTTTCATTCATCCTTGAAAGCTATGCTGTCTAAATGTATAGATGCTAGACAAGACTGGCCCTTAGCTCTAGATTTGGTACTGTATTTCTTTAGGAGCATCCCTCACTCGCGTCATGGTTTAATTCCCCATGAACTTCTCTTTCTGAAACCTACCCCCTTTATCCCTTCCACTCTCAAATCTCTGTGGCTGTCTCCTACCTCCAACTCTGTTGTGGGGGTTAAGTTGACAGTATCGGGTTGTTGATACTGGTAGCTGCCACCAGAATATTCTTTGGATGAATCTTAGCGTAGAGGGGATTGTGGTTGAGAGCCGTCCCTGTTCCTCTAAGCTAAGTTACCCAGGTTACAGTAATGCAACTAGCTTTACAGTTAAATATGTTTATTAAACTAGCTTATAGTTACAAACTTAGAAGACTGGCCCAGGCAGTGCTGGCTAGCCACTATATACTAAACCTGCCAGCAAGCCTGGTGTGAAGGTGTGATACAGCATTAACATGAGAATAGACAGTAAAGAGCAAGTTAATTTGGTATTTGTCTTATGAGACCAAACAGATATGAATGTGTAATGTTAGTATTCATATTACTAATGTAAGTTAGTTAGTTGTGTGTGGAGGATGTTGAGGGCAGGTCTCCACCACATCTGTGAATGTTCCTTCCTTTATTGCTGACATAGACAACATTTTATCGTGTCAGACACACTATGTTAAGCAGGCCATGTCAGCCAAACATTGCAAAGACAGAATTTCAAAGGAAGATGCCCTTGTCCGTGATTATAATGTTGGGGATGTTATATATAAGAGGTCTCCTGGGATCAACAAGTGTTTAGATGATTCCTGGGAGGGACCCTTTACCATTGTCAAATTACTTCCGCCAGTTAACTGTGCCATTGTCCCACAAGGTAGTAAGAAGGTCAAGTCTAAGGTTATCCACCTGTCTCAGGTCAAGAAATCCTTGCCCATTAACCGAGCTCTCATCATCCCCGATGAAGACATCACAGATGACTTTTGACAGGAAAATTTACCCAAACCCATTGACCTGTCACCCGACTAATGTCAGCAACTCCAATCTGTACTCGACGCATTCTCTTCAGTGTTCACCGACACACCAGGTATCACTTCCATGATTAGTCACTCCATCCCAGTCACTTCGACATTGCCTATCTGGTCACCATCTTATTCAATCCCAATTGCGCACCAGGAAGCCTTTAGACTTGAGATTGAAAATCTCTTGTCCCTTAATATCATTGAGCCTTCCTCTTCAAGGTGGTCCAGCCCTCCTATGCCTGTCCGTAAAAAGGATGGAGGCATACGTATTGTCATTGACTACAGGAAGCTGAACAGGATTACCATTAGGGACCCGTTTACTATGCCCTCTATTGAAGACATCATTGCTCAACTTGGGTCTGCAGAGTTTTTGTCCAAGATAAACCTCCTAAAAGGGTTCCTCCATCAGGTTCTTGACAGAGGATTCTAAAAAATTAACTGCGTTTTCCTGCCTTCAGGGAAAGTTTCAATATCGCGTGATGCCATTTGGGCTCACGAACGCACCCAGTACTTTTCAGCAATTAATGCAGAGTGTCTTACGTTGTCTGGAGTCCTTTTCTCTCCCTTATATAGATGACATTATCATTTATTCCACTTCCTTCAGTGATCATTTGTCCCACATCATCACTGCCGTACTCTCCCGACTAAGTACTGCTGGTCTCACTGTCAAACAGAGCAAATGTTCTTGGTGCTTCGAGTCTTTTGACTTCCTTGGCTTCCATGTAGGTAGAGGAAAGCTCCACATTTCGTCCATTCGTGTTTCCCACTTTACGAACTATGTTCTTCCCACGACCAAGTCTTCGCTTCGTTCATTTCTGGGGTTTGTTATGTTTTATTCTCGCTTCATTCCTCGTTTATCATCTTTCACAACCTTCTTAAATTCTCATCTGACCAAGAACAGTCCCGACCATATACAACATGATGACGACTCTATTACAGCGCTTAAGTCTATTATCAGTTCTGTTTCACATCATGTTTCACTTGTAATTCCCAATGTTACGGATTCATTGTGTGTTTTTACTGATGCCTCTTATAAGGGCATGCCATTGGTGGAGTGTTATGTGTCTTTAGGAACGAATCGTGGATGCCATGTAGTTTCTACTCCCGCCAATTGTTATCCCGGGAAGGGAATTATCCTATCCTGGATTTGGAAGCAGCAGCCCTGCTTGCTGTCGTCAGACACTTCCTTTTTATTTTTCAGGACAATATTTCAAAGCTTTCGTCGACCATTCTCCACTCATAAACATCTTAGATGGCCAACCCCCGTCCGCCAGATTATCACGATGGAAAAAAGTTCTAGCATACTATGATTTCAATATCTATTATGTGAAAAGTCGAGACGTCATGGCCGATGCTATGTCCAGACAAGATTGGATTCAAACACCTGCTCTTCAGCCTACCCGTACTGTCATTTTGTAACTTACTGCAGTTCTTTTACACTTACACTTTGTCTAATTTGCCCACTTTGCTTACCTGTACTTTGTACATTCTGCCTACTCAGTCACTTTACACTTGTTCACTCTTTATCCTTGTTTCATCCCTATCATTTCACCCCTTTTTCATTACGTGTTTTCATCCTTAAAAGGGGGGAAATGTCGTAGAACACTCCTCCTCCAGTATTCACATTCTCCTCCATTTATTATTTTACACGCATACTCATCCAATTCCAACTACCCTTCACCCGTGGCACATCATTTCCATTTAACATTCACTTCTGTGCCACATACCCAGTTTTATACATCACCCCTTTTCTTTGCGCACGGGCAGTGAGTTTGCTATATATTGGCTTGCTGTCCATGTGCACGGTCAGTTGTAGTCATGTCTTGCTGTGCTAATATACACTTAGTCCAATCGCCGAATTAACCTTGGGTATTGGAGGGCCTTAAACTATACACAACATATTTTATCAACTGTATACAAACGGGAGTAATAGTCCAATGGTGATTCATTGCCAAGTTGATCTGTTCTTTCTTTAACAGCAGAATATCTATTGATAATTGCACGTATTTAACATGACACTTGAATAAAGTATAATTTTTTCACGCCAGTGTTATCCAGTATTAAAAAGTCAATAGCCAAATGTCTTTGTGCTAATTATATCAAAGTAATGGAATTGTCATCTGTAGGAACAATATAACCAAATGTATTCTGCTTCAAATATTTATTGCAAGTGAGTATAATGTTTCTTGAAGGCATATTGTTGTTATTAATACTTTTCCCCTCTCCAAAACATTTCATTTTTATTGGTTTGTTATGGCACTCAATCCAAAACCACATTTCTGTGGCAGCTCCTGAGTCGTACTGTAACAAAATACTAACGAAGGATCTAAACGAAAAAAAATGATTTTTTCATAATGGAAAGCCCATATACAAAACTATACTTTCCGTCTCGATCATAGCCAATCCACACTGTTTGAGAAATTTCCATGATTCTATCTGGGATACCTTTTGCACTGAAGATACAGTTGAATATATGATAAACAAGGTCAGTTGCCTCCGTATCTTTAACTTCCGTTGACTGATGAACTCTATAGAAAACTGCATTTGCCACAGATAGCATGTAATTATCAAAATTTGCGCTCTGGCTAAGATAACCAGGAATATACGCACGCTCACAGTCATCTCTCCAATCAATATTTGAAATCCTTTTGTATTCCTCCCACTCATTCTGTGAAAAAGGTGTAAATAAAACTTCACGAGAAGCCTTTTTCATTTTATTCCGATAATACACCAATCCGTCTGGACCTGAATAAGCCAAGCACAACAAGTTTCGACAGGATGCAAGACATGACAAATGCAAGGACTTCTCTCTAAAAACCTGAGCATTGTCCACAAAAATATAAGTGTTATCAGTTATATTACCAATGTCGTCTTTGAGATATTGAAGATCAAAATAATATGCCTTCTTATATTGACGTAGTGCTAGGTAGTATGCCTCGGCTAATGTTGTTGTTTTGCCAGTATTAACTGGCCCTACGAATCTGACAACATGTCCTTCCATATCTTCTAAAATCTTCGTGTGTTGGGCACATTGTCTGCTAACATAATTCTCTAAAACAAAAAACAACATAAAATAATGTGTTTAAAATGGCATGTGCTTTGTAAACTCTTCCTCCACATATTTATCCAGGAAAACCATTAATAAGTGTCATTGATAATGATAACTAAATACTGCCGCCAAGTGTTTCATTATCTAACTCATCACACACATTGACTTTAATCATAGCTACATAGGTACCAAAACATCTTGAATTTGCATACCTCTAATACTGTCACTTGCTCGCCAATGGCAATAAAAAAAGGGGGGGGGGAAAGGGGGGAACCCTCAAACAACGAAAACTTACGTCCCAGAGACTTTGGCAGTCTGATGTTTTTTGCACTTGTAACCTCTACATTTAATATATAAAGATTAGTGAACATAGGAAACATGAAATTGCTGCAAATATTTTATCAAGAAATACTATTGCACTATGCCTAAGTTTTCTTCCGCAAGTTAGTAATACACTGATTCTCATATTTTGAGTTAAAACTGCTCCTGTCATTATGTTTCAGCTTTGGACAAATTGTAAGAGTAATCAAAAGTTCCCAGAGTCCATCCTGCTTATGAGTGAATTTAGTGAAACCTAAACCTCTTTCTATGCTAACTCTTGAGGAAGAAATGACACGTATTGAGGAGTTACATAAAATATGTTTTTAGACTACTTAAAGGTGTTACCTTTTTTTGTTGTCAAATTTGCTTTTTCCTTTCTCAGCTGTTCTTCTTTATTTCTCAGCTGTTCTTCTTTATTTCTCAGCTGTTCTTCTTTATTTCTCAGCTGTTCTTCTTTATTTCTCAGCTGTTCTTCTTTATTTCTCAGCTGTTTTTTTTTCCTTTCTCAGCTGTTCTTTTTCCTTTCTCAGATATTTCAAATTCTCTTCATTTTTTTCGTGCTTAATAGCGTTTTCAGTTTCCTCAATATATTTTTGAATTCTTTCAATTTCCTTTTCAACTCTTTCAATAGATTTTTCCACTATTTCAATATCTTTTCTCACTTTCACCAATTGCTCGTCTTCCATTGAATCCTATTGCATTTAAAAGAAAGTAATAAACATTACATCCATAATGTTTAAATGAGCTAATACACATGTTTACGCTTATAAGTTTACTTCTTTTGCTGTTCGAAGATGACTCTGCCATTTAACACGTTAAGAGACTGCAATAATAAATGGAAATCATGAACTATTACCACATGGCTACTTCAAGACGCTATGTAATAATCATTTTGTAAGGTGTGGTTGCCACACAAAATTGTATATTGGTGGTATTGGGTTGTATAGGGGTGTGGGTTGTATAGGGGTAGTATTGGGTTGTATAGTGTTGGTATTAAATTATTATTAACCCAGGTGCATGGGTGAGAGGGTTGCAGTAGTCACTTTTTCTATCAACAGTGGACTTTAAATATATTTGAGCTTGTTTGCATTCTCCATGGCAAATTGTCCTCTCTTACTTCTTTCATTTCCATGAATGGCATCTGTGGGCATTGATGAATATTCACATGCCTAATTAACAGTTCATTTTATGCTTTCCTCTATGTGGCTTATCCGCTTAAATCATGCTTTGCTCCATATTTGGAAGTGTGGCCATTAATTGTTATTACAACATTTCTTGGCAGGGGTATGATAATTTTTTTTTTCATCCTTACTCAAAAATATTTATGAAACATATCACCGAAAAGCCCTTTAAAATAAGCTATCTTTTGGCATCAAAGTCAAGGATATTGAACGAACAACAACAAAGTTATGGTGGAAAATAAAATGTCTTAAATAATTAACGAGTTTGTGGGATAGTTCCCCCCTAAAACAAAATCCTACCAAAAGCCTGTCCTCTCTGTGCCAGCTGCTTTTGAGCCTTGTGGTTAAAACTTGTAGTTATTCTGCTAGCATGAATATCATCCCAGTTTCTTACCAAAACGGATGAAACTCAGCAACTAGCAACACTTGGAGAGACGACAGCAACCACGGCTAGAGACGACAGCAACTACGGCTAGAGACGACAGCAACTACGGCTATAGACGACGGCAACCACGGCTTAGAGAGACGACGGCAACCACGGCTAGTAGAGACGACAGCAACTTACTAACCAATTTTTCAACAAGACACGTTGTCTAGCTACGGAATCACGTGCACATGACCTGCACACACCCTGTACTATAATATAGTCTCTGTAGCTAGGTCGCCAATTTGAAGCTATTACATCATCATTATTGCGTCATACTCATGGTCAGGCCCGTATCCTGCCAATAATTCTGTGCTACGGAGTCAGTATTTTTGTGTGTAGTGCAGTAAACGTAGCACTTAGCTCTCCGTGAACCTGTTATTGTGGTAAAAGTCTTATATCAAAGGGGGAGGTGTTACAGATGCAAATAAAGACTTGTTGGGGTTGTTTGGGGCCAGAAAGAGGAATTTACAAGTTTCAGACTGTAGCTACATTCATTCCAGAGATAGGGCCTATACTAATTATAGTGGCACATTTTTATAACTAGCTCTACTCTATGTAATAATAGTGGTACATCCCTATGACTAGCTATACTTTATGTAATAATAGTGGTACAGCCCTAGAATTAGCTCTACTCGATGTAATAATAGTGGTACATCCCTATAACTAGCTCTACTCTATGTAATAATAGTGGTACATCTTTATAACTAGCTCTACTTTATGTAATAATAGTGGTACAGCCCTAGAATTAGCTCTACTCTATATAATAATAGTGGTACATCTCTATAAAACTTACAGAAACTTGAACTTTATGTTTTCAACTGCTAAATGTAATTCAGCATAGCAACAGACAAGTATCCTAGGGAACATCCTAGGGAACCATTATTATCAGCACTTGAGCTTCAGGAACACTAGAAGTGAGAAACTATAGAGTTCATAAGGTCACTACATTGCATCAGCACAAGTGGTTGTGTTAAATAGACTGCAGTATAGCCAGGCTGGCTTGCTCCATTCGCAATATTATGAGTTCATTTTTTATAACTGATGATCTAATCTTACTGTCTACACAGATAGAACTTCACATTGCTGTGGTGAAACTAAAATTTATGTGTATTATTTTATTTTTTCCAACCACAGAATGCAATTATACTCAGGAATGATTGGGTACGGTATGGTTAAGGCTGCAGTTCATCAGCTGGTACACAGTATGAGCCAGCCGTCTTGTGGAATACAATGTTGTTGTCTTGTCAACATGGTGCGTATGTGTGTGTGTGTGTGTATGACAGAGTGACTCTGGACACACCAGCCAATAGCAAGGGCATGCCAAATGCCAACTTCTCTGACTGGACTCCATTAGAAATTGTGGCTGGTACTATATATAAGTAGACAGAAGGCCAGGACCGGCCAGCAAATGGAGGCCTCCTCTCATTAACTACTTCTGAATGTGTAACAGTTATTGCTAAAGATAACTGACTTTGTGTGACTTAGTAATATGTAGTTAAATAAACGCTATTGGTGAAATCAATGATGATGAGCTAAGAGTTGAATTTGAATGAAACTGTCTTCTTCTAATTGATAGTCCGCCAGCTAAAGAAAACTGACTTTGTGTGACTTAGTTATATGTAGTTAAATAAACGCTATTGGTGAAATCAATTATGATGAGCTTTGAGTTCAATTTGAATGAAACTGTCTTCTTCTAATCCACAGTCCGCCAGAGAGTTGGAGTCCTCGTCAAGAACCTGTCCATTTACTAGCAGCCTCACCTGACCTCGTGCAAACCCAGCATGAGTCTCTACTTGTTCTTTAAGATCGCGCACAGAGTCTCCTTGCATAACAGACAATTTAAAGTGATGGTCTTCTCCTTCTACAGTCACGTTGATGAGAACTGGACTAGGCACACGCAGCACCAGGTGGAGCACAGACTGATTTATGTAAGATTGTAGACACTCTAAAATTGTTGTGCAGGATATGACCTCCGAATAGCAGGCGTTGACGAGGAATTGGCACACCTTCCTGCATTTGAATCTGTTTTTTGATTTCCAGCACATGGTCCCACCAACTCATGTCTACCTCGATATACTCACCAGTCTGTGTCTTCACAAACAATTGCATCTTCTTCAGCGCTCTACCTGCTGCACAACAAGAAGTCTGGTTACAGTTTTGTGAGTAGAACGAAAATCCTTATCACTCCCACCCCAGAAAATTCCTAATTGTCCCAGTTGCGGTCGATTTTCGCGCGTCTAATTAGTGCCGCCTAGAGAACATCAAGCTCCACCCACTCTGTCGTTGTGAAGTGGCCTGTTGAGTTTGGCTTCATAGTTGGGTCTTGTTATGTACAAGTTTATCCTCTGGCTAACCAAATCTGTGTCCACACTTGCAAAGACTTTTCTTTTGTAGAATATCTTCATACTAATAATATTAAGTGCTTTGAAAATGTTTGGTGTCAGTACGTGATGAAAATTAGCAACAAGTGTTTAGATGCTTCCTGGGAGGAACCCTTTACCATTGTCAAATTACTTCCGCCAGTTAACTGTGCCATTGTCCCACAAGGTAGTAAGAAGTTCAAGTCTAAGGTTATCCACCTGTCTCAGGTCAAGAAATCCTTGCCCATTAACCGAGCTCTCATCATCCCCGATGAACACGTCCCCTCAATATCATCCACCACTCCCCTCAATATCATCCACCACACCCCTCCAAATCATCCATATCATCCACCACTCTCCCTTCATATCATCATCCACTCCCCCTTCATATCATCCACCACTGACCCTTCATATCATCCACCACTGCCCCTTCATATCATCCACCATTCCCCCTTCATGACATCATCCACTCCCCCTCCATATCATCCACCACTCCCCCTTCATATCATCATCCACTCTCCCTCCATATCATCTAAGGTGTGTGTGTGTGTGTATGTGTGTGTGTGCGCGCGTGTGTGTTAAAGCCAGGAAGTAGTTGTACTTTTCGTCCTTTATTTTTATAGTGGGAGGACTCATCAGCTGGCCCCACAGCAGCATCTCCTAGTTTCGAGCCATCTTCTGACCAGTCATCACACGGACAAGTATGTGAGTGTGTGTTCTTCTCACTTTCATTTTGATATGGAGGGGAGTAGTAGACCATATCTTCCACAACTCCCCTCCATATCATCATCCACTCTCCTTCTACATGTTCCACCACTCCCCCTCTATAACCACCCCCCTCTCCCTCCATATCATCCACCACTCCCCTTATATATCATCCACCACACCCCCTCCATATCATCTACCACTCCCCTGCTCTTATACATCAATTTCTGGCACATAAAGAAGATCAAGTCATCTTCTATCTCCTCTCATCCTAACACATGTGTGTGTGTGTGTGTGTGTGTGTGCATGTGTGTTTGTATGTTCTAGCCAGGAAGTACTTGTACTTTTCGTCCTTTATTTTTATAGTGGGAGTACTCATCAGCTGGCCCCACCGCAGCTCTCCTGGTTTTGATTTGAGAGCAATATCTTTTTTTATTGCTAAGAAATAAATTTTTTACCAGGAACACTAATCCCTAATTCTGGCAACCCAGCACTTATACCTGACCAACCTGGAGGACCATAAAAATTGTCATTCACTTACTATTTTGGCTAGATTGAGCTAATTTAGCCTGGTTTTTTTTTTCTTTTCTTTTTTTCATCAAAATCTGAAAGAGACCATTCGGATTATTGACAACAACAATTATTCCTGACCAGAGCACTTGGCTCGCACACATCAACCCACAAATTCTTGAGGTAGTAGCTCTTACTGTTGTTGATAAACCACTAGTGCTGCAAAAGAAAGGTTTTTTTGTCAATGCATAATACACTTTCAAATAGTTTAAATTTACCTCCTCAATAGCAAATTTGAACAGTTGTGTAGCATTCTTTATTACTCATTTTAATTTTTTTTTAATTATGAGATGAATATAATAAATAATATCAGGATGGCAAACGTTATGAGGAAGTGTGAACATTTGATTTATTTTGCAGTTCATGGGGCAGATAGGATATGCATCGGTCTGTCCTCCTCAACCACAGTGGTGGTGCCTGCAACTGTGACAGATCCTGCTAGTCATTTTCTGTGGACATGTCCTCACATGTGGGCATCAACTTAGTGGCTGGTGGGTGGGGCTCACGTGGCAAGAACTTGGACGTAGTAGAAGTTCTACTCAACGACCATTGGACGACTGCAGACTCACTGGACCCTTGCAAGTTTATATGACTCCCACTCAATAGATTACTTCAACAGCAACAGTAGTGACCTAGATAGTGATGCATTTCTAGAAGAGAACTCTGTTGATGATGTAGATGGAGCTCTGTAAACTGTTTAATTTTTTTTCCCGACAGTCAAAATTTCCCTCATTGCTATTGTTCTTTACTCTGCATGCTTCAATTGTTTATTATGGCAAAGAAAGTTGGCTTGGTTTGGTTCAGCTGATTGACTAGAGTTTATGACCGAGAAGTGTTTGAGTTTGTGGATATGTTCATCGTTAGCCCATTAAGTGTTCAATTTGGGAGAATGTGCTTGTATTTGCTAGCTGATTAGCTCTAACAAAAGCTAATTGAAGCTATCAACACCAATAGTTGTGATAAAACAAACAGAATGTATATAATATATATACAAGCTTTAAAATGCAATACCTTTTGTTGCAAATAAATCCACCAGACCTCTTTATTCCTTAAATCTATATTTTTATCTTGCTTCTTATCATTGATAAATTCCTTTTATTAGGATGTGGTGTAATAGCCATCCCCCCACATTATCACTCACCCTTTCCCATATGAACAGAACAGTCACTGTCATCCTAGTTCTCACTGTGTGTGTATTGTGTGACTAAGTGTATGTTTGTGTGTGAGTATATGTGCAGCCTGAACTGCAAGCAATAGCCTGCTACTAAGTGTTAATTAACTATGTATGATGTCATAATCATGAGCTGGGCATGTGCAGGTCTTTTATATTGTGGCCAACCATGTGCTTAGCCTCAGTCTGACTCTTGTCACGAAATTATCAACTTAACCTTTTGTCAAACGTTAGCATCTGTAAAAGGGGCACTGTTTGGCCTCAGGCCTTGTTAGAGGGGTTGTTGATAAGCTGTGTCAGCTGCAGACCCTGGTGGCAGCAACCTTTGGCTGTCTCTGCCTAGCTACACCTACCACACCTGGTGCCAGCGGTGGTCCAGAAGACTTTCAACTCCTCTGGTTTAGAGACGGTCCACTCCTCGAAATCATCTTACCAAATAAAGCTTTCTTGTTTGTCAGTTCTTCTTGTTCTTACAGTGTTCTTTCTATCACAGGTAGACCCTCAGTCACACCAGGCGCTTCATTTCCGTTTCCACTCCTGTCAGTCCCTTCCCGACTTTCTGATCACTTCTTGTTCTTCTTGGTTCCAGTTGTTCCCTGGTACTTTTCCAATTGTTTCCTGGTACTTTGCATCCTACTCTTCAAGTTCGCAAGTTATTTAGTTCTATTATCGCATTGTTGTTGTTACATTCTGTTGTTCTCGAACGTTGTACTTCCTGTGTTTTCATTTGCGCAGTGTGTCAGTTTCTTATCATGTCTTCCAAGCGTAGGCAACGTGGACGACAGCTTCTTAATCCTCCAGTGGTACCTGCTTCTATTCCCGAGGATTCTGCTTCTTCAGCTTCAGACTTATCCGATCGAATTTCGCTAGTTTCTCCACTTTCTCCATGCTCTAAATCGACCCAGAGTACATTCACCGAAATTGATGATGTAGGCGACCAGCCGCCCGTTTCCGAACCGAATTTAGAGACAGCAGCAGCCTCCGCTAAATGCTCTGAACGATTATCGGCTCCTTTCTGCTCTGCCCAAATTGATGAAGCGAGAGAGTTTGCTGATAGACTCAGACGTGCCGAATTAGATCCTACTGCCATGCTTCTCTACCAGATGGCAGGTCAACTCGCTAAGCTTTCTACAGACAAGAATTCACAGCCTAATGACACTAGCAAAGTCAAAAAGGCGATCGGCGAAATCAGGGAAGGTGAGGATATCTTTGTATTTTTACATAAGTTTGAATCTATTATGGTCTGTAAGGGTATTCCACAACATGACTGGCTAGAATTTTTGGCCTCTTCACTCACAGGCAAGTACAGTGAAGCCTATTATAATAATCTCAACCCCACTTCCTCTTTCTCAGATATCAGAATTGTGTTGTTAGATGTGGGAGGTTATTCTCTCTCAGAATGCTTGAATTCTTTCCCACTCAAGTTCAGACCTGGCGGTCAAAGATCCCTATTGCAATGGTTTAATCACTGGAAATATAAGTGTGAGGTTATTCTTGATTCACTTCCGTTTTTGCAAGGTTATTTTGATAAATCTATTGACATTATAGCACAAACTGTAGCAACCATTGGTGTTTTGTCAGGCATGCCCCATGAGAGTCGAGAATTTGCAATAGCAAAACAAGCCACAACTAACCATGCCTTTATCCAGGATTGTCTTGCTTTTTCACAAGCCTCTGAAGTACATCACAGGCATAGGCACAGCAATCACTTTAACAATAGTTTCCATGGTTCCTAACCTCAGTACAAAGCCCATAACAGTCAGAGTTGTTTCGGCACTCACCACTACAATCATCACACACCTCATCATCAGCAGCATAGGCAGCAGAACCAGTCTCACCATAGAGCACCTCTTTTGAGCAATCCTCAACAGCAACGTGACCTTAGCACAGTCACCTGCTTTAAATGCAACTCACTTGGACACTATGCTAATAACTGTCCTAATTCTAACTCGTGTGATCAAAGGTCACTACCTCAGAATTCACATGGTCATTCTCAAGCCCAGCCACAAGCCCAGGCTCAGTCACACCCACAACCACAGCAGCCTTCACCTGTTGGGACTAATTCTTCAACTCCCAGACCTGTTAGAGCGGTAGACCATGATTTCTCGGAATCCTTGGATAGTACTGATTCCAATCTTCTTAATGTTCCAGACACTGATGATGCTTTTATCACACAAGGCCATGTCAATGGTATTCCCACAGATGCCATTATCGACTCTGGTGCTAAAGTTTCACTTAACTCGAGCAATTTCGTTTCACCAGACTTAGTCCCAGTTGGTCATAAAACCCTTTTCGGTATAACCCAGGTCAGATTTACAGCACCAGTATATGAGTTTGATGTTTCACTTCCCACAATGCAAGGCAAATGTAGACTTGCTATGGTTGACAGGTTGCCTCCCTTCACATTCTTGTTGGGAGTCGATTTTGGGAAGGATAAATTGTTAAACCTCATGTCCCAAGTTAAGTCCACTCCAGTTCCTATCTTGGCTGTTACTAGGGCCATGGCAGCAGACAATCACCTTGCGGAAAGAATTGCTGACACTCTGCACTTGTCCGAAGGTGCCTCACCTGTGGCATTGGACGGCATCGTAGAGCTGGATGACACAGAGCCCACTGATCAATCCCAACCTGACACTGATGAGTCACTTCTTGATACTCATGTCATTGCATCACCCTCACAGTCTGTTTCATCCAACTCACTCACCCTGCCCTCAGTCACCTTTGACGGTGTATCTAAGGAGCAATTTCTTGATCTACAGAAATCAGACCTTACACTTGCACCTCTTTGGGATCTTGCTAAGAATAACCAGAACTCACTGTTTGTAGCCAAAGGGTTCCTGATATGTCTCACCACAACTTGCAATCAAGTTTCTAGTGCCCTTATTGTTCCCCAGTCACTTAGGCTCAAAGTCATACAGGTTGCACACGACAGTCATGGACATGGTGGTTCAAACGCTACCAGGTCTCTTGTGAATAAGCACTTCTCTTGGCCCAACATGGCATCTGACATTAAAGAATACATTAACAAATGTGCACATTGCCTAAGACACAACAAAAGTGGTGGTTTAAAAGTCCCTCTTTGTCCCCCAGCGATCCTCTCTGAGAGATGTGAAAAGCTTGCAGTAGATATAGTTGGTCCTCTTCCTAAGTCTAAGCACAATTATCGGTTCATTTTCACTTCTATGGAGCTAGCTTCAGGTTTTCCGTTTGCCGTGCCTCTAAGGTCATATACTGCTGAAGACACTGCACAGGCGCTTCTCTCTGTCATTTCAGTCACAGGTCCTCCACTTGCCATTTTGTCAGACCAAGGCTCCAACTTCATGTCAAAGGTTTTATCACTCTTGTACAAGAAGCTAGGTATCTCTCGTGTCCGTACATCACCGTATCATCCTCAGTCCAATGGCAGACTTGAGCGATTTCATTCTACCCTGAAGACAATGCTGGCTAAATCCATTGAATGTAAGCAAAATTGGTCCACTTCTCTTGATCTTGTCCTGTACTTTGTCCGTAACACCCCACATAGTCATCACGGTTACACCCCACACGAGCTCCTTTTTCTCAAACCTTCAGCATTTGTTTTATCAACGTTGAAATCTTTCTGGCTTGGTGACCCAGACTCTATGGTGAATCTTCCTCAGTTCATTCATGACATAAACACTCAAGCAGCTTGTCACAATTCACTTGTCAAACAGACCCTCAGTTCCAAGCTTGCAAAGAAAAGACTTTCTGCAGAAGAGACAGCGTTGTCCAAATTAAAAGTTGGAGATACTGTTCTGAAACGAGTTCCAGGACTTAACCGTTGTCTGGAATCCTCTTGGGAAGGCCCGTATACCATAGACAAACTCTTACATCTGGTCAATTGTTCCATCAAGAGTACACTTAAGAAGTCCAAACCTCAGGTAGTCCACGCTTCTCAATTGAAACCAGCCCGTGACCTTTCAGTTTACAGAGTTGCCACAGTAGTCGATGATTTTCTCGATGATCAACCTAGTATTGAAAGGTCAGTTGCTCTTACACCTGACCAGCAGCAACAATTGGACGACACTTTATCCATATTTCCCTCAGTCTTTTCTGATATAACTGGTTGCACTTCTCTTGTCAGTCATTCCATCAAACTCACTAGTATAACACCTCAATGGACTCCATTTTATACCTTGCCTCTTGCATACCACACAGAATTTAGAAAACAGATTGATCAATTACTTGCACTTGGTATTATAGAGCCTTCGACATCCTCTTGATCTAGTTCCCCTCTTCCTGTCAAAAAGAAAGACGGTGGCCTCCGTATAGTGGTTGATTTCAGAAAACTCAACAAGGTCACTACTCCTGAACCTTTCACTATGCCGTCCATAGACTTTATCATCTCTCAGCTAGGCGAAGCCAAATTCCTTTCAAAGCTTGATCTCCTTAAAGGATTTCATCAGGTCCCCTTGGCAGACGGCTTTCTCATGTTTACAGGGAAAGTTTCAGTACAGAGTTATGCCATTCGGGTTGCGCAACGCTCCCTCTACCTTCCAGTTACTTATGCAGTCAGTTTTACTTTGTGTCGAACACTTCAGCCTAGCCTATATTGACAACATTGTCATCTATTCCTCTTCTTTCCATGAACATCTCGCCCATATTTCCACAGTCCTTGATCGCTTGTCAAAAGCTTACTTGACCGTTAAAATGTCGAAATGCAGTTGGTGTTATTATACATTCGACTTTCTTGGCTTCTGTATTGGTAATGGCAAAATCTCTATTCCTTCAGCTAGAGTAGCTCCGTTCAGTTCTCTCTCTAGACCTATCACCAAATCCCAACTCCGTTCCTTTCTTGGTTTATGCAACTTCTATTCTCGTTTTATTTCAAATTTCTCACAGATTGTATCACCTTTAAATTCTTTGTTGAGACGTACTTCTCCTGACACATTACCCTGGAGTGACGACCTTGACAGTACTTTTCACTCTATTATCACCTCAATCGTTAATCACTCAGCACTTATCATCCCTCTTTGTAATGAGGTACGGTGTGTGTTCTCTGATGCCTCTATGTGTGGCATTGGAGGTGTTTTGTGTGTTTCTAGGTCAGATTCCTGGATGCCACTCTTGTCACGAAATTATCAACTTAACCTTTTGTCAAATGTTAGCATCTGTAAAAGGGGCACTGTTTGGCCTCAGGCCTTGTTAGAGGGGTTGTTGATAAGCTGTGTCAGCTGCAGACTCTGGTGGCAGCAACCTTTGGCTGTCTCTGCCTAGCTACACCTACCACATAGGAGACAATATGTATGCTGATCAACTCAGTAGCAATCAGAATCCAGGGGAGATAATTACCTACGAGAGTTTGAAAATCAGCAATACGGCAGCTGTCGGGCAGGACATTAGCAACAAACAAGGGAATCCACATTAGAAGACTGACAGAAACACTAAATAACATTCCATGTCCATTTTTTGTATATCAACAAGAACACAAAACATAAGTTCCACATAATTGTAAAGGTGCCTGGAGCGCCTGCTGACTTTTCACTCATATATATATGCTTAGTTATTGCACTATTGTTCAGTTGTACCAACCCAGTGTTTTGTGTGCTTCTCCCCTGTACTCTGTTGTTTCCTGAATTAAAGTTCTTTAACCGACTTATTTGGGAAAGGCTATCCTGGGCACTAGCTGCGTACACTTCAAGGGCCACAACTCTGGTGGCAGCAACTGAAACATCCATCAGTGGAGGAGTAGCTACTGTATCCTACTTACTCCCTTTCCAACTCCAACACAAACCCCCACAGCAGCCATTATCAGGAGCAGTTCTTGGACGTAGTAGAAGTTCTACTCAATGACCATTGGACGACTGCAGACTCACTTCCTTCTTCATGCGTGTTAGCTCAGACAAAGAGGACATGCTATCATAATCCACAAGAAATGTGTCTTATTCTCCTCACGTGGCGAGGACTTGGACGTAGTAGAAATTCTACTCAACGATCATTGGACGACTGCAGACTCACTTCATTCTTCATGCGTGTTAGCTCAGACAAAGAGGACATGCTATCATAGTCCACAAGAAATGTGTCTTATTCTCCTCACGTGGCGAGGACTTGGACGTAGTAGAAGTTCTACTCAACGACCATTGGACGACTGCAGACTCACTTCCTTCTTCATGCGTGTTAGCTCAGACAAAGAGGACATGCTATCATAGTCCACAAGAAATGTGTCTTATTCTGATCATCACCACCAGCAGTTCAAAGACAGAAGAAGAATTCAATATATTCTACAACAATATGACAACCAAACTTTCATAATCAATTATATATTTAGCTACCTATTTCATTCTAAATAAAATTTCCATAAAAAACTGGCACTGAACTTACTGAGATACATCGATGAAGTGGCCACTTCCTACTCTAGATCTGACAAAAGTTAAAAGTAATCTACCAGCAAATTCACTTTCTTTTCCACTTACATTGATCCTGGTCTTCTACTACACTGATGCATTTCTGACTATGCACTGCCTTTTTACAACTGGACAACACCAAAGACTCCTCCCTAATTTGAAAATTAGATGAATGTGAGTGTGTGTGGTACACTACTATTATTCAGTGGAGATGTTGTAAACAACCCATGTTTGTGGTGGGAACTGGGAGGAGTCTGAAGGGGGAGAGGAGCCATAAGCTACATGCCACAAATGCAGGTTCAATGCACCAATGTATGGTTCTGTGAGCTGAGCTAGCAACTCCTCATCAGGAGTGTTTTACACAGTTTGAGATCAGCTGCAACAAACCAGTATAGCTAACTAAAATACTAAATAGCACACGTAGCCTGGAGTAATCTTCAGAGTAACTTTGTGGTCTGAATGTATACCAGCTTAGCATTACACAATAATATTTGTAAACTAAGCAGCTGAGATAGCTGTATCTGTGAATGTTACAGCAGCAACTAACTGAAGAAACAGTGCAGAATTCTTACATATTGTTCATATTTAAAAAAATTGATTGATCAAATTGTGTATTCAGTCTCTTCAGCTTGACTTAGGTTGATGGCACTTTAGTGCAGATTATTACAAAACACTTGAACTCCTTGTACAACAATCTACATACTCATATCAGCTCAACACTGGTGTCTAAAACCACAGGCTAACTGATACAATTCTACCAAGTGGGACTGTGGGAGGGTTGGTGGTTAGCAGAGCTATTTGCACACTTAATTACTTGGCAGCAATGGCCCAATCACAGAAATATTTTAGACTAGTTATAATAATAATAATAATAATAATATAATAATCACGATAATGGTGCTACATTGAAACCACCAGATGTGGTGGCATAAACACTAGTGCAATTATGCTGACTCAGTATATTTTGGCAACTGGTGGACAGTATGTAGAACTATAAGAGGTCATATAAATGGCTTCTGCTACCACCTGTACATGAGGGGATAATTACGAGCATGTGATCTTTCCTGTGAAGACTTGCGCAAAGGATTAAATGCAGCCAGTGAGCAAGTGCGAGCTATGTACCAAACAGCACTTCGGAGTGGTGAAAGGTATGGAGGGAGCGTGGTAGATGATATGGAGGGGGAGTGGTGAAAGATATGGAGGGGGAGTGGTGAAAGATATGGTCCATCACTTCCCTCCATATCATCCACAACTTCCCCTCCATATCATCCACCACTCCCCCTCCATATCAAAATGAAAGTGAGAAGAACACACACTCACATACTTGTCTGTGTGATGACTGGACAGAAGATGGCCCAAAACTAGGAGATGCTGCTGTGGGGCCAGCTGATGAGTCCTCCCACTATAAAAATAACAGACGAAAAGTATAAGTACTTCCTGGCTAAAACATACAAACACACATACAAACATGTTGGGATGAGAGATGATAGAAAATGACGATCTTCTTTCTGTGCGAGAAATACTAAGAAATTGTTCATGTATGAGTGCAGGGGTGTGGTGGATATGATATGAAGGAAGAGTGGTGGGAGGGGGAAAAGTGGATGACAGGTTTATGTGGATGGTTTATGCTGTTGTTTCATTTACAGTGGTGATCTGGGCATAGGTGTTGTTGCCTCTTCATTGAACTCTGCACAAATTTGCATCCATACCTTTACTGGACTTGGTCAAAAGGGAGCTCTCAATGATCACTAACCCGTTGCATTTGTGGCATGTAGCTTGCGCTACTCTATCTCCTGCTTCAGACTCCTCCCAGTTCCTATCACAAACATCTGGCTGCTTGGGTTGTTTACAACATCTCCACCGAATAATAGTAGTAGTCTGTAGGACACACACACACCTTGATGATATGGAGGGGGAGTGGTGGATGATATGAAAGGGGGAGTGGTGGATAAGGAGGGGGAGTGGTGGATGATATGATTTGGAGGGGGAGTGGTGGATGATATGATGGAGGGGGAGTGGTGGATGCTAAGAGGGCGTGGTGGTAAGGGGGAAGGGAGTGGGTGGATGGAATGATGGAGGGGGAGTGGTGATTGGATAATGAGGGGGTGGGGTGGTACGGGGAGTGGTGGATGATATGGGAGGGGGAGTGGTGGATATATGAAGGGTGGAGTGGTGTGATATGGATGATTTGGAGGGGGGAGTGGGGATGATTATTGAGGGGAGTGGTGGATAGGGGCGTGGTGGATGATATGGAGGGGGAAGTGGGGGGATATGGAGGGGGGAGTGGTGGATGTATGAAGGGGGATAAGTGGAATGGATGATATGGAGGGGGAGTGGTGGATGATAGGCGGGGGAGTGGTAGATGATATGGAGGGATGGTGGATGATAGGGTTAGGGGAGTGGTGGATATGGACGGGGGAGTGGGGATTGATAGGGAGGGGACCGTGGGGGAGTGGGGGATGATATGGAGGGGGAGAGTGGTGGATGATTATGGATGATTTGGAGGGGGGTGTGGGTGGAGTTTTTTTTTTGGATTAAAAAATTTGGGGAAAAAGGGGAGTTGTGGATGATAATTGAGGGAGTGGTGTATGATATGAGGGGAGTGGTGGATGAAATTGATGGGGAGTGATGGATAAGGGGGAGGGTGGATGATAGGAGGGGGGAGGGGTGGATGATATGGAGGGGGAGGGTGGATATGGAGGGGAGTGGGGGGGAGTGGGTGGTGGATGATATGGAGGGGGAGTGGTGGGGATATGAAGGGGGAGTGGATGATGATATGGAGGGGGAGTGGTGGATGATATGGAGGGGGAGTGGTGGATGATATGGAGGGGGAGTGGTGGATGATAGGAGGGGGAGTGGTAGATGATATGGAGGGAGTGGTGGATGGCACCCAATCATCAATGTAGTGGCCAACCCAAGTCACACCTCTCTCCTCTATTGCCCATTGCAATGCATATGCTACTGCTGTAAACAGCAATGGGGCAGACCGGAGGCCAAATGGCAAGGCCATATCTACAAACACTTCCCCCCTTCATTGCACCCCCAGCAAACACCTATCTCTTGGATATACAGGAATGTGTCTCTATGGCTGCTTCAGATCTATTTTAGCAAGTTGTATGTGTGAAGCACTGAGCATACAGGCTTGGCTCTACCTTAGCCCACAACTATGAAGAGTCCCTAGATGCCTCCATTCAAAATTTCTGATCATAGATGATCCATGCTGGCCATTTGTATTTTTGGCTTGCCTTTGCAATGATTCCAAGATAAGCCATCAATTCTGGAACCTTTTCCAGCCTTTTGCGAGCCACCACTGCCGTTAACAAACTGAAACACTGTGTCCATGTGGATAATTCTGGGATTAGCCTTGGGGTTTGTACAAAGTCAGCCGCCTGAACCAGCATAACCTGTCTTTTGAAAGCATGGCCAAATGGCCTACCTTTACCCCTGGCTGGAGGGACTTCCCCAAAATCAATAAACTCGTCTGCTTCAATCTTTTCCACCACCTTCTTTGGTAAACCTGGCAGGCTTGCTCCCAATTGCACCAATGGCAGCAGTGTGCCAGTCGTCCCTGCTGCTCTGCATATTAATGACTCCGTCTCTCCTGCTCTTGCAAACTGCTCCATTGCTTCTGAGATCGCATCCTCATGCCCTCTTCCACTTGTCACTCGTACACAACTCTGCCACCTCAGGCATCAGCCCTGCATAATGTACAATATGACCAGTAATAGCATAGTCTGACCAGCCCTTGCCATGGTGGACTACTCGTGGGAGAATGACAGGATGATCTAGGGAGTCAAACTGAGAGGGAAATGGGAAAGAACTGGAGGAACAAGAAAGGGGAACACACAACGATAGATGGAAGGAGAGGACTCTGGAAGGGTCTCTGGGATAACTCCCCAGTTTCTGGACTTCAGCTCTATCCCTCCAGCTTCTTGGCCAGACTCTTGCTCAATGAAACTCGCTCATACTAGCTATATTTTCTTGCTAATCAAGACATGGACCATTACTACCTGACCCAAACCTTGCCTTTTTAAGACATTCATTTTTATTCTTGACCATGCACTTTGCGGCATTCACTGTGCCAAATGAGACACGCTCCTTGCTTCTGAGATCTACCATCTACCTCTGAAACATGCAGCTTGCTCTCGTGCACGAGACCCGAACTTTGAGACATGCCCCTTGCACTTTGAGATAAACACTTTATATTTTTTGGACATGTACCTTGCTTTCCTTGTCTATAAGTTTTACTCCTGGCTTTTAGACATGCATTTTTTTAAAATAATGTGCTGCTAGCTCTCTTGACATGTACCTTGCATTTTTGAAGTGCCCATTGTATCCTTAGACGTGCCCCCTGCCTTTCTCGCCATGCATCTTGCATATTGAGCCATGCGCCTTGCATATTGAGCCATGCATCTTGCACAATGAGCCATGCATCTTGCATAATGAGCCATGCATCTTGCTTTTTGAGACTTGTACCTTGCATTTTGAGATGTGCACCTTGCATATTGAGACGTGCATGAGTCATGCACCTTACACCTTGCATATTGAGACGTGCACGAGCCATGCAACTTGCCATAGAGACATGCACCTTGCATTACAGACATGCCCTTAAAGTTTGGGGCCTATAACTACCACACTGCTGAAGCTTCCATTTTGTTTCTTTTTTTTTTTTTTTTTTTTTTTTTTTACTACTGCTACTGTTCCTCTATCAATCCTCCCCAAAGATCACACTCAGACATACCAAGTGGACTACATACTAACTTACCTAACACTCTGATGGCAGCTCTGACTCTCTGTTCACACTGGTTTCTGGTGATTTTCGCACTTCCATCAACTTCTTGGCCACCCCATCCACTATACTTGCCAACGCAGCTTCATCAAGTGTCCCTAGTTTCCTGTGCCATCTGCTAATTTGGACCGAAAACGCTTCCTGATTGCTTCAGATTGCTAGCTATGGTTTCCTTGCTGCCACTTGGGCAGCGGAGTTCGTGATACTGTCAAATATACAAAGTGTTTAAGTAGGACTGTTAGCGGTAGTGGAGATTTTCGACCTCCTTCTTATCTAGCAGGCTAAGAAGACGTGAGAAACAGTCAAGAAACCCTAGTACAGAATTAGAAGTGCACAATTTATGAAATATTAGTAACTAACTAACTAAAATGGTGTGGTGTCTACAGTTATAAACAAAAACGGAATGAAATTTCGACGAACGTAAGGACAATAGAACTGAGCACGCTCGTGTAAGAAATGAACGTAGTTCGCTGAATGGGTTATGTGCTGTAGTGCTCGTCTAGTGGAGGGCTGGACCCCACTTCACCTGGAGTGCTAATGGCATATGGCCTGTGGTTGAGCAACTCAAGCAATTTTAGCAGCAAATACAATATTTAGTGGGCAGTGGCACGAGTGCCTGGAGTATGTTCATAAAATATTTGAAATGTTAATGTATCGTGCATAAAATGATCAGGTGGGAATGAGTGCAAAATTAATCATAGGAAAAAAGAAAACAACAGTACTATTGAAAACTAGGTTCCCTGATGCCACCTTTCTTGAATCGTGGGGATACCAATTCTGGCAACAAAGAATTGAAATAGAATTCCTTCAGTTTTACCATTTCAACTTCCCACCACTTCTTGTTCCTGTAGATGCGCTGAGTGTGAATGTCCTTGCTAGTTTTCACAACAAAGTCACACCATTCACAATCTACACAGTGTAGCTGACATTGAATTTGGTAGTAGTAGTTATGGCGACGTTTCAGCTTGTGTGTACTGCTGTCCTGAGGCAGAATGAGGAGCTCTTACAAGCTTCAGGTATGTTTTTGTCTTTCATACTGTATGGGCACTTTATTTCTAGCAGACCTCTGATCTTCGTGGAATCCATTTTATCGCAAATGATACCATCAAGACTAGCTGCTAGCCAAGGATCTGTGGAAGAAATATAAATCCCTGCATTCTTTAACTTCCACCTCATGTCCCTCACTTACCGAGTCAGTCACATATTGCTGTCGGGCCTTGTCCTCATTTGCCATGCCATATCGAGTCGCTTGGTTTCCCCGAAACGTGCTGTATAATAACGTTTGAACTTTATTGCTACGCTCCGTCGTCTTTCTCATTTTGGCAATAGCACCAACATTAGATGCTGTGATCCGCTTCCTTCTTTCTGCCATCCATTCATCACATGCACTTTGCCCTCTGGTAACTTTCTCTATGTCTCTTACTTCTTCTTGAGTGACTGTCACTTGCGTGTTGTAAAAGCTTTTTTTCAGCGATTCTAATACATCTGAGGCGATGTCGTCATCAACTTGCTCAGGCGAAATTCCACCATCGTGTCTGTTATAGGCACTACGCGCTGCTGCAGAATCATCTATTCGGAGGTATTTGCTCCTTCGTCTTTTTTCCTTGGCTTCCTTTGTAGCTTTCCTTTTCCTATCAGCATCTACTCTCACAGAAGAACGACTTGCTGCATCCGAATACACCTTGTTGGGAGAGGAGCTTGTCACAGTTTTCCACTCTGTGGTCCCCAATTGGGGCCAATATTCTGGCGAAGACCAGCACCCATGCACCTTAGAAGAAAAAAAAACAAAAAAACCATTGAAACTGGATAAGGGAATTTTTTTTTGTAAATTCAAGAAGTAGGTATTTATACTACAATATCAAAGGTACTGAACTAAGATTAAATATAGTCAGAGTACAACGTATGAAAATACTTTATGACCACTGACGGCGAGTGAATATACAGTGTGAAGTGAGTGTCGAAATCGACAAGTTTTACCCAAAAATGGATGCGGTTTCGCGCAAGCCTTTTCTCTACAATTGGCAGGCGGCTCACTGTGTTACGTTATACTTATAAACCAAAATTGAGGGTTGTATGCGATTTATAAATCGAAATACAAACCTAATGATTTTGGTTTATAACTATTTTATAGCTCAAACATAAACAACGAGCAGAGTACAGCGTTAGCTATCTTAGTAATTGTATTAAAGTACCCAAACTCTTCATTATTCCATTTTGCTTTGATCTGCCTTCCACCATAATTATGGTTGCTAAGAACTATATCAGACTATTCCCCGCTAATACATTTTCTTAGAGCTGTATTCGATTTATAGTTCTTAACGACAAGCGCGGTCGCTCGGGTAACGGGCTATAAGCCTATATAGGTACGTTCAAACTCCGATCTCATTGCTCAATTCGCGGTGGTGAATACGTTACCACCTCCTAGGAGGTGAATGGGTAAACCGTCTTATCAAAACTAGTTTATGTGAGTTTTAATACCAAAAAGATATATAAGCTGCCATTACACAGCTTTTTGTTTTGTTTTGTTTTTTGCAGCGAAGGTCATTCCAAAACGCACATCTTGATAAATGCATTCTGTGGGTCGGGCCGACAGAAAGTGATGAGGCGTGGCAGGATACCACGCCTCCAACAGAACAGAACTAGTCATGCACACACACAGTCATATTTTTGGTACTCTGTATTTAGCCAGTTAGTTGTTTGTGCAAGTCATTCATTTGTTAATTAGTGTTGATCGTTCGTATGTTTGTGTGTTCCTGCGCTGCAGTGTGAACGTAAAGCTGCAGTGCAGGAAGTCTCTATCTTTCGTGTGTCATAGCCCGTCATAATAGGCGTGGCCTTTACAGTCATATATATACTTGTATCATCCGTCAGACATTTTAGTTCTACCTCGTGCCTTACTTTTTAGACGATAGATTTAAAACTCTATAAGTCAATATTAGGCCGGGGAGGAGGACTCTGGTGGCAGCATACCTCGCCCCACCAGCACATGAGTAAAGTTGGTATCTCCTCTGAGACTGAGTGCGTGCGACCCACACATTCCGTCCCCTTTCCACTGCCTTATAACAGAAACAGTGCGATTGAGCGATGATAATGAGTGAGGTTCACAAATTAAGACTTATACTTCAACAAATACTTTTCTATATTAATCCACTTTACGGTATTAAATAGTTACAAGTCACAAAGAGAAAATACGCGAACTGTAGGTGGTCACTAGACTGCTGCAGGACGCAAATCCAGTGCGCGGGAGGTAAGAGTGGTTGAATATAGCTTACCCTTGTTCGGAGCTGAAGTTTCTCCGCTTTACTCGAAGCTATTGCGTCAGGTCATACTTGTATTGTGAAATCGAATGCCGGTGGACAGACGGACGGACAGACGGACAGACAGACGGACACAGACGGACAGACTGACAGACAGACTGACAGACAGACGACAGACAGACAAACTCACTGCTAAACCCACTGGCAACGTCTCAATATTGCGCCCTCCCACCTAACGCTAATGTTTGTGTTCGTTTATAACAACACTACACAATAATAATGTAGCTGGTAGCATTATTAATTTTGGTGGTTGTGGATTGTACATTTATGCCTTTAATATATATTATTTTTAGTCTAGTGACACTGGCAACATCAGATATAGGTATTACTATATAAAATCTTTAGCCAACACAATTTACAAATAAGGAACTTAGCCTGAAATTTTTTGTAATTTATTTCTAACTTGGATGTATTAAAAAATTCTGAGATATGTTGGCTATTATAGAGTTAATATTTGATCTTCTTTACAGTTTACTTGTCTGGGATCTAAAGAGGTTGTTATCTTTATATATATTTGACAATTAATACTGGCCAAATATGTTAATCTTACTGAAATCTAAGTGACTTTTTCTTCATTGGAGCTGCATTAAACAAAAAAAAAAGTCTCAAAACATATAGTTAGTATAATTCAACCAGTAATTGAGAACTATCACAAAGTGAGGTTACTCCTAGTGAATATGTGATAATCCTGATTCCCAACAAACCTGGCCACAAGAGTGATAACTCCAGTTCTGGAAAAACATCAAATAAATTGGGAACTAGGTTATATTAAACTAGGACACTGAATCCACATTTTGAGTTAACGTTGGATTAATTAGCATATAATCAGAAACCAGAAAGTTTCAGCTCCACTTGATCTTGATATTGCTTACATGCTCACCACAAAGAAGGAATTTTTTGTCAACTTATAATAGAAGCTGTCAAGAAAGAAATTTGGCTGATCAAAGTGAAGTTTATGAACTCTCCTTGCAATCTACCAATTACCTGTAATCAGTTAAACATAATTGCTTAAATTTAATAAGCTGAAAGTGATCTTCAAATTAGAGGCAGTTATTTTATCACAATTAATAGCCTAATGACCTGCCAGTGTCTGCAAGCCATGGTCAAATGGCCACTTCCTTGACAAGCAATAGAGCTTCACTGAGGTAATCCTTGAGATTTGAAATCATTAGCTGTCAAGAAAGTTGCTTGAAGATTGGAGCCTGTGATATGTATGCATACCTAAGAAGTTGCTTGATAATTGGAGCCTATGATATGTATGCATACCTATTTTACTTAAATTCCTTTTTGTATGCCTTATTATTATAATATGAAAATTATTTTTCAGGAAATAATCAGCAGCAAACTGTAATATGTGCTGTAATGGAAGAATTATTAAGCAATGCAAAGCAATCGGGTGCTTGTACTATTAATACAGATTGTAACTTATTGTTCTGCAAAAGCTGGAAATCAATACCAATAAATTCTTTATTTATTCAGTTTGATTTATGCTCACCTGTTCAATCGATGTATTTATTTGCAAAATCTAATATCACGGAATTTCTCTCGGGCACTAAAATTACATCCTCAGGAATCATCCACATACGAGATGGATCAAACAGCAAATTTAAAATCATTTTTAGTCCGGCTAAAGCTGTGCTTGAATTTGAAGTAAGTTCCAGATAATATTGGGTGTTCCTGTTCACATAATGTGTATAAAATCACAAAGTTAGTACAATCTTTAAATTATTTATACAAAATACTTTTATAGGTGAAACTATTTTTAGGATTCACTCTCTAGTACTCCTTATCATAACAAACTTGTCTTCTAATTTTTGTTCCAAGCCAGCAATTTAGGACTGATTTATTAAAAGCCTACTCAATAAATATAAGTCATTAAAAAATGAATAGTTACTTTTCTGTTGGTGTCATGTTGAGGCTCCCTAAAACACAGAGTTGTCTCACTGCAAATTGAAAACACTTAGCATGTTAAAGTAGCTAACATCACTGTGACGTCATGCCATGTAGGTAGATGTATCTGTTCATAACATAATGCATAAGTTATTTGTGATCAGTGAAGTTATGCTCATTCATTTTTATTATCTTGTTATGTATACTCTTTTTGTAATCCCTTTCATTAAAATTTTTATTCCTAACGTTATCATTCATTCTTACCAGAAGGTAGACATTTCAATTGTTTCTACAAGCATTCAGGTATCTGGAGTTTGTCAATTGTTAAAAAAATTTGAGCCTGATAGTAAGTATAAAAACAATGCTTATAGGAGTTTACAATTCACTGTTACATAATCTTTGAAGAACTGGTAGTTTTGAATATAATTTGACTTACAAATTTTGCTTCTGTTCATAGAAAAAATATACATCAAGTAAATTGCTCAAATTGATTATCTGGTCCACATTTTGATAGAATTTATTAATTTGATATTAGTAAGCTTAATTATTGGTGATGATTAGGCAATTTACAGATGATCCCATAGTTCACTGGCTTTGGCAGTTTATTCATATGTTTTCTAAATAAAAAGTGGTAGTAGTTTAGCACTCAATTATATTAGACTATTTAGACTTGAACATGTATACATTATGTAAGCAAAATTGTTAAAATACCCGTTAGATGAAATTTTTTTCAATTATTACAGGTATAAAGTGGGCATTACTAATATGAACTGTCTCTAATAACGTACTGACCTTATCCCCCAGTTTATAGAAGTTTTTAAACTTTTTATCCTAGCAGGTAAGCATGCAGGTCTAATTTAATACAAATTCTGCTACTTAACCAAAATTATACATACAAACTTCTCGTCATAGAGAATTATAAATAATTCGACTCCACTGAGCTTTAACCAGTTATTGCTGATAGCAAAAAAAAACGTCACACACTGCCTTGTTATTGTTTTAAAAAAATCTCTTTTATTTAGTAGAGAAATATTGATGGGCGTGGTTTATCTCAGTTTTGAAATGTTTCAATTATGATTTTTAAACTTGTAATATATTTGAAAACTACGTGATGAATGTTTAAAGTGTATGTAGGATGTTGATAGGATTATATAAAAGAGATGGCCACACCCTGGGCACCCATAATAGATCTAAACAGCAAGCGGGTACACTTGCATACATATTTTTTAAAGGTAGAGAACACTGGCTTTCTATATCGACTTTCATACTTGCCAACTGTACCAAAAACTCTGGGATAGTCGTGGATTTATTACTTAGCCACTGTCTCACAACATAATTCTATTTTTTTCCTACGTTTAACCCTGAAATTGATGAACTTGAATGCATGATCTGCAATGACATTACCTAGCTAACTATCAATAGTTGTTGTGGTGTATAACTCATGAATGCTTCAAAACTTGTCAAAATATTCATAAATTAGAGTGTTCATTTCCCTCTAAGGTGCTTATATCATGAAATTATATAGATTCTGGTAAATCTACCACACAATTTCAAGTGTGGGGTCGGCGACCACTACGTACTAGTGGTGTGCTTGAGCACAAATGGCGAGCGAGCCTGATAGTTAGGTAACATAAAACTAAGTATTGTTACTATGTTTTAGCTTAGTTCATGCAAAAACTATAATAGCCGTTATGACCTTTTATTTCAGCAAACAAATACAAAATCACTCTCTTACCTGATTAATGGTAACTTTTGTAGTATCAAACATCTGCCATTCTGATAATCTCAATTACCAGTAACTCTAGAAGAACCTCTCAGCTACGATAAAAAATAATCCTGTGCTATTATTTGTAATTTTAGCTCAGTATCATCCCCCTAAAACGGCGAAGTTTTGAAATTAAGTCTGGAAAAGGGTCTTCAATGCCATAGTAACCGGTCGAATCAACTTTGTTTCTTGAAAAGCAAGCGTTTTCGCAGAAATTTTCTCACTCTTTGGAGCTTTAAGTATAAAGAAGGCCTGCTTAATGCTGTAGTTTCAGAATAAACTGGGGTCAATCCTAAAAATCCGTGTTATTTTTTAGAAAAAAGTACCCAGCGCGCGCGTTTAATTGCATACGTACGTCCAAACATATATACAAATAAACTAGTGATGTGCTTGAGCACAAATGGCGAGCGAGCCTAAAGACTATACTATTTTTATATGAATGATTTTGACTTCTAACACTGAAGCTACTGAAAATAAGGTCCAGTTTTTTAATTTCACATACACGGTAAAGGGATTTCAGTGCCATAGTAACAACTCTCTGCAACTGTTTGAATTGAAGGGAAAAAACAACAACAAAACAATACACGTTATTTAAAAGTTTTCTTTGTGATATTCTAAGTAGTGGTTGTAACACACAATGCTTTGACACAACTGGACATGCACCTATAAGGCCGTCGGAACAGCTGAGACTGGTGAGGTTTCGGCCTCACCACTTTTTTGCCGAAGTAGGCGTGGTTTTGTTTGCGCGAGCGCTTATTATCACGTTGCTTTTTAGCTTAGGTAAAATGGCATCGATGTTGGAGTCCAAAGGTGAACTATGATTACTTAATTTTCCACACCATTGACTTTGTTTACTAAACTCAAATTAGTATTCTATTCAATTTATTCACACTTTCAATTTATATAAACATATGGAAGTCTACCTGCATACAATGTTTTTTCTTTTTTCCTGTGTACTTTACTTTCACCACCCCACCTTGAGCATGCCTATAAAACTACCAGTCATTCAATCATTTTTTAGTTGTTGTTCTTGTTCTAGTCGTTGTGATTACATTATATTGAAGAACCCCATGAACTAACCTTATACCACTACCTAGCTAACCACCATTGTGAGTGTAGCCAGAGCTAAAATACAGTCAACTAGCTACTAAAGTTTTGGCTGCATTCAATCATCCATGAAGCCTAGAAAGCTGCAAGTGCCAGTAGTTGGAACAGAGCCACACCAGCCATCCTCTCCTCCATTCAAGTTCCCAAGGAGAGAATTTGGGAAGAAAAATGTTGTAAAAAGATCGTTTTTGCTACGATGTCAGGTAAAAATGCTGGAGTAGTTGCTAAAGTATTAAAAGAAGAGCCTAAAGCTTTGTACACACGCTGCTATGGCCATTCATCCAGCCTTGCATGTGGAGATGCAATCAAACATTCTAAAATTATGAAAGATTCACTTGATACAACTCATGAAATCACAAAACTTATAAAGAAGTCCCCACGTAGAGTTACATTGTTTGAGAAACTGAAAGTGAGTTGGCCCCTAATACACCTGGTGTTAGAGTTCTTTGTCCAACAAGATGGAAAGTAAGGGCAGACTCATCTTAGACAATTTTGAAGTTCTTCAAGAATTGTGGGAAGAAGCTATTGACTCAGTGAAAGACACTGAAATGAAGGCTCGTATAAATGGAGTTGCATTTCAAATGAAGACATTTGATTATTATTTTGGAATTTGTTTAGGGCATTTGATTCTTAAACACAGATAACTTGAGCAGAGCATTGCAAAAGAGTGACATATCAGCATCAGAAGGTCAGGAAGTGGCCTCCATGACTTTGAAAGTTCTTAAATCTATACGTTCTGATGACATGTTTAAAGTTATTTTGGGAAAAGATTTGTAAAGAGGTTGAACATTTTAGTATTTCACCACCAGGTTTACCACGTCGTCATAAAGCTCCTTGAAGATTGAAGAAGGAGATGCAGTATGCAGAGAGTGTGTTTCCTGAAACACCAGATGACTACTACAGACCTATCTACTTTGAAGCATTGGATCTCATCACCACTTCTATTACTGATCGATTTAATCGGCCTGGTTATAATTTTTTTCATAATGTTCAAAATCGTATTCTAAAAGCAGTTCAAGGACTGGATTATGAAGCTGAGTTAAAGTGTGTGGCAAATTTTTATACGACTGTTTTTAATTATGAATTATTAAAAAACTCAGCTGGAGATACTGAGAGCTAATTTCACTCCAAATCAAACCTCTGTTAAAATCACTGATGTTACTGAATTCTTCAAAGCAATGACTCCAGGTCAACGAGAACTTCTATCTGAAGTGTGTCAATTGTTTCAACTCCTACTTGTAATACCAGCAACTAATGCTGTCAGTGAAAGGTCCTTTAGTGCTTTACGAAGAGTGAAAATGTATTTGCGTTCGACAAAGGCTCAAGACAGGCTGAATCACATCATGACTTTGCATATTCATAGGTCTTACTGATGATCTAAGCTTGATTGAAAGTGCTAACCGATTTATTCATGGAAGTGATCATAGAGAACAGATTTTTTGGAAATTTGTGGCAATAAATGTGATTGAAATTTTTTATTTGTAAACATAAATTAAATTTTCTTGAACAATGTTTGAAACTTTTTTAAAAATATAAAGTAAATTTTCTTGGCTAATAATTGGCCGTGATTATTTGTAAATATCAATTAAATTTTCTTGACTATTATTGGCCTCACCACTTTGTATTTGCTTCCGACCCCCCTGACCTACACAGACTTACCTTTGCAGTAGTCTAGTGGACAATGTATTTTCAAGTAAATACTGTTGCGCACGGCTTATAACCATGACAAAGAGCGCATTGACTTACCACCGCCACTAACTCGAATAGAAATGGAAGTCCCTTAACTTTTCAAGTTTCAACTGCACCCGCAAAAGAATTCAAAACGGTAAACAATTCAATTTCTAGGGTGATACGTGTACTGATCGATAAACCAGAGGATTCTGTTTAGTGCAATTTGGGACGGGGTCGACCGCATAACTAACACAAAAACGCGAGGGTCAAAGTACAAAATGACATACGTAAGTCCAAACATATATACAAATAAACTAGTGGTGCGCTCGAATAGCGCAAATGCATGGCGAGCGAGGAGACTCTTTTTACAAATAGGACAGAAATTACATCTAACTGTAGTGCACAGTGTAACCCTTTCCATTCTCAGTTAGCATCAGAGAATCTAAAGTCTCTGATCCCAGACTAAACTAACAGAATTACCTGAATAAACTTCGAAAGCAGTGGCAAAGAAGCGCAGCTTGACAAAGACTTCACAATTGTTTCAAGAAGAGAGTAGCTGTAAACTATACTGTGCAGCAGGATTCTCCGCGCTCGTTAATTGAAAAATACTGGAACTGTGAACGCTTTACCTAACTTACGTAATTAGAAGCGCGGGCGAAAACATAGGTCTCACGTACCCCATAAACAGATAAATAAATAAATATAGCGAAATCTCGATTGAGTTACCCCTGAGAGTGTCTCGCTCGCTTCGCTCGCTCGCCAATAAATAAACTAGTGGTGTGCTTGAGCACAAATGGCGAGCGAGCCTGATAGTTAGGTAACATAAAAATGTTACTATTTTTAGCTTACTTCATGCAAACACTACAATAGCAGTTATGACATTTGATTTCAGCAAACAAATACAAAATCACTCTCTTACCTGATTAATGGTAACTTTTGTAGTATCAAACATCAACCATTCTGATATTCTCAATCACCAGTAACTCTTGAACAAGCTCTCAGCACGATAAAAAATAAACCAGTGTTATTATTTGTAATTTTAGCCAACAAATATAGAATTACTACTTACCTCATTCTTGATTATTGATAACTTCTGTAGTATCAAATTGAAGTTACCTTGACCATCTGAATTACCTTGAATTCTTGACAACAAGCTCTCACCTACAAAAACAAAAGACAACCAATTTTAGCACACAAATACAAAAATTACTTTCTTACCTCATTTTCTTGAGTAGTGGTAACTTTTGTAGTCCCAAATTTGAGTCATTCTGACTATTTGAATTTACCAGTCACTGTTGACAACAAGCTCTTAGCTACAAAAAAGAAAGTCCAGAGTTATTTTTGCATATTTAGCTAACAAATATGGAATTACGTACTTACCTCAGCTTCCCTCAAGTAGTAGTAGGTTTCTTAGCATTAATACTACGGCATTCTGACTACCAATGACTCTTGACAACCAACAAGCGGCACACCGTATCCCCTAAAACGGCGACGTTTTGATATTAGGTCTGGAAATGGGTCGTCAATGCCATAGTAACCGGTAAAATCAACTTTTTGTTTCTTGAAAAGCAAGCGTTTTCGCCGGAATTTTCTCACACTTTGGAGCTTAAGTATAAAGTAAGGCTTGCTTAATGCTGTAGTTTCAGAATAAACTGGGGTCAAGCCTAAAAAGCCGTGTTTTTTGGAGAAAAACGTTCCCCGCGCGCGCGTTTAAATGGCATACGTACCATCCATACATACAAACATATATAGGACATATACCCGATTTAGCATTATCCACCCCTAATACTGTCTCGCTCGCTACGCTCGCTCACCAATAAACTATAGTATGTCCAAGTTGAGTTGGCACGACCCAAGCGCGGTAATTGAGGAATGCATTTAGTACTTTACCGGAAGCAATTTAGTCATGTGAATCCAAGTCAATTAAGCGCGCAAACGTCAACGTTGCACGTGAAAAAGGGGCGGTAGCGCAGGTGCGCATTAATACTGTAACTATTGAAAGAAAGAAATTTAGTGAAGTTTATGGAGTTTTTCGGGCGCTGTACAGCTCATCTCGTCTGTTTTATGCGCAGATAATGTACAGCAGATGGAAAACGCAAACTGGTGGGAGTTCTTCTAAAGAGACAGGATTAAAATCAGTGGATTCTACCTACTGTGTCCCAACAAATATTCTGATGTTCACAGGATTCAGCAGTACAGCACTGTAAACTAGTAGCTACTTTCATGTTAAATAAAATTATCAATTCTTTCATTTATTTATAATAAGGTATATGAAAATTGATGAAATGATAGAATTTAAGTAGTACACATTCAAAAAATAGTTGTGATCCGAGTTGAAGGTGGAGTTCTGCCCGAGTTGGTCCTAATTCTTACAATAAACGGCATCTATAATAGTGAAGAAAAGGAATTGGCATAAACACAGCTTTGACAAGCACACAATTTAACGGCAAACAGCTTAAGTGTGGCTGTATTACAAGTTGCTAGCTAAATGATAGCTATATCATGGCATTTGTTATTGAACAGGTAGACAAATAATCTTACCAACATCCTATCAGGTGGTCCTGTACCCTCTGCAACAACAGAACACTCCGTCTATCCTGTTTCCACACTCGCAACCTAAGCTAATCGTGATATATAGCTAGAAACACAGCAATCTGAGAAGAAGCCGCTCATTGTTTACAAAATTCTTAATGAAGACAGTCCGCGTGATAAATTGAGCCATACCGCGTGACTAAAAGCGGGCGCGTTTTGAGCGGGAAACCTGTGGTTTTTTCTATTCCCATAGACTTTTGTATTGAGTTTTGGAATAGCACTTTCTCTCCGGTTTTGGAGTTTACTGAGGGAATATTTTTAACCGCTTCGGCGAGAGCTTTCCAATGGTGCAAACCCCGGATGCGTAGCTGCTTCCGTTCTAAAGTTATTCAAGTTTTTCTTGCGGCCAACCATAGATATACGAGGAAAAGGGATTGGAAACGGAAGCATTCCCTGAATGAGCCGCGTTATGGGAGGTGGGGCCACAGCTATTAAACGCGCGTGTGATGACAGCAACATTTGCAGTTAAGGGTGCTGCGACATAGCAACGCGCGCGCACCACAAATAACCACAAAAATCCGCCTTGCTCGCAATAGTAAAAGCAACCGCTAACTTAGCTTGTGCGGGTAATTCAAAGCTTCCCGCCCACCAATTGATAAAACTAACCGAGGCCCCGCCCCCGCTATAAGTTTTAAAGAGCGCAGCTGTTGTATTTCTTGGCTTACTTTATCAGTATTGTTTCTCCCTAGAGCAGACACTGGCTCCCAGATTGTATCCAAGCTTTGACAGGTAAATAATACCGCACTAATGACTCCATTATTTTAATTTTTTTATTCTTGTGCAAAACTTCTTCCTGATATATCACTTATGATTTTTTTATTTTACAGTATTGTGATGACCAGTGATAATTTTTTTGAATGTATATAATAATAATGATACTTATTTTATATAAAAAATATTTTGAAATAGCCAGCTGAATATAGATGAATATTTTGTGATGTAGCTAGCTAAGTAAGGATGAATAAACAAATGAAGTGAATAGCTAAGTACAGAAAACTGTACACAAACTGAAACTGTAGAGTTTTCCAGCAGAAAAAATGGTTCACTAATCTATTACAGGTACATACACACACTGAATATGCATCTAGCTAGCTTGATAAAAGGCTTCCCTTACCTGACCATGCCGAGAAAAACACTATTAACAAGACTACAATAATCTCCTCACACTCGTTTCAGTAGGGCTTATCATCCAGAAGGAAAGGCGGCCAGATAACTGGTTTGCTAACCGGTAGGCGCCCGAAAGTTAGAGAGCACCTGGAACTCACTTTCCCGCGGGAATTAATTGAATCTGTTGTGGGTGTGGTTTGAAAGTAGTCAAGTCTCTGCCAAAAGATCGCGTGGACTAATTTTTAGTCCAGGAGTCTATTTTGTGATTCTTCTCAGAAACTACGAGTAGAAATGACTCCAAATTTCGTACACAGACTGACTATGACCTTAGCTACAAAATGTTCGTTGCAATTTTTTTGAAAGAAAAAAATTCGGGCGCGCTGCCGCGAGGATCAAATCAGCACAGTCAACTAGACAAAACAAAGCAGAATTGAGAAAAAGTACAACGAAGGTTTTGAAGACAATCAACAAATGTAGCAGTAGACGAAGAATGGGCTCGTCAGCGACGGCACCCGCGGAGGAGTTGTGGATTATATACTTGAGGCTGAGGAGCTCGTAACTTGAACGAAACAGGCTCTCAAGGCCCGTTCTTTATATTTAGTTAGTCCATTAGCAGTACTCTTTAGGAACCACCCTTACCAATAAAAAAGTTAGTAATCCCTAGCAACCAAAATCCAATTATTGTGAATATGTGCGTGGGCGTTGTCGCAGCACCCTTAAATGGCTTCAGTGGATTCAGTCGTAGTGCGTTCAGCTATTCAGTCGGCAGTAAGGAAGAGCCCTTCTCAATCTCGGAGAAGCTCAAACCTAAAGAAGGAGGCTCAGGAAATTCTCATTCAAGGTTCTGTCCAGGAAGAGATGCCTTGGACAAATTCAGTGAAAGTATTCTTACTTACCTAAGATTTGAAGTGAGGAGAGTGGCTGATAGGTAAAAAGGCACTAACAAGAAAAGGGAACATTTGTGGTCTATGTTCCATAAAGTTAGAATGAGTGCAAACCTTCGAACACTGTGGAATGATCTAGTAAGGTCACTGAATATTGTTATTGATGACCCCCTTCTAGAACAATCCTTGTACCAAGAGTTGTTTGAGATAGTTCTTAAAGAATACTTTGACTGCAAAAGTTCAGACTGTGTAGTTAAACCTAAAGCAGACAGTATCTCACCAGATGAACTTAATGTCCTTCGCTATGCATGTGGATATGTTGCACAAAAGCTGCTTAAGCGTTATGAGAAGAAGCATGGAGAGGTAATGGAACAATATGCCACATGCCTTAGCGAAATGGCAGTAGTGGGAGAAGGAGCTGATCTACTTACTTATACAAAACGCTGGCTTGAATTAGTTAACCGAGGTGGTCTTTTTCCATTAAGTGATGAGGCATTTAGATTCTTTATTGAAGTAGAGTTATGTGTACGTACTTACTTGCCTCATCAACTAATGAAAACACACAGTGAAGTGGAGTTCGCCACAAACGTGCATGACAAAATTTTTAGTGATGAAGATGTTCAGTTTCATTGGACACTGCTGTCACAAAATATACATGATACAGTTTCCTCTGATGCATTATTGATGGAGGTGATCAAACTATGGGTAACTATTAGGGGTTTCTCTACAACCGGATATTGGATGGAAGTGTATAAGGAAAAGGAAAAGACTACTATTAAAAAGTCAAAAGGTTTACGAAAAACAATGAGCAGGCAATCTGAAGACTTAGACCAACAACAACAAGTATAATTACAATCATTATTGCAGTTTAAAAGAAATAAATACATTATAATTTTGATTGTCATTAGCTTTGTAAATTATTCATTTACTAGAATATTTGCATTTACGTTTGGGAAGAGGAGTCAAGTCAATGTTATCAAGTGTGGGAGAGTCTTTAAATAAGAGCCTTTTTCTGCTACAATTTCCTCTGACTGGATCAAGAGCAAAATATTTTTGTACTCTGAAGAGCTGCTGCATTGTGGATGCACTGCTGAATGCTAGGATTTTCATTGCGTCCACCTCTAGCTCTTTGCTGCCCAAAGTAGTTCTCTAGTGGATCTTGTGAAATTCTCTCACTCAACACATAGAGATCATCATGACCTTGAGAAAGTAGGTATCTTGCCATATCCACAAAGGAATTAACTACACATTACAGTTACAGGTTTGAAATAAGTACGCAATTCACAAATTGCTTACCAGTCATATGAATGCCTTCTAATGTTTCTCTACTAAGCATCATTTTACTCTTCTCAATAGCTGTGAGGCTTTCATGTGAGTTAGTGTACTCTTTCCAGTTATCTAAATACTTCAAGAACACATTCTTCAACCACTAAATTGATGGAATGTGTATTGTGGGGTTAATACAAGCACTACTTAATAATGTCCAAGTTACTTACTGTAAATCTGTCATCATCAACACTTGTGTACGGTTTAAGATCACTTTTTTTTTCTAAATGCCCATTCACTCCTATTCCGCACATTCAAGCAATCAAAAAAGCGATCCGTCATTAAAATAAATTTCTGGGTTTGTTCAGTGTCTGGATTGTTGTAGTAGGCTAATGCATCACACACACTCTTGCTCAAAACCTTAGAAAAAAAAATATATATAATGAGAACAGTACATAATTTATTACAGCATGTCACCTGTGCAGCAAGGTCAACTCTCATTCGTGAATATGATGTTAGTTGTAGATGTTCCCTCTTCAACTTTGGCACAAGACTAAGACCACATGATCCAGCCTGCAATTCACGAAGATTATCATATAGGTCCCACAATTGCTTCCATGTGATGTACTTTCCATCAATCTGTTCAACAATTAGTCGTAAAAATGCTAGAATGCAACAATGTACCAAAGGTAATTACATACCCGCATCAAGCGAGTTCCATTTACACCTGAGTGAGACCAGCAATTCCTAATTGTTTTAATTAGGTGAGGTGGGTCTGCCACGAAGTATATTGATCGGCCATTCAGAGCAAAAGGATTATGAGTTTTATACATTGATGCAGGATCCTTTAGATCACGTTGCATTCTAAAAAACTTTCGGTTAGTGCTCGCACCATCGGCTGTTATGCACAGAACTTTAATATCACTAGTCTCTAAGCGGCAAATTGCCTCCCATACCAACGGAAACAGAATATCACCGGTAGCTCCACAACTAGCAAAGTGAGCATAGGGGAAATTCAAGTTGAACAAGATACCTCGCACCATAAAAGTAAGAAGTTGTTTAGCAACCTGTGGTTGTTCACCATCTTGCTCTAGCTTGAGCAAGTCATCATTTAAGTCTCCTAAAGATGTAAATCCAACTATGTTACCAGTGTGTTTGTAGTACACAAGCCCCTCTTTTATCTTCATTTCATCAATAAGAAGGGCAACAAACCTTCTTGAGGATGGAAGCGACAACTTGGCAACTTCTTCAACTAACTGCTGGTTGACCTCATCTTGGAAACCAACCTTATTTCTGAAATAGTGCGTATAATCATACAATGTTCTCTCCGATGGTAACTTTACAAATCCAGTGGATCTGAGGGCATGATATGCAGCACTGGAAAGCAGTTTTAAGCTTAGGCACCACTTAACAAGTACAGGATGCCACCGAACTTGTCTGGAATCCTTAGTGGATGCTGCTTTTAACTGTTCATCCCAAAAGAGCCTTGCAAAACTACCCTCTCTGTAGGCATTTCTTACTGTTTGCTCATTATCATTCATTATAGATAGCAAATCTGATTGTAAATTGGAGTCCAGATGTTCACCCTGTCCCATCAATTTTTTTACTTTATCTGTCAAGCTACGTACAACTTGTTCAGCTTTATGAACCCTTTTCCTGAGTTTATCAATTTTAGCACTCTTCTGAGGTGTTTGCAAGTAACGCTCATTAGTGAAATTAGAGCTGTGACTAACAGATTCTCTGTTATTCCATCTATGGTATACATTGCTCTTAAGTTTGCCCTATACTTAGTACATGCAGAACATTTGGCAGACACAGACAAAATTTCACATTTCCTCGTCCGAACTGTGTTACTATAATTATTTCCATCAAATTCCACAGGTGTGGCATCTATTTGGGCAGCAATGGAACCATCTCGAGAAAGAATCTTTCCTTTTTTGTCTTTAACCATGGCAACATATGTTAGGTCAAGTTGTCCTGTACAAATTTTTAAACCTTCCAGCATACTCAGGAGTTTATTTAGTGACTCAGCATTCAGATTAGTGGGAAAACATTCCAAACAACTACATGTATGTACACTAACCTTATGGTCATATACAAATAGGGACCATGAAAGATCAGCATTGACAATTACATTAAAAGCGATACGCAGTGGCTGAGAGCTATTACCACAAACTTGAGGAATCTTGCACAATTGTAACCTGCTCATATCAGCTGGGCTATGGTTGCTCCACTCACAGGTTGGAAAGACAATTGCTGAAGACGTTTGCTGCAGTGAAGAGAGCTGTGGCTGAGCGGAATTAGGTGGAGGAGATGAGATAACTTTCTGACGTGCAGATCGCTTCTCCTTTTCAGCCTTTTTCCTGTGCTGAAAACATTTTTTTCGAGGCATCCTTAATAAAACCTGAAGTATCATACGATAAACAAATAAATGTCAAATGACTATAATAAATCTGACATCCCTAAAACATGCAGTATAGGAGCATAAGGGATTACAAAAAGGCATAACACTGTTAGCCATTTTGAACTGTACAAGGTTAAAATGAGTGTATGAGAGTAGAACTGGCCCACGACTATAGCACATACATCGCAGTAGAATTCCTGCTGCATTTAAAATGCCAAAACACAGCTAAACTTTTTAACAATTTTTAGTTGTAGGGAAAAATATATCTAACCGTAGTGACCGAAAGACTGAAAAAACGTAACACAACTTTCCCAGAAGCGATTTCTTCAGTTTAAGCGTGAGTAACTTTCCCAGTTCGTACTTTTTACAACCTGTAAGGTCGAAGTTCTTCTATTTGCTTAAATAAAAGGCGGGGAAAGAGTAAGCTTATATTCTCATTGTGACCAGAATACTATACCGGAAGCATAACACGCCTATCATTGCGCTAGTCCTATATAAAATTGCGTACGTCTTATGACATCCGTTTCTAATCCCTTTTCCTCGTATATCTATGGGCCAACTCAACTTGGACATACTATAGTGATGTGCTTGAGCAAAAATTGCGAGCGAGCCTAAAGTCTATACTATTTTTATATGAGTGATTTTGACTTCTAACACTAAAGCTACTGAAAATAAGGTCCAGTTTTTAATTTTGCATACACGGTAAAGGGATTTCAGTGCCATAGTAACAACTCTCTGCAACTGCTTGAATTGAAGGAAAAAAACAACAACAAAACAATACACGTTATTTAAAAGTTTTCTTTGTGATATTCTTTAGCTAAGTAGTGGTTGTAACACACAATGCTTTGACACAACTGGACATACACCTACACAAACTTACCTTCGCAGTAGTCTAGTGGACAATGTATTTTCAAGTAAATACTGTTGCGCACAGTATGATACGGGTACCGATCGATAAACCAGAGGATTCTGTTTAGTGCAATTAGGGACGGGGTCGACCACATAACTAACACAAAAACGCGAGGGTCAAAGCACAAAATGACATACGTACGTCCACACATATATACAAACATCCCCGATTTTTTTAATTTTTACCCAGGTAAGTGTCTCGCTCGCTACGCTCGCTCGCCAATTATAGCTTATTTGTCTTTTCCACTTTTATACCATGAAACTCAACTTGGCAGGAACTATTCAAATGTTACTAGCACTTGGATAAATAGGTATTTTTTAAAAATATGATTGCTTCCTTGCAATTGATGTGGTTGTTGATGATGTAGTCTGGAGGTGTGGCTTAGTGCCCCTGAACTATGATTAGAAAAGTTGACAACTATGTAAATTTTGTTTCATACATGTAGGTAATGTAATAATAAATATTGATCTCATTCATTGAGCCATATCATATGTTTTACTAAAGTTCCTCTTTTTTTACTAAAATATCTTGACTTTCTGCCTCTTCATTCTTAGGGTGATGGAAGTGGGGGTAGGGGGGGGGGGGGGGTTGGTAGGAGGTTACTTGTCCCTTCTCCCCAGATTGATTCCTTGGGAAAGAGGCACAGCTATGCAGATTAAGCATTAATTGCATTGAGAAGCTTTATTAAGCTTAGTAAATACGAAAATATCTTTTTTCATGAAATATAAAGTATTTCCATGAGATTAAATTGATTTGTAATACATAGTGCCCCCTCCCCTTCACCTATTCCACTTTGAAGCACCTTCCATCACTCCTGTATTAGCTACATGCCATGTCCAAATAACATTGTATTTTTTTATGGAAAAAGCAAAATATTTCACTACAAAAAGAACGGTAAAAAGAGATAGTAGGTGAAGTGTATACTACAGATTACATTAAATTCCGTATTTACATTTCAATATTATATTTTATTTTATTTGTCGAGTTATAAACCTTCCTTCTGCTTCTCTAGGCTTAGTAGCAATTGTTTTGTAATGCCTACTTGGTGGAGTGCCAGTGATACAATGAGTTGATTATGAGCACTAATAGTGGAATATTTAAGCTCCACACCATATATTTGAATCCCATCTTATTGTGAGTGTGACATAAATTGCTTTTTTTCTTCACCCTCTATGTTGTAAGTGAAGTATGCACTACAATATCAACTGAGCTATTATGTACTCCTAGTGAACTAAATATATAATGAAAATGGGTGCAATCTTATTGTTACACACAGCTACATAGTTACCAACGTTTGATGAATAAACCTTAATGGATTAGCATTGCACATAGTGAATATAAATTTCATGGAGAAAGCCTAAGGGAGAGTGATGTATCAAGTGATAATTCCAGTGCTGACATGGTTGATCTATTTTATACCTTAGCACTACATTCTGTATTTGTGGAAGAATCCAACAATCAGAATTTTGATGATGAAAAAATAGCGTATAATAAGAGCCATTGCAATACTCCCTCTAAACAATATGGGAATGACTCAGTGATTGTGTCCACACGTAGTAGTAGTTCATCCACGTTAGGCAGTTTTATTAATATTTCGCTGATTGTCTACACCTAGTAGTTATCACAGCGACACACTTCTATGGATTAAATAAGGCTTCGTTAGGAAAGGGACCATTCAATTCGTTTTCATGTTAGAGCTATTTCTTCAAAAACAAAAAAATTCAAATTTGAAGTTTGAGATGACATTTACATGTGTATGCTATATAACTATTAAAACAAATATTTAGCCATTTCATCAAACTTATTCCTTTTGGTATAAAGCAAGCTAGCTAGCTAGTTACACATTTTGTATAGCCGTTCTTTGTGGTTGATATTTCAACCAAGTAATGGATGTTTTATACAAATTATGTCCCAGGTTTCTTTGATAGAGCAATGTCACTTTTTTTAATTTGATATCATCACTTGTCTATTAACAAGCAACTATGGTATTAAAATGCTATTATGGCAACTATGGTATATAATATTATGTTACATAATACCATAGTTGCTGCAGTAACAGCTATAGATTAAATGCTATTCTTTGGTAAGTTTCCCTCTGGTGTTGTATATTTCCTCCTTTTGCGCACACTTGTAATGGGATGGCTATTGGTGACAATTTGGTAATTTTGCAATGGTAACTATGGTATAAAATAGGTAAACCATGGCAGTTATCAGAGTTATAACTAGAGCCTTCTCACTTCTTTGTTCTTTAGATTAGAAGTATCTACACCATGAGAGAGCACTAGGGGATAAAACTTAAACTTAGTCATTAGCAGCCAGCCTAGCTTACCAGTCTCTCTGTTTTTACAGCTACCTTCCTGTAGTACAGTCTACCCTACCAGGTTAGAGTAGCCGCTAAAATAATCAGCTGGGGGTGTGGTAAGCACCTAGAGAATTTTACAGCCTGCAGCAATCACCAACATTTTGCTAGTCTGGAGACGGCCAAAAAATGTTAACTAATAACATCCCAAAATCTTTGCTCTAGAACAGCCAATGTGCATGATTGTCCCCAGACCCTTTCTCAGCATAGCAGTTAGGCTACCTAGCTTACTAGTTACCAGTTTCTATAGCTACCTTTCTCTACACAATTCTTCAATCAAACAGCTACTAAAATATTAGCTGAGGGCGTGGGAAAGAGTGAACTCTCAGTGTTACAGGAGTTGCTAATCCCAGTATGGACAATTGCAGACCCCTAGCATAAAATAAACCATTTATGCTACTAAGGGGATATAGTGGGATATTTCACTCCCATGTCTTATTTTCATTAGCCTCTGGGACTTGAAAATATATTACACTGCTCAATGTAATATTTCTACATATCACACTTGACTCACGTAAATATTTTAGATATAACTTCACTTGTTTTTTTTAGGTACGTTACTAGTGGTGTTGACTAGTGAGATTACTCACATTATCACTATAGTCTACTAAAACTAAAGCTAGTGTCCCTAGGTATTTTACTTTTGCTAAGAAGAACCAAAACTAAGCTGTATAGAGAAATTATTTTAGAAGACAACAAATTTGTTAATAAATTAAAACTATCAGTAAAGTAAATGACAGAATCTAAAACTAAGCAATTTTTCTTGTACCCAATTCACCTTGAACTATGCAATTACTAAGTGAAGATATAAATTGCCATTAGGTTAGTGATATCTTAACAACTAAATTTTTTACTTTATTTATGTACCCAAGATTTCATAGAAATAAGCAAATTTTGAAGTTGTTTGGGATTAAGTACATATATTGCTTTCTTAATGAGTCTTATCGAAAAAATTTGAGAAGGATCATAAGTTAACCAAAACAAAAGTCAACTGATAGTAAAACTAACTATATCTTCTACATGATATTGAAGAAATATTAAAAGATGGTTATCAGCGATAATTCCTCAAATGCATGGTTTAACCATTACACACACATATAGTACTTATTACACGAGTCAGAGTGTGATATGGCAAATATTTCACGAGCAGGCTAATTTATTTTCACTAGTCAAAGGTGTGAAAATAAAGCCTGACAGTGTAATATCTTACCATGTCACTCTGGTTTATTCTATGCTAAATATTATCACTACAGTAGTTTGTAGTATAGTTGGTAACTCATGGTGTAAAGTTGCCTGCACAAAATACAAGCTAGGCTGGTTGTTATAACTACACAGATTATTAGCATACAGCAACTTGTGATAACAACCTTTGTCATATGTGAGTTATCACATGGTTCATGAACCAAAACTACAATTGTGAAGATATCTAGTATATAAGAAATAAATATATAAACCAATAAGTAAATAAATAAATAAATAAGTAACTAAATGTACAAACAAAAAAATAAATGTACAAACAAACAAACAAATAAATAAACAAACAAATAAAGAAACAAATGAACAAACAAATAAAATAAATAAATAAATAAATGAATAAATTAATAAATAAATTAGGGCCTTACTATTTAAAGTTTAATCAGTCAAACATTGTGCTTTTTGTTTATCATTTATTGTCATTCTTTCTGGCTTATAATTATAATTATGCTAATTATAGTGATTGTGTAATGTATAATGAAAGCATCAATTTTATCAAATACTCAACTATATGTACAAGGCTAACTTTTGCATAAAGATGCAATAATATTTTTCTCTTTTTAATTGGAGATCATATTTTTTGTAGTTACTTTATTCTTCTCCCTTGTCTAAACAACCTATATATTTATTTCATCATAAATATATGCCATACACCTGCAAAAGTAAGTAATTAAATGCAATTGTAATCAACAGATATCCTACACTATTTGCTATTATAAAATTTAGTTACTCTTGTGAGCCATGACACATTATTTGTTTTACCATTAATGGTTATATTTGTTCTTGTGAAAAGGTGAATATATTTCTTGAAATAATGATGTAGTTGTTAAAAAAAATCAAAGTTTATTTTTTGCAATGTTAAGATTTTAAGAAATTGTTGTGTACTTGCAAATAATTACTCACAAATATCCCCCCCCCCCCCCCCCATCCCACCCAAAAATAATCAAAATAACATCATTATAGTGAAATGACTGACAATTCTAGGCCATGGGAAGGCTTTCAAAGTGGGGAGGTGGTGTGAGCAGGTATTGCAGGGCGGTATCGTGGGGCGGTATTGCGGGTAGGCATCCCGGGAAGGTATCAGGGTTTTAATTTCAGTATTTTCGTTCACGTCCTGGAGTACTTGGGACAGACCGGTTTCATAAAATTTTAGGCCCCCCTTAATTTTAGGTCCCCATCCCAAAATACCAGTATTATAGGGCCTCTTTCGTAAGATTAAGTCCCCCCTCCTCCTTTCAAAATGATTCAGCATTATCAATCTTTTTATTCATTGTGGGCTGGGAATGAAAGTCAACTATCAACCAAGAATCTACACCATTTATGGAAGTCATGTTCATTAAATTAACTATTATCATTTCCTGATATAACTTTGATGTCAATCTTTAAAAGCTTGCAAACATGACCCCTCTGCTAGCTATTTGCTACACCTGGTTCAAAGTAGCACAAAAGTTCTTCATGATAGCCACCAAACATTACATACACTATATGCATTTAAGTCAAGTAGCTAAGCTAATAAATCCCTTGTAAATATGGATTTAACTTACTTGACAGTACAGTGATTTAATCAAGTGTATGTATTATTTAGCGTATTTGTTAGACTGAAATTAATTTATTGTAGTTTATAAATTCATACAAACTTCTTTAGCCAGACCCTTTTCTGCCTAGAATACTGCAAGTGTCCCCATAACTGATGTGTAAGTCTCGTTTTTGAGTACCTATTAGGGGAGACCCAAATTAAGGCTGCGAGGCCCAAGAGTGGGTCGTGGAGGTCCCATTTTAACTGTAAATGCGCCCCAGGGGCCTAGTATATTGGTAGAATGGGCCTGGAGACCTATTATTAGGGTGGCCAACATTTAGGTAACACGGGTGACAAATTTCATTCTTGCTAATCTTCAAGATTGGGCAACAACTTACCCTGGCGGAAGCTTGCTAATAAATACCGGTATTAAAATGTCTCTGCTTGCTCTCCAGTAGCAGTTATACATCATTCAGCTGAAGAACAAAAACTACACTAAATACGGTCGAGTTTTAAATTATGTATATAGGGGAAAGTGATCTCAGTGCCATAGTAACCACTCCCTGCAACCGCTGGAATTGAAACAACAACAAAACAATACACGTTATTTAAATGTACGGTATTTGTGGGAACGCCCACCCAAGAAAATGTACAATGACATTAGCAAGCCAGACCCTTTGTCTGGTAAAGGGTCTGGCTTGCCAGACTACAATGACATGTGGAATAATGTCAATTCTGTGTTATGTAGCTGTGGTTGTGTACAGTGTACCTGTGAAAGGTAATTGTGTTTCCATATTTGGTTATTTTTGCAAGATCACCTATTGTTGTACCAGCCAGTCATATTTTAGAGTGACCTGAGGAAGCAAGGTTATATATATACTCTGGCCAGCCTCAGTTAACTCTGAGTTTTGTGCTCATTGATTTTTTCTGTGTGTATGATATTTCCTGTGTGTGCTGAAGTTCTGAAAACTCAACCAGAGGGTAAACTAGTTCCCCTACTAGGCCCGTTTGATAGCTACAATTCACTGCCTCTCAACCTCAGGTTCATTTGAGCCATCTCCCTGGTTGCAGCGGAATGCTACTCAGCACAGCCCCACCACAATATTCTTCAGCTTAGTAGTGGCTGTAATGCACAATACTTTCGCACAACTGGTTATACCTACACAGACTTACCGTGGTTAGTCTACAGTCTACTGGCCAATGAATTTTCAAGTAAATACTGTTGCGTACGGCTTACAACCATGACAAATAGTGCATTGACTTAACACTGCCACTAATTCGAATAAAAAGGGAACTCGGTAAGTTTTCAAGTTTTCAAGTTTTAACTGCACCCTCAAAAGAACGGGTAATGATCAATAAGGCGAGGATTCTGCCAAGTGAAATTCTGGACGCGGTCCAAACTAACACAAAAACGCCAGGGTCAAAGTACAAAAAAGACAAACGTACGTCCACCCGTTACCCGAGTGACCAATGCTTGTGGTGGTGTACTATAAATCTGATGCAGTCCCCCGTATTCCGTACCAAAATGTATTAGAGGGGAAAAGTTGATATAGTTCGTAGCAATCAGTAAAAGTAATAGGAAAATGACAGGAGAGAGCTGTGATCAACAGGCTATAAAATAGTTATAACCAAGACAATCGGTTTTAATTGCATTCTTATAGCCCGTTACCGAGCGACCGGGCTTGTCGTTAAGAACTATGCTATAGTTATAAACCAAAATTGAGGTTTGTATGCGATTCATAAATCGAAATACAAACCTAATGATTTTGGTTTATAACTATTTTATAGCCCAAACATAAACAACGAGCAAAGTATAGCGTTAGCTATCTTAATAATTGTATTAAAGTACCCAAACTCTTCATTATTCCATTTGCTTTGATCTGCTTTCCACCATAACTAGTGGTGTGCTTGAGCACAAATGGCGAGCGAGCCTAAAGACTATACTATTTTTATATGAATGATTTTGACTTCTAATACAACTGAAAATAAGGTCCAGTTTTTAAATTTTCGCATACCCGAGTTTTCTTTGGTTGTAACACACAATGCTTTGACACAACTGGACATGCACTTACAGACTTACCTTCGTGGTAGTCTAGTGGACAATGTATTTTCAAGTAAATACTGTTGCGCACGGCTTATAACCATGACAAAGAGCGCATTGACTTACCACCGCCACTAACTCGAATAGAAATGGAAGTCCCTTAAGTTTTCAAGTTTTAACTGCACCCGCAAAAGAATTCGCTACGCTCGCTCGCCAATTATGGTTGCTAAGAACTATATCAGACTTTTCCCCGCTAATAAATTTTCTTGCGAGCATACCAGATTGTATCCGATTTATAGTTCTTAACGACAAGCGCGGTCGCTCGGGTAACGGGCTATAAAAATCGGATACAGTCTGGTATGCTCGTAAAAAAATGGAATTAGCGGGGAAAAGTCTGATATAGTTCTTAGCAACAATAATTATGGTGGAAGGCAGATCAAAGCAAAATGGAATAATGAAGAGTTTGGGTACTTTAATACAATTACTAAGATAGCTAACGCTATACTTTGCTCGTTGTTTATGTTAGGGCTATAAAATAGTTATAAACAAAATTCATTAGGTTTGTATTTCGATTTATAAATCCTCGCCACTCGGGCTGCGCCCTCGTGTCTCGGAGTTTATAAATCGCATACAAACCTCAATTTTGGTTTATAACTACTAGTGATGTGCTTGAGCACAAATGGCGAGCGAGCCTAAAGACTACTATACTATTTTTATATGAATGATTTTGACTTCTAACACTAAAGCTATTGAAAATAATGTCCAGTTTTTAAATTTCGCATACACGGTAAAGGGATTTCAGTAACAACAAAACAATACACGTTATTTAAAAGTATTCTTGTGATATTCTTTAGCTAAGTAGTGGTTGTAACACACAATGCTTTGACACAACTGGACATGCACCGACACAGACTTACCTTCGCAGTAGTCTAGTGGACAATGTATTTTCAAGTAAATACTATTGAGCAAGGCGATACGGGTACTGATCGATTAACCAGAGGATTCTGTTTAGTGCAATTTGGGATGGGGTCGACCACATAACTAACACAAAAACGCGAGGGTCAAAGTACAAAATGACATACGTACGTCCATACATATATACAAACATCCCCGATTTTTTCATTTTTACCCCGGTGTCTCGCTCGCTACGCTCGCCAATAACATAAACCCACCGCCACTTGGGATCCCCGGTGTCTCGGGATTTACGTGCGGACCTCAATTGGTTTATAACTGTACAAATTAATATCCTTGATTTTCAATTGTGTTACCCCTGACAGTGTCTCGCTCTCTTCGCTCGCAATAATTGGCGAGCTAGCGAGAATCTTACATGGGTAACCAGGTTTAAAACCAGGAGTAAAACCAGGGGTGTTTGGTTTTGTTTGTATGTTTGGAGTGTCGTTTAGTACTTTGACCCTCCACGTATTTTTGTGTTAGCTGGGTATTCTACCCATCCCAAACTTCACTAAACAAATCCTCTGGTTTATTTATCATTACCACGTCATTCTAGAAATTGAATTGTTAATACTTCTTTGAATTTTTTGGGGTGCAGTTAAAATTCTAAAACTTACCGGAGATCCATTTCTACTGGAGTTAGTGGCGGTGGTAAGTTAATAGCTATTTGTCATAGTTATAAGCCCTGGTTGAACAGTATTTACTTGTGTAATTATGTTCAGCTGTGTGAATTATTGCGCGTTACAATTACTTAGCTAAATAATATTACAAAGAAAACGTTTAAATAACGTGACTTGTTTTTTTGTTGCTTTTTTCCCTTCAATTCAAGCAGTTGCGGGAGTGGTTACTATGGCATTGAATCGCCTTTACTGTATAATTCGTAATTTAAAAACTCTACTTTTTTTAGTAGCTTGAGTGTTAAAATCAATCTTTTAACAATAGAGTATTTTTAGGCTCGCTTCCATTTCTGCTCGAGTACATAACTAGTTCGTAATAAGGTAAGGATAGATATAAAGAGAGCGAGTTAAAAAGTGTTGTTAAAAGTAATTCAATTGAAAAATGGGGATGCTCTGGACTACTTAGGAGCCCAGTCGGGTAGACTATACTTTAGGTACTACACGCGACGCGACGCCTCGCGTTTTCACGATTCATCGCGATTCAAGCACCCCGCGATTCCTCGCTAGTGGAAGCATGCGTTGAATTTATTCTTCATGGTGCTAGGGCTAGGGCTAAGAGCAAAGTTGGAGTGCTGACTATGAGGGGTTTTGACTTGAGAGTTAATGGTGGGGAGCGGAGAGGAGATGACTGAGTTGAAGTAGGTGGAAGAAGACCTGGTTGAAAGAAGATATAGGAGAAATGAAGCCACTTTATAATTTTATCTCTGAGGTGAAATGTGAAAATAGCAGTGTAGATGAACTTGAATGTTATTTTTGACTAAATTCACTGAAAACATAGTGTTATTTGTTCTCCCGATTCTAATTCCATCATTTTCACCCGAGTAGAGTGCACAATGTATGAAAATATTCTATTCGCTATGGTTCCTTAGAAATTTTGCAATTATTGGGCTCCTCTAAGTATTGTCCATACAGTCTTTGTTGCAGAGTGTCAACATAGAACAAAAAAGGAAAACAATTATTCGGTAACTAGGTATAATTGCTACGTTCTAAAACAGATAGACAACGAAATTAAATTAGCCTGCTCGTGAAATATTTGGCCATAACACACTCCCAACAACTGTGTTTGTGACTTGTAAAAAGAGGCATTTCTGGCGAACTTTCGTACAGTTTTCATCCTAAGACTTGCTTAAGGCTGTAGTACCAGAAGAAACTGGAGGCAAGCCCAAAAAGCTGTATTTTTGGAGAAATAAAGAGCACGAACTTGCGTTTAAGGGGCATGAAACACTCGCTATTCCTCTCAATTAAAAACAATTGTTGCCATATTTTCCATCCCACCAAAAACCCAGTGTCCCTAGGTGTAACGGCCTATTGTACTTCCTTTTCCCAAATTTGGACTCATCTATTTGTATAGTTTTCCCCTAGCCCTAGCCCTAGCCCTAGCCCTAGCCCTGGCCCCTAGCCCCTATACAGTCAATCTCCAGTCCAGCTTAGCTTTTGAATCACAGCTTGGTCAACCTTCCTTTACATGATGATGAAATTTTGAAAGATGTTTATAGGTCATATAAACAGTTTGTATTTTATCTGTCATTAATGAACAGCTTGTGATGGAGCAACTGAATATGAGGGATTTTGTTTACATAAGATGCACAATAAAACAAATACCACGAAGGTAGTGCTCTAATGCAAACAATAGTTCTATTAGAAATGGTGCCTTTTAATTTTCATAACAGTAGTGGTGTAAACATCTACAAGAACAGTACTAAAACTTTTTATATAAAAGTAAAGAACATAACCGTTCACTATGTTATTGGTTTCTATGGGTTTCTTTCTCACTTACTCATTTTGGTGGTTACTGTTACTAGTTATGAAAATATTGTAAGTGTGCAAGGCATGCAATGAATTCATCTTACTTTTGTATCAGACAGGGAAACTGTGAAAACAACGTTCTTTCACCATAAATAACATTTCTTTTATTAATCTTTGCACTACTCATAAACCAAAAACTAATAAATGTTACAAGGGGAGGATACTATTAACCAAAAGGGAGGGTACTATCAGTTGTATCCTCCCTTGTGGCATTTAATATCCTCCCTTTTGGCATTTTAGTATCCCTGCTCGCTTGAACAATCTATAGATAAGCATCCCTATATCAATAAATCTATACTGTACTTTAATTTGGCACCCTTGTATTTTCATCACGGCATAAGCAAGTATAAGACATGCATTATAAACTCAGGTCCGTAGTGATAATTATGTTAATAGTTTCTAGCTATTTGTAAAATAAATTTCATAAAATCGCTATTTGCCATTCATTAGTAGTAACTCAGTAAAAATTGTGATTTTTTTATTTTGTTGACCAATATCCCAGAAATACATATATGTAATGTATCTTCCATAGGGTTATGGGGTGTTGAATCACTTTCTGGCATTAGTTTTTCAATAGAAGTTAAAATTTTTAGGTGGTAATGCTAACTTTGTGCTTTTAATATTATACTAGGCTAGAGAAGTAGGAAGTTGGTTCGGCCATTATAACTACACCCAAGTAACTAGACTCACTCATTCACTAAATTAATGAAAAGACAGTAACAGATTTTGAATCCCAACAGCTGTATTGTCCCCATTTGAATATCCTTTCAAAAAGGCGTATTAAATAACCACAAAAATCACTCCAAAAAGTACAAGTGCATTTATTATTACAATGCAGTTCCCTGTTGAAATTATCAGTGAGGTGAGTGTCCCTTGTATGTTTAGCTTCTCTTGTGAAGACATCATTTATGTGTACTGTTTTCATTGTGTGAGAGCTACATATCGGCATATGATATGCCAAATAAATTATTGTTTTTGCCTGAGGAATGATTTAGTAATAGCTATAGCTAGTGTATAGTAGCACTGAGGGTTTACACATTTGGTACTTTATGGTACAATATTATATATATACATTTATTAACAATCAGTATTTCACATAAAATAAATAATTTGTTATGTATGGAATAGCAAGAATAAAACCTTTCTCTTGCTTATATCTGAGTGATCTCTAGAAGGTAACTCTTTGCCCTAATGGTTGTGTTGTCATAACCATTACTTTGAAGTACTTTGTGTGGTGTTTCTTTTCTTCCTTTAAGTTTTCACTCATATTACTTAATCTCCTAGCTCTTTGTATGAGTGATAACATGAAGAAAGATGAGAACAAAGTAATTCAAAGTAATAGTTATGACAACATAACCATTAGGGCAGGCTCTAAAGAGTTACCTTCTAGAGATCACTCAGATACTGAGCAAGAGAAAGGCTTGATTCTTACTATTCCATACATAGAAGAATTGAATAAGAATATTCAGAGAGTTTGTAGAGACTTTGACTTCATTAAAGTTGGGTAAGACACTAAGATCACATCTTACTGTAGTCAAAGATACCATACCCATTACCACAGAATCATCCATAGTGTACAGTGTACCCTGCAGCTGTGGTAAACTATATGTAGGTGAAACAACTAGAAGACTTGAGCAAAGAGCGAAAGAACATCAGGATGCTTGCAAGAGAGGTGATGAGAAGGTTTCAGCCATTGCTGAACATGCTTGGCAGCAGCACCCCACTAGCTGAATGAGAAGAGGTAAAAGTTGTGGACAGAGCCAGTAAGAAGCGTGAGTTAAAGATTAAGGAAGCTCTACACATACAGATGACACCTGACAACAATAAGTTTAATAGAGATATAGGTTTAGACGTCGAGGATGCTGGCTGTCCATGCTGCGTATAAATTACCCTTCAGGATATACAGTCGGACTTCCGGATAAAGTACAAAATGGAAACACGAGTTTTGTCCATTGTTGAGAAGCTGTCCCTTCTCGGAAACCTTTCTGCTGTTTGTGTAAAGTTTTAAATCAACATTAGAGTTAATGAATTGAGTGAAATAAATAACAAGTGGTTAAGTTACCATTCAGTAATTGAACATAAATTAGTTGTTGTTTTTTAATCATATTAATTAGTAATGATTCAGTCATTCTCGGCTGAAATAATTATAATAATAGCAAATTTGGTAAGAGAAAATTTTTCTATTATCATTAGTATGTTTTAACAATAAGTTCACAATATTGTCTACAGTTGTCCTTAACTCTATGGCTTCTTTTATGTGGCCATAATGTTCCAAATATGAAGTTACATTTTCCAATACATCTATTGCTTCTTTGAAGCTCTTCAACTTCAGTAGCACAATATTTAAATACACAAAATTAGCAATACCACATAAAATTTAACTTTAATTGAAAAGTTAATGTCAGAAAGTGATTTTACACCCATAAAACCCTATGCAAGATATATTACACATAAATGTATATCTGGAACATTGGTCAATGAAATAAAAAATTCACAATTTCACTGAGTTACTCACTACTAATGAATGGCAAATAGAGATTTTATGAAAATTTATTAGAAACAAATAGCTAGAAACTATAACATATATGTACTGTGTTTAAACTTATATATATATTGAATTTGATTGCTGGAATCAAAATTACACAAATAAGTAATCCTAATAGAATCTAGAACAAGAAAATTGGAGTTTTTTAAAGAAGAAAGATTTGGACCACAGCAAGCACCTATTACATGTAGAAAATTAGACTTGTTTCTCTCAAAAAGGATTGTAGACAGAACAGGACACTGCTCCAAAAATACTGAATGTACTAGGATAGTTTGTTTTCTGAATACTGATGTACCACAACCAAACAATAATGTAACACAACATATCACATTCTATCCATGTTCTACGCCCATTCATGTACACGTTATAATGTGGTCATCACTACAAGAGGAACAAGAACCTATTATTAATGTTAACACCACATCAACTCAAACTATAAACCACAGACATATTGGAAAGTTCAAAATACTGCTGACACAATTAACTGAAGGAGTAAAGCTTGGTGTACGTTACGCAAAAGGTGTAACTAAATCAAAATAAATTATGTATGTATGGCACATGTGACCTTTTTACATGACCTAATTACATAAATAGGTAAAGTCTAGAAATGTATTGAGAAACTTTGTGGTGCCCTGAAAAGTAGGCTATTTTTGTGGCAGTGACCACTTGGAACTTTTGTTTACTTTGTCATGATGCACAGCTTATTATGAGACCATTTATTCTTTTTTATCGCAATTATATGACGAGTATACAGCTTGATTATTTTAACTTCTACTGTACTCCGATACCATAAAATTATAAGTGCACTTCGAATTCAGTATGTTGTAGAATATTGACGTTTGTTGCTCTTGTGCTCAAGAAAACTAGAGGTTAGCAACTAAAAGTTTATGCTATGGGGTGTGGCTCATATATCTTTCTACCAATCATAAATTTAGTAGAATCTCTGAACTTTGAACAATACGGGACAAGGTTTTCAGTTCAGACATTGTTATTAAGAGGTTAGTAAGTAGTAATTTTTTTATTGGAGGGAGTAAGTGGAAATTTGCTAAGTACAAATAATTTGAATTCACAGTCAAAAAATTTAAACTGTAGAATGCATATATTTTATTTGAGAATATAAATGATGTTCAATATAGCTGAGCTTGCTCTATTTCTTTTGTGCTAAAGCAGATCAATAGTTATGTATGTATGTGTGTGTGTATGTATGTATGTATGTATATGTGTATTAGTAATTAGGTGGGCAGATAAGTAGCCAAGATATTGTTAGATGGCGGAAAACTCTATGATATACCTCATTTATAAAAAATATAACTAATTGAACAATCAGAATTTATGACAATTTTCCGCTTCTTTTCATTAAATTGTGCAGTTGATGCACAATTTACCACAGCTTTACCATAAACATCAATGGTGTTCCTTGAGTTTTGGAAGTTGTTATGACTTTTTTAGTAGTTAAATATTAATTGAACACCACGCATAAAGTTTCCTTTTCTCCCCTCAAGGGCAAATATGTAGTAGTCAAAGCCACATCTGATGATATTATGGCCCAAAATGGACCCGGTCAGGAGGGTTGGAGAAGCATTTTGAGGCAATAATATCCTAGGCACAAAGCTTTAACTATCTTATTTCCCATCTAACAACAAGTTTGGTGTTTAAACTATTTTTTGCCTCTTAACAAGTTTGTGGCCAAACTACTTCTCTAACAGTTTCATAAGGAGCTTTAACTTTACAGATTAAAATGAACAACTTGCTGCAAGCTGATTTCTGTCGCAGCTAGCTGAGCTGAATATCTGACAGCTAGCAGAAGTCCTTGCTGCTGACATTGAGTGAAAGGGCTTTGTTGGCTGCAATGCCTTAGAACTTCGTAGATAATTATATAAAAACTACTTAACTCTACATAACTTTAGCTTCTTTATTTTATAATATGGATACCGCTATTATTAAAAACTCATTCTATTTCTAACTCTAGCTTCTTTATCAGGATTAATGATTCAACTCTACTTAACTCTACTAAGCAGTATAGTTTATTCCAGATCATTAATTCTTGTAACAAATTTCAAACTTCTTACCTATTGTATTAGTAAACGTGACTAGATGCTACAGAGAATAATTTATAGCTGTATATTTTTATGAACTGAACGTAACTAAGATAATTGATACAACATACAAAAATAAAATCAACAACTGGCTTCCATGATAATAACTGAAGCATTCATATAAGAAAAAGTGATGATTGCATGATATGAATAGTTAATGTTGAATTAAAGTCTCTGAAGGTCTTAGTGCTGAACATCCGTCCTGGCCAGGCTAGAGATGTCTGTGATTCCAGACAACAGTTGAACTCTTGACATTAACTATCTGATGAACTCGAACTGAATGTATGTATCTGTCTCTGTCATTCCTTACCTGTATCATTCGTAATCTAGTTTCGTTCTAATGCGTCCCTTTACCTATCAATCCTGTATCACCGTGTAATGATATTCATTGCGGTCTTGTAACCAAACATGACCGCAATGTGTTAGAGTGTATAAATGTATGTATGTAAGTAAGATAAATTGTTGTTCACCTCTGTCTAGCCTGGGACACGATACCCTCTCAGGACGTGCGCGCTTTTTGGCTCCACTATCTCAAGGCTGTAAGCTATTTAGGCCAACGGCTGCGCGGTGGTGTTTGAGTCTCGTCTGACAAGTGGGCGCCTGGTCCTTCGCGCATGCGACCTCTGTGGTTTGGGGAGCACACACCCTCAACATTGGTCCTTCGAGCCGGATACAACGACCAGCTCCGAAGATTCAGATTTACCTCATCTCCGTCAGCTATCTGCTCTAAGGTCATTTGTTACCTTCCTTCGCACCTCATCTGGACGCCTGCCGTCGTCACTTATCAACACCTCGTTTGTCACCTTCTGTTTACTTCTTCCGACCCCTTACCTGTTCGCTTGAGTCTGCTACAATGGAAGAAACGCCCAATACTAGCGGTGAATTGGACCATCTCCGTCGCCGGCGTGGCCATCGGAGAGGACAAATAACCAAGCTTCGTAACAAGGTCCAGGATATGCAAGAGGCACATCCTGACACCTTCGACCTCATTCTCATAGACGAGTTGTTAGCCGACCTTCACACTCAAGTCTCGGCCATCGAAGATCTACAAGAAAAAATCGACTTCATTTATGAAGCGCACCCTGACCTCGCAATCGATGAAGAACCGGAGAAAGACCGGCTCGACGATGCGCACAAGGCTCTCAAGTGCACATTGCTCACTCTGAAGAAAGCTGGTCCTCTCTCGCATGACTGCAACGTCTTGCTGGGCCAGATCCAAGAAGCAGCAAGCAAACCACAGCCCGAGTCTCCTCGTTTCTGCGCACTCGTGGATTCCCTGCGCTCTCGCTTGCCATCTCCAGTGCCACGGGTCCTCTCCTGTGTAGCGTCACACACTTGGCGGCGCGATGCAAGGAGCTGGACGCCGCTATGTCTGAGCTTCAACAAGCCATATGGACTGAAGATCGTCCAGTCTCTCCATTGCCTACTCCTATTCACAGCCCACCTACAGTTGCTCCATATTTTAGCAACTCCTCACTCCATCTGGACGTACCACGCTTCGATGGCAACCCGTTCAAGTGGTCCAACTTTGAAGTCATGTTCAGAGCTACCATCAAGTCAAGGGCTAGAGGACACTCCAACCTCGAAGTGAAAGGACACCTGATCAAGGCAATCCAGGATCCTGAGGGTCTGCAAATCCTTCACAACCTTCCTGATCCCGATGCTTCACTGGACGAGATGCTTGATGCTCTAGAGGCTAAGTTTGGGGCAACCGATATACTTGGCCCTCTCATTATCAATAAGATTAGCTCTGTTTGTAACTTTGATTTATCTTCCTCTAATTTAGACAACATTTATGATAATATGTGTTTGCCTTTCCAGAAGTTCGTTTCTTTGGTGGGAAACAACCTCAGCAACTACTTGGCTCTTTCTGCTATAGGCATGATGTCCCCTGAGTGCAAAAGAGAATGGCTGCGATTCAAGCCTACTAACTCCACGCCTGCCATGGACTCCATTCTCAAGTTCGTGCAGTACTGGCGCAAGGAGCTCGGCACTCTCAAGACAGCCTCCACTTCGACTCTACCATCTTCATCTGGGCCTTACAGAGTTGCTGCCAGGTCTTCCTCTCCTACTCGCTCCAAAGGTGCCTCAGCATTCAAGCCTGCGCCGAGGAGACAGCAAACAAACTGTCCTGCGTGCAACGAACAGCACACCCTCTCCAGATGCACTACCTTCGCTGCATTCGATATGGACAAGAGGAATCAATTTATCCGTGAGAAACATCTATGTCTTAATTGTTTGGCTGATGGCCATGGCTGTCGGCAATGTCCTTCCAAGTTCTCTTGTAGGAAATGTCAAGGAAGACACCACACCCTCCTGCACAGAGGCAAGGACGCCACACCTGCCACTGCTTCTACACCACTTGCTCCAGTGATGACCACTACTTCACAGCCGGAAAAGTCGCGACAGGCGAAGTCGCTCTACTCCGCGGTGGTGGTGCTGAGACATGGTGGTAGAACCGTTCACGCCAGAGCCTTGCTGGACGGGGGAGCTGCCATCCCACTGATTACCGAGAAACTTGCTACAGATCTCCAACTGCCTAGAATGCACGATCCTACCACTGTGGCTGGCATTGCGGGCACCACCCAGTGCAAATTCACAGTCTCTACTGCTATCAACTCCATGGACGAGAAGTTCGAGTCGGAGCCCATCTCCTTCACGGTCATTCCTTCTCTGGAGCCTCTGAACACTCCTCAGAATAGGAGCCAACTACTAAGCAACCCATTGCTTCGTCACTACAACCTAGCTGACCCTGATCTAGGCGGCAGAGTAGACCTAGTGCTCTGTATAGATCAGACATCCGACCTGACCACCGGCACACCGTTGCTGATTGGAGAGCTACGAGCACTACCCACACAACTTGGACTTTGCCTGTCAGCGCCATTGTCAGGAGCACCTCCCACTCCCGTGATGACTGCCACTACTCATACCAACCTGCAAGAGGATCTTGGCCGTCTCTGGGAGCTGGATAGAGTGCCTGAAGCCCCTTCTATCTCCAAAGAAGAAGAAGAAGCTGTCGTACAATTCGGTGAGACGGTTAATAGGGTGGGTAATAGATTTGCTGTTTCTTTGCCCAGAGTTCAGTCTCCGCCCAAGCTTGGAGACACTCGACGCCAAGCCCTCTCTAGACTGTACGCCAACGAGAAGTCCATGGCTGCCAAGGACAAGCTGGTAGACTTCAACCACGTCCTACAGGAGTATCAAGACCTGGGACACTCTGAAACTGTACCATTCCACGAACTGCAGAACACAGACGTTTGCTATCTGCCAGTTCACGCTGTTGTGAAAGAGACCTCCTCCTCCACGAAGCTGAGGGCGGTCTTCGATGCCTCGGCTCGTTCAAAGTCGGGTGCCTCGCTCAACGACATGCTGCTTCCTGAACCTTCTCTCTACCCACCTCTCACAGACATTCTAACCCGTTTTAGGTGCCACACCATTGGTATCTCTGCTGACATCAAGAAGATGTTCAGGGAAATCCTTCTAAATGACTCTGAGAAGGACTGGCATCGCTTCCTGGCCAGAAATTCGAGTGGGAAGATTGAAGACCGAAGAATGCTGCGCCTGACATTCGGAATCAAGAGTTCGCCCTTCCTAGCAACTCAAGTCTTGCGCACACTTGCCAACACTTATGAATCAAGTCACCCTAGAGCTGCCTTAGCCATTCGCGAGGAGTTCTACGTGGACGACGTTCTATCTGGAGCTGACTCGAACGAAGCTGCTCTCGATCTACACAAGCAACTACTAGATCTTCTTTCTCGTGCAGGTATGCATTTGAGAAAGTGGAGGTCCAACTCATCACAACTCAAGGAAAAGATTCTACCCGAACTACTCGAGAAAGACTCAGCTTCACTTAGCATTGAGCCATCTCCAGACGCTCAGAAAGCATTGGGCGTCCATTGGGACACCTCAGCAGATACACTACATGTCTCTGTCCCTCAACTCACTTCACTGAAGTCTCCAACGACTAAACGTGTCATAGCATCTGGAACTGCCGGGATATTCGACGTCCTGGGCCTGTTCTCCCCGTTTGTGGTCTCTGCCAGAATTCTATTCCAGCATGGAAGCTGGGACTGGCCTGGGACGCAGATGCCCCCGAAGATATTCAAGAACGCTGGAAAGGCTGGATGGAAGATCTTCCACTGATCAACCAACACCCGATTCCTAGAAGACTCACTACTTCTCCTCCTAACTCAACTCGCTCACTTCATGGTTTCTGCGATGCATCTTCAGTTGCATACGGTGCTGTGGTTTATCTCAGGACACAACCTCCTGAAGGACCTGCGCAGACTGCCATCGTCATAGCCAAAGCAAGAGTTTTGCCCACCAAAGGCATAACTATTCCTAAAGCAGAACTGTCAGCCGCTCATCTACTAGCAACGCTACTTTCTCACACTCAAGCTCTACTGAAGACACCTGCCAATGACCTCCATGCCTGGACAGACAGTCAGATCGTCCTGCACTGGCTTCCTAAATCTCCATCAGCACTCAATCGATTTGTTGTGAACCGTGTGGCAGCCATTCAGGAGCTCACTCCTCCACAGATTTGGAGACATGTGCCTTCGGCTCAGAACCCAGCTGATCTGGCTAGCCGTGGTGTTAGAGCAGCAGACCTGATTGCCTCGGATCTCTGGTGGCACGGTCCTGACTGGCTCCACCTTCTGCCTGAGCACTGGCCTCCTCCTTTCTTGGCCAAACCTACCATCCCTATCTATACCATTTCTATTACTCCCCCTCTCAAAATACCTGAATCCCAACTCAGCTTTATTCGTTACCTTGCCAATATCCGTTCTTCTTTCTTTTCTCTCGTATGTATTCTGTCATATGTCTACAGATTCGTCTCAAACTGCAAGTTGCCTTCGGATCAACGAATTCGAGGGCCTTTGACATTCTCTGAAGTTTCCAAAGCGAAACACACTCTCTACAAGCTCTCACAGCTGGAAGTCTATCCAGAAGTGTTTAAAGCCGTTCGTCTAAACAAAACATTGCCTCAAGGACATTCACTTTCAAAGTTTACTGTTTCTCTGTCTGATGATGGACACCTATTAGCACTTAGCCGTGTGCGAAATCCACAGGCTCCCAATCAACCTACAGAACTCTGTGCTCTCTCTTGCAAGTCCACCCTTGCTGATTTATTGTTGAGATCTCTCCATGTAGCTTACGGGCATCCGGGAACGTCTACCCTCATTGCCATTCTCTCAACTTCCTTCACGATCGTTGGCCTTCGCAATCGTCTCAAGAAGATAAGCCGCCAATGCGTTGTCTGTCAGAAAGCACTAGCCAAGCCCCTTACTCAGACTATGGGTTTGCTACCGAGCGTCAGAACTATGCCTTCTCCGCCCTTCGACAAGACTGGCGTTGATTTTGCTGGCCCACTGACCATGAAAGTCGGCCATACTCGAAAACCTGTTTACCTCAAGTCCTACATCGTCGTCTACGTCTGCCTGGTTACAAAAGCTGTTCATCTGGACATCTGCCAGAATCTCTCCACTCAAGACTTCATGGCCTCACTACAGAGATTTGTGGCCAGAAGAGGCTGTCCCTCCCTGATTATGTGTGACAATGGCTCTAATTTCATTGGAGCCCGGGAGGAAATCCGGGCCATACAGCGAATGACCGGATCTAGACAGCACAAAGACAATATCTGCAACTTCTCCACCAGCCACGCCTTGGAATGGAGAAACACACCCCCCAGAACGCCCCATTTCGGTGGATTATGGGAATCAGCCGTCAAGGCTATGAAGACTTACCTTCGAAAGCTAGCAGCACCTCATCCTCTCACTTGGCCGGAAATGTACACTCTCATAGTGGAAATCGAAAGCATCCTCAATTCTCGACCCCTCACACCACTCAACAATGATGACCTTGATGAAGCCAACTGCCTAACAGCCGGTCACTTTCTTGTGGGAAGACCGCTCAAGTCTTTGCCCTCCAAGTCAGCCTCTACAGCCAAGATATCCTCGCTCAGGCGTTGGAATCTAGTAGAACGCCTCAAAACTGACATCTGGCGTTACTGGGCTGATGCCTACCTGGCCAGCTGCGCTCAGAGGAGCAAATGGTTAAAGAAGCCCACTGAGCTGAAGGTCAACGACGTCGTCCTTCTGAAGGATGAGACACTCAAGTCTAGGGATTGGCCACTTGCTAAGATAGTCGCCATTCACCCAGGCACCGATGGAGTTGTGCGGGCCGTGACTCTGAAATGCAAAGGAAAGACCTACACGAGAGCTAGCAATCGCTTAGTGCCTCTTCTCACAGACCATGATGAACCTCAAGCCTCCCCCCGGAGTATGTCTGTGATTCCAGACAACAGTTGAACTCTTGACATTAACTATCTGATGAACTCGAACTGAATGTATGTATCTGTCTCTGTCATTCCTTACCTGTATCATTCGTAATCTAGTTTCGTTCTAATGCGTCCCTTTACCTCTCAATCCTGTATCACCGTGTAATGATATTCATTGCGGTCTTGTAACCAAACATGACCGCAATGTGTTAGAGTGTATAAATGTATGTATGTAAGTAAGATAAATTGTTGTTCACCTCTGTCTAGCCTGGGACACGATACCCTCTCAGGACGTGCGCGCTTTTTGGCTCCACTATCTCAAGGCTGTAAGCTATTTAGGCCAACGGCTGCGCGGTGGTGTTTGAGTCTCGTCTGACAAGTGGGCGCCTGGTCCTTCGCGCATGCGACCTCTGTGGTTTGGGGAGCACACACCCTCAACAAGAGAAATCATTTTCATTTGATAAAGCAATACTAGTCTGTTCATTGCTCGATGATAGATAGTGCCATTGCTACAATTGATATCTATACAGCCCTTTAAAAGTTTGTTCAACCTTGCATTTGTAGCATTTGACTTCTCCAATATTTGCACAAATCAGTGGTAAGATGTTGGATAAGTAATCACTCACTGCAACATTTTGTGACTTAAAAATCACTAAACTGAGACTTAAATACTACTAACCAGTTTTCTTTGGTGTGAAAAAAGGACCACAAGTTCAGTGAGCCATAAAAGTTTAACCAACCACACCATGAACTATTGTGGCACCAACCCCAACCATTCCCCCCTCAACCAGATTGCGATGAAAAAGAAAGGGGCCACAGGGAAAGGAGATAAACTCAAAGGCAAACTTGTCTTATCAGATGTTAATTAGTGTATCAAATGCTTATTCATTAGTGTGGAATGTGATTAATGTGTTGGTTGAACTACACAGTATATATTTTGTGTATCATCATTTTGTTCAGTTGTGCTTGGACTTTTTATTTTGTGGTTGTTTAAATAATAAACGAGGAGAGGAGTGACTACCTTTAGCTACATCTCTGATGGCAGAGTAATACCAGGAGAAGCCTGAAGGAGCACCCATGCAGAGTGGGACTTCTTAACTTATTGATGGGAGCGACTGTTTAGACTCAGCCCCCACATAATATGTCTAGGCAAATTTAACAAGTGAGCTAGCCTGGATATGTTACATAACATTAAATGATGTCAGCGAAGTTGCTTTTACTATTACGAATAGTTCTGTACTCAAAACCAATTGTTTACTTCTTTGTTAAGAATCTTTAAGAATCTCTTTACTTGCAGCAGCATAGGCGCCAACTGTCAAGAAACTTCTCTGATCGTCAATGATTTTACAGATAATATCAAGGGTCAAAGAAATTGAACCATGTTGTCAAGCGGTCATTATCATTTGGGATTGGTACCATGGCTTGACAATAACTGGTAGGCTATCAGGCCACAGTCAACTTCTACACTTTCTTAGAGTTCTTAAAAGAATAACAACATAATGAATTTACTGGGATAAAGAAAATTTAGGCTGCAATTGCGACTTAATATTTTTCAGACTAGAGATCTTTAGGTGAACGAACATATGCCTCTCTAAACTACTTCCAAGACACGTTAACACAGTTGAAAATGAGTTGGTGACTAGCTACTGTATTACTAACTAGAAATTGGTTCCCATTGAAGTCAGCAGAGCACTAAGGGGATAGGCGACAATCTATAGCTGTTGAATACTGTAAGTTAGCTAATGTAGTTTTGGTTTATATAGAGGAACATTTTCTAAACTATATAAATAATACAATACTTTATTAATGTACCCACCAACTCATAGAAATGTGCTTATTTTTAAATCTTTTGGGAAAAAGTATATAAATTACTCACTTAAGAAGTCACATTAGAGCAGCAACACTAGCAAAATCGATATAGTTATAGTTGATGGTGCAACTAAATCTCTTACATGATATTAAAGTAATACTAAAAAATAACTAAATCTTTAGGGAGCTTTATGGAAAAAGACTAAATCTAACGCTTCAAGATTTTTTTTTGCATGAACTAAAAACTTAAACTGTCTGGAATCCATACACCAAAACAACACTGGAAAGTAATAATAATTTTGTATTTGTTTTTCAGAAATTCTATAATCTGTGTTGGGTCTGCTACAAAAAGTTCAGGCCCGCTCCAGTAATAGCTTGGACCCCTACTCACTGTTATGTTTGGCAGATCCATTTCTTTATTCTATCAAATGCTTTACCAACTTACTCAATTAGTGGCGTGGGCGATACTAGTTTATGTTTTTGTCTGATATTGGTAATCCCTCCCCACCTTTATTTAACACCATTTAGTCATTCAAAAGATAAAAAGTTAATTTTTACCAATGTTATAAAAGTAACTCTCAACAAATCAGACTTCCAAGATTATAAATGGATTTAATATTCTAGATCTGGAAAGTATGCCATTTTAATTACATCGTAATGTAAATTCCTTTGCAGATATATTTTAGCTATCAGTTACAGAATTAAGTTATATTTTTAATAAATAAAATTACATATTAGTGGCACTTAAAAACCAGCTGCCTTTATTTTTCAATTTTTTCTTTTTCTGTTGCATAAAATATTCATGGGGTGGAAACAATTGTGTGAGTAGTCTAAATTTGTTTTTACATTTTTAATAGATTGTTTCAAGATCAGCTAAGGATTCTTCTGATGTTACTGTGTTTGAAGAAGTTGAAATACCTTTTAGTTGCGAAGGTATAAAAATGTAATTCTTATTTACAAATACAGATGCACCAAGTAATTCCATGTAAGCAAGCATGTTATTGCACCCTGTAAATGTTTGTGTGACCAAGCAGTAATAGTGGAGCTGTGTTAGATGGCCTGCAGGATGCCAATAATATTTTTTTCTCACACTGATTTGTGTACATAACATAGTGTATATAGAATATTGGCAAATAGACCAATCAAAGGAGAAAAAGACAAACAAACAATAATATTTGCATACTTAATCATACAACTGTTTTTGCCTTTTATTTTTATTTTTACAGAAATAAGTTTTCCCAATGATGGTGGACATAACAACCATGATCTTACTGAGGGAATTAAAATAGAAACAACATCAACACCAGAAGCAAACCCAGAAGATCCACATGATTATGAAATAATTACATGGGACTATCATTATGATGTATCTTATATAGAAGAAGTATTTACAACTACTTCAAATAAAGCTGAGATGAATTTAGAAAAAATAAAAGTGCCTATTGCCTTGTCCACACCGAAAAAATTTTCCAATATACTTACCACTATGTTCATTCCTGTTACTACTGACAAAGCAACTGTTCAAAACTCACTACTTTACTTTACTTGCCATTTCATAGCATTAAATATATTGTAAGGAGGATAAAAATATATAACATTAATATAGCCAAATTACTAACTATTGTTATTTTAGCTGGTTTAAATTAGACTATTCACATTCAATGTTTATATGAAATGAACAATAAATAACGGGACCTATAATTTAGAGCATTTATTATTCTTTTGTAATTAGCTTGTCAATGTAGGTTGCAACGGGGTGACTAGGGTGACAGTTACCTCCTACAAATTTTGATGCTATTCATTGTTATACCCTTAAACAAGGAGGTTACACGTAAAATGGCGTGGCTAGGGCCACATTACACCACAAGTTGAAAATAACTGCTGCCCGTTTTTATCGTCAACTTCCAGTAGACACAAGAAAAATACTCACAGGGCATGTTAACAAGGGAAAACAAAAAACAACAAAAAAAAATCGGTTATAAAAAGAAAAGAGGTAGTTTCCCAGTGATGTAGCTAAATTCAACTACACGGTATATACAGCATGCCGTCAGAGCACTGCTAGATACTATCCTGGAAAGTCACCATAAATCAAGAATTACTTTGGCACACATAGCATTGATAGGAGCTAGACTTAGATATTCTATTACATCACTCACAACAATGATTATGTATAGCTGTTTGGTAAGTTGGGGCACTCGTTTTAAACGTGATGGAATCGAATTGAAACAATAGTGAGCTATTCTGGTGGGTTCTCTTAGAGTGGCTACTTTTTTAATTTAAATAGAAGGAAGTAGAGGTCAAAGGGCTGCAAGGATTCTCATTTCATACCCGGACCTCTGACGGAAGTTCAGAATTCCGTAAATGAGCTGGTAGAGTTTGCTTAGGAGAATATACGACCCTTACCTTTTAAATAAATCTGATCACTTAGTTTCACATTATTATATAAGAGGAGACTGGCGTCCTTGCCGTGACTACCGTGCTCTCAACAGGATAACAGTTCTCGATCATTACCCCTAACCTCACATACATGATTTTTCTGCGTCACTTCACAGTGCTACTATTTTCACTAAGCTAGATTTGGTATGTGCCTATCATCAGATCCCGGTGGAACCAGATGACATACATAAAACGGCCATTACTACACCGTTTGGTTTGTTCGAGTTTGCAAGAATGCCATTTGGTTTGCAGAACTCCGCCCAGACATTTCAGAGGTTTATTGACAATGTTTTTCGTGGCTTCAACTTCAGTTACGCATAACGTGGATGATGTTCTCATTGCCAGTGCTACCCCAGAGGAGCACCATGCTCACTTGTGAAAGGTCCTGGAACGCCTCTCTTCACATGGTGTGGTCATCAACCCCAACAAATGTGTTTTTGGTACCTCAGAAATTAGTTTCTTGGCCACTGCATCAGCCAACACGGTATTACTTCACTACCCAATAAGGTTCAAGTCATCCGTGACTTTCCATTACCGAAGTTTGACTGACAACTATGGCAGTTTATAGGCCTCATGAATTTCTACCACAGATTCCTACCTCATGGTGCAGAACTCATGCAACCTCTATATGACCTTCTTCCCAACCACAAACCTATTACACTATTTTTGATTGATCTGAGGATGCAGTTGCTGGCTTCAACGCCACCAAAGAGGCTATGGCAAGTGCCACTCTTTTGTCCTACCTGAGACCTGACGCTCCTACCTGCTTGATGACAGATGCTTCGGATTTGGCTGTAGGTGCTGTGCTGCATCAATATAGTAATGGTACCTGTCATCCCATCTCATTCTTCTCAAAGAAAATGAAACCTGCTGGAATTCGTTACAGTACTTTTGATAGAGAACTACTGGCTATCTACCTAGCTAGTCATCATTTTTGCCATTTCCTGGAAGGTCGTTACTTTCATGTGTGGACAGATCACAGGCCTTTGATACATGCCCTTCATACACGTTTAGATTGTCATTCTTCACGTCAAGCACACCAGTTGGATTTATATGTCAGTTTACTTCAGCTATTCATTACATTCATGGATCACAGAATGTTGTGGCAGATGCTCTCTCACGGATTGAGATGAACGCATTACTCTCAGGACAACCTCCTATAGTAGATAGTGCTGCCATGGCTCAAGCAGGTGAGAGATACTCAGATTCGAGCACTTCAATCTTCTTCATCTCCTTTATTTGTCGAAGCCATCCCACTTCCAAATACTGACACACCACTCCTATGTGACACTTCTACTGGTATACAGCGACATCTTGTGCCCCTTCAGTGGAGACGAATTGTGTTTGACTCACTCCATAGTTTGCCCCACCCAGGCATTGGGGCTACACAACGTCTCATCACTGCCCGGTATGTATGGCCTGGCATCAATGCAGATGTTTGGAGATGAACTAATTCATGTATTCAGTGCCAGTGTACGACATTCAACTGCTCCATTGTCTACTTTTCCACCCACCACTGCTCGTTTTGACGTGGTACATGTTGACCTGGTTGGACCTCTTTTACCATTGCGTGGCTTCACTTACTTGTTGACTTGTGTTGACTGGTTCACCAGATGGCCAGAAGCCATTTCCATCACTAGTATCACCGCAGAATCTGTGGCTCGTGCTTTCCGTAGTTGATGGATTTCCCGATATGGAGTACCGTTTACCATCATTTCAGATCGAGGACGTCAATTTTGAGTCAAACTTATGGAATTATTTGATGTCATTACTTGGCACTAAATGAGCTCGCACTACGGCATACCACCCATAAGCCCACGACATGTTTGACCGCCTTCATCGTCAGCTCAAAGCTGCATTGAAAACACAGACTGATCGTACACAGTGGGTAGATGCACTCCCACTCATATTGCTCAGAATTTGGACTGCTTTCAAGGATGACATATCTGCTACCGCTGCAGAGATGGTGTACGGCACATCCCTTCGACATCCAGGTGAAATTTTCAACCACTCTACCAATACGTCCCTGAATGACCCTTCAGATTTTGTAATCCGTCTGAAGTCACTGTGGTGGGATCAGGTCACTGTTAACCTAAGATATTCAGTTGCGCTGCCACCAGTTTCAGGCTAGCACCCAGCAAGTTAAGTCACACAGCAAAGCTAGGTTTTGAATTCTCCAACCCAAGGTTTAGCTAACAAGGCCCTAACCCCAGTTTGTCGATGTAGTCAGAGTTTTAAGGAGATCTTTCAAGTTATGCTACAAACTGAGAACTGAGGAAAAAAGGAAGTGAATGAATGATATATAGGTGAATGGTGAGTGGTGTGTATTTAGTCTATACATAGCATGAACAGATGTAATGTGAATAAGTTGTTCAGTCTATACTTAACATGAGAAGATGTAATGTGAATAACTTAATTTTGTATACAGCAATAGGTAAATAGATGTAGCTAATGGTACAGGAAGTAAATGACTTGTGGGGTGGTGTCACACCACAGTCACACATGCAGCATGTCCGCTTATCGGCTCCTTGTATGACTCGCAGCAATAATCACATGGATCGTGGATTAGCCACAGCAACACATGATTTTGTTCGACAGGCCATGCTGTTCGTAAGCCTCTCCAGCCTCCGTACAACGGTCCATTCCCTGTCGTTTCTTGAACTGACAAGCACTTCACCTTGGAAAGCAATAATTAACAGGACACCATTTCTGTCGATCACCTCAGATCTGCTCATCTGGACAGCATTCCTGAGACCCCTTCACCTCAAATTGCCGATTCCACCAATCAATGTGTCACTCGCTCTGGACGACAGGTTCACTGGCCGAAGGACCTCTCTTCCTATGTGATGTGACTACTGGGAGAGAAGTGCTGTAGTGGATACTGAACTTTGAACTTTATCATGTCATTGTCATTACGTCATTCGCGTTACTCACTTGTCAGTCACGTAAACATTCATTCAGTCAGTCAGCCCATGTGTCTGTCGATTTAATTATTTGAATTAATAACTAAGGTTTTACCTGAGTCAAAGTACAAAAATGACATACATACGTCCAAACATAAATAAAAACAAATATCCCTGCCTTGTTAGGTTGCATAAAACTGCAATATTGTTAGCTATATGATGTATTTTACCTGAAGAAGCATTGCATTTATTTCAAGATGACAAAAAAGGATTTTATATATATATACAGCAAATAAACACAGAACTACTTTCTTACCACAATTTCCTGAGTAGTAATAAGTCTGTAGTATAAAACATAAGCTATTCTGACTACTTATATCACCAGTATCACTTGAACAATCTCTCAGCTACAAAAAAATAAGGCAAGAGTTATTCTTGTAATTTTAGGTAACAAATATGGAATTACATACTCATCTCAGCTTCCCCCTAAGCTTCCTTAGAAGCCATTCTGACTACCAGTGGCTCTTGACAACCAACAAGCGGCACTTAGCAGCTCCAATTAAATAACGGCAAGTTTTTATTTATGTCTGGTAAAGGGTTTCAATGTCATAGTAACCATTCGCAGCAACTTTTTGTGACTTGAAAAACAAATGTTTTCGCAGGAATCCTCTCACAATTTTGAGCCTAAGTTTAAAGTAAGACTAGATCAATGCTGTAGTATGAGAAGAAATTGGGGTCAAGCCTAAAAATTTGCTGTTTTTTTTTTGTGCTTGAGCACGGAGCCTGCCTAGTTAGGTAACATAAAACTGCAGTATTGCTACTACATAATTTATATTAAGCTCAGTTCAATTAAAAACAGTAGTATAATAGCAGTTGACTATAAATTTTAGCATAGAAATACAAGATTACTCTCTTACATGAGTAATGATAACCTCTGTAATATCAAACTTAAGCTATTCTGACTTTCTCAACTACCAGTAACTCTTGATCAAGCTCTCGGCTACAAAAAAAAAGTTCATTGTTATTTTTGTAATTCAGACAACAAATATTATGGACTTACTACTTACTTAATTTCCTGAAGTATAGGTAACTTTTTTAGTATCAAATTGAAGCCATTCTGACTATCTGAATTGCTGGTAATGCTTGACAACAAACTCAAAGCTAGAAAAACAAAAGACCTTAATTTTAGCAATCAAATACAAAATTACCTTCTTACCTCATATTCTTGAGTAGTGGTAATTTCTGTAGTATCAAATTGAAGCCATTCTGACTATCTGAATTTACCAGTCGCTCTTGACAACAAGTTCTCAGGTACAAAAATAAAGAGTGGCCAGAGTTATTTTTGTAAATTTAGCTAACAAAATATGGAATTAATATTTACCTCAGCTTTCACTGAGTGTTGGTAGCTTCCTTAGCATTAATATTAAGGCATTCTGACTACTGGTGGGTCTTGACAACCAACAATTGGCACTTGTAGCCTCCCTAAACGGCGAAGTTTTGAAAATTAAGTATGGTAAAGAGTCTTCAATGCCTTAGTAACCGGTCGCAGCAACTGTTAGTGACTTGAAAAATAAGTGTTTTTGAAGGAATTCTCTCACAATTTTTAGCCAAAGTTTAAAGTAAGACTTAGTTAATGTCGTAGTATCCCAAGAAACTGGGGTCAAACCTGAAAAGCCGTGTTTTTAGGAGAAAAAAAAGACACCCGCATGCGCGTTTGAGAGGCATACGTACCATCCATCCGTACATATATATACTAGTGGTGTGCTTGAGCACAAATGTCAATCGAGCCTGATAGTTAGATAACATAAAAATGTTACTATTTTTAGCTTACTTCATGCAAACACTATAATAGCAGTTATAACATTTGATTTCAGCAAACAAATACAAAATCACTCTTACCTGATTAATGGTAACTTTTGTAGTATCAAACATCAACCATTCTGATAATCTCAATCACCAGTAACTCTTGAACAAGCTCTCAGCTACGATAAAAATAAACCAGTGTTATTATTTGTAATTTTAGCCAACAAATATGGAATTACTACTTACCTCATTCTTGAGTATTGATAACTTCTGTAGTATCAAATTGAAGTTACTTTGACCATCTGAATTACCTTGAATTCTTGACAACAAGCTCTCACCTACAAAAAAAAAAGACAATCAAATTTAGCACACAAATACAAAAATTACTTTCTTACCTCATTTTCTTGAGCAGTGGTAACTTTTGTAGTACCAAATTTGAGTCATTCTGACTATTTGAATTTACCAGTCACTGTTGACAACAAGCTCTTAACTACAAAAAAGAAAGGCCAGAGTTATTTTTGCATATTTAGCTAACAAATATGGAATTACGTACTTACCTCAGCTTCCCCCCTAAAACGGCGAAGTTTTGAAATTAAGTCTGGAAAAGGGTCTTCAATGCCATAGTAACCGGTCTCTGCAACTTTTGTGTCCTGAAAAACAAGCGTTTCCTCCGGAATTTTCTTACACTTCTGCGAGCCTAAAGACTATAGCTACTATTTTTATATGAACTATTTTGACTTCTAACACTGAAGCTACTGAGAGTAAGGTCCAGTTTTTTAAGGTAAAGGGATTTTTCTGCAACTGCTTGAATTGAAGGAAAAAAACAACAACAAAACAATACAAGCTATTTAAACGTTTTCTTTGTGATATTCTTTAGCTAAGCAGTGGTTGTAACACACAATGCTTTGACACAACTGGACATGCACCTACACAGACTTACCTTCGCAGTAGTCTAGTGGACAATGTATTTTCAAGTAAATACTGTTGCGCACGGCTTATAACCATGACCAAGAGCGCATTAACTTACCACCGCCACTAACTCGAATAGAAATGGAAGTCCCTTAAGTTTTCAAGTTTTAACTGCACCCGCAAAAGAATTCAAAACGGTAAACAATTCAATTTCTAGGGTGATACGGGTACTGATCGATAAACCAGAGGATTCTGTTTAGAGCAATTTGGGACAGGGTCGACCACATAACTAACACAAAAACGCGAGGGTCAAAGTACAAAATGACATACGTACGTCCATACATATATCTAAACTAGTGGTGTGCTTGAGCACAAATGGCGAGCGAGCCTGATAGTTAGGTATCATAAAATGTTACTATGTTTTAGCTTACTTCATGCAAACACTATAATAGCAGTTATGACATTTGATTTCAGCAAACAAATACAAAATCACTCTCTTGCCTTATTAATGGTAACTTTTGTAGTATCAAACATCAACCATTCTGATAATCTCAATCACCAGTAACTCTTGAACAAGCTCTCAGCTACGACGAAAAATAAACCAGTGTTATTAATTGTAATTTTAGCCAACAAAAATGGAATTACATGTACTACTTACATCATTCTTGAGTATTGATAACTTCTGTAGTATCAAATTGAAGTTACTTTGACCATCTGAATTACCTTGAATTCTTGACAACAAGCTCTCACCTACAAAAACAAAAGACAATCAATTTTAGCACACACAAATACAAAATTACTTTCTTACCTCATTTTCTTGAGCAGTGGTAACTTTTGTAGTACCAAATTTGAGCCAATCTGACTATTTGAATTTACCAGTCACTGTTGACAACAAGCTCTTAGCTACAAAAAAGAAAGGCCAGAGTTAATTTTGTATATTTAGCTAACAAATATGGAATTTCGTACTTATCTCAGCTTCCCTCGAGAAGTAGTAGCTTCCTTAGCATTAATACCATGGCATTCTGACTACCAACGGCTCTTGACAATCAACAACCGGCTCCGTATCCCCCCATAAAACGGCGAAGTTTTGAAATAGAGTCTGGAAAAGGGTCTTCAATGCCATAGTAACCTGTCGAATCAACTTTTTGTGTCTTGAAAACAAGCGTTTTAGCAGGAATTTTGGAGCTTAAGTATAAAGTAAGGTTTGTTTAATGCTGTAGTTTCTGAATAAACTGGAGTCAAGCCTAAATAGCCGTGTTTTTAGGATAAAAAAGTTTCCCGCGCGCGCGTTTAAAGAGCATACGTAACATCCATACATACATACATAATATATTATTCATTTGATACAGGAGAATATCACGAGTCTGTTGGCTTAGTATTTACGCGAGTGCCGCAGGCACGAGCGTAAATACCGCCAATCAGACGAGTGATATTCTCGGGTATCCAATGGATAATAAATTTATTAGGTACTGCTCATGGGCGAATACCTTGGTAACAAGAAATTTACCTAGGGGGACGTAATAACCCAACGTAATAACTATGAACACAGGTGATATGGAAAAATATTGCCCTAAGCCACATCCTGTTTACTTCAATGCATTTTCTATGTGGCAACAGTTATCAGGCTCTGTTCAGTACCTAATAAATTATATTTATTATAGCATTATATCCGGTTTTGCATTATCCACCCCTAATACTGTCTCGCTCGCTTCGCTCGCTCGCCAATAAACAAACATCCCCGATTTTCGATTGTGTTACCCCTGTAAGTGTCTCGCTTGCTACGCTCGCTCGCCAATAACATATACCCGATTTCGCATTATCCACCCCTAATATACTGTCTCGCTCGCTTCGCTCGCTCGCCAACTAGTGGTGTGCTTGAGCACAAATGGCGAGCGAACCTGCCTAGTTAAAACTACAGTATTGTTACTACAGAATTTATATTTTAGCTTAATTCATGTAGAACTGTTTAAAGCAGTAGCAAACACAAATACCAAATTACACTGTTACCTGAGTAATGGTAACTTCTGTAGTATCAGACTTGAGCAACTGTACCAGTAACTCTTGAACAAGCTCTCAGTTACAAAATAAATGTGCTGAACACTAGACTAGGGCTGAATAAACTGGAGGTGAGAAACTGGAGAATAGTGCCAATTGGTATTGATCATAGCCTGCTTTGTTTAACTTCATCATCTATAATTGATAAACGTTCTTGAATGTAATATTAAACTAGAGCACTAAGAGTGCAAACTCTCAGCGTTTGCTAGTTAAAAATGCAATAATGTGCAAAAGAAGTCGCTATTGTTGAATATCAAATTCTTAAATTTTCAGTTGATAACAATATTACTTTTGTTCTATTTATGAATATTATCTAGGTGATTTAACATTGGCCTGCTTGCATGTCTGTGATTCTTCAGAAGATTGAAAGGCCTTAAACCATTTCTTAAATGCTAAATGTTTTTATTTAATTGTGAACGCTCAGTTAACTTGGCTAAGAACTTCATATAATCAGCCAAGCTTGCAAAAACTGATCAATGTTTTGTTTTCTATAATCTGTGAGGCATAATCGAATAAAGTCAACTATATCTTGGTAAAAAGGTGTCAGTACGATTTATTATAACTATAGCTTAGGTGCTATTTAAGCAAACTTATTACTAAATATACTAAGGAATTTTCTCTTGGCACACTTTTCTTATTCGAGCTTGTGTAGGAGTTCACAATTCTTCTGCCAGTTATAGTTGAATACCTATACAGTGTAGCATATCAAAATTTAATTGTCTGGTAATTCGAACCTTTAACTACAGTTCCTAGTTTAGACCAAAAAAGAACTTCAGTTTATTTTTGTCCTCCATAATAAAGTTCAATCCAATTACTTTAGCGCGTACATTACTACCTGAAGTAGACACTAATTTTACCAGACCTCTATAGGGTAGCGAGGATCAAAGACGCTAAAGTAGCGCTTTCCTTACTTGGACAGAATATAACGGTGATTCCAGCTAAAATGACAGCTTCCCATTTGTTATTAATGGGATTGTTATATTTTCTCAACTCTAGTTTGCTTGGTTATAGTCAAGAAGGTAATGCTATATTTGAATATGTGAATAATTGTTATGTTACAACATTTTTTTATCCAGATATAGATTCTGATTCTGATTCAGCAGGATTCTATTACTACGACTTTCCCGAATCTGTCACAGAAAATGACGGCGACCCAGTCGCACAAAATGATGAAGTAATGTGCCCAGACCCAAGTACTCCAAGGGGGGGACTAGCAAATTACGAGGACTTAAGAAAAGGAGCTGTGGTGAAATACTCATGCCTGGAGGGATATACTTTACAAGGGCTTAGGACTAGAGTATGTAATAAATTTGGAGAATGGTCAGGTAGCACTCCAGTTTGCATGAAAGACGGTTAGTATGGTATTGCAAAAAGCTACGTGCCTGGGAAAATACTTCAGGAGTTGACTCACTATTGCTTTGCTATAAGCCAGTATTTTATTTATCTAGTGTAGGTGTAAGGGTACCCTTTTATGACGTCGTACCCTTTACTACAATACCCCTTGTCTACGGAGCTCCTCGACAAGTTTAGCAACTTTAAATACCCTGTATTTTTTTAACCAGACAATGATAAGCGATAAAAAAGAGCTAAGGAGGTTATAATGCTAGCTCGAAGCCTGCCAAGATAGAAAAACTGGTGAGGAGACTATGTAGTGATAAAAATGTAAGGCTCATGTAGAGGAAGTTTGATATGCAGCGTTTTAGAATCATATTAGCTAACTTAAAATATTTTATACCTATAAGTATGCCTTCCCTAGCATTTTAGCTCCTTTGCTTGTATTTTGTTAGTGAAGCGAAGTGACACTTGGTCGAAACACCTAATATGGAATATTCTGTGTACAGAATATTATTTCTAGTTTTTAGATGCACTCTTCTCTTTGATTCTGTCCTGTTATTCTCTTTGCCAAGTCCTGGACCTTTACCTGTCTTTGAATTGTTTGTCTTTGAATGTAGTGGAACCCACTAATGTTTTACAAACTAGCCAGAGATCATACTTTATTGAATCTGCGGATAGTATCTAATAATACTCTGACATTACACTTATGTCCTGTGACAGTTGAATTTAGCACCATCATTGTAAACAGTACACTTCTTCATTCTCTTTTTACAGCCAGCCTTTTTTTTTGTTTTTGTTTTCCCTTTAAGGTATTCAAGAGGTATTTCTCACTTATGAGGTAGTTCTCACTTATGTGACCTTTTTCCCCAGTTTTTTTGGCTAAGTTGCTCTAATGTGTTCTATTGTGGTCCCTAGGAAGTTGGTAACAACAATTGGCTGCCCCTATTTCCACCTGACATGCAATTGGTCTCCATTTATGCAGGACCTTCTCATATAAATGGGAAAACCTGCCTGTATTGCAGTTTCCAGTTGAGTGAGCTGAACAGATGCCCTTATTGTATTTGACCGTTGAGTGAGCTGAACAGATGCCCTAATTGTATTTGACACCCCTCAATGTGGTAGGTGAAGGGCTGGGCGGCTCTGTACTCAGTCTGTAAAACTAGAAACTAACTCTCACCTAATACTGCTAAATTGTGAGGGAAAACTGGGGTTGGTGATGGAGCTGTTTCAAAGTAGTACCACTAAACTGCCTAATAAACATTATTGTTACTTTACAATTATGTATCATGTGATTCAGCTCATGCCTTGTGATTGAACTGAGAAGTGTTGTGAACCCTGGGTGGTGTAACTGGTGAGTAACTGGTGAATGACTGGTAACTTTGGAACGGGAGATAAAAGTCGCTGTTAGAACGAAATAACGAGAATCCTGCAATTCTATAAAGTGGTCATTCGAGCCGGATACAACCTAAACGGCGATCATTCTAATTAAGGCACACCTAATACGATGGAACCCGCTGAAGTACTGTCGCGTAAGAGACGGATTCGAGCTGGACATTGAGCAACGGTTACTAAGTAGCTTGGGAAATTGACAGCGGCCTTGAGCAAGAAATCTCCATAGCTCGATTGTCTATCAAGAATGAAGCTAATTTTGAACGAGAAATTGTGTACTTGAACAGATTAGATTTAGAAACACTGGAACTTGTACCTGAAGGAGAACTAGAGGGTGAAATTCAGCAATCAGATGAGTATAAAGAGAAGATATATGAAGCACTGACTCTATAGACCAGAAACTTGGTCCTGGTGCAAGCCCAACTGTGACAACTTCACCAGCTATTGTGGTTCATCGTGCAACCACTGATCACAATGCCAAGGTTAGACTTCTTAGGATTAATCTGCCACATTTTAGTGGCAATGTAATGATGTGGCCTGTGCTTTGGGATTCATTCAAGTCTGCTGTGCACGACAACTTGGAGTTGAATAATATAGACAAGTTCAACTATCTTTGAGCACTCAGCCTATGATGCCATCTCTGGTCTCACATTGTCAGATGCGAACTACGACAAAGTCATTGAAAAAAACGATTTGGTGACAAACAGATGATTATAGCGAAACATATGGAAACTCTTTTGAACACTGAATCAGTTTCTTCTGAGATCATCATTTAAAGGATCTTTGTCGACTTTATGACACAACTGAGTCTCACATCCGAAGTTTAAAATCATTAGGAGTTGATTCAAACACTTATGGAGTTATGCTCATGCCTATAATTCCCAATATGCTACCTCCTGACATGAGACTCATCATTAGCCGGAAAATGACATCCATTGCCGACCCAACCAACACAGATCTCTTGTGCCTGTTTGAAGAGGAATTGGTCGCAAGAGAGAGAGAGTGTCAAGCTCATCAATGCGAGACCAAGGCCGAAGAAGCTCAGGACATAGCACACACTCAGCTCTTTTTTCGGGAGCACATGAGGCAGAAAACTGGGGTAATTCTGGTTGTTGTTATTGTTACCAACAGCACAGTGCTAAGGATTGTATGTCAGTAATTAGAGCACAGAAATGCAAGCAAAAGTTGTGAAGCTCTGGGAGGTGTTTTAGCTGTCTACGCAAGGGTCATGTGAGATGTGCCTGTCGATCGAGCAACAGGTGTCAGTGTTGCAAGGGGAAACATCACACCTCCATATGTGAAGATCAAGCAGCAACTGGATCTAATTCAACTGACACTGGATCTGCTTCAACAGCCACTTCAGCTCCTGAACCAGTTCCCAGCTTAGCATAGGTTGACATAACAAGTAATACCAAGGGACTCAATCCCGTAGCCATTCCATATACACTGACCACTACTGCCACCATGCTCTGTTCAAAGAGTCGGACAGCAGTTTTCTACAGACAGCTCGATGTGTTCTACAAAGCCCCATGAAGCCCGAAAAGTTAGTAGAATTACTGGGTAGCAGCAGTCAGAAGTCCTACTTGTCGGAACGTGCTAGAAAACTACTTGGATTGGAATCAACTCATGAACAGATGTTGTCAATCGCCACTTTTGGATCACGTAAGGAGCAGCGAGATTTTGCCCTGTGATAGAGGTAAATATATTGTTGAGAGGTTATCCCATTATGCCATTATCATTGTATGTGGTGACAACAATCTGTGAACCTTTCATGAGTCAACTAATTACTGCTTGTGTGAGAAAAAGTCAGGCTTTGTTAAGTCTAGACTTAGCTGACCACTCTGAAAGTGATGACAAACTACAAGTTGACATGTTAGTAGGCTCAGACTACTACTGGGCCTTAGTGACTGGGAGTATCTGTCGTATTGAGGGAGAACCTACAGCAGTGCATACTAAGTTGGCATGGGTACAATCAGGACCTACTTCAGTAATTAGTTCACCCAAACATTCAGTGAATCTGACAACTACCCATGTGCTTATTGTTGAAACCCAAACTCGAGACAACATTTTGAATGAAGAACTGAAGTCATTTGGGGAACTTGAATCTTTGGGAATCCAAGAAGAGGAAAAACTCTCTATGATAAATTGTCAGGTAGTGTTACATTCAACAATGGGTGGTATCAAATTCAGGAAGAGGACAGGGACTACTTAAGGTTTGTTTGGGTCAAGAATGTAACTGAGGACTCAGAACTACAGACTAAAGCTACAGACTTATCAATTCACCAGAGTAGTCTTCGGGGTATCCGCAAGCCCCTTTCTGTTAAATACGACCATCAAGTTTCACTTAGAAGGCTTCAGAGAGTGGTTGAATGCTTACAGGAATCTACATACGTGGATGACATTATTTTTGGTGCCAACTCGAAAAATGAAGGATTTGAATTTTACAAGAGTTCTAAGGAATTGTTTAGACATGGTGGTTTCAATCTGCAAAATTGGTTACAAGTTCCAAGAAACTGCAAGAGAGAATCAATCAAGTCGAAGATATGCAACTGGATTTGACAGACCATTTCACAGAGATGTATGCTAAGTTTGTTCTTGTGTTACAGCATTCTACAGAAAGTGGTGAGTGTAAGGTACTTGATGTTTTGTGGAATGCTAGTGATGACACTCTTGTGTTTGATATGTCTGAACTTGCACAACTGTCCACCTGTCTACCACCCACTAAGAAATACCTTATTTGTTGGAAGAATATATGACCCTCTCGGGTTACTGTCACCAATTACCATCAAATTTAAGATTTGTTTCAGAGATGTGGTCGAGGGCCAGATTAGGAGGAACCTTAGACAGGTGACCTACTACATGATTGGAATTTGCTAGTTGCCGATCTCATAGACAGTAGACGTATATCCATTCCAAGAAGTTATCTACATGGACTGGGAGGGGATGTAGTTGCTTGTACTGTTTGTGGGTTTTGCGACGCATCTATGCAAGCATATACTGCAGTGGTGGAGACTAATTGTGAGGTTATTGTACGGTTTGTAGTTTTTAAGACAAGAGTAGCCCCTTTACAAACTTAAACAATACCACGATTGGAACTACTTTCTGCACTATTGCTGTCAAGATTAATTGTGAACATAATCAAGGCTCTTCAGAATACTCACTCACTCGAAGAGTTCAATGTTACACTGATTCAGAAGTAGCATTATATTGGATACATGGTATACAGAAAGAGTGGAAGCAATTTGTTGAGAATAGTGAGATACGATGTCATTTAAGGCCAGAGCTATGGAGCCACTGTCCAGGAAAATCTAATCCAGCAGATTTGCCAACTAGGGGTCGTACGATGTTGGAACTCTCTGTGAACCAGCTGTGGCATCAGGGACCTGAGTGGCTTACTCTTTGGTCCAAATCAGTAGAGCTCACTTCTAATACCAAGCTGGCATCTTCCATGCCTGATGCTTGCCATGTAGAATTGAAAATGAAGGTTGACTCTGATTTATTCTCATAAACACTGAGGTGAATTCTGATATAAGTAGTATAATTGATTGCTTGAAATTTATCCCATTCAAAAAAATACTGAGAGTGACTGCTCGAGTCCTGCAAGAAGCTTGGAAGTTCAAGCATTGTCAAAAGAGTGGTGACACTAATACAGAACTGCTACCTCAGGCAGAACTTCTCTGGACGAGGGATGCTCAGCATTCTATAACTGGACTTGATATGGGCAGACTGTCCAATGTTGACATGCCATATGCGATCAAGAATACAGTTTTTTTACCAAGAAATCATTACTTATTTACCTTGATTGTGTGGGATGCACATGAACGTGTTTATCATGATGGAATACCATTACTGAAATACGGAGGAAATTTTGAATTCCCAGAGTAAGAAGTCTTGTCAGGCAACTTCTCTACTCCTGCGCTGTCTGTCGTAAGCACGAAGGTAAATCATACGAACCTCCTCCACCTCCTCTCCCTTACTTTAGAGTGAAGGAAGATCCTGCATTCAGGTGTGGATTTCGCTGGGCCCATACATTTTTGAGGAAACAATACCTCACAGAAGTCATGGATATGCCTGTTCACATGTTACTTGACTAGAGCTGTACATCTGGATGCTACACCAGACCAAACAACCAGTACTTTTCTTCTATGTTTGAAAAGATTTGCTGCTTGTCAAGGCTTACCTGTCAAGTTCATCTCTTACAATGGCAAGACATTTAAGGCTGCATCTAGATACCTGAAGTCAGTCATTAAGGATGGTACTGTTCTCGAGTTTCCTGACAATGTTGGTAGCAGCTGGATATTCAATGTAGAATGTGCACCCTTATGAGGAGGTGCCTTCAAGAGGTTGATCCGATCTACTAAATGTTGCCTCTGCAAGTATGTGGGAAGAACACAACTCTGTTTTGATGAACTAGTCACAGCTCTTGCAGAATTGAATGTGTTGTCAACTCAAGGCCACTTACCTATGTGTCAGCTGATAACATGGAAGAGCCCCTTACGCCATCGCATATGATTGTTAGAAGAAGGCTTCTCAATCTACCTGATCACCTCAGTCACTGACCTGACCTTGATGATGAAGAGTTCTCACTTAACTGACACTAGTCAATTGACTCGGCGAATGAAGCATCTTGTTAATACAATAAACCATTTCTGGATTCACTGGAGAAGTGAATACTTAAGTGAACTACGTGAGATCCACTCATATACAGCAAGGAAACAATTGAAGGGAAGTTTTCTGACAATTGCTATTGGTGATTTTGTTCGTAGTCATACATGATGAGCACTTACCATGTGGACTGTGGAAGCTTGGCAAGGTTTTGTCAATAATGGAGGGACGTGACAGGCATACACGGGGGCCACAGTCAGGGTTGCAAGCAAGAGTGGAGAGAAAGTATTGTTGAACCGCCCAGTTCAGCTGTTATATCCACTTGAAGTACAAGCAAGTGAGCCTAAGACAGAATGAGCAGAGTTCACTTACAGTGGACTCAAACACTGATGGAATTACTGAAAATACCGAATCTCATCAGGCTTCCTCTCACGATGATTCAACTCTGGATTCAATTTCATCTAATCAATGGAGGCGTCCTCAACGTGCTGCAGTGCACAGAGCTAATGCTAAGAGGAAGGCATATTTGGCACTTGAACCTATGTGTTTATTGTTATCTACCTTCATTCTGTTGACCATGTCTGGTCAACTGGGGGGAGTGTGTTGTGAATTGTATTTCCGCATAATCATATTCATTTTTGTTACTTTACCACATTATTGAGTTTTGTATCATGTGATTCAGTTCATGCCTTGTGATCTATTGAACTGAGAAGTGTTGTGAATGCTGAGTGGTATAGCTGGTGATGACTGGTACTTTTGCGAATGCAATATAAAAGTCGCTGTTATTCCGTGCAATTCTATAAAATTGGTGCTTAAGTAATTCAAAACATTTAAAATAATTCTAACTGTCTAAATATTACCAGCAACTACTGACAAAACTCAGTAAACTACTAAAGCATTCTTTCACACAGTTGTTCACTGGATACACCTACCTGTTGTACTCTAGGTACTTCGGCATATATTGGGTAATGTAGTTAAATGTGAACAGGACTAAAGAAGTCAAGTTCAGAATTGACCAAGCCAGGTGCTTCAACTTAGTGTTGACAGAGTTTTTGGTTATAATTGTAAATTCTCGGCTTTGTGGGCCTTCAAGCAATACAAGACTGAAACAGTAATGGTGTGCCAGCTACATAATATATGCTGGTCTACAGATGACATGACAGGAAATTAAAAACAACAATAGACAAAGAATATGACAAAGGGATTGAGCCCTTTCAACAGTCTGGGTGTTTGCCTCCTGCGAAGGTGTTGATAGGGGGGTGGGTGAATGGGTGAACAAACCACAATACCTTGGAATAGATTGGAAGAGGTTTGAAATGATAGGTGGGTGGGTGAATGGGTGAACAGACCACAATATGTAGGAATAGATTGGGAGAGGTTTGAAGTGGATTAAATAGATAAATAACAGACAATAATAAATAATAAATAATAAATAGGTAGATACATAAATAGGTAGATACATAAATAGGTAGATAAATAGGTAAATAAATAATTAAGTAAGTAGGTAAATAGATAATGGGGAAATAAATAGGTAGGTAAATAATAAATAAATAATAAATAATTAAGCAGGAATATGGTGGGTAAATAATGACTAAATAAATAAATAATTAAGCAGGTAAATTAGTTTAGATGGAAAGCCAACAAAGATAGGTCACAGGAGCGTGGGCTCGCAGGCCGGAGAGGACACGCTCCTGTGACCCCCCTCAGATCAGGTCTGAGGCACCATGTATGGCTGTACAAGAGTGACAAAAATAGTGGGGAAAGGGAAAGAGGTAAATGGGGTTACGATTGAGGGGGAAGGTTGAGGAATTGTTTTTTGGTGAGTGCTGGTCCTCGGCTGCGGAGATGATATCTTGCCGCGTCTTCTTCCGAGGGTGTAGCTGCTTTCACTACCAGATCCGAGGTGATTGGAGGTCTGCGTCTCGATACCATGGGAGCGAATGCAAGGTCTGGATCTTGAAGTGCTTGTAGGAGTTCTCCCGATTTTATGGAGGGGTGGTTCCTGACAGATAGAATGGTTGTGCAAGCTGGAAGGGATTTGTTGGCCGAGTGTTGAAGGGACTCTTTTCTGTCTGAGAAGGATATGTGATCTGCTATGTTGCGGATGAGTGCTCGACCGTAGCCTCTGTTCATGAACCAAGTAGTGAGTTCTTCTATGGCGGAGGCAAATATCTCTGGGGAAGAGCAACGTCTCAGTGTCCGAATAAATTCGCCACGTATCAGGCCGATGAGGACCGACTTGTGGTGACCTGAGGAAAAGTGTAAGTAGGCATGCGGATCAATGAGCTTAGAGTAAGGTTTAATGTCTAAGATACCCGACTCATGGAACCTGGGACCTTTAAATATTGTGACGTCCAAGAAGTCTATTGATTTGGTGGAGTGCTCCACCGTGAACTTGATGGAAGACATGCGACCGTTCAGGTGGCGCAGTAGATCCAGCAGAACTTCTTGGGAGTCTTCAAGGATGAGGAGTATATCATCTATATAACGGAGCCAGATGATGGGTTGTGTGCCGGGCCAAGCTTGGAGGGCGTCTCGTTCTACTTTGCCCATGAAAACGTTTGCCAGAGTTGGGGCTACTGGAGTACCCATGGCTACTCCTTTCGTCTGTTTAAATGTCCTGGCAGCAAACTCGAAAGTGTTTTCCTGGAGGACATGTAGCAGCATTTCTCTCAGCATGTTTTTGAGAGGGTGTGTCTTGGCAGTGGGTGGGTTGGTGGGTATGGCTTGCTGGAGGGCGAAGGTAACTCCTATACCTTGGGGAATCGATGGATATAGAGCCTTGACGTCTAGGGTGGCTAGGAGGAGGGAGTCTCTCTTTTCCATCGGGATCGATAGTGACTCTATGGCATGGATGACTTGTGTGGATGAAGTGATGAGAGAGGGAACCGTGTTCAGATAGTCTTTGAGCAAGTTGTTAGCCAGCTGCGAGATCTTTTGAGTGGGGCCAGAGCAACAAGAGACTATGGGTCTGAGTTGGTGAGGCGACTTGTGGACTTTTCGCAGGAAGTACATCCTCTGTTGCCGAACATTATCCGGGTTGGTAGAGTATTTGTCAAGAGTATGTTGTGTGATCATACCTTGTCGACAATGTTTTTCCAAAATGGCATTGGATGTCCTGGCTGTGGCGAGTGAGGGGTCTTCTTCCAGTTCCACATAGACGTTAGAGTCGGCCAGTTCCTCGAGTCCTTCCTTGAGATAGCGTTGTGTGTCTATAACCACAATACAGGAACCCTTGTCCGCTGGCTTTATGGTCAGGGACTTGTCCAACCTCAGTTTCCTGAGGGCTGTCTGATGGCGTTTGGAGAGGTTCTGCCAGTGCTGGTGGATTGTCTCCTGGTCGTTCCTTTTCAGTTCGGCCAGGGTTGTGAGCTTGTCCTTTATTACTGACAGGTGTTCTTCTATTAGTCTTGGGAGTGGCTCGGAGGACTTGCGGTTGATGAGCTTGTTATAAGCTCTTTCGCACTGGGTGTGGTAACTCTCATAGTACTCCAAGGGGTCTAGAATCTTCCTTGGAGTTGGGGCAAACTTCAAACAGAGTAGAAGGACTTCTTGTTCTTCCAGGGTCAAGAGTCTGCTAGAGAGGTTTAAAACAGGGTGGATGTTACAATCAACAACTCTTACCAATTCCATTGGGGGTGGTCTTGCTGGATTAGGTACTGCTGGATCATAGTTCTCAGGTACATGGGTGGGTGGTTCCTCTTCTTGAGACGAATGCAGAGGTATTTCAGCGGCGGTTGGTTGTTCAGTGAGGGCTGGCTGTGGCTCTGCTAGAGCGGTTTGAGATGGCTCAAGGTTGGGTAGAGAGTTGGAGGAGTGCGCGGGTTCTTTGGGGGTGGTGGTGGTTGAAGGGTGGGCGGGCTGTTCTGTAATGATAGTGATAGTTGCTGGCGAAGGCTGTTTGCTTTTTCCGTGTCCAGGTGATAGCTTCTTTTTCAAGTTTTTTGTGGTTGGGGTGATTAACGGAATCCTGGGTAAAGGTGGTGGCATAGTAGGTGGCGGAGGAGGAGGGGGGTGGTCAGCTTCCAAGGTAGGCTGTTCAACCGTATGTGTTGGGGCAGGTGTTGGAGCAAAGGAGACTGTTTTAGCAGCGGTTGTCTGTCTTTCTGGAGGAGCCGTTCTAGGAGAGGCGACTCTAGGTGGTTGGGTGACAGGTCGTGCTGGTGAGGTGGCATTGGGTGGGTTGAATAATCTGCGGTTGTAGATGTCCACTGTCGGAATAAGTGGGTCAGTGATATTCCTATTTGGTCTGCCAAGAATCTCATTCAACTTCCTAGCAGATTCTCTCCTTCGTCTGTGGTTGTCGGACTAGATGTTTGCTTCCGTGGCTGAGAGAAATCTCTCATGTGTCAGAAGTTCGTTAGTGGAGACATTCTGCGTAAGGGCATTCATCCTCTGTCTGAGGTCCAATGCTTTGGTTTGGGACTTGACGGCGACCAGTCTCAGGTGGTTGGAGAGTAGCTGTGTGAGGTTATTCTCCGACTCCCTTAATAGTTGGGAATGGTTTACCTTGATGTTGGAGAGGTGTGGCAAAATTGTCATGAGAGGTTTCCTGAGTCTTAAGCCTCTGGGGGTGAGGCCCTTGATCAGTAGAGTCTGGAGGTACCAGTGTTGGTGAGCAGCAGCATAGAAGTGGGTGCAGGTTCGTTTGAAGTCTTTGCGGAGGTCAAGAAGAGCTTGTCATTGTTGCTCAGGTTAATATGGTCTGGGATCCCACCTTACAATTTATTGATATTGTAATAGTAAATTTATATAAAAAATTATTACCATATTATGCATATTTAAAAGTTAAATTGTTATATACAATTATATTTGTTATACACAATCATTACACAATTAAACTTGCATTACATTTTTATAATCTAGAGGTAAACTGTGGACCATTACAGATACAGTCAGGTGAAGTAATATACGACCATAACAAAAGAATTCCTGGTACTAAAGCTGTATTTCATTGTATTGAAGGTCATAAAATGAAGGGATTTTCTTTAAGAGTGTGTTCAGAATCTGGACAATGGACAGGAACTTCTCCAGTTTGTTGTAAGTTCTTGAAATAATATATATATAGTGCTATTGCTAGTGATGTGATTGAGCACAGAGGGCGAGCAAGCCTGTGCACAAACAAAACGCTTCAAAATAATCTATCAGTCCATTTCTAAAAGTATAAGTACCTAGCAGTGGTGACAATTATAAACTTTAGCTAACAAAAAAAACAGAACTACTTTCTTACCTCAACTCCCCAGAACTTGTATTTTCTGTAGTCTCTGTCTACTTGAATTACCAGTAACATTTTGACAGCGAATACTTGTAGCTACTAAAAAAGACCGAGTTTTTTTTATTACGTATGGTAAAGGGTTTCAATACCATAGTGACCATTCGCCATAACATTATGCGACTTGAAAAAAAAACTAGAAGTTCTAAAGAATTACTGCACATTGTTGAGTCTAACAGTAGTTTGTCTTGTTTAACCTAATACGAAGGGGTAGACAATTAATTTCCTTGAATGATATGGTATTGATAAACCGAAAAATTCTTGTTTACTGGAGGTATGGGAAGGGATGGACCACGGAGCAAACACAAAAACGCAAGAGTCAAAGTAGTACAAAATGACGTAGGTACGTCCACACATAATACAAACAAATATCCCAGATTGTGTTACCCTTGGTAGTGTCCTCACATGTTTACTAGTGATGTGCTTCAGCACAAGTGACAGGGAGCCTCAAACAACTCTATTGTTAACAATTTGATTTTAATTTCTAACACTCATGCTACTAAAAAAAAGTCAAATTTTTATTACTATATACCGTAAAGGGGATTCAATGCCATAGTAAGCACTCCCCACAACTGTTTGAATAAAAAAAAAAAGAAGCAACAAATAAACAAATCACACTATTTAAACTTTTTCTTTGTGATATTTAATTCTTAGCTAAGTAGTAGTTGAAACACACAATACTTTTACACAATTGAACATACCTACACAAGACTTACTTTCCTGGTTCATGTAGTGGACAATGAATTTTCAAGTAAATACAGTTTCCCAGGGCTTATAGCTATAACATAGTTATTAACTTACCACCACCACCACTAACTCAGAAATGAAACTCTCTTAAGTGTCTGAGTTTTCACTGCACCCACGAAAGAATTCAAAGCGGTAAACAATTTAATTTCTAGGATGATACTTGGTAATGGTCGCTAAACTATTGTAATATTAATTTTTTGTTTTTGCAGTATTTTTTTTATTCTTTACTGACTCAGCTGAGCTAATAGTATTGCCCATGCCTCAGCTGATCAATTCAACATGTAGTAATCACTATCCAGCTAAGTAGACATGCTGCTGATGATGTTACCATTATCAATGCATCTTAGCATACTGTGAATTAGCAAGTAGCTGTAGTCCAGCTGTAATCTTAACATCATCTTGATCACATTAATGTTAAATTAGCAAGTAACCCCCCCCCCCCCCCCCCCCCCCCCACACACACACACACACAGTGCCACTAGACTTATTGTACAGTAAGAATGCAGTAACACAAGTCATTATTCATTGTTATCACTCTTTACCATTGGTTAAGGTTACATCAGTTTCCCTGTCCTGCTATGTTCTTTCCTGAACTATCTCAGCTTTTCTTATCTCCCACTTTTCCTTTTTTCAGCTCTTTCTTCTTGAGTCATTGAGTCCCTTTTCCTCCTTTGTCTACCTCTCCTGCTTCTGAATCTCTCTGTCCTCCTATGTGAATGTGGACTTAGTCTTTGCAAAACATTGCCTTCTTTTTCTTAACTACTGTCACCTTCCTTTTTTAAGCTTATACTGCCTTTACTAGGTGATTGTACTGGGCTGCCTTAGCTGCCGATTCCACCTGCTTTTAGTCGCCTTTATGCCTTCTCTTCCATACTTTTGCATTCCTTTTTGAAACCTATGCAGCCTTCCCTAGCCTATTTCACCCGCTTTTTATTTACAATTAATCACTTTCAACTGAGTGGGATCACACCTACCCATTCGAGATATGACAATGCTCTGTCAGATTATTTAAACTGTTCAATTATTCATGAGTACACACGTTGGCCATCGTCGTTACTGACACACAAGCTTATTGATATATAGATTGTAGTAATTTCAGCTGCTATGAATCCACCTTCAGTGACTATCTTCTGACTAAGTGCAAAATAGCTACATCTTTGACAATGAAAAGGCCAGAAACAGTTACTGCTCCATCTGAAAGTGTGGAACATAAATAATACTTAATAAATATAGTCAAAATTCCTGGGAGTGTGGTCAAAACTCATAGGGGTGTGATCAAAATTCCTGGTGTGCTTTCAAAATTCCTCAGGGAGTGGCCAGACTGCCACAAAAGCTGAGCAGGCATTTGTAAGCTCTGGTTGTGGTGGATTCACTTTCTTTTTATCTCTTGTTTCTTTCATTGTGTATTATGTTAGATATACAATATAGAAGCTCTATTTAATATAATCACTGGCCTTGGAACAGGGGTGCCACAGTGGCCAGGGCCCCCAATGTCTCAACACAGTGGGGCAGCCCCCCCCCCCCCCCCCTTTGTTTACAGATTCTTGTAAGTGGGTGACTTTTTATTGTAGCTAGTGGACTCTCTAATAGAGATTTGGATATTAAGGGCAACCTCTTCAGTGCCAAGTTACATACATGTATGTCCTGAAAAATCGTAACTGAACTGAGCAATGAAGTTGTCAATGGTGATGACTTTAGTGCTTTGAAATGAAAGAAGGATGCTGTCCTTGTGACTAACCTGAACACATGAATTGTTGTTTACTTTATCAACTACCAATGCATCGCCAACTATTAGAGCCACACTCAGCCAGACTTGGTTCTGATTTTTTAACATTTCATAGCATAGTATGAATAATATAGCCACTGGCTTAGAAAAAAATATTCAGACCGTTTATTTCAATAGAATTCTCCACAAAATTTGGACAAAAGGAGCAGCTAGCTCATACTTATTTTTAATTGTGTGGTAAAAGCAAAAACATTTCCCACTTCCCCTTGGGAGGGAAACAAAAATATCTTTTCCCTGCACGAAGGAAAGCGCAGCTTTGTAACCAAAGCCCTCCACAACACTTCTCAAAACTTCTTTCAACTTTTCCATATCGCAGCAACCACACAGCTGACTAACCGACGCGTGGTGGAGAACTACGGTTAAATCATTTCAATTAGCAATAAATTAAATAGTTTGAGGTTGGTCATGTGATTGGTACAATTTGATTGGCTCTATGTACACTCCTGTAGATAACCAGAAAACCCTATGTCTGTCCCCAGACTATTTCACAGCGAAACGGTATGGTAGAGGGTCTCGAAGAAAAAATTGAATAACCGCTAAATACAATTCTATTTGTCAGGAATTGATTATACTTGCTCAGCTTTATACTAAGAGGGCATACTAAGAGTTTCGTCTGTTATATTATAAAAGGACGAGAATAGCTAAAATCCTGACTCAGCATATTGGTAAGTAGGGGTGCGCTCACTACACGAAGCGATTATTGGAGGTGAAAAACAACCTGGGACAAAAGTTATCGGTATTATACTTTTACCCGGTAAGAAATAGACTAGCTAAAAAATGAGAGCTCTTTCTGAAGAAAGGGAGGAAGAAAGGTAGGCTTGTACTACACCAGTCGAGCCCCCACCCCCCTAAATCCGCCCCTGACTTAGTCTCGCGTAGCCAGACCCTTTACCATATCGCTTCGCTGGGAAAGCGTAGCGGTTACGGTTGGTAAAGGGTCTGGCTACGCGAGACTACCCCTGACTAGGATGCCTCTAGTTAATTGTCTCTCCCCCCCTCTCTCACCTCTTTGCACTTTGAAATTTCAAGACACTACATTTGGACTTTCAATAAAATAGAGGTGAGAAACTACAAGGAGGCTCTTGCAGTGTTTCACTTAACTTTCTACTGAGGTATATAGCTCTGAGTTCTATCTTCTTTACAACAATTTATATACCTATGCTAGTTAGTTCACTATTGTGCTGGAGTGCATCCATAGTTGGATTAACTAGCTTTCATTTGACAACCTTATTATTGCTTTAGAGATTAAAACTTTATGTAATAAATAATTTTAATGGGTGTGGTTCAAAATAGTCTTTCTAAGACCCTCCCCCTATAATAAATAGTTTATTTGGCAGGAACCTTTAAAATTCAGTGATTTGGACACCAGTACTGAATAATTTTGAGTGAAATATTGGGAGTTCAGATCTTGGACTAAAAATTTTTTTCGATCCAATTGGTGAGAACTAACCTTCTTATTTTTAATAATAAAGTTCATTAACTTTACTTTCAGGGTGTGACTTAGTGTGGGTGTGATTTAGTGTGTGTGTACTATATTTGTGCACTAATTAGATTGGGTTTCCTTCCCTTTGTTGCCCATTTTTTGTTTTAACTAAGAGGTATTAAGATACTTCTCTTAAGAGTATAATGAGAAAAAATTAAAGCAAGCAGCATCAGAGTGTTGGTGGCAGATCTACCTTGTAATATATGGGCTAAATATAATACCTTATTTACTGCTTTTCAATCACTATAAAATATGATTGACTATTTTTAAGAAGCTATATGGTACCTACACCCCAAATGTTCAGCTAAAATTTGTAAAATAAAAAAATTAACAAAAAATAAAATTCCTCTTACCATTCTGTGTTAACTTTTATTTTTTTTAAAAAGAAAGGTTACAGGTTTAAAGGTTGAGGCTATAATGCTGTGATGCTGCTATTCATTGTCAAGACCTTTCAGCTTTCTATCTGTTTCTGCTATTTCAATCTTGTTGTAGTGAGTTGCCAAGCAGGTGGGATAAGTGTAGATAATAGAATAGGAGAAAGCTTCATTTTAACCTAAAAAAATCGCAGAATATAAAATTCTCGGTTCAATGCTGTTCTCTGTTCTGAGCAAACTTGGGCCTCCTTATCCCTCTCCATACTTCATGGTTTCTAGGGTGTAAAGGAGCAAGTTCTGGCAGGCGTTTTGACATCTGGTTCATTCCTTTCAAAAAAAAAAAGGAGGGTACTAAGAACACTTCCAGCATAGCTCACTAATTTTTTTTTTCAAAAAGAAACTACATCACCTTTAAAACAAGTGCCCTATCATGTAAAATGCTCTAAGTTATCAGTTTAAGAGTTCCTTAGTAGAGTAATCAAATCTAGCTCCTGTTGTAGTGGTAAGTGCGCTCCATACCAGTTGATTGAAAATGACCCCACAAAATATCCTCTAGGTGTACAGTCATGGTACACTGCCCAGTTGGATGGTATTTCTCTTTCCTTTTATTAAGCCCGTTTTTTTTAAAAATTTCTGTGAAGAAATTGGGTTGCCCTATTGCTAACAGGGCTTAATTGGTGAACGGTAATCGGTGAACGGGCTTAACCAGCGAACTGGGCTTAATTGGTGAACAGGATTTAATCAGTTACCTAGCGGTGTGTGACACAGGGGTGACACCATTGAAAATCAAGGATATTTGTTGAATCTCTTTACCAGGCGTAATTAAAAAAAAAATCGGCGGTTATAAAGTAGCTGTGAGTGTTTGCTGTCAGAAGCTATTGGTAACTCAGATAGTCCAAATGCATATGAGAGACTACAGAAAATACCAGTATACTTGGGGAATTGAGTATGGTAGTAGTTCTGTATTTGTACTAGCATGCACTACCTGATAGGATGATATCTAGAGCTTGCGAAAGCTTACACATTAGTTTGGCAAACAAACTGGAAGTCCGTTGACTGCATTATACATTTTTTTAATTTGAGCAGTAAAATGTCCACGCTTTTTCCCAGCTTAACCCTGGGCTCCTACCTTTAGAATTCGATTGTGGTGCTCGATTGTGGTGCTCCCTTTATGAGAGCCAGTTCCTTGCTAGAATTGATCTTTGCAATGGCAACATCTAAATCAAAATTCAGCGAGAGAATTTGGGTTGCAAACCGGATATACAATTCAACTGGGAGCTTACAATTGTTGGTTTGAGCTATCAAGTGTATAATAATTTTTGTTGGAAAAAAAAAAAGGTTCCAAAGCTTAACCTTTGATTTGCGTTTGAAGTTACCCTTAGCGGCGATTTAGGTCCTTTCAATGTGCTACTTTTCCGAATTACGGGCAGGTTATAGAGAACGTGGCGAAGCAGAGACCTCCCCTACTGGCACGCCGTAAACGGGTGAGCTAATAATTTCATTCTACTGGTCTGCCATAGCTTACTCAATACCGAGGGGAAGTAAACGGAGTTGCTGGAAGTGAAATTTCTTTGCCTTGAAAGTATATGTTACTTGTGAGTGTTTCTGGCCCTTTAGCTTCTCTTACTGGATCATCGTTTACAGGTACCATTCTTTCCCCATTGCTCTAGCTATATTGATACACAATACCTGAATAGAATAGCCAATAATATTCTTTTAGTCTGAGATTTAAATAAGAGCTAGCTGGAGTATAATAACTTGAGGGTTCTACATTGTATGTAATATTAACGATTTCAGTACAAATGTGTTATCTTTGACGAATATTAAATTGAATCAGTTGTAATACATTGTGCATTATGTCTAATTCATATGATTAATTTAATAAATTTTTATGTTTGTATAATTTTTTAGTTGCAGGTTCATTTATAATAATGATGTTTAAAAGATTATTATTTCTAAATCTTACACTATCAATTCTATTGTAAGCATATTTATTCATATACTAATTATTTGACTGGTTCATTTTTACTTAAACTGGCTAAACTCCAACCATTTTAAATTTGATTCAGAATCATAGCCCTTTATCCCATCAAGAATGCACTAAATTTTTATTATTCATTTATTTGTTTGTTTGTTTGCTTGTTTTTTTTTTGTTTGTATTTTGTTTATTGTTTATTTATTATATTTATCTCTTCATATACTTCGACTGCTCATATCTTTATTTATTTATATACACACCTTGTTTCCCTCAGTCTGTTCCACTCCTCTCTGTGCTCTCCTTGAAACAATTTTAATTGGGAGCATTTAATTAATTAGCAGGAACTGTTATAATGTTGATATTCAGTTATTACATCACACTCTAGCTACTATCAATTGGCAATTCTTTAGTTTTTCCCATCACTTTATTTTATGATAAAGAAGCACCTCTTTCAATGTAAATTAATAGTACATCATTATTACCAGTTTAGACACAAAAGGTCCCAGAATCTCCAGACTATCCTGTTTTTTTTTCATCCTTGGTTTTCTAGGTAGTGAAAACACCCTATTACGTTTGTGGGAGGTACAAATGTCAGCTAGCTAAAAATTATACAGTCATGTAATAAGTAGTGCTTTTCCATTTTCACCAAGCACCTCTACTCCCCAGAGTTTCCAGCCCAGGGGACACTCACTCAACTTGTAAATCAAGGCAGTAGAGTCTCATGGAAAAAAAAATTCCTGCAGAAGCACGTTCTAATTAAACCATTGTTACAATAGTGTTAATTAAATTTAATTTTTAGTGTAGTTGTTGGGGACCTCATTTTATTAAGCTGTTCTTTAAGAATTGCAAGAAAGTTACTGTAATTTTTATTGTCACTGTAGTCTTCTAAAAAAATCAATACACCACTTTTAATTGAAGTCTTGTTGATAAAAGAAATTTGGCACAACAGAGGCTCTGTTAGAGTTAAAATTGGTGTGGGTGTGTGTGTTGGTTGAAGAAGCTCTTGAACTTTTTCTTCTTTATGCTCTTTTCACTATTCCTACTAATAATATCCTTTCTTGATTAATTATTTATCACTTACTTTTATTTTCCCCCATTAATTCTGAAAGCAAAAAGTGAATCAACTGATGGTCACTTCTTCAAAGATGAGCCACCACTTTTCAAGCCTGAGAACTTCTGAGTAAAGATCATGTGAAGTAAATTGTTTGGTTTTCTATGCTTAGTAGACATTAATAATAATAAAAACAGCGAATAGCAGTCTCCTCCTTTCTCTATTCCTATAGCTCTACGAACTGGTATCCCCCAGCCCCCACCAATTTTGTGAGCTTTTTTCCATCTCAGTCCATAAACAATTATTACTAGCACAATATTATTAACATTTGTAACAATAATAAATAAATTGCAATGTTGACTATATGATATAATATTGCCCAACCCTACTTATGTACAAGTTACAAAATTGCCAGTGTAAACAGTTTAAGAAGAACTCCACTCTGTATTTTGTAAATAATCAATTTCACTCCACCAAATAAAACATAACTAAAACTAAATTATGGATGCAATAGAATGTTGAAACAACATGGTGTTAAAATATTTAATTAATAGGACATTACTAGTTTCTCATTAATTTTTCATTGAAAGTTAATTTAAAAAATTTGTCATCTTATATAGACCTACCATCACATTAAAAAATTGTGAAGCATGAATTTAAAAAAATCAAAACATACTTATTGCTTAAAGTGTTGGCCATTTTGAAAGATTGCATCCTTAGTCCTGATGAACTACTTTTGTGACAGATCCATCACATAACAAACACCAGTGTAAAACTAAAAAAGGTAAGAATCACTCCCCCCATTGATACTCATTTTTTGTCTGGCTCATGGACTAATAACACCATCAAAGAAACAACAATTAGTGTGTTGTCTGAAGAGGAGAATGCTGTGAGATACCAAGTGGTTATGCTTAGATGAAGTTGATGAGAGAATTTTAGGAGTAGGGTGCCACAGTTTGTAGAATGCCTCTCACACATGTCACTTTCAAGCTTATATGCACAACACAGCAATGGAGGAGAGCCAACCTTTTATGACTATACCAAGATTTGGATTGACATAGGGAGCAAAGGGGGACTGTTAATATGAATAAGAATGCAGACACGTGTGTGCCTTATTGTCTCATAACTGATACATACAAATGCTGTCAGAGCCTCTGTACACCCCTCTCTCATCCATACTCTCCTTCCAAGCTTTTAAATGTCATTCTGAAGCCATTATAGAATCATAAATTTTGTGCAAGAATCAAGCCCAGATGCACATACCAGTAGTTTTTCAACATTGGGACTATGAATTAAGAGTGTGCTGGCTGATGTGCTCAACCACATTCTTCTATTCATGATTTTTTTATTTTTATTATTGCCTAGTGTAATTTACATTGAGCGTGCGGGTAAGCTTACGAAGTACAATGCATAAACCTTACATCGTAATAATATTAGTTCAAAACATTATTTATATAATTGGTAAAGAAACATTTTCCTACCAGTACGATCTAGGAATCAGTAACGGGGACAATAAAGGTAAAAATATGTTTAATACTTGCCTAAACTTGATCAAAATTACTCAGTAATGTAACTAAAAAATAAATGGGTATGTGCTGCAGTATCACATTAAAATTACTCAGTAACGTAACTAAAAAATAAATGGGTATGTACTTATCGAGGCAAAATATGATCGTAAGGAGTAATACTAAGATTAAAAAGATTAATACTAAATGTAAGCTCTTCTCTTGAACATCAATGTATCTTTGTAAATATTTAATTTGTAGACCTAAAGTTACATTATGACACAATAGTTAGACTGCTCCACAATGGGCAGCAAGATGTGCAGATAACTAGCAAACCTATTATTATCCTCAGTTAACATGAAACTGTGAAAATTTTAATTTCCTGCATTCCCAACTAAAGTTAGTCCAGGAACATAAACTTTTCACACAATTTTTATTAACATATTGACCTTTAATTTGTATACACAATCAATTATATTTCTACCAGTGTCAGCTATTGTTGGTGTAAATGTAGCTATTGTTGGTGTAAATGCAGCTATTGTTGGTGTAAATGTAGCGTGAATCAATAATTGAATTACTATCAAAGTAAGAAGAAAAACGAATGTAAATATAAAGGAAGCTAGACTGGAGATTGATTGTAAAGAGCAAGGCTGAAGTGCTGACTGTGGGGGGGGGGGGGGGGGGGGGGGGGGGGGGGGGGGGGCTTGACTTGAGAGCTGACATGAGGAGCTAGACTGGAGAGCGGTGTGGAGCTAGACTGGAGAATTGACTGTTAGGAGCTAGACTGGAGAGCTGACTGGAGAGTTGACATAAGGAACCAGACTGGAAGAGCTAACCTTGAAGATCTAGACGGGAGAGAAGACAGTGAGGAGCTAAATGAAAAATAGATTACCAAGTTGAAGAAGGTGGAGAGGGAGCTGGCTGAGAGAAGGTTCAGTGGAGTGAGGTGCATCAAAATGAAAATATTTTAAGCGCTAAGGCTCCATAGAAGAATGGCTGCAGTTACAAGACTCCTCCCAGTAATATCCTACCATCTTTGTCGTATGTTAACATGAAACCAGAGGAGGAAAAAAATTATTTGGTAACTAAGGCTGTACTTGTGGCGTTCTTAAGCGGGCTATAATCTCGGGATCAACCGCCCCACAAACCCCGACCCCGCGGGTAACGCTGAAGCTACTCTCTGGGCGGTAAGGCTCTCCCCCCCCCCCCCCCCCCCCCCCCCCCCCCCCCCCCCGGACGTTCTGTTGGGGGTAACCACCCTCGCTATTACTGTCTAGCTACTATGTAGACACAGAGGTAGGAGGTGGGGTCTGGGATCCCACCTTACAATTTTACACTATTAATGAGATACAAATCTTGGGGTGCAACGGGAGCAAGCGCTTGCTAAGTGCAGAAATACTCGACTACATTCTGGCGACCTTATAGCACAAAGCAGTGGTTTTTCTATTCTGGTAGACTTTGTATGGAGTTATTGGCGAGCGGAGCGAGCGAGACAGTATTAGGTAACAGAGTAATTAAATATTTGTTTGCTGAAATAAGAGGCCATAACTGCTATTATAGTTTTTGCATGAACTTAGCTAAAACATAGTAACAATACTGTCATTATGTTACCTAACTAGTAGGCTCGCTCGCCATTTGTGCTCAAGCACACCACAAGTTGGCGAGCGAGCGTAGCGAGCGAGACACTTACTGGGGTAACACAATCGAAAATCGGGGATATTTGTTTATTGGCGAGCGAGCGTAGCGAGCGAGACACTTACAGGGGTAACACAATCGAAAATCGGGGATGTTTGTTTATTTATATATATGGACGTACGTATGTCATTTTGTACTTTGACCCTCCGTATTTTTGTGTTCGCTCCGCGTTCGACCCCGTCCCAAACTTCACTAAACAGAATCCTCCGGTTTAGCGACCATTACCCGTGTCACCTTAGAAATTGAATTGTTTACGGCTTTGAATTGTTTTGTGGGTGCAGTTAAAACTCAAAATCTTATGGGAGCTCCATTTCTATTCGAGTTAGTGGCAGTGGTAAGTTAATGCGCTATTTGTCACAGCTATAAGCCCTACTCAACAGTATTTACTTAAAAATGCATTGTCCACTAGACGAACCACGAAGGTAAGTCTTGCGTAGGTATGTTCAGTTGTGTGAAAGTATTGTGCGTTACAACTACTACTAGTGATGTGCTTGAGCACAAATGGCGAGCGAGCCTAAAGACTATACTATTTTTATATGGATGATTTTGACTTCTAACACTGAAGCTACTGAAAATAAGGTCCAGTTTTTAAATTTAGCATACAAGGTAAAGGGATTTCAGTGCCATAGTAACAACTCTCTGCAACTGCTTGGAAGGAAAAAAACAAAAACAAAACAATACACGTTATTTAAAAGTTTTCTTTGTGATATTCTTTAGCTAAGTAGTGGTTGTAACACACAATGCTTTGACACAACTGGACATGCACCTACACAGACTTACCTTCGCAGTAGTCTAGTGGACAATGTATTTTCAAGTAAATACTGTTGCGCACCGCTTATAACCATGACAAAGAGCGCATTGACTTACCACCGCCATTAACTCGAATAGAAATGGAAGTCCCTTAAGTTTTCAAGTTTGAACTGCACCCGCAAAAGAATTCAAAACGGTAAACAATTCAATTTCTAGGGTGATACGGGTACTGATCGATAAACCAGAGGATTCTGTTTAGTGCAATTTGGGACGGGGTCGACCACATAACTAACACAAAAACGCGAGGGTCAAAGTACAAAATGACATACATACGTCCATACATATATACAAATAAATAAATAAATAAATAAACATCCCCGATTTTCGATTGTGTTACCCCTGTAAGTGTCTCGCTCGCTACGCTCGCTCGCCAATTAAGAATAATCACAAAGAAAACTTTAAATAACGTGACTTGATTTTGTTGCTTCTTTTTCAATTCAAACAGTTGCAGAGAGTTTGTAACTATGGCACTGAAATCCCTTTACCTTGTATGCGAAATTTAAAAACTGGACCTTATTTTCAGTAGCTTCAGTGTTAGAAGTCAAATATAAAAATAGTATAGTCTTTAAGCTCGCTCGCCATTTTGTGCTCAAGCACATCACTAGTTTATTTAGATATAATGTTTGGACGTATGTATGCCATTTTGTACTTTGACCCTCCGTATTTTTGTGTTCGCTCGGCGTTCGACCCCGTCCCAAAACTTTACTAAACAGAATCCTCTGGTTTAGCGACCATTACCCGTATCACCTTAGAAATTGAATTGTTTACCGGCTTTGAATTAGGGGTGGATAATGCAAAATCGGGTATATGTTATATATGCACGTATGGATAAATTTAAATAACGTGACTTGATTTTGTTGCTTCTTCGTCATTTCAAACACTTGCGGGAAGCGGTTACTATGGCATTGAATCCCCTTTACGCCTATACCTAATTAATAAACTCGACTTTATTTTAGTAGCTTGAGTGTTAGTTGTTAAAATCAATTGTTTAAAGCTCGCTCGCCATTTGTGAACTTTTTTCTCCTAAAAAACACGTCTTTTTAGGCTTGACCCCAGTTTATTCTGAAACTACAGCATTAAGCTAGCCTTACTTTAAATTTATGCTCCAAAGTGAGAGAAAATTTCTGGAAAAGGCTTGTTTTTCAAGACATAAAAAGTTGCTACGACCGGTTACTAACACTGATTTTTTTATTGTAGCTGAGAGTTTGTTCAAGAGTTACTGGTAATTGAGGTTATCAGAATGGCTGATGTTTGGTACTACAAAAGTTATCATGAATCAGGTAAGAGAATTTGTTTGCTGAAATAAAAGTTCATTTTAGTAGCTTGAGTGTTAGTTGTCAAAATCAATCATTTAACAATAGTGTAGTTTAAGGCTCGCTGGCCATTTGTGCTCAAGCACACCACTAGTTAATTTATTTATTTATATATATGGACGTATGTATGTCATTTTGTACTTTGACCCTCGTATTTTTGTGTTCGCTCCGCGTTCGACCCCCGTCCCAAAACTTCACTAAACAGAATCCTCCGGTTTAGCGACCATTAACCGGGTCACCTTAGAAATTGAATTGTTTACCGCTTTGAATTGTTTTGCGGGTGCAGTTAAAATTCAAAATCTCATGGGAGCTCCATTTCTATTCGAGTTAGTGGCGGTAGTAAGTTAATGCGCTATTTGTCACAATTATAAGGCCTGCTCAACAGTATTTACTTTAAAATGTATTGTCCACTAGACGAACCACGAAGGTAAATCTTGCCTAGTTATGTTCAGTTGTGTGAAAGTATTGTGCGTTTCAACTAGCTACTATTAAGAATATCACAAAGAAAATTTTAAATAACGTGATTTGATTTTGTTGCTTCTTTTTCAATTCAAACTGTTGCGGGAGCGGTTACTATGACATTGAAACCCCTTTACCTCCTACGTAATTTAAAAACTCGACTTTATTTTAATAGCTTGAGTGTTAGTTGTTAAAATCAAATTAACAATAGTGTAGTTTAAGGCTCGCTCGCCATTTGTGCTCAAGCACACCAATAGTTTATGTGTGTGGACGTGCTTATGCCATTTTGTACTTTGACCCTTGCGTATTTTTTTTTTTGTTAGCTCTTCTTTCGACCCGGTCCTATTTCACTAACAGATTCTTCCGATTTATCGATCATTACCCGTATCACCCTAGAAATTGAATTGTTTACCCCATTGAATTCTTTTCCGGGTGCAGTTAAACAACACAAAAAACTTACAAGAGTTCCATTACTATTCAAAGTAGTGGCTGTGGTAAGTTAATACGCTATTTGTCACGGTTATAAGCCCTACGCAACAGTATTGACTTCAAAATTCATTGGCCACTGTCTTGCGCAGGTATGTTCAGTTGTGGACTTTTTTTTTTATAGTATCTGAGTGTTAGAAGTTAAAATCAAACGTTTAACAATAGTGTAGATTTAGGCTCACTTGCCATTTGTGCTCAAGCACATCACTAGTGGAATAGCAATTTTTTCAGGTTTTAGAGTTTACTGAGGAATACACTTATACCCTTCGGTTCGAGTTTACGTTTGTACAAATTCTGGACGCACAAATTCTAGGTGCACGTTCCCGTTCAATCAATTCAAGTTTTTCTAGCGGCCAACTCAACGGACAGACTATAGAAAATGGCTTCCGTATAATCAGCAATGCCAGCTATGGGGGGGGCTAGGCTAAAAGAAGAGCTATCGCGGTAGAATATTGTACGCTAGTTAAGGTGCATTTGGTATACATACCTTATCTGCTCTCATGTCTTTCACTGTTTTGTTTTTTTTTCATTTTGCTACATTGGCAATTCTTGAAGCCTTTTCTTTCATCAAATAACCTGTTGCTAAGAATTTCCTTGGAACTTTATAACAATCCCAAGCGTATTTATAACTAATTTTGCACAGCCTTCTCAACGCCTGCATAAAGTGAATTGGAGACAGAAATTTCGTGTGAAGTTTTCAAAGAGTCAACCTTGTTCATTTAACTAATACAGTTCCGTAATCCAAGCTTAGTGTTTACAATATAATTTGAGGTTGCCTCTCGCAAGCAATTAATATAACGTTGCTAAAAAGATTGCTACTGGGAGGACAAATAAAACATAGTGAGATACATATAATGTCAATTATGTATTTAGAATCAGATGATGGATATAACTTCCCCCTTATTGAATGCCCTGAGCCAGAATCTATAAGTGGAGGTGTTATTAGGTACACAAGTTTAACAACAGGATCTGTGGTTATTTACACGTGTCTTCAAAATTATAAATTACGTGGAATTAGGAAACGTAAATGTTCCAAGTATGGAGAATGGGTTGGAAGGTCTCCCTTTTGCTTGAAATATGGTAATATATGACATGGTGTATAGGTCCCATGGATAATTGATTACAGTTTAATATGTAAATTTCTAAGACTATGGGAGAGTCATCCCAGCTAAATATATTGCCTACCTCTGTTACCTAGTGCCTGACATAGGTTAAATCAAAATAGAATTCATTTTGTCTGTTAATACCAGACAAACAAAATCAATCCTATTTTGAGCTGGCTGCTCTCCAAAATCACTGCGTCTCCTCCCCAGCTTTTCTCTCACAATTAGTCTCCCAATTTCCCAAACAAAAATTTCTTATAGAACAGTGCAATTCCTATAAGTGAAATGGGTCACAGTAATCAAGCACTCATTAATTTCATATACAATAAAATATGCTAAATAGCCATTGTTGTAATGATTTGTCCCTGGATATCAATTTCTTCTGTTTTTTTTTAATTTGCTTTTTATGGTATACCATTACAGTCAACCTCATCCAGCTGCATAACTTTCACAATGCATACATAGTGAAATAACTCACAGTATTTCACACTGTATTGGGGGGGGGGGGGGGGGGGGGGGAGGGGGAGGAGGGGGGGGGGGGGGGGTTTGGGGAACCCCTACAGCCAACTCTATAGACTACAGTAGTGAAGATATCTAGGTTAGAATAAACAACTTATTACACTTGTCAGAGTGATATGGCTAGATATTTCACTCTCAGGTTTTATTTTCACTCAGCCTCTGACTCATTAAAATAAATTAGCCTGCTGAAAATGAATTAGCCTACTTTTGAAATATTTCACCATATCACACTCTGACTCATGTAATAAGTAATAATATATATAGTACTTATTACTTGAGTCGGAGTGGGAAATATTTCCGCCATATCACACTCTGACTCATGTAATATATATAATATATATAGTACTTATTACTTGAGTCAGAGGGAGTGTGATATGGCAGAAATATTAAAGCCTGAGAGTGAAATATCTAGCCATATCACTCTGACTAGTGTAATAAGTGGTTTATTTCACACTAGATATCTTTACTGAAGTATTTTGTTGGTTACTCTAGGTGCAAAATTGGCCATAAAACTCACTAGGGGCTCCTTGGCACCCCCAGCTGATATTTAGCAGCTGCTCTAGCCCAGGCTGGGTAGGCTCAGGTTTTCTATGCTGCAGCTAGTATGAATTCATGCAGTCTAACAGATCACACAATAGGAAACTATTAGTGAGCATATGGTTATTGTGTACACTGATGTTATGTACTTGTAATAAAAAAATGATGCAATAATGTTCACTATCCAAAAGTTAGTGAAGCTCTACAGCCTAATAATCCAAGTGGGGGGGAGGGAAGGGGGCCTGGAGCCCCCTAAGCTACCTATATATATATATATATGTATGTATTTATTTATTCCACCTAGATCTCTCCCAATGTTATCTTTAGGTATATCACACTTGAGATCACATAATGTTATCTCATGGCTGCATTGAGCAAGCCCATTACCCATTACCAAGTAATAATAGCAACAGGGGCCAGGCTACCAGTCTTTAGGGTTTTTACAGCTACCTTTACTCTAGTGAAGGCTGTAGTCACTAATAGATGCCTGGTAAGGTATTGACATTTTAGTTCCTATATTCATTCCAGCATTTCCACTCATTCAGCTGTATAGCAGCAACTGCCCACTAACATGAACCCCAAATAACCTAAACAATCTAAGTTGGATGAATGCCAATAATCTGGCTTAATTTAAGAAATTGTAAATGCCATTTTAATGCAGAACGAAAGCATTACCTTGGGATTTAAAGATTAAAATGTTAATTGTGATTATTATTCCTAATTTTTTGATTAATTATCCATGATGTTTATATGTTTTCTATTAGTGATTGTAGCACAATGGGCAATTTTAATTCTGACAGCTCTCACCCATTCACTCCCCTTTGCTAGTTAAGCTTCTGAGGTATATTAATGTGAACGCTGTCCAGGCTTCTCAAAGCAAGCTCTCCAGTAGAAATGTGTTTATGAAAACTTATATGCACTGAACCCACAGAAAACTTGTGGCACTATATCACTACAGTTGTAACAAATACTGCTTTCCATCACTTAGCATTAATCATCAAAATATCACTTACTCTCACATAATGCCATCAGACTGGAAAGTACACAATGTTTTTCTTTAGCAAAAAGGCAATCAGGGTCACCCTTAGCTCCATTGAAACTGATGAAATTGAAGATGCTTGATAACTCAGGGCTATGGATAGCTTTTTATTGGTAACATTGTCAGTCTGAAGTTTTATGGTTTTTTTCATCTTCAGCATTCTTTCTGGCTCTCTTTTCTTGATTCTGTCTCATTTTTTTTATAGTCTAGCCTTTTCTTTACGCTTTTTCCCCACCTTCTTTTTCCTGTCTGTGTTTTTTTTGTTTCCTCAAAAAGTTGACTGAACTGATCAAAAGTAAAATGATGGGCATGCTGTCCTTTGAAGTTTTTTGCTTTCCTTTACTAGTCTTTGCCTCAATATATACAAAAGGTTCTGTTTAAAAATGGGTGATTCTTTTAGGTGGCTATAATTTATTTGGGTAAAGACAGATTTTAATCTCAATTCTTTCTATTGAAAATATAAGCTGTCAGTTAGAAGGTCAAAACCCTTTTCTATCCTGTTCTTTAATTGCTAAAATTTTGCTTGGACTTATTCAACTTTGAAGCATTTCTTTGCAAGATTAAATACAATATGCAACCCATGTCTATCAACTATTAGAACAACATGATGATTTGGTGGTATTGAATTTACAATATGGTTATCCAACCATTCTGCTATTATCCCTTCAACCAAAATAAGCATTAGGTACAGCTTCACCTAAAGGATTCTGTTTAAATCTTTCTCCTGAAAAAATGCAGTGATTCCACCAGCATGAACAAGCAAGAGTGGTCATTTATTGCCTGTTTATTTTGTTTACAAATTTGGTGCCAATGGGTGCAAGGATTTTTTCCCTGTGCATGCAGTAAGAGGAAACCATTCATATCTATTTTAAATGGCAGATGGATGATTTAAAATGCCATGTTTTTCAAAAATAACATTTGAAAATTTCAAACCATTTGTTAAGAACTGCAGGAGTGCATGAAGTCTTTTAAATTGAACTGAAGTTCAAAGACCATGCAGGTGCTCAGCTTTAAGAAGTCTGTAATATAAGTTCCATAAATTCTCGGCCTTTGATGGCCTTCTAGTGGAAACACAACTAAAAAGAACAAACTGATACAATGTTTTATATAGTGAACAGAGTGTGAGATGCTGAAAACAAGAAAAAACAAAAAGGAGACAATCAAGACATTTCAGGGTCAAGGCTGCAGAGGGAGCAGCCTATACAGAAGAAAGTGGTACTAGTTCTGAGCTAAACAACCTGTGAGAGAGTACATGGGTTTTGACAATGTATGTTTGTGTGTGTGACTCATGACATATGACTCCAGAGAAAGTGGCTTAAAATTAGAAATAAATTAAAGTGGTCAATTAAACTTAATGAATTAAAAGATTAAAGGGGAGAATGAATGGCCTTCCTGCGGGGGGCCCTCGAAGGCCGAAGAGGCACCCGCAGGAAGGACAGCCCTCTGAAAGGTAGAGGGCCACCATCTACAGAAAGGAGAGAATCTTATACAAATTAAGATACGGAGGGAAGAGGCTATAAGAAATTTGAAAGTCACATAACTTGACATGATCTGGAGTAGAGTTTCGTCTTCTTTTCGTCACATCCTTCTCCTCAGGTGGTAGTGGTGGGAGGCTTGTTCCGAGGGTGTCTCCGCCCTGACAACCAAGTCTGCTATTGATGCCGGTTTTCTTCTCGTCACCAAAGGTTGGAATGGCAAGCATGGGTCATCTAACAATTTGTAAATGTCAGACGACTTAAGAGCAGGGTGGTTCTTTACCGATAAGATCGTGGTGCAGTCTGGGAGAGCTCTGTTTGCTTTGTGGGTGAGGTATCCCTGTCTGTCTGAGAAGTGGATGGTAGCAGCTATTTCTCTGAGCAGTAGCTTCCTGTAGCCCCTGTCCAAGAACCACTGTTCCAAATCCCTCATTCCTTGTGCAAAGATCTCTGGTGATGAGCTTCTTCTGAGGACACGAATCATTTCACCCTTGACCATTCCCCTGATGATTGATTTGTGATGTGCCGAGGAGAAGTGCAAGTAGGCATGTGGGTCTATGGCTTTGGAGTAGGGTCTGATGTCCAAGATGCCAGTCTTCTCGTATCTGGGGCCTTTAAAGATTCTGAGGTCGAGGAAATCTATTGAGTTTTGGGAGCATTCAGAAGTAAATTTGATCGAACTGACTTGCTTGTTCAGGTGGGAGACCAGGGCTTCTAGTATTCCTGGCGTATCTTCCAGGATCACCAATATGTCGTCTATAAATCTTAGCCAGACAATAGGTTGAGTCCTGGTCCATGATAACAGAGCATCTTTCTCCACTTTTCCCATGAACAAGTTGGCCAGTGTTGGTGCCACTGGTGTTCCCATTGCCACACCCTTTACTTGTTTGAAGTGCTTGGCAGCGAACTCAAAGGTGTTGCCCTGTAAGATCAGAGTCAACATCTCTCTCAGCATTGTCTTCAGTGGGTGAGTTTTGGAGCTCGGTGGATGAGTCGGAATCGCTTGCTGTAAAGCAAATGCTACACCTGTTCCGTGAGGTATTGATGGATACAGGGCCTTGACATCTAATGTGGCTAGAGTTAATATTTTCTTGTTGTCTTCTGGGATCTTTAGTTGTTCGATGGCATGAATGACTTGGGTCGTAGAGGTCACCAGTGCCGGGACATTTCTCAGGTAGTCTTTTAATATGTTGTTAGCTAGTTTTGAAATCTTCTCAGTTGGTCCTGAGTTGCAAGACACTATGGGCCTTAATTGGTCTTTTAAATTGAACTGAAGTTCAAAGACCATGCAGGTGCTCAGCTTTAAGAAGTCTGTAATATAAGTTCCATAAATTCTCGGCCTTTGATGGCCTTCTAGTGGAAACACAACTAAAAAGAACAAACTGATACAATGTTTTATATAGTGAACAGAGTGTGAGATGCTGAAAACAAGAAAAAACAAAAAGGAGACAATCAAGACATTTCAGGGTCAAGGCTGCAGAGGGAGCAGCCTATACAGAAGAAAGTGGTACTAGTTCTGAGCTAAACAACCTGTGAGAGAGTACATGGGTTTTGACAATGTATGTTTGTGTGTGTGACTCATGACATATGACTCCAGAGAAAGTGGCTTAAAATTAGAAATAAATTAAAGTGGTCAATTAAACTTAATGAATTAAAAGATTAAAGGGGAGAATGAATGGCCTTCCTGCGGGTGCCTCTTCGGCCTTCGAGGGCCCCCCCGCAGGAAGGCCATTCATTCTCCCCTTTAATCTTTTAATTCATTAAGTTTAATTGACCACTTTAATTTATTTCTAATTTTAAGCCACTTTCTCTGGAGTCATATGTCATGAGTCACACACACAAACATACATTGTCAAAACCCATGTACTCTCTCACAGGTTGTTTAGCTCAGAACTAGTACCACTTTCTTCTGTATAGGCTGCTCCCTCTGCAGCCTTGACCCTGAAATGTCTTGATTGTCTCCTTTTTGTTTTTTCTTGTTTTCAGCATCTCACACTCTGTTCACTATATAAAACATTGTATCAGTTTGTTCTTTTTAGTTGTGTTTCCACTAGAAGGCCATCAAAGGCCGAGAATTTATGGAACTTATATTACAGACTTCTTAAAGCTGAGCACCTGCATGGTCTTTGAACTTCAGTTCAATTTAAAAGATTTATTTTGTTTACAAATTTGGTGCCAATGGGTGCAAGGATTTTTTCCCTGTGCATGCAGTAACAGGAAACCATTCATATCTATTTTAAATGGCAGATGGATGATTTAAAATGCCATGTTTTTCAAAAATAACATTTGAAAATTTCAAACCATTTGTTAAGAACTGCAGGAGTGCATGAAGTTGCACTGCTTACACCAAGGGTTTGAGACCTCCTCAATGTCAACTTTAAAATCCTTTACCAATATTTGGCCATTTATCTTGGTCTAAGATTGCATAGTAAGCTGATCTCTTGAATCTCCAAACTTGCCAACTCTCACTAATTTTCTATAAAACTCTAGATATTTAAAGCTTTCTCAAGATCTCACTGCTTGCCTACTACAATTGTTGCCATTAGTCTTAGTAGGAATGCAGAAAAATATGCTAAATTCTTAATCCTATATTGTAGAGGCTGTCAGCCAAATGTTATTTTAAAAAGTGCCCGTGAAAGAGGGAATATGTTTACATTATTCGCTATCAAAGGTTCTATAAATTTTCTTTGCTTTCAAGGGTTGAGACTGGTGTGCTTCCACATAGTAAAGCCAATGACGAACATGTGTTTAAAGCTTGCAGAGTTACGATCTAGTTTTAGACAGTTATGAAACACTTTTCTTCCCAAATTCGAATAATTTTAGACAATCATGGTACTTGTGAGTGCGAGCCAGAGATGAATGTATTGAAATTAGTCCAGGGTGCAAACAAACAATACAATGATCTGAACAATTCTAAGTAACTTGTAATTTGTAATTATAACTTATAATCCTAATTCTTTCTTAAAGTAATGTATTATTATAATTATATATAATACAGTGAAACCACTATCAACTCTGTAACCAGTGATTTCCCTATATTTTAGTAAACTTTCTTCCTTACCATTACATTATGTATTTCTTATCACCTCTTAAAAACAAACAGCACCCTATTCGTGAACTAAAGCCTTGGTCCCAATTATGTTGTTCTTGGTTTGTTGTCGTATTAGGGTGAGTGTCTCAAGATTTTTTAAATTTTTTCTTCTGCATGAGGTTGGCAGCCCAGCCCTTCCCAATACGATTCAATTTTCAAAACCCATTCAATTAAACTTTCCCTTGGAGTTCGAATCTTGAGTTTGCTCCATAAGATTACTGTTTAAGCTGAAAACACTGATGAAAGACAATCAGGGAGTTGAATTACCTAGGAATGTTGTTAACCTTGCTGACTCACAAATTCCCATGCCAGCATTACAGTCCGTCATAGCTCGTTTCAAGGCTTCTTTACACCAATGTCTTTGCTTTTCTTAGTCCGTATGGTATATTTTCCTTGTCCTTAGATATATGTACAAGCACTTTGATATGGCTGGAATGGCTTAACATTAGATATATGAAGTATAACAGGTCCATTTATTCACCCAAACTTATTACAAAATTGTCTGTAACCACAAGTTATGCCCACAAATTAGCCTTCCCCAAGAACTAGGGAGTGCTTCAATACTATTTAGAAGCCTTTGATCCTCTCAACCATTTCAATATTTATCACTCTGATGTCATTGATATGGATATTTTGACATAGGTTTAATTATGGAGTACAGTGAGTTATAGCTAATAGTGTAACTATCACATCCAATAAAGATGGCAGTATTTGTCCTTCCACGCCTGGCGACTCAATCCATCTGCGTTCAAATTTTCATCACCTGGCCTGTAAACAATCTCAAAGTCAAACTGCATCGCCATTCCTTGGAGCCTCCTATTAAGTGTCTTTGATGACATCAGTGCTGTCAAGGCCTGGTGGTCAGTTACAACTTGAAAATGACGACCATACAAATAGGGGAGGAAATGTTGCACTGCACACACCACTGCAAGAGCCTCCACCTCAGTTGCTGAGTACTGCACCTCGGAGCTGTCGACTATAGAAGGCAACTGGAAGTATTCCATCATCTCGTTGAACATTCAGTATGCCTCCAATACCACGTCCACTAGTATCGGTGTGAAGGATAAACTGATCAGAATGAGACGGAACATGTAAGACACACATATCACATAAACTTACGCACAACTTTGCAAATGCCTCATCCATTTCAGGGGTCCAGATCACCTTGCCGGGTGCCTTGGACAAGGTTGCTGGGGTGAGAACAGTAGAGGACTCAGCGAAGTTCTTCACAAATCTCCTGTAATATCCAGCAGAGCCCAAGAATGCTCGCATGTCTTTCTTGGTTTTTGGTTTCCTGTAGTCTCTCATTGCTGCTATCCTGTGAGCTGGAACTGCCAACTGTCCGTTACCAATCTTATGTCCCAAATACTCCACATGCCTGAGTCCCCATTCACACTTCTTTCTCTTTGCTGTCAAACCTGCCTCTCTCAATGCACACAAGACCTTCCTCACATCACGTTTATGTTCTTCCACACTATCAGAATATACCAACACATCGTCTATATAAACCACACTGCAATCCAAACATTCCTTCAAAATCTTTGTCATAATACTTTGAAACATACCAGGAGCATTCTTCAAGCCAAAAGGCAAGACTTTAAACCTGTAACAACCCCAAGGTGACACAAATGCTGTCATGTCTCTCGAATCCTCATCAAGTGGTATCTGGTAATATCTTTTCTCAAGATCCAACTTTGACAAATGTGTGGCTTTGCCAACCTTCCCAAGCATTTCTTCTAATAATGGGATTTGAAAATGTATTTGAGGGGTCACATTGTTGAGATTCCTATAGTCTATGCAGAGTCTTATAGACCCATCTGTCTTATGGACTGGCACAATCGGGGCACCCCATAGCGATACTGTCTCTTCAACCCATCCTTCCTCAACTAGTTGTTTCACAGCTGCCTCAACCTTAGGTTTCAGCATATCAGGGATTCTATATGGTTTCTGAGCCCTAGGTTTAGCACCTTCTTCCACAACAATCTTTGTAACATCACATCTCTCCACAAACTTCTTGTGCACTGTCTTTCCTCTCTTCTTACTACCAACCTCTTTCACACAATAATTAATATCACACAATATTCGATCCACCTCATAAGGGCCATCCCAAGCATCATCTAATTTACCATTTCTTCCTGGTATCCTGCACCATACTTTATCACCAACACATAATTTCCTCTTCTTCTTCCCAACATCATAATACTCTTTCCTCGTCACACTTTCTGTCTTACTCTTCTCAGCTGCTACGTCTCTCATCACCTCCAATCTTTCTGCCAAATTTATCACCCAATCACTAGAATTCAATTTTTCAAATTCCCTACACTTCCAACCAGCATAAACCAAATCAAGAGGGGTACGCATGTTTCTTCCCCACACTAATTCATAAGGGCTAAAGCCTATCTATCTATTAGGAATCTGCCTCAATGTAAACAAAGCAAATGGTATCTGCGTGACCCAATCTTTCCCTTTGGCCTTAGCCTTCCTAAGCATATTTTCCAGAGTGGAGTGCATTCTCTCAACTACTCCATTAGCTTGAGGGTGGTATGGGGTCGTCTTTACCAAGTCAATACCGATCAACTCCCCCAGTTCCTTAACTAGTTTCCCCGTAAACTGGGTACCATTATCGGACACTAGTTGGAGTGGTAGACCTGTTCTCCCAAATATAGAAATAAGTCCTTCAGCTACAGCATTTGCTGTGACACTCCTTAGAGGGATAACATCAGGCCACCTAGTCGCCATGCAAATGGCTGTGAGTAGGTATGACATTTTCCCTTTTCCAGGAGGTAGAGGGCCAACTATATCCACTGCCACCACTTCAATTGTTCAGAAACTATCGGCCTCTCAACCATAGGGGCTTTAGCTTGCCCACGTCTACTCGCCTTCTGACACACACAACAGGATGCACAGTATCTATGAATGTCTGCATTCACATTGGGCCATACAAATCTTTTGCCTATAATATCGGCAACCTTTCTTGACCCTATATGACCACTCTTATCATGAGCTAGTTCCAGTAAACTTTCTCATCTCGACTTTGGAACAACAATCCTAATCACTTCACTTCCCATTGAATCAACAATAGTGTGTAACAACAATCCCTTGTCCCAACTATAACCACGCATACCCATTGAAGCTAGCTTTCTACAATAGCTCAATGAACCATCCTTTGGGATCTCATCAATCAACATAGCCTTATCTTCTCCTTCATGTACACAATCAATGCCAGAGCCTACTTCATCCACATTCACACTTACAACACTATTCCTATCCATGCCATCAACTCCTTCACTCTCACCTAGTTCCTCCTCTTCAGATTCCACACTATCATCACATACTTCCATCCCAACATTGGCAGATTGCTCACAACAACCTGAAGTACTGGTAACTTCCCTCATGGGTACTGGCCTAATATTGTCAACCTGCTCTTCCTCCAACAATTCTTTCTCAATTTCATTCTCTCTACGTTCTCTCTCAACCATAGCTCTTGTCTGAACACTACATACTCTCCTCTGTCTTTCTAATACACTTAGCAATAAATTCCTCTTCTTCTCATTTAGCAAGGGCAGAGCTATTAAGGCTCTCCCTCCTAGCTCCTCCATACTTGCTAAAGCCACCCTTTCTCTCAACACATCCTCACCCATCCTAATATTAACCTCAGCCAATTCCCTCACCTTCTGTCTCCCATCATAGCTCACAACACTGACAGTCTCGTTGAGCCTGGCTGCTGTCGGTACCACCTCCTCTGGTAGAATAGAGATGTCTGCTCCAGAGTCTAAGATGGCTGGCATGGAGACTTCACATATGCTGACTTCAATCACATTCTCCTTGGGACCCTCTCTGTCTGGCGTTGCCACACTAAATGACCTTTTCTCTGGTTTTTTGGTTGCTGCAGGCTTGTCATTCTTCACCTCATCACTGCTGTCCCTTCCCTGGCGATAAGGGCAATCAGGGCTAATGTGCCCTGCCTGCTTACAGTTGTAGCAGGTGATGTTCCTCTGGTCTCTCCAACTGGTGTTCTGAAACAGTCTACTGTTCTATGTCCTACTTTTCCACACTTCCCACACATTGGCCTCGTGTTGTATGTTCGGTAACCTCGTGGTTGCTCGAACTCCGTCTTCCTGTTTGGTGGTAGGAACAGTTTCGCAACGTTCTTAGAATCATCAATCACCACTCCATGATTCTCATAACATGTGATAATAGCTTGCCTCACATCTGACTTAGAACGAATGCCGTCACCCGCAAGAGCAAATAAGCACTCCTTACTACCGAGATTCATGAGATACATCTTTCGTCTTAACATCAACCAATGTTTTTGATCCTGTCAAAATTCTGTCTATGAAGTACTCTGTTTGATTCAAATAATCCACTGGACCAAGTTTCTTCAGAGCTTCTGAGTCTGGCCTCATAAATGACTTTGCTGCTGAGGATACAGTAACTCCTACCTCATTAAGCAGTCTAGCTTTAGCTTCTTCGAAGGGGCATTGTTTGGTAGTTTCAGTGCTTGGAATGTCACTACCAACTGTCCAGTAAGAATTCCAGGAAGCTGACAGGTTCGTTGATCATCTGGTACTTCATGGGAGTCCAATATTGCTGTAAAATTCTCCAGTTGTGCTGGCAGGTACTCTTTTGAGGACACCTTGGGAAACGTCTGAATAGCATGGTGAAGGGCTGTCTGCCTATCCCTCTCTCGTTGCCTCTCCCAGTCAGAGATACGATCTGCTCGTCTCTCCTCCCTCATGAAGTGCAGCATGTCTGAGTTCTGCTGTACTGTCTTCATCATCAGTCTGTACATATCTTCTGGTGTTGGCAATTGTGCCCGCTCCCTTATTGTCCCAGGTTCACTTATCATAGAAGCAGTCTCTGTCCTCTCGCTAGTCTCACTAGGTGTACCAACAAGACTGATGTAATATCGTTCATCTCGCTTATGCCTCCCACATTTATTCCACTTACTGCACCACACATTTCCTGTTGCTCCACTGAAGCTCGCAATCTCGTCCCAACTCCAAACTCCATAACAGAAGAATGCGATTCTGGCTTCTTTCCCTTTCCCTTAGCTCTGTTCGACATGTCCACTGTCCAAGGCACCAAGCTTAGTTCTCTTTTTCCCTGTCCTGGACAAAGCCTACAAAAAAAAAAGAAAATTAAAATACAGGTATAACGTGCCACACAAAATGATACAAATATCACTCAGTTCAATGAATAAACAGTTTAATCCTCCAACAGACACTTCTTCCAGTCTCAGTTTGTGCTGTCCAGTCTTCCCACAGGCGTCAGGTCCAGATTTCTTCACCGCTGGCACCAGGTTGTGGGGGTAGGTTCACACGCTGCCACCAGGAGTTGAGGGGAGAAGTTTCTCAGCGTTGTAGTTGAGCTATGCTCTCAGTAGTCACCCACAGCAATCCCTAGATAGGCTGACCCTAGTCTTGCCTTAAGGAGACAACCGAGCTTCTTCTCTGATTGCATAAAACTCTTGCTTGAGGACTTTCACAAAACTCAACATCGAACCCTTGCAGCTGGGCCACTGTTTAAATAACCCAACTACCAGGGAGGGTGAAACACAATGGATGGCACTAGGAACATGATCTACACTAATTACTAAGATAATTCTATGACATATGTTTATGTTTTCATGGGCTAATGTTTATGTTCTTGACTCCATTAATGCATTCCTTTCATGGTGGGCGGTCCCACATTCACCATAGGGCATGAAAACAATTTGCCAAAAAGCTTGTGTAACACTACAACGAAACAAATGTTTTACATAATATTATTTCCAATAAGATTAGTGACGCACTTTAATTGGAGATCATTCACAATAAAGTCACAGTAAGAAAGCCCTGTAAAAAAGCTGGGCCTGAATTTGTAGAATTATAATCTCTAGCTAATTGCATTACCAAAATTCACAGTGATATTATTTGGTAATAGTGCTGGCGATCAGTTTTCAATTTCAGTTCACCATTGACACTTTTGTCGTTTTTCTCACTCTGGGCAGATAATTCCATGTTGTCATCCTTATGACAGGGCACTAAAAAATATTGTATTGTTTTGTTTTCACAACCCACCACTTTTAGTGAGCTGGCTTTAAGCCTCTGGTATATAAAATGATAGTTCTGTGCATAAATTAAATGAAGATTTTCAACTTGAAACTCACCAAGTCACTAACATTTTATACTTCCTGGTCCACGACAAGATTAATCACCTATTCTATCTGATGAAACACCAAAATATGAATGATTCTTGTTGATACCAAACCAGAAGGATATGGCAATATCATTAATTGAAGCTTTGTGATACTGCTCCTTGATGACCTGTTGCAGCTGTTCTGAATCACAAGTTTAGGGTGACATATACTCAAAAGTATGCTAAAAGTACGGTTTGATGGACATACCGCCTTGAATTTGATGCTGTTATTATTCTTGTTCACAGTAAACCAAGGCCTGGTATTTGATTGATTCCTAGTCTTAACTTCAACTTCTTTAACTTCTCTTTAGTTATAGTCAGAACAATTTTTTTAGATGCTCAAAAAGTAGCTTAAACCTGCATGGCTAATAAAGGTCAGTAAGTACAGGAGGCAAATTAAAACTGAGGACAGATGGAACGTAGTCTTCATAGTATTCCCATAGTAATGAGAGAACTGCTGGTTTGACATTTACCCTGTAGGCTGTTTTCCTAAGTAAGAATTTAGCATATCCAGTACAAAAAATAGAGTCCTATTGTTGCTGTTTTCCCACTAAATTTTATTTCCTGATTATGTGTATAAGAAATTTATCAAATGGATGGTGGAAAAACCCATATGCACTTTTGAGAGTTAGCATTAAGGCATTCCTCTTCTGTACTCCAACAGCTATCTGTTGAAAAGGCATGTGAGACCATGTTTCCCACAAACCTGCCATGCCACAATGTGCAGCAAGAATCTTCCTATTCACTAAGCTTATGAACCAGGTGTCGGCTTCTCATTCAATTTCTGAGAGTGATAGACTTACACCAAAATAGTGACTAGTATCATAATTAAACGGATATTGCTTTTATTTTGCCAACTAGAACTGATTTGTTTCCCAATTTCGAACAAGAAACTTACGTCACCCAGCCTAAAAAATTCATGTAGGAGTCTAGGTTTCTATAGCTTACCATGTCTTTTTACAATAGGGACTTGGAGTTAGGATAAATATGTGCATGGACATGAATATAGCTGGCCATAGGTCAACATTATATTTTCATTCTTTTTTTTTTTTTACTTCTAGAGATCATTTCCGTATCTACTAACTTTATTAGTTAGGGTATTTGAATAACCAATTTAAAAAAATAGCCATTCCTTTGATCTTGTGATGGGTACTCAACCTGTCCACCAGCATGCCCCCCAAGATGGTGGATAGTGATGGTTTCTATGTGGTGGCATGGTTGCCATGGGTTTATATGAATCCAAGTTATAAATCACACCATAAATTTAAGTATACACACAAATATGTATGGAACAAAAATGTCACAGGTCAGGTATATACAAATATCCATCAAATTTGTATGTTCCTGACTGTGCCTTTTTCACTGCACTCCTCCCAATTACAAAGTCAAATGCCTTATGAGAATGGCTCCAGCTATTAATTAAGTTGACACTGGAGAAGTGTAGTGATTAGCTTGATATATTAATCCCAAGTTTTCTCTACACTACATATACTTTCATAATAACTTAGGTGATATTATGCAGATGCAAAGTGTTCACCATTTACAGTCTTTAATGCAGACGTACAGTATGATAATGAAAACCTAAACGTTAGAACTAGAGCTTTCATCAAATGTAGTGCAGGATTTCATTTAGTTGGAGTGAGTTTGAGAATTTGTGAAGAATCTGAGAAATGGAGTGCTAAGACTCCCACTTGTGGTAAGTATGGCTATTAAAATAGTTTGCTTATTGCATTAGTCTTTATTACAGTTGTAAATAAGTAAATCTATATTGTTTAATTATATTTTTTTAAATATTGTTTATAGTACCAGCTCATTTCAAATGCACAGAACCAAAGTTTATTTTAACCATATTGTTGTTACTTATAATTTTCATCTTTTGAATAATTATATTTATATCTACATAGCTATATAATCTGATATGGGGTAAGCCAGAAACGTATACAAGCACCAGTGGTTTTCATTTTTACTACATTTAACTAAACTACAATAATAGGACCACACTTCTAGATGCAAATATTGTGGTAGGTGTAGCTAGGCAGAGACAGACAAAGGTTGCTGCCACCAGAGTCTGCAGCTGACACAGCTTATCAACAACTAACAAGGCCTGTGGCCAAACAGTGCCCCTTTTACAGATGCTAAGGTTTGACAAAGGTTAAGTTGATAATTTCGTGACAAGTCAGACTGGGGCTAAGCACATGGTTGGCCACAATATAAAGGACCTGCACATGCCCAGCTCATGATCATGACATCATACATAGTTAATTAACACTTAGTAGCAGGCTATTGCTTGCAGTTCAGGCTGCACATATACTCACACACAAACATACACTTAGTCACACAATACACACACGGTGAGAACAAGGATGACAGTGACTGTTCTGTTCATATGGGAAAGGGTGAGTGATAATGTGGGGGGATGGCTATTACACCACAACTATCACCCTATTTTTTTTAATATGCTGTAAACTGGCAGTGAATTGAATTACTACATTGTGCAAATTTGGTAGGGGGGGGGGGAACTGGTGGGGGCAGAATTGTGGTATGAACACCTATTAAAGTCTTTGGTAGCTTTAAAAAAACTCCAGGCTCTAATTGTATTGTTCATACGTTTTTAATTACATTGAAACTTTCTCACCTAAAGGGGTCTGGAAGGTGAGAAAGTTTCAATCTAGTTAGAACTTGATAATAATAACATTTTTAATTATTAATATTCTTTCTATATTGCCTTACATCAAGTCATGCCTTTATGTTATACTTAAAATTTTGCCCAACTTACACAAAATAGCTTCTTTACAACTGAAGGTACTTAGTCCACCACTATCAAAGTCTGCAATGTTATTCTGTCTGAGTGAGAGTGAGTGATTCATTAATAGTCCAAGCAGCAGCTTCAATACCTGCAAAGCTTTGTAAGGGACTTCATTCCTGATTTATGTAAAGATTACTTTAAGGGTGCCATACATGTGGCCACCAGAGGCAAAACCCAACCTAGTGAAACACCAATTGATTGTTAATCTGGTATATTACCAAAATGACCAAAATAATTATATTATAATCATGTCTCAGTGAGACCATAATCTGTATAAGTTTCCTTGATCACACTTCCACAAGATATTGGCATATACTATCACACAATTTGATCGCACCTAGCATAGCCTTCAATTCGTTTGCTGGAGTCAGACTAGGTAGCACTGATGTGACTATCACACCAAATTTATTCTAGAAGCATTTGGAAGTAGTCAGTGCCCCACCACCCTTATATCTGAATTTCTACCACAATGGAGAAGCAGATTGATTATCTATTGATTGTGGTTTTTTTTTTATAGGTTTCTGTAGCTTTTGCTGACAGACTACTGGCTATGCCAAGTTGAGAAAGAGTTGCTGGTGGAGGTGATTAGACCTTGAACGTATTTGGAAATTTTCCAAGGAATATGGTTCCTTTGGGTGTCTTCCTTACCTTACTCATGCTGGCCATGCCTGCTAGATTTAGCTGTCGTAGGGTGGCTGACACCTAAAGGAATTTAAATTGTGCGGTAGACAGGTATTCAAACGAGCGAAACTTGCTAAACCTAACTTTGAAAGGACAGCTGACAGTATAGGGATTTTTATTTGTGGTTGAGGAGGGCCATTCCCAGTGTTCGAGTGTAGAATGACCCCAGTCATCTGACTAGGTTGAGCCCAGGTCTACTAGCACAAGAGTAGAGTGATCCCTCTAGTATTGTATGACCCCCTCCCCCACACTCTCCATGGGTACAGCTTTGATTTTTTACGATGGCAGCGGAGGAGTACGATCATCGTATACAACAGTACACAGAAGGTTATTCAAAAGACCAGAAGAGATAGTTAAAGTTCATCCTGTTTGAAATCAATTTTCAGCAGCATCATAATCTTACTTTGAAATATTGATCATATCTATTTTTTTATGTTTTGCTATTTTTAACTAATTTATTCATTCAATAGTTTATTTATTCATTTTGTTAGTAATTCATTTATAGCTATATATTTTTATTTGTTCACTTAACTATTATTCATTCATTTATTTTATTATTTATTTATTCATTCATTTATGCATTCACTCACTCACTCACTTATTCGTTCATTCATTCATTTTATTATTTTTTTATTCCTATTATTTTGTTATCATCTTTATTATTATGAAATCTCTTCCTCTTTCATAGTTAATCAAATATTACCTCCATTTTATTCTGCCCTTGCTGCAAATGCTTGTCTTTGCTGCTACAGAGTCAACATTTCAAGGTTCCCTATTATTTCTGCAATTTTAGCCTGGTATTATTGAAATAGGCTTTTCAACAATAGTAGTGGTAAAGATACCAAGCAAAAACATCATTTACTTTACACAGCACTACTGTCCTGGGTCTGCCCAGGTGGCTCTGATTGCCTTGGTTGAGTATGGGTGGTATTTTGACATATTACACTGTCAGTTGGAGGACTCCAGCTGCCTGACAGTCATAACTAGGGCCTGCCATATTATGCTCGAAATTTTTTGAATTATTCTTTTTTTTTTTTTTTTCTAAAAAATTGAGTTATTATTCCAAAAGAATAGTATCTTATTCTAGAAATTTTCGCATTATTCTCTTATTATTCTAATTAGAGAAATAAGTGAAATTGTGATGATTGCAGTACAGCTAGCTGTATAGAGTTGGTACATTATGAAATGAATGAGTAAAACTATCAGTCTCGTACTGAATTACTCAATATGAAAGATTTTCTATATAGCTAGCTAATCTTTCAGTGAAAATCTTGAACATCCCGTAAAAGTGTTCAATGAATGGAAAAAACATGCTCTGCTGCAGTTGAAAAAAGTTCAATTTTGAGAAACCTTAAAAAACATTTGGGGAAAATGTGGATTACCCGGTATTAGAGAATTTTAATATGCTCAGCAGTGGATCCACATTTTCTTCCCTTCACATTCGTAGGTCGACTGGTAATAATATACTTTGTTTCTGTCAATTCTAATGCAGTATGATTGTTGAGTTGCTCAAGAAGAGAGAATCAATTTAGCATAATTCTCGATATGACTTGCTGAGTCTGAGCCTGACTGACAGCTCTCCCAGTATTCAAATTTTTTTTTCATTTTGGAAATAAAATAACAGAATGGCCAACACTAACCCAGCTGCTTTAATCAAGTAATGAAGATCTACCTCATAACCACATTTCTACACATGTTTATGTCCTTTGTTGTATAAAGAAAAAGAGATAAAAAAAAAGTGCTATTGATTTTCTTTTATTATTAAGGATAATATGGACTGATTATTTTTTTCCCTTTATTATTCTCCGAAATACCCTTATTATTCTAGAATTATTCCACTATACTATTACAAGTCTATTATTCCAGAAAAAATGCTAGCATAATCTGGCAGGGCCTAGTCATAACCCCTGTTTGTTTGACAAGTGAAACAATACAACACCTGACAATTTCAACAATAGAGAGATACTCAGATCACTATATTATTGGTATGAAATACACTCATCAAGGTTGATCACCTTAGCTGTACAAGGAGCAGTATAAGTTTAACTTCATCCAGAAGGAAATGGTGTTGCCTGATAGCCTAGAAGGGAATGGTGTTACCTGATAGCTTAGAAGGGAATGGTGTTGCCTGATAGCTTAGGAGAGTCGTATGTTTTGTCCTAATTCCTACCACCACTAGTCAGTCCGGTAGTCATATGAACTAGCACATTCAGCAAACTCCAATGAAGCATTTTGTGGGCCATTGTCACTTCTACTATTTCTGGGTATACTGTGTCTTGAAAATTCTTGCTTTTTAGAGCATTGATAACTATAGCTGACGTAGTTGATTTCAACTGGAACACCACAGGATATCTAGAGAAATAATCCACTAGGAGTAGATAGTAAGTTATCAATTTCAAAAAGATCAGCCCCACAGCCATGCTCACATGTTGCTCAGCAGCTCTCACATCTGCTATGTCAGCTCTGAGTTTCGTTGGGAAAACGTTCCTAGTTGGTTCACCATACCTAAAAACCTCCTGAGATTGAGACTGAGTGTAGCACTTCCATGTTTCTTACAGCACTAGTATTCTCTGGATCTGCCCTGACTCCATCTTTGCTGAGCTACTGACCAATAAACTTCATTGAAGATTTCCTGAACACTCACTTCAAACCATACAATGTTACATCTGATGCCTCTAGTCTTTCTATTACTTTAGCCAAACGTGTACCATGATCAGCCATGTCTGTTTGGGAATATCCAGCAAGTTGATAACTTGATTCTGGCATAGTCTGTTAACGCCCACTACACTAAACAGAAGCAGAGTAACAAGTGCAGTAAACACCCACTATGTGTATGGTAACATCAGAGTTGCTATCCAGCTAGTTGAGGATATCCCTGCTAGTCCTTTGACGGCACTACACTAAAGAGAAGCAAAGTAATTAGTGCAGTGAAGACTCACTAGCGAGTATGGAAACGTCAGAGTTCCAGAAAGAAAGTCAACTGAAGACCTGACTACCTCAGAAGAATTCTATAAAGACAGAAGGTCGTAAATCTTTCCTCATTCTCCCGTTGACTGGATCCTCTGAATATAGGTTGTCCACTAGCTAAGAGACAGACCCACATTTAATATTACCAAGTAGGTAGAATAATATTGCTTGTCCAACAGGTGGTATGAGGTGATATACAAACAAAAAATCAAAGATCGACGATGCACGAAGGGTCGAGGGTGCACGAAAAAGAATAAGTGAGCGTGCGTGAATAAATATATATTATTCATTTGATACAGGAGAATATCACGAGTCTGTTGGCTTAGTATTTACGCGAGTGCCGCAGGCACGAGCGTAAATACCTCCAATCAGACGAGTGATATTCTCGGGTATCCAATGGATAATAAATTTATTAGGTACTGCTCATGGCAATACCTTGGTAACAAGAAATTTACCTAGGGGGACGTAATAACCCAACGTAATTGGCGAGCGAGCGAAGCGAGCGAGCAACTCTAAGATGTAGTCTGTGGAAATCCTGAATACGTCGTCGTAAATAAACGCTCGCGCACATAGTGGTCGTTTAAACGGGCGCGCATACGTGGTCGTTCAAACTGAATAAATGGTCGTTTAAACGCGCGCGCATTCCAGAACTTCAAAGTGTCAACATTTCCCTAGAACTTCGCTCGCTCGCCCAACCAATGCTACACGAGCATTTTCTAGTAACTATGAACACAGGTGATATGGAAAAATATTGCCCTAAGCCACATCCTGTTTAGTTTAATGCATTTTCTATGTGGCAACAGTTATCAGGCTCTGTTCAGTACCTAATAAATAATGTTAATTGGCGAGCGAGCGAGACACTTACAGGGTTAACACAATTGAAAATCGGGGATGTTTGTTTATCAGTATGTATGGACGTACGTAAGGCATTTTTGTACTTTGACCCTCCGTTTTTTGTGTTAGCTCCGCGTGCGATCCCGTCCCAAACTTCACTAAACAGTATCCTCTGGTTTTGCAACCATTACCGTATCACCTTAGAAATTGAATTGTTTACCACTTTGAATTGTTTTGGGGTGCAGTTAAAACTCAAAAACTTATGGGAGCTCCATTTCTATTCGAGTTAGTGGCGGTGGTAAGTTAATGCGCTATTTGTCACAGTTATAAGCCCTACTCAACAGTATTTACTTAAAAATTCATTGTCCACTAGACGAACCACGAAGGTAAGTCTTGGGTAGATATGTTCAGTTAAGTATTGTGCGTTACAACTACTATTAAGAATATCACAAAGAAAATTTTGTGATTTGATTTTGTTGCTTCTTTTTCGATTCAAACTGTTGCGGGAGCGGTTACTATGACATTGAAACCCCTTTACCGCATACGTAATTTAAAAACTCGACTTTATTTTAGTAGCTTGATTGTTCAAATTTAACAATAGTGTAGTTTAAGGCTCGCTCGCCATTTGTGCTCAAGCACACCTCTAGTACTGGGGTAGCTTAATTGAAAATCGGGGACGTTTGTATATTTGTATATTTGGACGTACATATGCTATTTTGTACTTTGACCCTCGCGTATTTTTGTGTTCGCTACGTGTTCTACCCCGTCCCAAGCTTCACTAAACAGAATCCTCCGGTTTAGCGATCATTACCCGTAACGCTTTAGAAATTGAATTGTTTACCGCTTTGAATTGTTTTGGGGGTGCAGTTAAAACTCAAAAACTTACGGGAGCTCCATTTCTATTCGAGTTGAAAATTCATTGTCCACTAGACAACCACGAAGGTAAGTCTTGCCTAGGTATGTTCAGTTGTGTGAAAGTATTGTGCGTTACAACTATTAAGAATATCACAAAGAAAATTTAAAATAACGTGACTTGATTTTGTTGCTTCTTTTTCAATTCAAACAGTTGAGGGGAGCAGTTACTATGGCATTGAATCCCCTTTATCGCATATGCGTAATTTAACAACTCGACGTTTGAATGTTAGTTGTTAAAATCAATAGTTTAACAATAGTGTAATTTAAGGTTCGCTCGCCAGCTCAAGCACACCACTAGTATATATGTGTGGGCGTACGTATGTCATTTGTACTTTGACCTTCTTGTATTTTTGTGTTAGCTCGTTGTTTGACTCCGTCCCAAACTTCAAACGGAATCCTCCGGTTTAGCGATCATTACCTATATCGTCCTAAAAATTGAATTGTTTACCCCTCTGAATTCTTAGTTAAAACTCAAACCCTGCCCTACACGAACTTTTTCCGATTTGCTGCCGAAATTTTGGTAGAGGTAAGTTTTTGTTTGCCTTCTATTCTATGCAGTAGAATACCCACTGGGTGGCCCTACCCTCTTGGTCAAGCCCCATAGCTGTTATGTACTGAGTAAACCTGCGCTTTCATATAGGCCACTTGTGGGGGTTGCCCGCGCCAGACCCGAATCTCAGCAAGGTAACACGCACGTAAGGAGGCAACACAGTCGCTGCCACCAGAATTCTCCTCTTGGTCGGAGCCGAAGCTTGACCGAACTGACAATGTCTTGTTAACTAATTATAGTATAATTGAGAACTGACTTGGGCACGAGGAGGACCAAGGTTATATACCCCAAGGACTCCTCGTGCAGCAAACACACGCTTAACCATAACCACACAATCACAATCATAATCACAATCGTTCATAATCATTAAACACACACAATACATCTACGTAATAGTCTCTCTTGCTCTTCTTCTCTCTCCTTCTCTATCTTTGGGCGACCGTGGAGCCCACATCTCTCTCCTTCTCTATCTTCATCTCCAGTGTGGGCGACCGTGGAGCCCACATCTTCCCCCTCCTTCACAGAAAGGGTGACATCCTCACTGGCGCTAGCATGGCATCTGCTTAACCCATTGGCCACGACGTTACTAGCGCCGACTCTATACTTCACTACGAAGTCGAACTCTGAGAAAATCAGTGACCACCTGTATAGCCGCCTATTCAACTGGAGGCCCGTACGTATCGACTCCAATCCCTTATGATCTGTCCATACTTCAAAGGACTGTCCATGCAAATAAAAAGAAAAATGTTTCACAGCCTCAACCACGGCTAGACACTCCAATTCCTGGGCATTGTAGTTGGACTGTGCCCCACCCAGCTGTCTTGAGTAGAACGCAACCGGGAGTAGCTCCTCCTCTCTTCTTACGGACAGAACTGCTCCGACTCCACTGCTGCTGGCATCACACTCAACTACAAACACATCGCTGACACACGGAACAACCAAACACACAGAACTAGACAACGCACACTTTAACTTACAAAAAGCCTCTGACATCTGGCTTGTTCACTCCACCTTCTCTGCCAAGAGCGATGAGGTATGCGGAGTGAGAAGGGCAGACCACTTGTGGAATCCCTCGATGAACCTTCTATAGTAACCGATCAGCCCCAAGAATGCTCTAAGCTGCTTCCTGGTCTTAGGCACAGGGTGGTTCCTAATCGCAGCCCTAGCCTCTGGCACCCAAATCACTCCATCACCAATCTCATGCCCCAAGAACATCAAACGCCTCTTCCCAAACACACACTTCGACAGAACCCCGCTTTCCTCAATACCTCAAACAACAACTTCAAATGCACGAAGTGCTCACTCCAATCCCCTGAAACCACCAACACATCATCCGATATACACCTTCGCAAACTCCATACAATCCACTAAAACCACATCCATCAACCTTTGAAACACACTAGGGGCATTCGTAAGTCCAAATGGCATTCTCACATATTGAAACTTCCCAAATGGACAAACGAACGCCGTCTTCTCCTTATCTTCTACCGCTAACGCTACCTGATGAAACCCCTTGACAAATCCACCTTAGATAACACACAGCCCTTCCCTACACGTTCAACCATCTCTTCGAATTGTGGAATATAGTAAGGCTCCTTAACCGTGATGGCGTTGAGCTTCCTATAATCCACGCACAGCCTTATACCTCCTCCTGCTTTCTTCACCGGCACCAGCGGCGAAGCCCACGCACTCACACTCCTCTCTATAATACCTCCTCTCTCCAACTCTTCCAACTCCTCTTTCACTGCCCTTCTACATAGTTGCCAACTTTCTAAAATGAAAAATCGGGATAGGCCACGCCCACTAATTAACCATCATGAATATCATTAAGATAGCATGAATATTGCTGAAAGAAATTAAGAGCCCGAGTGTTCCGGTCTGTGATTATAGAAGATAATGCCTGGGCTACGAGAAAATCTGCTAAGTCGTTGCTAAGCTTTGGCACGCTACTTCGGGTTGCTTAGGTTCAGAAAGCTAGCTATGGTATTACCCTGAAAGACACCTACAGAGATGTCAGTAATGGTTGTGAGTCATACAGGAATGGATACACGAAGCAACTGATAGAGGTGAGTTGACCATAGACATACATACACTATATTTTGACAAGCGGAAGTAAACAACAGAAACAACTGAATTTAGCTAATAATCTTGATCAGAAAGGAGTAATAAGTGAAGTTCTGTGTCATTTCTTTGTTCTATTTGATACTTTCCAGGTCTATTTTTCGCTTGAGAACACCACTGATGTCCAACAGTCTACCAAAATAGCCTGGCTATTTATAGCTACTTGTGTTCCAACTCTGGATCCTGAATATCACTGAATAATCATTAAAATGACTTCAGCCATTCTTGATTCACACACCTGTACCAAATGATGAACTTTTGCCGTTGTGCTATTATTTCATACAATAATATTTTATTCTTTATTTCAGTGTTTTCAACCAAAGTTTATATGAAAAATGTTTTATAGTAACCACCCTTGTAGATATGCTGTACAGATAGCTATACCACTACACAAACCACTGATATTAAGCAGACTAACTTGCAGACTATTGTGTGCAGCTGTTTGCTAATAGTTATTAACCCCCTTTGTTGTACGCGGAATCGAGTATTTTGGCGTTACGTGGACCTTAATAACGGGTGTGAGAGTCAGGGGCATAACTTCCTGCTCACGAGCGTTAGTCTAGGTAGGGGTCGGCGGAGCAACAAGGATAGTAAAAGGTACTCCAAAGCCAACTCTCCTCGAAGGACCAGGATCCCTTCCTTTACCAGTTTCTCAACCTTAAAGTGGAACCCGAATAGCGCGCAAACTATCTCAGAAACAGTGAGACGGATACTTCGCCGTCGTGGTAGAACTGTCCTGAGTCTAGCAAATTCCCAGTCAATACTATTGGCTCAAAAGAGATCATTAACTATTTATGCAACTACAGATTATAAGTGAATGCTCGATGATACATACCATTGGGTTACCGAACTCATGAATAACATTAATGTGACAAATTGGGTAAAGAGTGGAACAAAACAATAGTGTGTGAGAATGAAAGTTCAAGTGTTCAATCCTTGCTGGAAGTGGGCGTAGTCAGAAGTTATAAGGTGAGCTCTTATTGTTGGAGTGTAGAGGCTCCAACAACGGGTACTCTATTTCGAGTATTTGACCGATAATAGGTTAACTCTATCAGAATTCCAGGAAATCCTATTGCAAGTAAGTAAACCCGTGGGATCCGGGAAAGGCTAAAAAAACCGGGATAGTTGACAACTATGCTTCTAATGCCCAAAGGCACCGAGTAAGGAGCCTGCCGAATGGGCAAGGCATCCCCAGTGTCAATAGACAGTATGACCTCCTCGGTGCTCCCCGGAGCATCAGAAAATACTTCTCCGAACTCCTCTAGCAACCCATCAATCTCTTCTTGCATGTACCCTTCACATTCCCCCCTCAACAAACATTCTTCCTCCTTGCTATCCTCCAACACTACATCCAACCTATTAACTGCAAACCTTTCCTTGAACTTCTTCAAGCAGTTCACATGCACTATCCTTGCATGCTTCGGCATTCCCTTCCTACTAATTTTATAATTTACTTCTCCCACTCTCTGCAATACCTCGTAAGGACCTTCCCAGGAATCAGATAACTTGCACTTCATCCCAGGAATCCTGTACAACATTAAATCCCCAACAACAAATTCCCTCGTCTTACACCCACGATTCAGAAACTTCATCCTCCCTTCTTTGTTTTTCGCCATCCTCAACTCAGCACAATCCCTTATCAATTCCAACTTTTCAGCCATTCCTCTCACCCACTCGCACACGTTCAACTCTTTACTATCCACCTCAAACAACCCAGAGTACAGAGCGTCTAGGGGAGTTCTGACTCTGAACCCGTAGACTAGGTCAAACGGGCTGAATCCACTGTCCCCGCATGAGGCATCTGCCTCATTACGAACAGTGCGAAAGACAGCTGTTCAACCCAGTCCTTCCCCTCATCCACGCACTTGCCCAAGATAGACTTAAGCGTGCCGTGGAACTGTTCCACCGTCCCGTTGGTCTGGGGGTGGTACGGAGACGTCCGCACTCTCTCAATTCCCAACATCCTGCTCAACTCGCTCACCACTTTCCCACAGAACTGACCTCCCTGATCTGATAACATCTTCTCAGGGACCGAAGTCCTCGAGAAGATCAGCCACAAACCTTCGGCTACCGCCTTGGCAGTAATACTGCGCAAGGGTACTGCCTCCGGCCACCTGGTAGCCAAGCACACGCAGGTTAAGGGTGCTCGCACATAGCAACGCGCGTGCACTTTTTTCCGTGAATTTAACCACAGAAATGTGGCATCCTGTTTCGTGGAATAGTCACTCGCGAATGCTGATTTAGCGAGGCCGAGTTCCCGCGGTCAGGATATCTCTAGGCTATTCCCGCGCGATGGTAAACCCCCACTACTCCACGTGTGGTTTGCCTGGGTTTACTGTACTCACTGTGGTTTGCTGTCACTGGGGACTGTCTCTTGTTGTTACTCAACCATGCCTAAGAGGCTGTCTAACAGAAGGAAACTGCAACTGGCTGAAGCCACTGAAATGAAAAGGAAGAAACTTCTGCATACCTCAAGCACAGGTATACACAACTACTGCTTTATTTATTTTTTATCTCAGCAACACATACAACAAAATATTGTAAATAAAAATAATTTCATACTTGCATAACAAATTATACTTTGTGATAATACACCAAATAATCTAATTCCAGTAGTAGAGTCTCATGAACTTGACCCTGTCACACCACGGGCGAATGCTGAAGGTGGTACTACATCACTGAGCACACTCACAGCTTCGGACTTGCCCCAGCTTGTTGGAAGTGATGTTGGAAGTTCTACCTCTGTCGTTGAGGGGTCCAGGTCGGTGTCTACTTTGGCAATTCCTGCGATTGTGGACCTGAGCAGTTCAACACGTAAGTCAGCAACAAATACACACACACACACACACACACACACACACACACACACACACACACACACACACAATGAACTGGTGAGTACCAGTATATTATTCTGAGAATTTTTTTTATTGGTACATTGACTTTGGGTTAGTGTGCAGTATAGAAAAATGTAATTTTAAAAATTTTAAAAAAATTGAGAATTCAACTACCAGTGGAATTATAAATGCATGACCAATAAACAAAGATTACTTCACTATCAAAGTATGAACAATAATGTAGTATTTGAGGCTAGCAGGCAGGCAACACACACACACACACATACACACTCACATTCAACTGGTGAGTGCCAGTACATCATTCTTGGAAAATTTATTATTATTATTATTGGGTAGGTATGCAGCAAAAAATAAATAAATTAATCACTTGATTTTAAAAAACATATAAAAAAATAATAATAAATAAAAAAATAATAATACTAAATAAAAAAATAATAATAATAATAAATAAATAAACAAATAAATAAATAATAATAAATAAATAAAATAAGCAAATAAGAAAAATAAAATTGGAACTAATGGATACATTTATTATCAAAACATGAATAAAATGTATTATTATGGGCTAGCTGGTAGATCTATTGAGAAAAGTTATTTGCCTGGACACAAACTCAGACAGTGATATAGTGATTACATTTGGACATCCTTTTGAGAAAATTTGTTATCAGTGGATCAACAAAAAAAAACTTTGTGTTAGTGGTAGGATATGACTCACAACTGACAAACAGCTGGCAGTTCATCTACATGTTATGCAAGATTTAGATCAATTATTATGCACACATTTACTTGGAATAGGCTTACCTACCCCTTCAAACTTCAATTTACTATCAATACTATGAGAGTAAAATAAATGCCTGATGATTGAACTATTAGTATCAAAAAAAAATTATTACACAGTTGTGTATAAAAAAAAATGGGGGGGGAGGGTTGGAATGTGCATTCAAGGATTAACTTTTTTCTTTTTTACTTACACAGATTAGGAACCTCTCTTGATGGATGATCAGAATGGACAAAGAGAGGTACTGATGGAGGCAGTAGTGGAGGGGGGGAGGGAGACTGAAGTTGCCGAGTCGGAAGGGCTTGCTGAGGTGGATGGGCTAGCTGAGGTGGAAGGGTTTGCTGAGGCAGGGTTTGCTGAGGCGGAGGGGCTTGCTGAGGTGGAAAGGCTTGCTGAGGAGGGGCTTGCTGAGGTGGAAAGGCTTGCTGAGGAGGGGTTTGCTGAGGTGGAGGGGATAGTGGAAGCCGAGCTGGAAGACAATCGGAACTGTCTTTTAGAGGACATCATTGATCAGCTGTCAAGTGTAGCCAGCCAACTGAGGTTCTCTTATGACAGTCAGACACTGTTTTCATTGTTGTCGTCTGGTACTATAGGGTTGGAACATTCTCATGGGCTGAAGATTCATAACTTTTCTGGTAGCTGGAGTCAGTACTATCCAGTCTTGTCATTTATGATGAACGGCCAGCTCCATGCTGAGTATTGCAAGCTAAGTGGTATGCTAGGATTGCCTGCATGTTCACATACCCAGTGGCAGAGAATCCTAGAAAAGCTAGAGAAGCATGTGACAGAGCTTGCAGAATGGTCTTGTGCTCAGGTCAGAGAGGATGTTGTTCGACGTGGGGATGGGAAGCACTGGTCAGCATCATTTGATGGTTTTTATCTCACAAGAGGCCATTACTCTAATAACTCCTCGGCTACCATCCATGATTTCACCACTGGCAAAATCGCTTATTTTGCACATCGGACTAAACGTGGAAAAGGTCACAATTGGCACGGAACTTCAGCTGGGGCCGAGACGGATATGTTCGACGAACTCCTTGGTCGAGTGCGGCACGATGGCCTTGTGCTGGAGGAAGTGGTTGCAGATAAGGACACGTCCGTTAATTCAACCTTTTGTCGGCACTTTCCGGAAGGAACTGTGACGTACTGTTCCAATCACTCGGCAAAGGCCCTACACAAGCATTTGGAGAACATAAAGAAAAACCCATGCAATGTAAGTATGCTGGTATGTAATGTATAGTATAAATATGTGATAAAAAAAAATATACATTAGTGCAAGGCTACTCACTTCAAAAGAATGCCAGAGAGTCTTCTATCTCACTGTAAAACGTCTTTGGGTGCGCTGATTTCTTCGGATGCAGTGAACAATGCTGAAGATCCTTTGCAAGCCTTTTCCGAAGGCATCAAGAACTTCTACAACCACTATTGTAAAGACGATCACAGTTCAAAATGGTGCCACCATGACAAGGTCAATATAATATATATGCAAACTTTATGAAATTATGGGGAAATAATTGTAATGGGCATTAAATAGAAAAGTTGTTATCAAACTGTCTTATTTACCTATATTCTAACAATGAAATGAGAAGATTACAGTGTGTGTAACACTGATATTATTATTGTTTTTATAGTATTATTATATTATTATAATTATTATTATTAGTTTTATTACTGTTCTGTCATTGTCATAGACTAACCCAGATGGTACTGCTTACAGTACACAACACAAATTCACCTGTAAAGCCCAAGTGGAAGGTTTTCACGCTATGCTCAACAGCATGTCGTCACGGCCACAAGACTATATTTCGGATCGCGGCAGACTGACCACCAACACTGTGGAAGGGTTTCATGGTTTGGCGCTGATGTACAGGGACAAACGGACAGACCTCCATCACCTGCATTACACATGCAAGACTAACATGGCCATATGTCATAAAGTATACACAAAAAAACTATATAGAAAATGCATTTATGCTATTACTGCATTTACAGAACCTTGGACCAATCTGGAAGATTTTTCTCATCAGCATGGGGGTGGAAGTTCCTGCAACCGCAGTGGTGTCGGTGTTGAATGAGCAGGACAAGTGGGAGAAGGACAAGGTGAACCGGTCGAGTGATAAAAGTCACTATAAGAGGTAATAATTTTCACATATTTAGTTCATCCTAATTTTGGCTACTTTGCTTACAATTGTAGAAATAGCCAGAAGAAGACAAAGAAAGCCCGCTATGAGCGGGAAAAGGAGATGATGGCAACGTTGCGGGAAGTCAGTCACGTGGGAGAGTACGTCGGAGAGGGCAGGGGTGATATCACGGACGATGACAACAACATAGATGCTGGTATGTAATGTATAGTATAAATATGTAATAAAAAATATACATTAGTGCAAGGCTACTCACTTCGATGACAACAACATAGATGCTGACCTGGAAGATGAGAATCAACAGAATTTAGAAGGGGGCAACAGTGAAGTAGATGATTCTCTTCCCCTCCTGATTCTGTTTGATTGTGAGACCACTGGGTTAAGCATCTATGCAGACCACATCACTGACATCGCCGCCAAAGTGATTAATCCTCCTGTCCCCCACCCGACCTTCTCGAGTCTTGTGAGAACTGGCCGAAACATTTCATCTGCTGGTAATAATGTACAAATATGTATTTAAGTAAATTACAATATATACATTTACAATGATAATTAAAATCAATTTTAAAATTATTGATTAATTAAAATATTGTCGGTAAATTTCTACTTTATTTAGCTTCCAAGGTTACTGGTATCACCAATAACATACTAAGGCACGAGAAGCCTCTCTCAGTGGTGCTACCGATTTTCTTGGAGTGGCTGGCTACCAATGTTTCTGCCGTTGTAGGGGCTACTCAAGCACCTCATCATCCGGGTAAAACAAAAATTTACAAAAATAAATTAAATAAATATTGTTATCTCTCTGTTTAGTTCTAGTAGCTCACAATGGGTTTGGTTTTGATTTTCCCATCCTTCTGGCTGAGGTGGAACGGAGAGTGGATTTGAAGCTGGCCCTCTTTCAATCAGCCAATGTGCACTTCACCGATACCCTTCCCTTGCTGAGGAAGGTTAGCTAATACAAGTTAGTTACGTACATGCAATTCATATTAATTTGCTATTATGGTAGATGAAGAAGGATGGGGAAGTGATTTTACAAGGCTCACCTTTAGGTTTGGAGAAGCTTCACAAAAAAGTCACCGGAGATGAAGTCGCAGGCAAGGCACACCACTATAAATAAATATAAAGCTTGATAATAATTATTGTTATTTGTATAAATTGTAGGAGCACACAGGGCCCTACCTGAAGTATTAGCTATGGAAAGAGTCCTCAAACATCAAGACATCTCTCCACATTTGTCAGCTCTCTCTATTAGATCACCCCTTGAGCAAACAAAGCTGTGGATACAGCAGAAGGGGCTATTCAGCAGAGCAGCATCACTAGTGAAAGCCATCGGAAAACCCACACTTACCTCTACACAGGCGAAGAAGCTGGATGCTCTGGGTTTCACCTTTCACTCTCTGTCACTCCTTCGCCAGCAGTGTAGAGGGACAGAAGAGTTTCAAGCGGCATTGAAGGAGCGAGGAGTGAGGAGCACGCCGCTCAGAGAGAAGCTGACAAAGGCCCTCCACAAGTCCCGCTAAAGTAGCCTCCCGCACTGGTCTGCTGCTTCCTGTCCATCTCCAGCAGTGTTTATCTTGTTTCTTTCTTACCCGGCTCTTCTCAGAGCCACCAAATAAACAAAAGATTTCACCTCCTCCGTATACTAGGGCGGGGCTAAAATTGGGGCGGGGTGCATGGAATTAATATTAGCGTAGTTATAATTTATGTTCTGTAAGCTACTTTGGACTTTATCTTAGGAATGGAGAATGGAAATGACTTCAAATTTGGAACAGAGCCCAACCAGAGTGTAGTCAGCAAAATGTTCGATACAATTTTCCAAAAAAATTTTTTTTTCACAAAAAAAAGATCTAATAGAGCGTGCAAAAGTCAATAAGTTAAAAGCAATATTGAATAAAGAAAAAATGGATCGAAGCTATTGTAGGCATCGGGTCGGAGAAGTAGTAGGCGAAGTATGGCCGCTCTAGGTGCAGTACTGGTGGAGGAGTTTTAGCTTTTGTATGAGAAGGTAGAAGGGTCATATCTCTTGAAGCGGCCACTTGTTACTTCTGAATTCAGGTATGTAGACTTCTACGGTAGTAGTAAATAAGGTCCACCTGCAGAAAACGGTCTAAATACAACAGAAAAATAAAAATTCTTCCCTAGCAACCAGACTCAATTAACCGCGTGGGAGGTGCGTGGGAAGTGTGCGAGCACCCTTAAGGGTGCTCAAACATCCAGCTGTAGCTCCCCACAGAAAAAAAAAGTGCGCGCGTGTACTACGCGTGGCTTCCTACTACAAGCCAAGTGTTTAGAGGCTGTGGTTTGTTCAAGTGGCTAGTTATCTAAACTATCGATCTAGTACAATCCAATGCATACTAGAAAAAGAAGAAGGCAGACTGCAGCTGCCACCCAAAAGAGAAGGCTCTTTGTCTCTCAAGGTACAAAAGAAAATTATTAATAATTATTATTATTTTCTATATCATTACAATAACTATACTAACATTCAATTCTACAGGGAACAATACACAAAACAGTAACATGCTAGTGACTGTTGAAAATTCAGGACTAGACTCCTATACCAGTGAGAGCCCAAACAGTGATTCTGACATGATTGTTGGCAGCAATGGTAGCAACAATGACGTGAGTGGTTCTCAGTTAGTTAGCACAAATAATTCCGGGCCTGTCACTAGCAGAAGTTCATTAGGTCGGCCGGTCAGCGTGAGCATCCCTGGGCCGGTCCCTAGCAGCAGTCCACTGGGTGTGGTTTCCAGGCCGGTCAGCGTGGGCATCCCTGGGCCGGTCCCTAGCAGCAGTCCACTGGGTGTGGTTTCCAGGCCGGTCAGCGTGGGCATCCCTGGGCCGGTCCCTAGCAGCAGTCCACTGGGTGTGGTTTCCAGGCCGGTCAGCGTGGGCATCCCTGGGCCGGTCCCTAGCAGTAGTCCACTGGGTGTGGTTTCCAGGCCGGTCAGCGTGGGCATTCCTGGGCCGGTCCCTAGCAGTAGTCCACTGGGTGTGGTTTCCAGGCCGGTCAGCGTGGGCATCCCTGGGCCGGTCCCTAGCAGCAGTCCACTGGGTGTGGTTTCCAGGCCGGTCAGCGTGGGCATCCCTGGGCCGGTCCCTAGCAGCAGTCCACTGGGTGTGGTTTCCAGGCCGGTCAGCGTGGGCATCCCTGGGCCGGTCCCTAGCAGCAGCCACTGGGTCCAGGTCAGCAGTCCACTGGGTGTGGTTTGGGCATAGCAGCAGTCCACTGGTGTGGTTTCCAGGCCGGTCACGTGGGCATCCCTGGGCCGGTCCCTAGCAGAGTCCCACTGGGTGTGGTTTCCAGGCCGGTCAGCGTGGGCATCCCTGGGCCGGTCCCTAGCAGTAGTCCACTGGGTGTGGTTTCCAGGCCGGTCAGCGTGGGCATTCCCTGGGCCGGTCCCTAGCAGCAGTCCACTGGGTGTGGTTTCCAGGCCGGTCAGCGTGGGCATCCCTGGGCCGGTCCCTAGCAGCAGTCCACTGGGTGTGGTTTCCAGGCCGGTCAGCGTGGGCATCCCTGGGCCGGTCCCTAGCAGCAGTCCACTGGGTGTGGTTTCCAGTCCAGTTGGTACAGAGGATGATTCTGATCTGACCTATCTACACAGTGAGCAAATACATGTAGATGGTGATGATGGATGTAGCCATTCTGAAGTGGATGATTTGCTTGACCAGATTTGCACTGTAGCTGAGAAATTAAATTATCCATGTAGTCTTGACTCGTTAACATCGGTAGTTTCGCTACGTGATGTCTGTTTCAGCTACTCTGAAGGTATGTCCATCCATAATTCTCACAGCTCATGGAAGCAACACTATCCAGTAATTTCATTTATGTTGAATGGCCATCTTCATATTGAGTATGTCAGATTAAGTGGTGCCCTTGGCCTCCCGGTTTGTTCGTTCACGCAGTGGCACAGAATACTGCAGAAGCTTGAGGTGCATGTAACTGATCTTGCAAAGTGGTCTTGTAAGCAGGTATGTGGAGAGGTCAGATCGAGAGGAGATGCTCACAAATGGGTTGCAGCATATGATGGCTTCTATTTAACTCGAGGCCATTATTCCAACAATTCCTCTGGTACTCTTCATGATTATGAGAGTGGGAAAATAACACATTTTGCCCATCGCACTAAGAGAGGACTTGGTCACAACTGGGAGGGTACATCTGCTGCAGCTGAGACGGACATGTTGGATGAGTTGCTAAGGGAAGCTAAGAAAGATGGTTTTGTGGTGAAAGAGATGGTGACCGACAAGGATTCTTCAGCGAATGAAACATATTGCAAGTATTTTCCTGAAGGCATCCTCACTTATTGTTCCAATCATTGCACGAAAGCTTTTCACAAGCACCTGGAAACAGTAAAAAGGAACAAATGTCAGGTAGGGAAACGAACACAATGTGAAATTACCATTTAATTTTTTGTTGTTGTTGTTGTTTTTTTACTTTATTCTGCAGTGCAAAGATGTCAGTTTTAGGTGTAAGAGGATGCCAGAGAGCTTCCTGAATAAGTGCAAGGCATCATTGAGCAACCTCATAGCATCAGACCGAGTGCAATCCTCAGCGGATATATATGAGGCATTCTCCGAAGGAATCCTCAATTTGGCTCGGCACTACTGTTATGATGACCATAGTTCATCCTGGTGCTTGCATAACAAGGTAAACAGCAATCACAAAAAAAATACATTAGTAAATAATTTAGAAAACAGTGTCCCCATACTCATAGAATAAGCTTATTGTAAATAAAAATTAAAAAAAAATTAACTGAACTGAAGAAGGCGTAATAAACTCACTAGGACATTTTCCTTTCCTTTCCAAAGCTGGAATAACCTGTAATGAAATTATTACTTCAATAAAAATAGACTCCTCCCAATATAATATGTACATCGTCCAACATTCTATACAATAGCTACATATCGTGGGTAAATCATTATGTTTTACATGTTTAAAGTTAGCTAGCCACCACAAACGTTTTATTAAATCCTCATTATTTGTTTAGTTTCTTTCAGATGGCACACCGTATGCAACAGAGCAAAGATTTACTTGTAAAGCTCAAGTAGCTGCATTTGAAGATCTCATCCAAAAGATGTCCGAACGTCCTCAGGATTATGTCTCTGACCACGGTAGGATGACTAACAACACCTTAGAAGGATTTCATGGACTTGCTCTAATGTACCGTGACAAGCGGACTGACATACAACATCTGCATTACACATGCAAGACAAATATGGCAATTTGTCATAAGGTAATAAATAAGAACATGTGTTATAATATTAAATCACTAAAATGCACACATTTTGTATAATGATAGAATTTAGGTCCTGGGTGGAAAGCATTTTGCCTGGCTAGAATGGGAGTAGACATTCCAGCTACTGCTCTTGACTCGATACTAAGGAGCCAAGAGAAGTGGGAATCAGACAAGGCAAAACGCTCTACCAAGACTCAACTTCACAAGAGGTAAGACTTCGCCAACAAAACGTGTGATGTGTTCAAGGCAAATGACATACAATTAAAAAAAAGAAAGATTATAATTACATGTAGGTGTGCATTATTAAGAAAATGTTGCATTGGTTTTAGGAACTTACAGAAGCGAGCAAAGAAGGCCCGGTATGAGAGAGAGAAATTGTATATGAGCCACATATCAGAGGCTGGATGCTCCACTGGTGATTATGTTGGTCACGGAAGAGGGGAAGATGATTTGGCAGCAGATCCTCCAATATTGTCATCAGTAGATGAGCTTGAAGTAGATAGAGACCTTGATAATCAGAGCCCACTGGCTGATGATGTGGTGGAGTGTGAAGCTGAACACACGAAACCTCTGATAATCGTATACGATTGTGAGTCTACTGGACTCAGTATATACCGTGACCACATCACTGAAGTAGCAGCCAAGGTCATTAACTGTCCCATTCAATTGAGTAATCCCAGTTTTTCAAGCCTCGTGAGAAGTGGACGCTCAATTTCTGTTGTTGGTAAATTACAAAATAGAATATTAATTTAATAATCATAATCATTAAATAATCATTATGGTGTATCAAAATAGTTTCGAGGCTAAATGGGATTACCACGGCTCTTCTGAGACGGGAGAAGCCCCTATCTGCCGTTCTGCCAATGTTTTTTGAGTGGGTAGCTTCGACGGTGGCATATGTAAATCAAGCTACAAAGACATCACATTACCTAGGTACTATTCCTCTATATTATACAGTACAGCATAAATGGCAGTGAGCTCGTCATATGCATACTATATTAGTAAAACGAAATAATTACTAAGTCCAGGAATAAAGTGTAATGGCACACTGAGGAACTATTTAGAGGCATGGATGAAGAAAGAATCCATATGTTCCATATAAACAATTAATTACCCCGAAAGCAATTGTGTAGGTGTGGCTTTGTCAACTCGCTGAAACAAGAACCTGTAGTAAATTTATAGATCAGCCGCAGTTCATCTCTCTAGATAAATGTGTGCTCCCTGCTATAGTTCATCCCCCTTATAATTATGAAAAACTCTATGTGTTGCCCCCAACCCCTTTGTCATGCTGCCGTGATGTGCATGTGTGCATGTTGTCATGGGCACAATGCTCATTTATAAAATTTCAGCAGCATCCTATAGGATATTTGTTGGTGTACTTAAAAAAATTCACATTTATTATTATTATTATTATTGTTGTTGTATAATTATTATTATTGTATTTATAGTTCTGGTTGCACACAATGGGTTCAGTTTCGATTTTCCTCTCCTTCTGGCTGAAGTTGAACGAAGGCATGAGTTAAGTACAGCCAACTTTATTCACCACCAACTCCACTTCAGCGATACTTTGCCTACGCTACGGCAGGTAAATTAACAACTTGTTTTCAAATTATAATAACTTAAACTAGAACTGTTACCATGATGTAACAACTTACTTATGAATACAGATGAAGAAGGATGGTGAAGAGATTCTCAGTGGTGTGTCACTAAAAATGGAAACACTTCATAAACGAGTGACTGGGAATGACATAGAAGGTTGGCTACAATAACATTTATTGGGTACACAAAATAATGATCGTAATGTTTTGTTTTAAATTAGGAGCACATAGAGCCTTACCAGACGTTGTGGCCATGGAGAGAGTGGTAACTGATCCATCCCTATCTAACTGTCTCTCCAGTTTGACAATCAGATGTCCCAGCCAACAAATCAAGCTGTGGTTGGAGCAGAAGGAGCTATTCATGCAGTCCACGTCTCTCATAAAGGCATTTGGAAAGCCAGCCCTTACTTCTGCCCAAGCCAAGAAGTTGGTATCAAAGAACTTGCTGTTGGACGACATCAAGGCCATCTTCCAAGAAGTAGGAGAAGACGAGTTCCATCGGGCTTTGAAGGAAAGAGGCATCAATAGCCGGCCCCTGCGGGAGAAACTGGCGAAGGCGTTGAAGAGAATCGTCCGCTCCAGCAGCAGCTCTACCCGGCCTCCATAGGCACCCATTAGTGATTGTTTTTATTTTTATTTTCAATAACCGGCTCTTTTCAGAGCCACCAAAAAACGAAAGATTGCACCAAGATTAGTTTACGCGCGTAAGGTTTAGATGGGCGGGGTTCCTTACTTATTCTTGCGAACTAAAATACTGGTTCCAGAGTCTATTCTGGTGTACTGTAGGAGAATGGAAGCTAGACACAGTACCAGATTTTGTAGTGACGTAGCACTATTGGGGGCCGACCCTATAACGTTGAGAAAATTTGAATATACGACATTTTAATGAAATAAATTGGCAAAAGGTCACGTGCTATATTGATTGAAAATAAAGTAAACTAGTAGTCAACAAAAACTCAACGTTATGATAAACATGACTACGTAATTGCACGCTATGAGAAGAATCAGCCTTCTGTCTTGTACGGCGGCCACACAGTACAGAGTAGAAGTCGAAAGTTTGGACGGGCTTTGTCTCGAGCTGTGTTAGACTTGGGGCTTTAATTCTTGGTAGGCCCTCTTCTCAGGTAGGTCTTTATTGACTGCAGAAAAGAAAATAGCTGTGCAAAGGATACAAGTAAAGTTAGCAGTGCATAGCAACGGTGCCAGTTTTGGCGGGTCTTTCGCGCTCAAAGAGTGTTTGAGCACCCTTAACAGGAACCTGTTGCCACCCTTTCGCTTAGGTAGGGGGCCAACCAGGTCTACTGCCACCGCCTCGAAGGGTTCGCTGAGCAATGGACGTTCTACTGCCAGCGCCCTCCTAGGTGTGTGCTTGCTCTTCCTTTGGCAAACCTCACAACTCTTGCAATGTTCCCCCACTTCTTTCATCATCCCTGGCCATATGAAATACCTCCCAACCATCCTAGCTACCTTTTCCCCACACAAATGTCCGTTCTTCTCGTGTCCCAATTCCATCACCCTCTTCCTGTAACTCTTCGGTACAACCAACAGATCCCGAAACTCTTCCCAAGCAACGTACTGACTTCTCACCAAAACTCCCTTCTTCCACTGAAATCCCCTTTCCTTCCGATCACCCAACTCTCTCCATTCCCTCAAACTCTCGTCTTCACCTAATTCCTTCCTAAAATCAACCCCATCTGATCCTTTCCCAACAGGTCCGATCTGTTCGGCATATTCGACGAACTGTCTCTCGTCCTCTACCAACACCACATCCTTCAGGTCCGAAGGCGCACCTTCTTCGCTGACATGCATCCCGCTTTTTCCCTGCACTTCCATCTTCTCGCTCTCGTCCCTCTCTTCTAAAACCGACGTGTCTGCCTCCCCTGGTTCAACCACACTCCACCAATCGGTACAGCTAGCACCAACATCACTTACTTCCTCCAAAGCCTCAGCCCTGGCTTGACTGCAGGTCAACACCTTCACCTGCGCCCCTTGCGGCGTGTCAGAGTCCATCACCTCCTCTACGGCTGACCTAAATGCCGCAACCTCTTCTGCATTTGAAATATCAAAAGGCACAATACAAACCATCTCGTCGCCACTCCTCTCATCAATCATGGCCAACTTTGCCTGCCTAAGCCCTCCTATTTCATACTCCACCATCGTACTCTGATGTACGCTCGTTGCACCGTTTACCCCCGAGATGTGCAGCTCGCCACACTCCACTGCACCCTGATTCACCAGTGCCCTAGGTAATACACCCACCTAGGCACCCGAGTCCACCAACACCCTGCATTCAATCCCATTCACTTTCCCCCACACAATGTTTCCTTTTCTCATCTTCCCTACCACGATCTTCGATACCTTATTCACCACCGGCTCTCTCTTTACCGCACTCCCCACCTTTCTATTGGGACACTCAGCGCTCCTATGTCCCGCCTTGCCACAACTAAAACATGTCAATGGCCTAAGACCACTACCATACCCCGCTCTGCTACTCCCACTAGGTTTCCTACATTCTACTGACCTATGTCCTTTTTCACCACAGTTGAAACAGGTGATCCGGCTAAACCCCTCTTTACCCTTGGTGCCAAAATCATCACCATAACTAGTCCTCCTATATTCACCCACACTACGACCCCCCGTACTAACAATCGGTTTGTAAAAATTCCCTTTTAATCTCCCGGCCATCCAAGTCTCCCATGCATCTCGCAAATCCTCCATCCTCTCCATCTTTTGTCTAAAAACACCTTCCCACTGGGTGGTATAACATTTCGGGTCAACGCAGTGGCCAAAGCGACCACACACTCCTTGACCGACTCACAACCTTGCATCACCCCCCAACTCACTTTCTCTATCACTTCCATTATTCCTCCAGCAGTCTTAGCCTTCAGGCCTTCTCCCGTCAACTCAAACAGTTTATACCCATACGTCAGCGTCGTCTCCCCCATAGCTTTTAACAAAACTCTCTTTACTTCTCCGTAGTCATTTCCCTCTCTAACACTCTCTACCCTGGCACACAATCTCTCAGGTAGCCTGGGAAACAACCTTTCCAACCACGTATCCTTCGGTATTCTGCAATCCTCCATTATTCTTTCAAACTTTCCCAGGTACCCCTACAACTCCACGCCCTCTGCGTAGTTCCCCAGCGCCCTCAGCTTCTCTGACTGCAGTTCCTTCCTCTCCTGATACTTGCGCCTCGCCTCTTCTCCCTCACTAGTCCTTATAGACGTCTCTTCCCTGAGCTGACTAAACATTGCCGTCATCTCTTCCTTTCTAGCTTGTTCCATCCTGACTCCTTCCTCCCTTCTCTCCTCTTCCATTCGGACTCTTTCCTCCCTTCTCACTTCTTCCATTTCTTCCATTCTGATTCTTTCCTCCCTTCTCGCCTCCTCTAATCTCTCTGTTTCCACCCTCCTGGCCTCATCCCTCTCGGCCATAACCTGAACCCATTTCATAAAATCACTCTCCTCTGCTTTCCTCGCCATCTCCTCAGACCCCAATCCTTCTACACCCACCTCTATGCTATCCTCAGATTCCTCCGACTCACTCTTAATTTCTTCCTCTGCTGATCTACCGCTCCCCGGCCTTATCGGATATGGCGAACGATCCTTCATGGTAGTGTTTGAGTACGATCGGTAAGACGAATTCCCCGACTTCGTAGATGTCTTCTTGGTCTGCCTCCTCCTCGCTTCAACACCTCTCTCAGTCATGGAAGGAGAGCGTCCTCGCCTTCCGTCAGAGACCTACAAGAAGATAAAACGAAACGAATAAACGAGGTAAGACAAACACAAAAAAAAATATTAGAAACGAATGACACAAAGGTATTACACAGTATAGAGGTGAATCACAAAAAAAACAAAAATGCCAACAGTTCAGGAGTCGAGACTCTTGCGTAGTTGGATGCTTCCGAAAGTCGAAACTTCAGTTGCGTACTATCTCCTCCACCTCAGCTCAAAGCTTGAAATTCCCTGGTTTTGGAATGTCTTCCGTGGGTCGAATATCTTCGGCCGTGTAGTTGATTTGTTGTTCTAGGTCTCTCGAACGTGTTCTTGAGAGATCCCACCGCTGCCACCAAATGTGGGGGTTGCCCGCGCCAGACCCGAAGCTCAGCAAGGTAACACGCACGTAAGGAGGCAACACAGTCGCTACCACCAGAATTCTCCTCTTGGTCGGAGCCGAACCTTGACCGAACTGACAATGTCTTGTTAACTAATTTTAGTATAATTGAGAACTGACTTGGGCACGAGGAGGACCAAGGTTATATACCCCAAGGACTCCTCGTGCAGCAAACACACGCATGACATAAAACTTAACCATAACCACATAATCACAATCATAATCACAATCGTTCATAATCATTAAACACACACAATACATCTACGTAATAGTCTCTCTTGCTCTTCTTCTCTCTCCTTCTCTATCTTCATCTCCAGTGTGGGCGACCGTGGAGCCCACATCTCTGTCCTTCTCTATCTTCATCTCCAGTGTGGGCGACCGTGGAGCCCACACCACTCAATGGGTGTCTCTTTCCTGGGGGTTTTAGTGTAACGTTTATTGCAGTCCCACCGCTGCCCTTATCAATATAGCTTTCCAGTTAGTTGTACTAGTATAGGGCATAACTTCAGATCATAGCGAGCTGTAATAATACTCAACACTATCAAGTCTAAATAGAAATATAACGGGAAGTAAGTGTGATGTAATCAATATTAATGACAACTAACTCTTGTATATTATTATTTATGCCACACGTGTAACTACAACAACATATAGCGCATTAACTTACCACCGTCACTCATTGAATAGAAAATAACCTGGGGTAAGTTCACGTTTTCACTGCATGATACTGGTAAAGTTTGTTAAACAGAAGGATTATGTTCAAGGAAGTTTGGGAGACTGGGTCTACCACTGAGCTAACACAAATACGGGAGGGTCAAACTGTGGGCTCTTCCCTTCTCGGGCAGGCAACTTCGTTGTCTCGACCCTGTCTTGCTGGGCGCACAACTGGTGAGCAACGATATATTCGCTGCCACCAGAGTAATCACTGCTAGCTCTCGTATGTAACTGTTGAACTATTTTATTACACGTGATACTGACTACAAAAATGATGAGGGCGGCTTATATAGTAAGTTCATACTCCGCCCATAAATGACACATGCAACACACAAAAAGACATAACTTCTATGCACAAACAACTCGTGACTTGTGAGCGTCCTCGCCTTCTGTCAGAGACCTACAAGAAGATAAAACGAAACGAATAAACGAGGTAAGACAAACACAAAAAAAAATATTAGAAACGAATGACACGAAGGTATTACACAGTATAGAGGTGAATCACAAAAAAAAACAAAAATGCCAACAGTTCAGGAGTCGAGACTCTTGTCTAGTTAACTAAACTAGCGGTGTATTTGAGCACAAATTGGGAGCGAGCCTGCCCCGTTATGTTACATAAAACTATGGTATTACAGTAGTTAACCATTAATTTTTAGCAAACATACTAGAATTGCTTTATTATCTCAACTTCCATAGTAGTATAATAGATTTATTTTTATAGCTATTTTGATTGTCTGAGTAACTATTAACTTGTGTCCACAGGCACTCAGCTACACACACGTACACACATACAAAAACTGCGAGAGTTTTTTCTCTCGTAATTTTAGCAAGCAAATACAGAATTAAGTAGCTTTAATATTAAGGGATTTTATATGAACTACCCCTTGACAACCGAACCAACAAGCCATCAGCTACTAGAAAACGGCTAACTATTGTAATTGACATCTGGTAAAGAGTTTTCCACTCGCAAGGACATAATGCGACTTGAAAAAGAAAGCATTACTAGGGAACTTTAGTACAGTTTGAGCTTAACGCCAACATAAAGCTTGCTTATTGCTGAAGTATTAGAACAAACTGGGAGCAATTCCAAAAAGCTGTATTATTGGGAGAAAAGAGGCCGCAAGCGCTTTTCAGGTGCGTACCTACAATTCACACACGAACAGGTACACGCAAAGGTACACGCACTGGCACACGTACGCAAACCCACGCGCACAGACACACGCATATGTCTACACCCGGTCTTCGGTTGTCCATCACTGCCACGTTCGCTGCACTCGCTCGCCAACAAAATATATCCCAGACTGGCGGTTTGTTACCGCTGAATTATTGTGGTTGTAGGGGGAGTTGGGAAGGAAACCGTGGCTGTCAACCGAAGTGGCCGTAAAGCTTCTAGGTCGTCAACCGGTTCCGGGGAAGGTACGCTGCCACCAGAATCCAGAAGCCTGCCGTTGCTTGTCGCAAGTTATCCAGTCCCTTCTACGTACTAGGGTAACCGGAGCTCGTATCGCAAGGGCAGCACAACAGAACAGAATTCTAACTCGTTTCTTGATAACTTTACTGAACTAACTGTGCGCATGCGTGGCTTTGGTATTTGTACTAGGCCATGCATGCACTCACAGAAAAAGATAGAAACATCCAGTTCACATACCGGGGGCACAAATCAAACAAACACACGCACGACAATTACTCTGAAAAGTGACCTCTAATACATGACCTCTAGCTAGCTAAGTGTTTTTAAAAATTATACATATAAGGACATGCATACACCTTAACACAATAAATCAATGCTGACTCTCTTCTCAGTTCAGTTACTAGTCTTCTTCTTCCTCCTTCACTCTTTATCTCTTGATCTATTTCTCTTCTCACGGAGGCCAGACCCACAATTATGTCGCTAATGAGCTAGACCTGATTTACTATCTCGCAAGCTCTACCCGCTTGCGAAAAAAATACCTCAGATTTTAGATTGCGTTACCCTGCCATGGTCGCAGTGAAACGTGACCTTCAATAAGGAGGCCCACTTCCAGCAGGTTAATCAGTCAGGGTTGTGGGATTGACCTTACTGGATAAGTAAGCATACGCTCACTCCAGAATAATTAGTCCCCCAAATAGAGCTCCCACAAAGATCCCTCATTATTCTTGCAAGAAAGGCTGACCTTTCAATTCGGGAATATGAATAAAGTAGCTAGCTATGTTAGCTATTATTATCAGTCAGTCACAGATAATAAAATACAAAGAATTATTGAATGATAGTAACTGATAATAGTAAGTAAGGATGAACCCATGAGAAAAGTCATGGCGATGAGAACGTTCATGATGGGTAGTCGAACCGCTACGCTGGGAATGGGTCTAGGGACAAGGCCATACCGAACTTGTTCTGCCGCAGGTATATTGCCGGTCAATTACCGTTAGCAAATTACCTGGAATAGCCCTCCCCTACCACAAATAGAAATTCCTGTACGTGTCAGCTCTTTCAACGCTAGGTTTAGCAATCTCGGCTAATTTAGTCTGGCGTCGACGACCCTTTACCTTCCCTATATTGGTAGGCGGGGAGGAAAGAAAGGGTCTGGTAGCGCTGGTATCAACGACTTGTGCAAATGACATCACAGGTTTGTTGCGTTATCATTAACCCTTAGACTAAAATCAATCGTGAGTCAAATATTTCGTTACAAGTAAACATTTTGTTGGATTGTCTGTATGCATAACAATATAAATGTGTGTATGTAATAGAAATGAACTAGTTATTAATGTTTCAATTTAGTCCTCTCTTCTTCCAGGCTCTGGGGGTGGACAGACCTAATGAAGTTTTTGGTAGTTGCTACACAAGCAGTACTAGAATGGTCCCTTTAAATATAGCGTTTAATATATCCGCATTACGTAAATCCAAAAATGGATATGGCTACATTTTGTTACTACTTAGGCTCTGTACTTAGAACTTATTATTGCATTTTATTGTGCATAATTTCAGGTACAAAATTTATAAAATAAATGTATATGATTATTTATATAGCTGTATATATTTATATGCTTTTCACTTATTACTGATAGCAGTTAAATTTTTCTATCCTAAGACTGAATTCAGTGTTTACTACAGGTTTTATACTGTGCTTTGACTTGACTTTTTAATGGTTTTGAAATTGTTGATAATAATATATCGTTATTAGGGGGTTGTTCAATTGATCCTGAAACTGATCCTTTTGTGGTTTCTCTTGACAAGTTCTAAGTAAACTAGCTATAATTCTTACTTGCTTGAGTAAAACAAATTAATAGTGCTACAAAACAACAGCCTACACGTAGTTTATATTACAATTAGCTATTTTTTTTGTGGAATAGAGAACTGTAGGAATGCCAAACAATACACCTGTGCAGTGGTCAGATTGGTTGCATGTTCACTCAAAATGCGTCCATATTATAACTAATGTCTTTTTTGTCTGTTTGTTATGCATTCTGGATGTCTTATTATAACTCCACACTAACTATTACTCACTGATTGTAAAGTTTGAAAAAAGTAAAGGAGTTAGAACTATGACAAACAGTCAAACTCTACAAATTCATGGTAACAATACAAACTCTTTTTTCTGACATATTTCTAAATGAGTTACTTTAAATAGAGCTTACGATATAAGCCTTATGATAGAACCCAGTCTTAATATAGGAAAGACTTACACAAATTAATGTGCAAGTCATTTTCTTCTTACTTTTGTTTGTCTCTATGGATGGGTATAACAAAGACTAATCTACAGAAAATAGGTGCACCACTCCACACAATCCAGTTTCCATTTGTGTCCAAGAATCATTATAACCTTACAGTTTTATTCCAGCCTTCTTTATTACTCCCTCACTTACATTCATCCTCAAGGAAGCACTAGCTGAATAGGCAGCGTTAGTGGGAGTATTACTTACTTCCACTTTGGCCCCTGAGTTTTTTCCCCCTACCCCTTAAGTACTACTACTGCCAACATTAAATACTGGAGGTCCCAGGTCCTTCTTGCAATGTCCCGTTGTGGAAACATTAACCCACCAGGCAAGTTATTGTCAAAGTTTTCCTATAATGTGGGTGCCGAAATATCTTATTGGCGGGTGAACGAAGCGAGCGAGACACTATCGGGGTTACACAATTGAAATCAAGACTATTTGTTTAGTTTATATAAGCATGGGCGTACGCCATTTTGTACTCCACCCCGGCGTTTTGGTGTTCGCTTAGTGGTCTACCCTCCCAGATACCATCATTAAACAGTATGTTATCAAACTTTCTGATAACAGTGAACCTCCAGAAGGAAATTGGAAAAATGGTTTTGTAAATTTCAGCAAGTATTAAATCTGGGTCACTCAGCAACATAAAAAAATGAAGATTCATCAACACCAGATTCAGATTCAAAATCTATAAAATGGTATAAAAACATAACTTTGGGGGTCACAGAGAGTAAAACCAATGATAAATGTAATTAAAAAATGGAATATAAATGGTTTAGTGAAATATGAAGGAGCAATAAATCACTTACTACACTCCACAATATAGAAATGTCCCATGCCATATTTTCACTGGGCCTGGGCTCATGAAAATATTTTGCATGCTCATAAGTGTTTCCCCATATTCTGACTCTTGCAATAAGTATTACATTGGTTACAAATTGAATGAACTGAAAGAATATCATTATCACCATCTAGCTCTGATTGTGTCCCTGACTGCTATATTAGTGTGATCATTCCCAAATCAATAATTGATAGATTACTGATTCAATTAGCTAGTAAAATTAATGAAAGTATAATGCCCCTTGAAATCCCACTTTCATTTCAATAAAATTTTCAGCATCAACATAAGAATGAATACACAAGTTACACTAGTTTAGAGGACTGTCATAACATTTGCGACAAAACCAGTTTTTAGTCTTAGGTTGGCCCTTTAATCCAACACATCTAATGTGGGACCAAGAGAGGCAATGATCACAAACAATTGATGGCTCTTCATGTAGGTCATGGGAGCATGACTTGCACATAAACAGTAAATTCTTTCTTTTTTCTTCGCACATCTGTAACTAAGAGCCAAGGGTCTGCAGTGAAATATATGATAAGTAGAAAGTAGTTGGAGCCAGACAACCACTAGGGTACATATACTTACGCAGTAGCCTACTCCTCTAGCCTTAAACTTTCTGCCACCATGTATGCATCGAAAGGACACTTGATAGTATTTCAGGCAATCTAACAGTGGTCTGTTGGTCCTTTTCCTGGCACTCTCAATGGTCCTAGAGTCCCAAATCCAAAACTTTGTTGCATTGGCAGCTTCAAAACTCTTCACTTTGACTTCCAAATCCTGAAGGAATAAAACTTCTCTTCAATGCAGAAAGAAAATCTGGGCGACTGCAGCTGTCTGGGAACTTCGTCGGCCGTTACACTTCCGGGTTCTAAGGTCGGTATGCTCAATTAGCGCGTTTAACTGACGGCTCTTTTAATGATCCCTCCCTGAGCCGGTTGCAGGCTCTTTTAGAGAATTTAACCAGAGCCGGTTGCCGGCTCCTATAACGAACCATTCCTGAGCCGGCTGCCGGGTCTTTTAGCGCTTTTAACCAGAGCCGGTTGCCGGTTCCTATAACACCATTCCTGAGCCGGCTGCCGGGTCTTTTAGCGCAATTAACCAGAGCCGGTTGCCGGCTCTCTAGCCACTTCGTAAACAGAATGTTTTGATTTAGCGATTCCATATCATTCATGGAAATTTGATTATTTACCCCTGTTACAAAACGCACTTAGGTCTTAAAACTTACGGTTAGACTCAACACTGTGCAGCAATATTTTAGAACTTCTTGTTCTTTCAAGTCGCAAAATGTTATGGCGAAAAGTTACCTTGGTATTGAGACGTTTTACCAAACGTATTTTTGAAAACTCAGCCATTTTAGTAACTGTGAGTGCCCGTTGTCAAGCTACTGGTAGCTCAGATAGTCAGAATGCTATATTAGATACTACAGAAAATGCTATTAGAAATGGCTGATAGATTTTTTGTGAGTGTTTCGTTTGTGCACAGGCTCACTCCCTTTTGTGCTCAAGCACATAACTAGCAGTTGCCTCAACCTTGGGCTATAGAGTGACTACACCGGTCACGTGATATTTACTTCCACAAGGTAAAGAGCGTAATAACTATCGGGCTGGTAGTGCTTAGTGGTGTTTAGTTGGTATTGTGCTCCTTTTTGTGTGAATAGAACTAAAGGCTTCTAGAGAAAATGGCATACACTTCTATGTATCCTAGAAAGAGTGAAAAACGAAGACTATGGGTCAATGCCACTAAAAGGAGAGACCAAATACATATAAATGCACTACCCACTTTGTTGGTGGTAAGTACATCTGAATTTACATAAGTTACAAGTTATCTATTACCAGTTTTATTTCTAGGATTAACGATTCCCAGTCTCCTGCATACTGTTCCTCAACATTTGGAAATAATAAGTGCTACCAAGCAGGCCCAAATTCAGGGCAGATATAAGGCTGCAAAAAATTGAAGGCACAAAAAAAATGAAGAGGAAAAGAAGAGAATTGAAGATAAGAATAGTAAATAAGAAGAACCAGTAGTAGAGAATAGTGAACAAGAAGTAGATTCCAGTCAATATTCATTGGAAATGTGCAAGGCGCTAGAAAGAGACAACAATGAAAGAGTTAGTGAGTTGGTGAAGTTAAGAGAGCTCAATTTAGTAGGAAGAGGTTTCCCATCTGAAGTCCTTTTTAAAGAATATGACAAATTAACATCTTTTTACACTGGCTTGCCTAATTATGGTGTATTCAAAGCTGTATTCAACTTAGTTGAAAAGAAGGTATTAGACACTTCTGCAAACTCAATAAATTTCAATGCTTTGTACTCGTTTTGATAAAACTAAGACTGAATTTAGATAACTATGACTTAGGATTTCATTTCTGCATTCATGAAGCAACAGTAACTAGAATTATAATCAGCTAGATTCAGATTTTGGATGTTTCGTTATCACTGCTTATCATTTGGCCTGACAAGAATGAAATCCAAAAAACAATGCCATAGTGCTTTAGACCTAATTATGGTTTAGCAATTATAGACTGCTTTGAGGTATTACAGAGAATCCTGGAGATCGTTTATGCCATGCAGCAACCTGGTCAACATACAAGAACTATGATACAGCCAAATATCCAAATATCTTATTAGGGTGACACCTGAAGGAACAGTTTTATTTTCAAAGGATATATTACATAAGATTGTGGGTACTTATACGAACTTCAGCTTCAAGATGTTGTGTTAGCTGACATTTCAATGTTGAAGATAGCATAGCTTATAGAGGAGCAACACTCAATATACCAGCATTTACAAGAGGCCAGTCACAATTGGATGCTAGAGATGAGGAATCAATGAGAAAACTTGATGCCAATGTGAGAATCCATGGTGGAATTGGTTATTGGAGCAGTTAGACAAAGGTGCAAGATTCTAAGTGCGACAACATCTTTACCTACTGAGTACACTCAAAGGAAAAGAGGTGGTCCTGTTTTATTGGACAGCACTGTCAGAGTTAGTTGTGCATTACACAACATATGTGACAGTATTATGCCATCACATGAACATTAACTTCTTTTCATTGAACAAATTCATTGTATATACTTTTTACATGGAATAAAAATTGCAATATCATTCATTGTCAGTGTTTTCAACTGTCAATTTACCATTTCTTTTGACTCTTTGTTTCTTAGCATGATGGCACGTAGGACATATCCACTTTCCAGATGGTGCTTCTGACATTCCTAAGCAAGAAAGATGAAACCATTTAATGGAACATTTTTCATTGTCACATCTAACCATGCTACCTCCTTTGGAGTCCTTACAGTAACACCATGTACCTTAATCTTCGTGGTCCTGTGATGATACTTCAATTCCACTTAAGTTTCTTTGACACGTGAACCATTTTTGCTGTAGGTGCAGGCAAAATGTGCAAGTTAAAAAAAACTGCTTTGCTTTCACCAGTGCTTCGCAATGAAAGCATTGTCTGGCTTTAAATGTTCAATATGAATATCGGCACGGTGCCATACAACAAAATCACAGTACGTGTGATTTGTCACATGCATCTGTAATTGGTATTGCATATAATACCTCTGACTATAAGATAGTTGTAGTTCTGAAGGTTGCTTTTGGAGACAAGTCTTTTCTTTGACCTGGTACTTCAGACAATGTATCCGCTTCTCTGGCACGAAAAGGACATTTTATCTCCAGATCTCCAATACCACAACATTTTCACAGAATCAAACCATCTGGAATGGCACTAATATAAGAGTCTTTGCCATCCACAAAAAACTCACAATGTTGCATGATCATTTTAGATTTGTACTCTTCTCTTGTATCAGTTTCATGTTGACAGTCATAAGCAGTTTTGCTGAAGATGAAAATTTGTAAGACTCAGGATAGCTATTTTTTCTTACTAGTGAGAGAGAAGATTGATGTTGCTTTGTTTGCATAACCTCTTAAAACAATTACAATATACAATTATATCCATCACATAACCTTTGTTACCTGATAAATCTGAGGAGAGGGCAATGATTTGACCATCCCTGTATTTAAACCACTGTTTGTTACTAGCCTGGCCTCTGGTGAGTTCTTTCAGATACTGTACTTGAGATGCAGACACAGCATAACTATATCCACTTTGAGCATTAATTAGTTCAATATATTTCAATTCATTATTGCTATGTGAATACATGCTCTGTAGAGCTGGTGGAAGGTGTCATCTGATTGAACAAATTTGCTATTGTATGGAGGTACAAGAGAAAGAATGGCTGGCTTCCTATCTGCAGCCTCATTCAGTTGGGGAAAGAATTGCTGTAAATCTTGAGTGCATGGTTTTTGTTATTCAATTTTCCCCTTAGTGAATATGTCTGCAGTGTGTTGCCGCTGAGAAATGCCCTCCAATTCCTCTCATGTGACATAGGGAATTTCTTTGCAGGCTTTGGTAAAGATAGTGGAAGCCATTTGATGTGCATGATGTATCAGAGTTTATTCGAATGACCATTTCCAGCCAGAATAGAATAGCAGCAACATGTGAACAGGTCTCAGTCAAGCCTGCCATGCATGTACAATGTCCACAATCAACAGTACCATTCATCAGGATGACAAACCAAGTATTAAGTGGTGATTTGCTACTCAAGTAAGAGTGCTTCACTTCACCAACAATAAGAAAAACATCACTGTAGCCTTTCCAGTGTGTTTCAAGTACCCATCCATTAATAAAATACTTGTAAGCAGTCAAACTTTTACAATTTTTTACTTTATCAGCTGTGTAACAAAGCTGGTTGAATAGCTTAAATAGTGGTACAAGTCAGCATAGCTGTTGACATTAATGTTATTTCATAACCAGATTTAAGAGATGAAAGTAGTTACATACCTGAAGTCTGGAAAAGGATCACTTTGATTTAGCAGATTCTTTTCCAAGAGAACATAAGGATCTTCCCCACTGAACAAAGAGAGCTTCTGTTTATACTTCCCCTGTACTTAAGGGAGAAATAATAAGCCAGAATTAATAAGCGGATAACTCGGAACCACTGAAGCCTTAGAACATGTTCGAAGCCTTACTACCCCCTAGTTTTCCCCCCTGCAATTATTACGCGCTGGTGCACGGGTGACGTCGGGAGCAATCGCACTGTGGAACTGTATACCTGGGCCTGCTAGGTAAGCGCGCACAGGTAGGAAAAAGGAGGTTGTATTTCTGAACTTCATTTGTTGCGAAAGGGTACTTAGTTGCGTGAACACATGCACACACACACATAGCTATATATTTAAATATAGAAATTGGAAGCTTATAAAAATGAAGCACCAGGAGGTGCGAATCCTCAACTTATGTCTACCAGAAAACCCCAATCAATTAAATAGATGCCACAGGGTAGAATTAAACCACATGATAGTGCTATGTAGCTTTCTAAGAAATGATGTAATAGGGCTGCATGGTGAAAAATGTCGACATACTGGTAGTTGATTACCGAATTCTATTATATACCTAATCAATTCCAAGTTACTACAAGCAGAATTGAACTTCAAGTGTGTAGAAGAAGAAGTAATGCATAAACTGAAGTTGTATTAATATAAAATCCTTTGTATTCTGCCAGGTAATAACTACACTCAAATTTTAAAGTTGAGTGGCTAATTGGTTTTGGAGTGTTAGCTATACACACTGGTAGAGAACCTTAGGCTAGAAATAACATTATACTGACATCTATCCAGTCCCTTGAGAGAAGAATAGAGAAGGATAAAGAAGGCGGAAGAGATGCTCTGATTGGAAACACTTAACAATGTTAGATGTAGTGATTACTGATGAAATGCTTTGTGAAGCTATGTTTTTTTATAAATGTATTAAATGTGGTGATCACTGATCAATATGTTTTTGTGTTTGTTTCTAGCTTAGTTCAGTAATGTAATGTCATTGTCAATATTTATTGGTTTTATTTTTAATCGTGTCCATTCTACTCTGGAGTGGTTGTCTATAGTAGCTATTCTCAGCAAATGCAGTAAGAAACTGAGCAGCAGAACTATCCCTGTATATATTAAGATGGCACACATCACACTAACTTGTCATTGTTGTATTAGTCATTGAAGAGAGTGTGCAAGTGACACCCAAGAGTAGAGGGGACCACCAGGCCAGGGGGTTAAAGTCTCCAACTCTTTGTATACCACCATTCTGTAATAGAGACTTGGCTGACTGGAGGAGTGGAGGTACTTCTGGAAAACGTTCAATGAATAGCTACCTAAACAAGATTCCCAAATTCACATCTAATAAATAATTCTTAAATATTTCTTAAGAGCTTAAGAAAGTCCTCTGCCAAAGAGGTCCTTCAGCATGTCATTCATTACAGAAATTGAAGACCACTATTTGTATGACCCACCACAACAGGTTTTAAGTCCAACATCCTTAAAATGTCTCTTGTCAGTTCCTTGATGTGTGGAGAACCTTTAACTTCAACAAAGTGATCAATTTGTGCATGTAGAGTGTCAATGCCTCTGACAACTCTGGCTCATAAAGATGTTCTCATTCAAAATTTCCCAATATACTCTAGGACCTCAAAAAGATCCCCTCCAAGCCCATAACTATAATGATCACCAGTTTGAGTGGTCACTTCCAACACAAGCATCATCATAAGATTGGTCAGAACTCAATCTGGGAACATTAATAACCATCTGTTAGGTCTTGTATGGTCACATAGGCAATCTCATATAATTATTCTGCCTTATCAAGTCGGGTTGGTTAGTCTACCCCTTAGGAGATATTAGTTCTTTAGGTTCCAGACCCTCTTGTTCTTCAAGGAATCCATAAACTCTAGTTGTACCACCCTTGGGAGTAGCCAGTTCCTTTTTGTTGTCCATGTCACAGAAACAAAGCAATGTAAATAATAATAGTTCCAAAATGTTCAAGCAGAATATATAGTAGATTATTTAAAAGAAGACATAGGTATAAATATAGTAGTAGAAATAGATGGTAGAAGTAGGTGTTAGAAGTAGATGTTGTAGAGTATAGATGTTGTAGAAATAGATATTGTAGAAGTAGATGTTGTAGAAGTTTAAGATGTTGTAGAAGTATGTTACATTGAAAAATCTTCCAAAATTCTACCTTCATGTGATATGGTGAAACTTATGCTTCACCATGCTATACTTATTGGTAAGAAAGTTAATAACAGAAATCCTTCCAATGAGGCTACTGCTATCAAGCCATCTTCTGGGAAAACATTTCCTTTCAAGTCTCTTCCTCCTTCCAAGAGAAAAGTAAAAATTTATCACCACTTTCTTCTAATGCTATTTATTCATGTAAGCTCTGTGATGAAAAGGAACACTTGCTATTTATCTGTGGGAAGTTTAAGACCAAATGATCCTGCCAGTAGAAAATTTATTGTCAAATTCTCCAAATAATGTCATGACAAGAAGATATGCAAAGGTTGTAGAAGTGCATGAGCACCATTCTTTACTTCACCTTGAAGATATATCAATGATTCAAGCCTCAATGAGCACAACAACATCCAACACGTACAGGGCCGGTCTTCCTCTGAATTAAGCTGCTCATTTTCAACTAAGTTCTAGGCTGGTGATAAGCCTTAAGTGAGCACCATTTGTTCAAGTTTCAATCAATGCCTAAGCCTAAGACATAACTTGCTACATAACTCCCACACATTCATAATATTATTTTCATTTTATCATTAAGTCAGAGATAATTACTCCCATTCACCTCCTGCCTCACTGCCATTTATCTTAATAAACCCCTTCACAAAAATAGTCCTTTGAGCCAGTTACTAGAAGACATCTACTTCTACAATATCTACTTGTACATCTACTTCTACAATATCTACTTGTACATCTACTTCTACAATATCTACTTGTATATCTACTTCTACAATATCTACTTGTACATCTACTTCTACAATATCTACTTGTACATCTACTTCTACAATATCTACTTGTACATCTACTTCTACAATATATACTTCTACAACATCTACTTCTGTTGTTAATAGCTATGCCTCTCATAAAATTTGCATTTCTATTTTAACCTTCTCTAGTTTGAAAATTCAAGAGAATGAGGTTATAATATGATAGTAATGTTAGAGCTATCATATTAAAAAACAAAGCAGATCAGTAAAAATTACTGTTGGCTCCCCAACTTTTGAATGAAATAACTCAAACAGTAATTAAAGCTGTACTTGATTACTTTTATTATTATTTGCAACAGCCACAACCAGTTTTATTATGAAGCCTGTTATAATTATGAATTCTTGAAACCAGAAAAACTACTATATATATATATATATATTTTTTTTTTTTAATATTGCTCATATTCCTTTAGAATACACTGTCATAATAACTATAGCTATAGACTAAATAACTACTACCCAACTTTCATAAAACAATAACTAGTTATGGACTTCATGACCCCCAAAGCACTAAAGTAATCTCGTGTCAGCATTCTTTTCACCTAGTACATTTAGTCTGCATGCCTTAGTTTATCTTTTATTCACTAAAACTACTAGTTTTAAACTAACATCAATGTGGTCTGGTCCATATATCACTTTTTAATTGTTTGGTAAATCTTTCAAATGCCATATTTAATTGCATATTACCCCATCTTACTATTAACAACATAAGATTATAATAGAATAATCATTTAATTCGGATACATACATGCAATTACTGATTAAACCAGTAAAAATATAATTAAAATGTTCATGACTCAGTTCATACTGCAGCTTGGGCATAGCCATTTTCCTTTCAGCTCAGTCTTTGATACTTTAAGGCAATTATTTGTGTGGTACCACCTAAAACAATTGGTACACTTCACCCAGCTCTCACGGGGAAATGTTCCTTCGGGAAGTCTGCAAACACAATGAATTTCAAATGCTTCAACTCAGGGGCGGATGCAGCATTATAGAGGGGGGGGGGCCGAAAGTTAAGTGGAAACTTGACCACACCCATTTTATCACACCCACTAATTAATTTTTTTTGGTTTCTTTCTGATATTTGTTACATACACGAAAAAAATTACACTCGCTGACAACAATAAAGAATTAGTCAAGAATATATTGAAGCAAGTTATATAGTCATAATACCATCCGTCTTGGATGAGAATTCATCCACCACTTCCTCTGAAGTAATTTCAATGTCACGGTGGTAATATAGCATTGCCAATCCATTAAGACGGTCTTGTCCCATACTACTCCTCAGTGAAGTCTTGATCAATTTGAGCATGCTGATGGAACGTTCACATTCACAGCTTGTAACTGGCAATGTGCCCATTATACATAAAAGAGTGTGAATATTGGGAAAGAAATCACAATCTGCATGTACCAGGCTTTTCTCTGGAGTACAAAGGCTTACAGCTAATTCAGAGTCAGCTTTCCATTTGTGCTGCCACAGGTCGAGCTCTGAATTGGATCTTTAGACTGAACTCTCTTTGACATTTTCACATTACAAACTGGCAATCTTGCTATCATAAGGCAATGTTAGTAGAATGCCAGCACAAGCATGGGTAAGTGGTCATGGAGTAAACGAAGTACACTAACCACAGAAAGAAGTATTAAATGCTGGCTGTATTACATGTTTGTGCCTTGTGTGTATCACATGTCGGTGTGTGTGGTGTGTGTGTAAGGGAGGGGGGGGGGGCCAGGGCCCCCTGGGCCCCCCCCCTGGATCCGCCCCTGCAACTGTAACTATTTTAGTAAGGGCACGTCTAACCCTCTTCACAGGAAAAAGTGTCATCTTTCCATTCTCCAAGCATTGATATAAATGCTGTCTCATTTGCTTTTGATCGTAGAACATTTTCCCAGGATCTTCTTTAAAGGAAAGAGCAGTGGCATTAGCTATGGCAAAGAGCCCACAATCTGATCCACCTGATTGAAGCTGTGTGTCCATGATATTTAGATAAATTTTAGGTTCATCACTATGGAGTAAAGTAGCTACCTGACTATTGACATGTCTCCCTGCTGAACGATACATACTATCATAAACTGACACAGTAGAATGTGAACATCCAATTTTACAAATGGTTAACCAGTGTCCATTACAGTTGTTGAGGATTTGTATGAATTCATCTGGCTCCACTTTGAATGACAAAGCTACACCACAAATGACATCCTGGAAGCCTGAAATGTCAATGCAATTTTCCTTGAGTAACTGCTGAGCAGCATTGATAATGTTATCATTCAACCAACCCAGTGGATTTTGAAGTAACACCTTGTCAGATTCAGTCAATTTCAATTGAGGAAGCCAATATTTCAAGCTTTGATTAGATTTCATATCATATTTTTCAACTTCAATAATGCTGGGCTTAGTGTCATTCACATTAGATTGTCTTTGTTCAAACATTAGCTTCTTCACAACTGTTTCACTAGTTGCCGTCAATTTAGCATGTTTTGGTGAAGTAGATTGAAACATTGATAATTTTTGCTTTTTACAAGTAGGTGGAGCAGCAACTATCAGGGAAGCATTTGAAATTTTATCAGATGCCACTAGAGGTGAGGATATTGCAGGTGTGTGAAGTTTCACTGCAGTGTCTGATGCACTGGAGCAGAGCCCCATAGCAATCTTGGTTGAAGGATGAGACCACAATTTTGGAGTTCCTGCAGAGCTCGGGGCTAATTTAGCAGAAGAAACAGGAGTAGGTGAGTCAGGTAGAGGATGAATAGGTGAGGCAGGTGGAAGATTGGGTGAAGCAGGTGGAAGATTGGGCGAGGCAGGTGGAAGAGAAATGTAAGAGTTGGATATGGTAAGAGAAGATGATTTAAGAGTAGATAAGCTTGATTGACTATGAGAATCCTTTAGTGGAGTGCTCATCTTGAAACCCTTATCATCAATAATACAATCCTCAAATAATTCACTATTGGAAAGGTTAAGTTGCTCAAGTGAGGAGGAAGCAGTAAGCTGCTCATCAATGGAAGTTCTAGTCTGGTAATAAGTTTTCAAGTGGACACCATTAACTCTGCTGATAATTTTAGTCCGATCTTCTACGAGCTCTAAAGTGTACAATCCTCTGCCTAGAAACTTTGTAATAATGTATGGACCAACCCACTTGGGATCAAATTTGCCATGAGCTCGTTTTCTTCTAAGAAAATCTTTCTTTAATACAATGGAACCAACTTTAAAAGCCTCAAGATTGCAATGTTTGCGATCATACTGTTGTTTCTGCCTAGCTTGAGCTATGACAATGTTGGCTTTAACATTTTCTAACTGCTTTTTACGGGCTTCAGTAAACTGAGAGTGAGATTTATTCAAACAGTCATCAAGATTTTCCTCAGAACATTGCTTTGTGGTACTGATGAAGTCAACTGGTAATACTGCCTTACGATAAAACATTACTTCAAATGGAGAATACTTGCTTGATTCATGTATAGAAGTATTGTAGGCGAATACACATGTATCCAGATAGTCTTGCCAAACTTCTTTCTTTTCCCCAACAAATTTGATCAGCATATTCTGGATTGTCTGATTGAATCTCTCAACAAGTCCATTAGCCTATACAAAAGGGGTAATGATTATGAAAATGTATGCAAAAGTACCAATAATCACAATAATATTTTTTTGAAAAATTTAAGCTACATGTAGTACGTCATTAAAACAGAGTGTTTGATTTTTTTCTTTGAGAGCATTGCATGGCATTGACAAGTAAAGTAAGACTAAAAAAAATCAAATAATATTTTAATAGGTCAACAACTATTAATAAGTACAGTATCCTCGAGTAAAATTAATCAATTTTATAAGTAAAATAAATATTTTATAACCATATTCTATAACTATTACATGACATTACGAGTATCTTACAAAAAGCTCTATTAAAATGAAGAATAAATGCTACTGAAAATATAGTTCTGTGCCAAATTTACTGATGAACAGCCAACGAAGTAAAAAGATAAAAGCAGATCTTAAAAGATTACATTCAACTAAGCAAAAAGAAGGGGAAAATCGCTTCTATCATACTTTCCAATTCTATCACTAACTTGGTGTCAAATTGAACGGTTGCATGACTTCAAGTGACAGCCTATATCAATACTCCATGATATTATTGTTTAACTTTATCGTGAAGGAATTAATTGGCGATTGAGAGAAGCGAGCGAGACACTATCAGGGGTAACACAATAGAAAATCGGGGATGTTAATGCATATATATATATGTCTGTACGTATATATGTCATATTGAACTTTGACCCTCGCATTTTGGTGTTTGCTAGATGGACGACCCCATCCCCGTTCTCCACTAAATTGAATCTTTTGGTTTATCAATCTTTGCCCAATTCCACTGAAATTGAATTGCTTTGAATTCTTTTTTGCGGGTGCAGTTAAAACGTACAAACTTATCCCCGCTCATATTCTATTCGAATGAGTGGCGGTTGTTAGCTAATGCACTTTTGTCATGGTTTGCAACAGTGTAGCCTCTTACTTGGACAGCCATTGTCTAATAGTCTGACCACGAACGAGAGCCTTGTGTTTGTATGTCCAGTGGACAAGTGTGTGTGAATGTTTTGTGCACTTGAGTTACTGCTTAACTTAATAATATCACAGTAAATGTTTAATAACAAATATATATTAGCTGGCTTTACATAGCTATTCTGACTACTAAAACAGTAAGAATGTATTACTGAAGCGTTACCACTCGCAGAGTGGCAGCTTGATGTGCGAAGGACCACCACAGAACACAGCTAGAAATGCCACTTTCCGTGGACCAGGTTCTGGCTGCGCTGCAGTAAGAACAGGGCCAGAGATATTATCTAACCTGAGGATGATATGGGGTTGTCAGTCGGTGGTCAATGCCCAATAATGTCATCAGCTCATAATCCAGACCATTTCGAAATTCTCCACCCTGATCAGACGTGATAACACTTGGTATTCCAAATACCATAAATACCTATTATTGTGATAAATTGTATACAAATAAAAGACTGGTACAAATAAAAGACTGGTAATTCACCTTAAAGAGAGCAGCAGATACTCCAGAAGCGAGCTTATCTTCCATCGGAATTGCCAGAACATACTTGCTAAAATAGTCACTTATTGTAAGTATGTACTTATTACCCTGAGTAGAAGGAACAAGTGGCCCAATAAAATCAATACCGATGTGATGCCAAGGCGACACTACAGGAACTGGACTAAGCTCTGGAGCAGCAGTGCTGATTTTTCGGTTCGTTTTTTGACATACATCACATGTCTCAATCTACACATAATTTTACTAATAAATAGCCAGTATTAATTTACATTTGTGCTACTTACCACAGAATATACTTGTTTTGCCACGCCAGGCCACATGAATCTTTCAGTAACTCGAGCCAGAGTCCTTTTGCTACCAAGGTGACCAGATGTTGGTGCAGCATGACAGGATTTAATTATTTGTTCTCGCTCCTTTAGGTCCAAAATAAATCTTACCTAAAAATATGACAAGTACTTTACTTTGTGTACGATTCACATGCACCGTCTGTACACTTGCTTGTTACAGTTCTACTTTAAAATGTAGCTGAATAATACTTACTCTTTTTCCATCTTTCTTCTTGTAGTACAATACTCCATCAATAATATCCAATGTATTAGCCTTCTTTCTTATCACCCTCTTTTCGTTCTTTGTAGCTCCTTCAGGGTATACACCCCGAGTCAATTTGACATAAGCCTTTTCTATAAGCTTCAATTCTGCCTTCGCTCATTTTCAATAAAAATCTGGCTCACCGAATGTCCAAATCAGACACGTGGAGGGGATCGTTTGTGGCAGGGTGGGACCGAGTAAAGCAACCACGCATGGTCCGCGGGGGACCAACTGTAGCGGGGGACCATGCGCGGCGTATTCACCCCAGAATTACTAGGAGCAGTAGGTAAATGAATTGGGAAGTAAAGGGTCAGCTAAGCCTGACTAAGTTGAGAGAGTTGTAGTCTAGTCTCGTTAACCAGCCGCTCTGGGAAAACATCTGGTAGTTTTCACTGGTTTCCACGAAATGCTGGAATGCAATTAATTTCGCTCAATATCTACTGAGCGCAACATCTCCTAATAAAGCTCGGTAAGTATAGAGTTGAGCGAATGTAGAAGTGTGATGTTTATGTAACCGTGGTCGCTTAATTGGTTGTCCCAACATTCCTGGCCAAATTTCACCAAAACCTGGCGAAAGTTACCATAGGTTGTCCTCTGTGCCATACCCTTTATGCTAGGGGAAACAGCTGGTTCTTCACAAAGACTAGCTGTAGTCCAGGCTTTTAGGTAAAGTATTTGTGTTTTGTGAAGAAAGGGTGAACAGATTTAATGTTATAGCTATATGCAAGAAACCTGGAAGGGTAACCATCAGAAATCTCATTGCTATATTTGATAAATACAGTTTATGTTTACATGAATATATAAATTTTCACCATAATGCATTTTAATACACAGAAATACAAAACAAGAAAATTCTTTGCCCCCCAAATTGGTTTCTCCAAATACAGCACCCAAGACTACATGGCATGAATTTGTAGGGCTTCTGAACTATAAATTGATCAAGGTGGTTTATTAGTGGCCAAGCTGGTAGTGAAGACCTGAGGTGCAAATATAGCAACCTGGGAAATGGCCAGGAAATCTATACCAAGTCTTTGGTAGCTGTTGAAGAATTTCATAAGCTAAATGCTATACCTGTAAGTGTGAAATTTCAACTGATATTCTAGCAGTAGAGAGCCTTGTTCAATATCAGGCAAAATGGTACAGGTCCTGCTATTTGAAACTTAATTCAACCAAATTGCAGCATGCCAAAAAAAGTTTCAAGCCAAGAAGCTATCTCTAGACTCTTCAGTTGAACAAAGAATATCTTAGTGCCGTAACTGCTCTAAACTAGCCTGTATATTTTGTGATGGTGAATCAGGTCAATTGCACAGTTGTTCAACAAATAGAATTAGACAAAAGATTAAGAGATATTGCAACAGAGCTTCAGGATTCTCAGCTGCTGTCTAATTTTCTGGTGGCGGAATCAAATTATCATATTAACTGTCTAGTTTCGTACAATAAATGCTGCAGAAGATTCAAGAGGGTAAGTGCATGTCTGATTCAGTTTGGAAATGCAGAAGAAAGTGTTGTAAAAGCAAGAGCATTTGTGGAGCTATTCAGATATCTGTCAAAAAAAACGTGTACTTTTAAGATGGCCTTAAGATGCTGCTAAAAGACAGTCTCAAGTCACATGAATTTGAATCAGAATTTTTGTTGACATCTAACGTGGCCAAACTAAATAGAGAAGAGATTTTTCAATGGATTTTTTTTTCTTTCAATGGCCAATTTTCCAGTTAATTGCCAGTCTGATAGTGTACCTCTATTATTAAAATGTATTGCTAGTATGTATCCCCTCAATCTCAAGCTTCATTATCAAATCACAGTTAATATAATATTTTAATGCAAAAAGCAAATTTAGCAAAATGTCATACTAAGGATCGTGAACCTTTACTTCCCATCTATTTGGGCTTGTTACACAAACTGAAGTAAAGTACCGTTTACTTTGTATTGCTTTGACCTTAGCATTAGTTATAATCATGTGACAAATTTGGAGGATCAGCTAGCTAGTGCTGTTTCTATGCACTTTGAGAAGGAAGGTATTGTTGTCCACCGATTTTGCAAAAGGGTCTTTTCACAATAGATGCTCTTGACAATCTAGACCATTATCTCTGATCAACCACAACACAAAATTCATTTCATGGAGCAGCTATTTGTATATTTCAGTTTCCAAAGAAAGACAACTCTGGTATTGCAAGTAATACCATTCTTATGCAATTGTACTACAGCAAAATGAGATGTCAGTAACAGACTACATTTCATGGTCTGGTTTTCATGTTTCTTTACAGACAAAAAACCTTGATGTTCCTTATCCTTCAATTAACTCTCTATTATCTTTTTTTTTTTAAAGAAACTGCTGCAACCTTAGCCATAATTGAACTTGGAATGCGGTTTAAAAAATGTTTACTGACTGTCTTAACCAAGGCCGAATACCTGTAATGACTTGTGACCATATAGTGTTTGAATTGGCTAAGTGTACTCAGTGGAATTACTCCCTCATTCCCTTCCCCCCTGGATCCCCTGGGTGCCACAACTTTTGGGTACCAGTGTGGACTGATTTGCGAGAAGTAGCTAAAGTTAGTTAAGAATTACTGAAGCGTGGGTGCAAGACTGAACCACTTTGTTCCAGGAAAAGTCGTTGCGAAACAGCTGGACCTTCTTGCACTGGACTCTGAAATTGTGGTGGCCACTGTGAGGATACATTACTATAAGTGTTTGTATTATTCAATATCATATTTTTGTGGTTTCTACACTATAATATTTTAGGAAACCTTTCAATACAGTTTTATGAAATTTCCAGCGCTTGTCTGCTTGCATTATACCTAAATTAATTGTTGCATTTGTTTTCACCCATTTGTGGCTACCCTTTTAATATCATTGTTATATATTCTAAAAAGTGTATTCACAAAGTTTTGTCCTTTTATCTGCTTTGTCACAAAAATTTCCATAAGGCACTAGACTATTGATTGCAGCCACTTTGGTGCAGCCACTTGTCGATTAAGTCAGCCTAGAGGTGATGGAAGTTGCTTCAGAGTTGTGGGGGGGGGGGGGGGGGGGTGTACCTTGTACCACATGTAAAAATAATTTCATGAAAACCATTTTCTATTTCATTTAAAGAATAAAACTTTACAATTACTAAGTAAAGTAAAAGCTAAGTCATAAAAATTGGAAAGGAAAATTATATGATATACAAGCTTAAATTGATTTAGTTAAATGAAATTGTTCCCATAACCTTTTTATTCCTGTCTCTATAAATCCCTTAGCAATGTCTGTCAGAATCACCAATTCTTCTCTATTAGCCAAGACAACTGATATGCCGACAGCAGTAAATACCAGCTAAGTTCTGTAGTTGGTACAGGCCATTGTGATAAGCAGCTTATTTTTATGGTTTTGCAAGTTACATGGCCAATGTGTTTAATGTCTAAATGGGATACACTTACAAGGTGTAATATGTCTACAGGAAGTGTGCCCCCCCCCCCCCCACATAAGCAATGAATCTGGGAGGGTCAGTGCCACCCTGCCCCCCTCCACTTCCATCACCCTTGCAGCTATGTCAGCCAGACTATCCAGAGTGGAAACCAAGACCATTCTTACCTGACAAGGTAAATTGGAAAAGTTTCAAAAATATGAAGTCCAAAAGGGAACTTTACTCATCTAAGAGCTGCTGTTATCTGGAAGAAGCTGAGGTGGCCTCCAGTTATCGAGGTCTTAGGCACTGAGAAGCTGTTCGATATTGATAGGGCCTATTTTCACCATTACGACATTTAGTGTGGCTAGCTTCTCTGAGATGACATTGTTATCACTACGTTCCCATACGGTCCATTGCATCTTTCATTAGTTTACACTATGTTCATAACAGAAAAGATTTAAGATATGCACTAAATAATGTTTGAAAAATGACTCTAGGCTCAGCTGTACATAATTTTGTTGCCACATCAGATCTATACAGAATGTAATTGCATGTAATTTATATATTCAATCGCAGTAGCGCATCAGTAATGTCTGCAATGGTCTCAGCTTAAATTGATACCACATACAGTCCAACTAAATCCTCCTAAACTTCTAACACTTCACTACCCATTTAAGACATACATCATAAAGCCCAATCAATTGTATTAACAAAGATGGACAAAAACTTAAAAATTGGATTTTTTTTCCAGCATAAAATAGGTACATAATGAGTTGTTGCTTTTGTACTAATGCCAATGAATCACTCTAACACAAACTGTATGAATTGCAAGAAGTGGTGGAGAAATTGTATCACTTAACTTAGATATATTTTACTCTGGCAGTCGCAGTTTTCTTGAGCAGGTCATTATAAGTTGCACTGGATAAATATTAGAACTTTCTTTATGTTATTTTAATGCAAGGCAACTATCCTATACACTTTCAAGCACTTCCATACTCTTGTCATGCACAAGTAAGGACATTTGCACAGGAAATTTTGACATCAGGAAATGTGACAATTCTCTGAAATTTATAGGTCACTTCATCTGGTCTGCAGTTATCCTGTAGCAGAATTTTTAATTTTTATCCATTGACAACCTTGTTATCACAGTTTCATTACAACCACGTTACATAGTGTACATTTCTACCTGAGTACGATTGTATGTAATTCATTTGAGCCTGGTATAAAGCATTTGCATAATGACTCTTTCAAGTTCTACACCATGGCTGCAGTCTTCAAAGAAATTCTTTACTTAACCATGGGTGAGTGAGATCAATTGGTACCTAGGTTCATTTAACGTTGCTAATGGTCTGGCTTGAAAAAAAAATCTTTGAAGTTAAAGAGCTAAACTCTGGGAGAAATGCTGGCTGGGAAATAGCATGACACAGATGAGTCGGTGGTGCTTTCAAAATTTTAAAAGGGTTTCAACTTCAATAAATAAAGTTGTTCAACTCTAAAATTGTGATAGTGGGATCGATTTCAAACTCGGGACAGTTGAAGAGTGTAAGCACACTAAAAAACTTGTACTGTCACACGATAATTGGTCCCCCCTCCGCGCGGTCCCCCCCCCCCCCCCCCCCCCGCGGGCCCCCCCCCCCCCCCCGGACCAAATGCGGCAGAATTATTTGCCACGGACGGTCCATTAGCTGATGGTAAGGTTTTATGTGGACACCATTGACTTTATTTGACTAATTCTATTACATACATGGAAACTTACCATCACCTAATGGACCAACACATTTTGGATACAATTTGTCCTGTGCTCATTTCTTCCTCAAAAAATCTTTCTTCAAAACAATTCAAGCAATGCTAAATACTTAATTCTATTATTTTAAAAAAACATTCAACTTTTACTAGTGTATAATTGTGATGTGATGTATGTTAATGAAGTGCTCCTTGTGATAATTATCCCACATTAAAACATTGTCACCTTCAATATCCATCGCTTAGAGTATGAGATAAGCAGCATGCAGAAAACTCTTCTTTCTTTTTTTTAAATAAAAGTTGAAGTGTAGGTAGTTGAGAAGCAGTGAAATGACTACCTTTTCAAGCATGCCTTAAAAAAGTAATCCTTTTGGTAAAGCACTCAGCAAGTGAAGAAATATAGTTGAGAAGGCTGTACTAAATGAGAAAATAGTTATAAGAAAGAAAGCCAGTGCATTGAATGGAAGAATGGACGCCGAAAGTAAGCTATTTTAGTCCCATAATTTAGCGCTAACAAATTAGTGTTGCTGCTAGACTGTGTTTTTTAGTAGGACGTTGGTGGTTGCGCTCTTTACTTCAATACAAGGAAAATATCAAATCTGAAGTTGACACATGGAAGGGAGTCCATTCGTGGCAAGGGGGGATCGTGCACGGTAGCCGCGTTCTGCCGTGTTTGGTCGGGGGGGGGGGGGGGGGGGGGACGGTCAAAGCGTGACAGTACTACCTTTTTGTTTATCCAATATCATTGTGGAAAAAAAAAAAGAGGCAGAAGTTTATTTGGCGAGCGAGCGTAGCGAGCGAGACACTTACAGAATCGGGGATGTTTATTTGTTTATATATGTTTGGACGTACGTAAGGCATTTTTGTACTTTGACCCTCGCGTTTTTGTGTAAGTTCGGTGAAATGCATTGTCCACTAGACTAACCCCGAAGGTAAGTCTGTATAGGTGTGTCCAGTTGTGTCAAAGCATTGTGCTTTACAGCCACTATTTAGCTAAAGAATATCACAAAGAAAACGTTTAAATAGCGTGTATTGTTTTGTTGTTGTTGTTTTCCTTCAATTCAAACAGTTGCATCGAGTTGTTACTATGGTACTGAAATCCCTTTACAGTGTATGCCTAATTTAAAAACTGGACCTTATTTTCAGTAGCTTCAGTGTTGGAAGTTAAAATTATTCATATAAAAATAGTATAGTCTTTAGGCTCGCTCGCCATTTGTGCTCAAGCACATCACTAGTTATCAGTATCCACTACACAACAGTGACCATTTTTATAACAAAATATTTTTATCCATTTTTATCGCGCTCTACCACTTAGTTTAGTTACATCATTTTCCCTTTCCTGCTCTCTTTCTTGAGCCATGTCAACTTAATTAGTATTTCCTCCTTTCTTCTCTCCGTCCATTATTCTTTAGTAATGCAAGTGAGGTCAATTGCAATGGGCTCAGAGGTTCTAATTCCAACCCTGAAGTACTGTTAGTAGAGCAGCTTAGCAGTTTTTTGTGCACTTTACGATAAAAGTACGAAACTTTGTACGTAGTGTCTACACACCTTAAAGGTGATTTTAAGATCGGGACCCACCTGGGGTTTGACCTCTGGTGACCTTTACAGGTGAAATTAACCAAAATAAACTGCAATATTTTGGTTCACTTTTTTTTACTTATAATTACTGCACCATGTTCGGTATCAGAGCAAAGCTGATGCTCTAACGAATAAAATGAGACTAAAATTATGTTCATTTCTCACTCTGTTCCAAAGTTACAACTAGTTTAAATTAGGAGTTCATTTGCCTCAATCAAAGAACTTGTTAATTAGCCTCAGGTATCAGCATGCAAGCACATGCAAGAATCTACAAGCTTGAGCATGAATTTACATGCACACGGTCAGGGGCGGCGCAAGTGGTCCGGCCAGTCAGGCCATGGCCTGACCAATATTCTATGGGTGGCATTAGGCATGAATTGATTTGTATGGTACGCATCGTTAATTAGGCGAGAATCGTTAAAGATTGAGAGTTAGTCTGTCGCGCGGGAATCGGCGTTTTCACGTGGAGGATACTGTGTAATGGCAGGCATTGATTTATCTTCCTTGTATGACCTTCGACAAGCCTAACCAACCAGGACCTGCATTTAAATTTCCCAAACGCTCTTTTTGTAAAAAGAATATAGTACAGAGGTGCTTTCAGCACTCCTTGTTTGAAATGTGGCCATTTCTCCACTACAAGGAAGACACTGACACTGACACTGTGTTCTGTTTTACTTGCCTGAAGATGTTTAAAGAGAAAAAAAATCTTGTTCTAAGGCTGATGCAGCATTTGTAAGTTCACTTAGTTCAATTTTTACTTTCTTTTTAGCTACATTAAATAATATTTTGTATAGATTAATAGAGGATATGCAAACAGGAAGGATGCTACATTGAATTTGTTAGTGATTCCAAACACAGAATGCAAATATTTGGTACATTAACGTCCTGAAACTTTTTTCATGAATCAGTCATCTTCATTTGTTTCCTGAAATATAATTATTATTACTTATTAATTTAATGGTTATATCATTAATACATGCAATGTCCTACTAATTTAGTCTTACTGACGAACTTTACCACAGACAAGTGATGTGAATGGCCTGACCAATCTAAAATATGTTGCTCCTCCCCTGCACACGGTGAAGTTCTTGTAACAACATGTTAGAATTCTGAAAAGAGCCCAGGCCACACTGGAAAAATTCTGTGAAGGTAAGTTGTTACAGTTGCTCCACGTTTGCTAGTAATGGCAAAACGTCACATGCTTGTAGATGCTTGCTCATCTGCATCAAAACGTGCTGCCATTACCAATTGGAAGCTTTGCATACTTTGTCAAGAAGACACTGGGACAGCTTTGCAGTGTCTGTATGCAGCTAAAGGCAAGCCTGGCTACAAAACGTTAGCAGGTCATCTCACTAGATTCAATGAACTTAGGCATATGCCAATCAACGTGGACATCACACAACTCAATGATGGGGATGGCATGGAGGCAACTTTGATGAGGCAGCATGCATCCTAGCATAAGACATGTCGGCTGAAATTTAGCCAAATGAAACTGGAAAGATTAGAAAAGCAGAAGTACGAAACTGAAGAAGGAAGGTGCATATATGCAGCAACAAGTGGGAGCAATGTGTTGTGCTCTCTAGCCGTTCCAGACTTGAGTAATCGGGTTCCCTGCTCCCATGAGGAAGCAGACACTCGCCTTTTCCTTCATGTTGCTGATGCTGTGCAGAAAGGATTGCAGGAAAGTCTGTGTGCGTACCGTAGATACTGATGTCATTGTAATAGCAATTGCCATGTTCAGGAATATCAATCTTGATGAGTTGTGGTTATCGTTTGGCACTGGATCAAATTTGTGACATATTCCCATCCATGAAATAGTTCAGGAGATGGACCACCGGGTTTCTTCTGCCCTCCCAATGTTCCATGCACTCACCGGGTGTGACACCGTTTCTTCATTTTGTGGTAGAGGCAAAAAAACTGCATGGAACACATGGAAAGTTTTTCCTGAGGCTACATAGGCATTTGAAGAACTTCAACAACACTAACATATCAAGTAACTTATATATTTACAACTTTGGATAAGGTATTGACTAATTTCAAGTCTCAGGTTGTTACATAAAATGTCGTCTTTGTTTTGATACCAAACAAGTAATGCTTACCTTTGATCAACATGGTATAAAACTTGAAATTCGTGTTTTTTTTCAAAGTTAATTGACCTTTTGAGGTCATCAAAGGTCAAATTGGGGTGGGTCCCGATCTGAAAATCATCTTTGGGGTGTGTATGAAGTATATACCAAATTTCATGCTTTTATCATGAAGTGCACAAAATTTTGGTGCTAAGCTGCTGCACTATGTTGGCAAAAAAACAAGATGTAATTATAATTTTTGCTTCTTCTTATTGATCATTTTGGGTTTGTGCTTAGCTGCTGGTTAAGATTATTTTTTAAAGATACATTCACCCAGATAGCTATTAATTTATAGCTAACTAAAATAATTCAAACTTTTAACTAATTGTTAATCTAGTTTCCTGTTTAGACTAGTTTTTGTGGCATTAAACTTCACTACAAGTTGTTATTTCATTTGTTCCACAGTTTGTGGGCAGCAGCAACTATCTGAAACTTGTGACGCCATTAATTCAATGATTTCCAATTCTGCAAACCCGAGGCTAGGTACATGTACTGTAAACCAAGAATGCACCCAATTTGATTGCAAAGGAGAATATGTAGTTAGAAGAGTAAGTCAGGTTGTTTACCGAACTGACACATATGTAACAGTAAGGTTTATACCTTGCTCAATGCCCTCATCGGTTTATGTAGTAGCAAAAGGATCAGCAAACGGTCAACCGTACTTGGATTCGTATGCAATAGACGATTCAAAATATGATTCAGGAGGAAAATTGGGTTATGTAACCATTGCCTTTGATGGCAGAGCTAAAAATGGGAAAGGAATAATGTTTGGGGTAAGTAATAAATGTAGTAAATATATGATGTATTATTATCCACTTCTTATTTTTCTTTTGTGATTAATTTTAATGCACGTGGGTGTATCGTCTTTTTCTCCTAAAAACAGGCCTACTCAACAGCATTTACTTGAAAATTCATTGTCCACTACACGAACCACGAAGGTAAGTCTTGCGTAGGTATGTTCAGTTGTGTGAAAGTATTGTGCGTTACAACTACTATTAAGAATATCACAACGAAAATTTTAAATAACGTGACTTGATTTTGTTGCTTCTTTTTTCAATTCAAACAGTTGTGGGGAGGGTTACTATGGCATTGAATCCCCTTTACCGCATATACTTAAATTTAAATTAAATTTAGAATTGAAAAAAGAAGCAACAAAATCAAGTCACGTTATTTAAAATTTTCGTTGTGATATTCTTAATAGTAGTTGTAACGCACAATACTTTCACACAACTGAACATACCTACGCAAGACTTACCTTGGTGGTTGGTCTAGTGGACAATGAATTTTCAAGTAAATGCTGTTGAGTAGGGTTTGTAGTAGACTACACTAAAGGCAAGATCGTTACACAGCGGACAAAAGTGCCAAATTTGGTATGGTGGTCCTTTGGGGTATGGGGAGTTAGAAAAACACCGGCTGCAAACACAAAAATGTGTGTGCCATGAATTATGCCAAAATTTTTAATTTCACCGCAAAAATTTCGCGAAAATTTTGCAATGATTTCTGTGGCTTTGTTGTCATGATAGTAGTCTGCCATCAAAATTTCAAGAGTTTATCTTGAAATTTAGAGGTACTGTGAGCAAAAATGTCCAACATTACAATTGAATTTGTTGAAAGCTGACTTCAATCAGTTCATTAGTTCGTACTTCATAAACATTACAGTTCCTTAGAGCCATGCTAGTGTCTAGTTCTCTCTGCCAAACTAACCACCTTCGCTGTACTCACATTAGGGGACTCAAAACGACACCTTTTCCCCCTATACACACCCCCTGCCCAGAATTATTGATTATGAATTCTAGAGATTGTGCAGATAATTCTGTAATTGGAACTGTACGATCAATTCACTCTATTGCAACTGCAAAATACCAGCAGTATTGCCAAGATGTTATTTTTGACAGGAAAAGATCCATTCACAAATCGCTCAAGAAGAATTCACTTCCTCTTTTCAAAACTCCCATATGCAAGAAAAAGTAAAAAACATCACAACAGCTGACACTTCAACGAAGTAATGCTTCACTTTTTGGACGTTTATACATAGCTAATCAGCAACGTGAAGGTGATTTGTTGCAATTGTTTTCACACGAAAATCAAACATTCCCACCGTCACTATCTGATTTTGGTAAAATCCGCTCCGGAGAAAAATCTCTTCTTCTCAAAGTTCTAAATAATGGTGACATGCCTGACTCTCCAAACAAACATCCCGATTTTCAATTGTGTTACCCCTGTAAATGTCTAGTGAGGAGACACTATCAAGGGTAAGTCAATTGAAAATCGGGGTAGGGTTTCATCCAGAAATTTTTGTCTGGGGGGGGGGGTCAAAATTAAAGTGGACTAGGTAATAATTGTAAGTAATACTTTTTGCTATCTAAAATAATAGATTCCCTAATCTCACAACTAAGCAGAAATACTCTGAGTAAACTTTTCACTTTTTTTTGCCCTTGAAAGTACAGCTATCAATTAACCCCATTAGCAACCCCAATAATAAAAAAAAGAAGCAAAAAAAAAAAGCAGCTGCTGCAGATTGCTGACTACCTCTGCACAACCATTGGAATAAAGCTTTCACATAGTTTAGTCAGGTCACTTCAACTAATCACTCAAATACTGAACTCTGATTGTTTTTCCAATATAATATGACTTTTGTAGGCAATTAACTTTAATAGGTAGGTAAAAAAGTGGGGGGGATATCCCCCCCTGGCATTTTGACTTGGGGGGGGTCAAAAAAACCCTTGTCCCCCCCCCCCCTGGATGAAACCCTGCGGGGTATTTGTTTTTGGGCGTACGCAAGTCATTTTTGTATTTAGACCCTCACGTTTTTGTGTTAGTTCGTTCGACCCCGTTCCAAACTTCAGTAAACAGAATCCTCTGGTTTATCGATCAGTAACCCGTATCAGCCTAGAAATTGAATTGTTTACGGGTTTGAATTCTTTTGCTGGTGCAGTTAAAACATGAAAACTTACGGGACTTCCATTTCTGTTAGTGGTGGTGGTAAGTCAATGCGCTCTTTGTCATGGTTATAAGCCGTACGCAGCAGTATTTACTTGAAAATGCATTGTCCACTAGACTAACCGTGAAGATAAGTCTCTGTAGGTGTATGTCCAGTTGTGTCAAAGCATTGTGTGTTACAGCCACACTTAGAATATCACAAAGAAAACGTTAAAATTAAGTGTATTGTTTTATTGTTTTTCCCCCCTTCAATTCAAACAGTTGCAGCGAGTTGATACTACTATGGCACTGGAATCCCTTAAGCTACCGTGTATGCGTAATTTAAAAACTCGACCTTATATTCAATAGCTTCAGTGTTAAGTCAAAATCACTCTTATAAAAATAGTATAGAAATATATGGAGAATGTACTAATAGCTGGCAATAGGCAATACAGTTCACAGGTCAACTGTATGCTAACTGATGCTTTTCATTCATGAAGGCATATACAAATCATGTACAATCAATATTAATATTTTTGAATTTTCGTGAGTTTTGACCTAAATATATTTGGGCTTCTCCATGTCACTGGATTTGACCCTGACTTTATTTGTTTCTAGTCCTTAGATTTCTTGTATCAATGATCTTACATACTTCCTGATAGGAAGAAAAACTTGTAATTACGACAATACAGTGAGTCCATTCCATAAAGGAGTCATGACTTCACCTCAGACTTGGGAGTGAAACAACAACTCTATAAAAATCGTATGTATTGAACTAGCTCCTCTTGGCACCTGTATTCATGCCTTTACAATGCACTAATATACATCAATTATATTCATTTTGCTCTTGCACTCATCACACATCCAAACTACAGTTGTCTACTTTATATCAATCTGCTCAGTTGTCATTAATGTTCTAGTTCTGTTGCATAGAAAAAATAAATTTACTTTTCTAATCAATTGCTTTTAGTAGCCTAACAACTGGCTTGATTATTCTATACATATTCCAAGACTACTGGTTGCACCTCTACTCAATTTTTCAAGTATGTGACCCCACAATTACATTTATTTGATGACAGACATGGAGCACTGTATTGTCTAACTAAATGAAAACAAATTTCCCTTTTACTTTTGATAATTTCCCAATTAAAATATTGTGATTAACTTAGTGATTGAGTAGTTTAACATCATAAACTGCTCTTCTTTTGTGTATGTATGCGTGATATTTAGGCAAAACAGAAGACTTCAGAAGATAAATCAGAATATACAATAATAAAGACGTCATATATACCAATGAGTTGCCCAGGTAATTAGTTATTATTGAGTATATTCAATAATTCCCTCTCTAAATGATCAATACCTGATCCAGTTTACATATTTGCAGCAGATATGTTGAGAGATGGTGATTTAATTAATTTGCCTTTCTTTCTCTGTGTTTTTAGCTGACATGGATATATATACTGACATGCCTATAGAATTCATTACACCACCTCCAAGAACTCTACCTCCTTTAAACATTCCCATTCAAGCACATTCAAGCACAATCTCAATCTTTGGCCTATCAAAAACACTCAAATTATGATAGTAGTAGTGATTTTAAGAACAATTTATATGTTTCACAACAAAAACATAGCTTGGAAAATCTTCCCAGAGATTTTTCTGGTGCTTTTCAAGGTCAGTACGATACAGCTGATGCTTCAGATGGGAGATCGTTTACTGCTATTGGACCAACATCAAAACACCAGCTTAAATCTGATGTTTTATCGGTACCACATCACCAACATCAATCTGATAGTATACCAGTCCTTCAAAATGAACAAAAGTATTATTATGTTACTGAAAAACACTCAAATGATGTAACAGAATATGCAAGGGATTTGGCATTCGCTAAAGACACAGAATTTACAAAGTGGGAAGATATTGTAACTACCTCTTCATCCTGTTGTCAGACTTTGAATTGGCTTTATATATTGTATTACTTTGCATCTAAAAACTTAACATGACAGACCTGTTTAATACATATATATATATTATTTATATATATATATTTATATTATGAATGGTGAAATTGGTTAATTTAAATGTTACGTGAATTCTGTAATACTCAGCTTAATCCGATAAAATTTATAATAATAAGTTCACAAAACCTTTCAGAGTCTTCATAGTCTTGTAAAAAGTTAGGTTAGCAAAACTGAGTCTTTTCTGATAGATATAATATATAAACATAGAATATAAATGCAGTTACAAGTTGGCAGATGGTGGTGTTTACTTCAATGGTATTAGAAACCAGTTGACTTAAGCTCACTTTACATTACAAAAAATAAAAGAAGGAATGGGGGGGGGGGGCAAAGTCAGGTCAGTGTAATATGAATAATTTACTGTAGCAAAGGTTGGGTTATTTTTTAGTTAAAGGACAGGTGTAAGTAATATAATTCTAGTACATGAAGCAATTTCCCTATGCAAAGTAGTCTGTACGGTTCACAAAGGACGCATCAAGGAAAGGCAGTGATTGTAGCTGGTTAAAATAAACAACAGTAGGAATGTAGAAAATACATCAGTTTTATGTGAGGTAGAAGTATGACTTGGCAATCTTATTCTCTATCGGTAAAGGTGATAGCTAAGTGCTTAGGTGGATTAAAAGGACCCATGTGCATGCTTAATGATCTGTATACACAAATTTTAATCCCAGGAGACAATAACTGAACTACTATATGATTAATAGCATTGCCAGGGCTTCCAATGCAGATGAGGAATACTTAGACTATTGCAGCTGGAGCTGTTATAAATAAGAGGCACATTCAAAGTGTCAATGTCTTGTGCCTGCAAATGCAAAGAACTTTTGTTGTGCTACATTTTGGAGAATCTGTAGCCAAACATGCAAAACACATAGAATGCATAATATACTCAACTCATCTAGAAGGTTGTAAGAAGCTGTTGCATGCTAGTAAAAGAACCAGCTATTGATTTATTAAGGATTTTTGTGGTAATAGAAAATTTTCTCATTCTAAACGCCCATTAATGACATTTCGACTTCTTGCCGAAGTCCTCTTTTAGGGGTCAACTAAGATTGAACTCTTTGTGATGATATAATAAACGCAATGTAAACAGCAAGATAACTGGAGGGTACACCTACCGTTTATTATATCCTGAAGGGTGATCAGTTAGCATTTTGTGGTCCACTATTCCAGCTAAGCCACACTACAAGAGGTTCTTGAAGCATTGAAAGTGACTCTTCAGTGCCTATGATTTTTTTTAAAGCTTTATTTGAAAACCAGCTGAAGAACACATTAATACACATTTGGGAGGCTTACATATGTAATTTGCCATGTCCCCTCTCTGGTTGGTGAACCTTCCCCTTCTGACATGCAAGACAGGACTTTTCATAGGCAGTGAAATCTTTGTGAATACATTTTGGTGTAGATACAGCTATCACAAAGTTGGGGATTGGGGGGGGGGGGGGGGTGGGCAAAATATGATTGGAAATGAGCTGTGGAAATGGGAGAGACATTTTTTAAGGTTTCTAGAACCTGTTTTGGCAGAATCTCTTTAAATCAAAACAAAATAATGGAACAAACACGGAATTATTAGCCATATATATATATTATTCATTTGATACAGGAGAATATCACGAGTCTGTTTTAGTATTTACGCGAGTGCCGCAGGCACGAGCGTAAATACCGCCAATCAGACGAGTGATATTCTCGGGTATCCAATGGATAATAAATTTATTAGGTACTGCTCATGCGCGAATACCTTGGTAACAAGAAATTTACCTAGGGGGACGTAATAACCCAACGTAATAACTATGAACACAGGTGATATGGAAAAATATTGCCCTAAGCCACATCCTGTTTACTTTAATGCATTTTCTATGTGGCAACAGTTATCAGGCTCTGTTCAGTACCTAATAAAACAATATTATCAGTAGCTAGCTACTAAATATTTTTTGATTGATTAAATAGTTCATATGTTTTGAATCTGTGGAGCCTTCATCAGTGACTATTGAAAAGTGAGGGAAAAAAATGCATCGGCTTAGTGACCATACAGTTTTAGCACTGGGGCATTTGGGAAATGTAGCAGAAAAGTCGGGGAAAACACGAGTAAATGAAACATGATTGCATTATTGAAATGAATAAGTGAAAAATCATAATTCTAACAGGATATAAAAAGAAATTCAATTTGATCTTCTGATGGTTAATAAAGTAAAACCTCTCTTATTGAGGTGCCTTGGTTAGGGGGTGCCCGTAAATTGCCCATATCTCAGAATAATAAATGAAACCACATTACATGCATTAAAAATACATTATAATACTTGCACGTAGTATAGAATCACAAATTAGTTTTTTCTAAGGCTCTACTGTTGTCATAAAATAGAAAATGACCATTCTCTTTTGTGGTAGAATGCTCTACCACATTCAACATTCTTAATTAGACTTACTATTCATTGTAATTTCTTTTCTTTGTTCATTTAATCATTCACTTGTTCATCTGCACCTCATTCACTTAATTAGTCCATTTATAGTTCATTTAGCTACTACACGTCACTCTATTGTTCTAATTTCTTGGAATGTACGTTGCATCTGCCACACATCCCTTGCTTACCTTCACATGTACTGCACCTTTTCCTTTTTGTCAAAATTACCTTGAGCTAAATTACATGCAAGCCAAAAACTGTCAATCTGTCCAAGGGAAAAGCTAAGTTGAGCCCTTTATTGCCTTGGGCTGGTAGATATCCCCTGCTATAGCCTTTATCTGCTGAGTAGGAGAGGTAGTTCTCAGGTAGCAGCAATACCAGGTCTTCTAGCTGATCCACGACATCTTTATTCCAGCATTAGAGTCGAGCCCAGCATTAAGGAGCAGGAGGGTGGGGGTTTCTCAATTGCAATAATAGGAGAATAAAGTTGATTTTGAAATTGATCATCATTTACCTCAACTACAATAGGTGTCTCTGATAATTAAGTAGAGAGATAGGACTCTAATATCAGGGGTGGATCCAGTGCTAGCAACAGGGTGAGGATTAAAATATATTCACGTCTAAAACTACGAAATTTATTAAATGATTGATTGTACGTGATATGAGTATTAAATTATGAAATGAAGAGCAAAAATTACATAGCATGCAGTTATTTGGTGAACTTTTATTGCCCATATTGGTCACGGTGGGGACACAGCATGCTCATAATATTACACCTTGTAATTGAATTTCAAATATTGATTGGCTCATGAATTCAATTCTATTTTCAAACCCAATAAAAAATAACGGCGTTATCACAGTATCAGTACTAACTACAGAACACAGTCAGTATTTACTGATCTCATTAGGGAAAATCGGTTTTCTTTTGCTTCTTGGATAAAGAGAGAAGAGTTGATGGTGCTGTAGAGCATGTCTATGATTCCATTTTGATGCATATTCATAAGATAAAGCAGACAACTCCAAACAGACAGATATTGCTAAGGAATTTATAGGAAGAAAAGAAAAAACATTTAAGGAATAAACTAATAGAAACTTTTACGTAATAATTATCCATCCAAATTTTTACTATGGCTTTATACACAATTAATATTAAGTTGTATGTTTTGTAAAATATAAAAATGCTTTTCATGTGAGTAAATTGTTGAGTGGTGTACATGGTGCCTTCCCCCTTCCAATTTTTAACAACTTCCATCACCCCTGCTTTTGTCTAATAAAAAAAAAATTGGTTGGGTGGGTGGCCCCATTACCCTCTTCCCCCCCTCCCCTGAATAAAGTAAATTTTTTAGAAAATATTAATATTTAGCAGCTGCTACATGCTTATCTTGCATAGAACTCATGGGGAGGGGGGGGGGGGGGCCTATGTCTCTATTACATAAAGATGTTAAACTAGGAAGTACAAATAGAAGTATTTGACAAGTTGTGAAGTAAGTTAAACACTAGCACTGGGACCACAGGGCCTTAGGAGATTGAACAACCTAAATGATGGCCGTTCAGGCTTGTGACCTCTCTCACCAGTGATTTGCTTCCTTCTACCTGCACAAATGACTGACACTGGGGTAAAATCGAAAGATTTCTCTTAAGCTTTTTAAGCATGCAGATAAGGCTCTAAAAAGTTTGTGTAGACAAAGAGGTCCTCTTCATAGTACTCAACAATAAATTTCAGCTCTTCATCATAATTTTCTCTTCTACCTGCCTTCAGAATAAGATAATCCAAGTTTCTAAGTGTTTCCTCCAGGTTGCTCCGACAACATTCGCAATATTCTTTGTGGAAATGTTCCATTGGACCACCAAGATGATATGTTTGTGCAGTATTGTCATATATCCTTTGAGAGTTGGAAGAACTACATCAATAACCTTTGTTTCTGCTGTTTCAAAGTCATGACCAGAACATATCGAAATTTTCTTCATTTTTTAGACTTTTTAGAGCCTTTTGAGTAAGTTCAGCTTTCAAATGAGCACAGTTTAGGCTTTGCTTAGATTGTTTGTATGCTGAAGTGTCACAGGAGAGATAAAAGAATCTCATTCTGCTACACATAGACAATACAGATGAACTAAGCATAACAGTTTCTTTGAACAAATTTGTGAAACACATGGACATACTGTTACATATCATTAATAGAAAATTATAGTTTGAGCAGTAGGCCCCATAAATTAAATTAAAAGGGGTGTGGCACAGCAGTTTAGGTTAATTTTGTTTATACTCCTGAATAATAACATGAGATTCCCTCAAAAAAGTGTCACACTAAGAGTTTGCCTTGTTATGACCAAACAGATGATCTTTTCCAATTGCAAAACTAAGCATAGATTCAAAGTACATTAAAATACGCTGTTCTTTTCATATGTATAGCAAATTCTGCTTTGCTTTATTTGAACCACATTTCAGGTTGCTCAGTCCAGAAAGTGAAGAGTTTGAGAATGATATTGTCTTCAACCATGGTCCAAAAATTGTATTAGACTCTCTTAAGTTTACCAAATGCAGCAATTTGATGATAATCAACAGACTAATATTTGGTTACAGAATTGGAAATTTATTCAAAACTACTAATAAACTTCAAGAATATTATTGTGCAGTCATATTTAGCTGATGGCTTGATTATTGCAGTGAGTCATGTGTTAGATGTTCCAGTTGTTATCAGGAATGAATAGCCAGGAGTATAATGAACTAAGAACTAAAACAAAGTTAGCCTATGATGTACTCTATTGGTATAAATTGGTGCATAACTATCAAAGACAAGAGAAACCTCTTTTGCTGAGTATCAAAAAGTAGCTCAGATTATATGTCACAAATCCGAGCTTTAATCTCAAGAATGTGTTTATTTGTGACTGACATAGCACTTTTATGCCTTTGTTAGACACACACACATGCGCACACTTCATAGACATATTTATTGAATTATAAAGGTAATTGTGGTTTTTGACAGTTTATTGTTTTTGCATCAACTCTAAGGTAATGTGCAAAAACAATGTTTCCCTTTTTTCAAATAATTCCACTTGCTTCAGCAAATTTGCAGATAATACATTGACATTTGCATAGACTTTAGAATACAAAGGTGATTAAATAATTAAAGAATAACATACTGTATATGATAATCACAAGTAAAAGTTTGGTTTTTTTACATAGGGCACTTGATGTATCAGTTGGAAGAACTACGGTTGGTTCTAAAGCTGGTGTAACTACTATATTTTCTAAAAACACAGATAAATATGATCTAATAAAATAGGTACTATCACTGTGACAATGCATACACCAAGTTGTTATATAAAAATGTATTAATTTCAAGATAATAATAATGTGTCACTCCGAGAATTGTATAGTATAAGCTTGGTATGCCATAAGCTGTGCCTTAACAAATACACAGTGATGTGCTCCGGCACAAATGGCAAGCGAGTCATCATCCCCAAGTGTAATTCAAAACTAGAAAAACCCTTTCAAAATAAAACGTTAAATTAACGAAAGTTAATTTTAGCTATTACAAAGCTAAACGGACTACAATTGTTCAATTTTCCTGAGCTCCTATTCAACTAGTTAGGAGGTATTAGTTCATTTTTTCCTACAAATACAAGTATGTATGTATATAGCTGTTGACCATTAATTTTAGCTTAAAATAATGTGGAATTACTTTCTTACCTTAATTTTCTTCAGTACGTTGTATCTCTGATTATCTAAATAACTACCTGCACTTAACTTCAGATAAGGTTGAGTTTTTGAAAATATGCATAGTAAAAGGTTTTAAATTCCATAGAACCTCTCACCACAACTTGTTGTGATTTGAAAAGCTAGTTTTTCTGAGGAATTATTGCACCTAACTGTAAAATACGACTTGCTTACTACTGTAGTAAAGAGTCTAACTTTAAAGTATGTTCATTACTGCGAAAATTAAGTTTGGACCAACATTCCAGAAACAATGTGAGTTGTTTTTTTTTTAATTTAAGTTAAATTTTATGAGGTATTGTTAATTTTGTGCATTTAAATATTAAACTAGAGATAAGATATTTTCACCCTATGGCAGTTCACATGCAAGCAAGGCAGCTTATCAAAAGCATACAATACACTGAAGATGACATTTTGTTTGTCATTTGTTTTCCTATCTGCCTCGACGTGTGCTATTCTATCTGTAATATCACCTGGGCATGGTATTGCCCTTCTGATAGCAAGTACATAGCTAATAAATGGTGAAGTACATTGAGCTAATTTAATGAGGCGAAGTGAAAATAAAAATAACTTTGTGGCATTAATCTTCCACTCTGGTATCTGCCTATTAAATCTGATCATGTAGGCCTCACTGAAATGTTCATTAATTTGCCCTGCAGTATTTCTACTATAAAGTTAAAAGGCAATACAATATCAAGATAATATTTCAGTGTGTGGGTTACTGAGGCAACGTGGGCTGTTCCTATGTAGATAAAACTGTACAAATTGCTTCACTAAGGTTCAAGTCTGGACATACACTATGGGTATGGAAGATGTTTTAATTTTGTTCTTTTCAAAGAGCTCTATTTATCTCTAAAAAAGGATTCTTTATCTCAACCTTCAGCAGGGAGAATTGTGAGAGCGAGTAAGCAACACGATGATGGTCATCTTAACAGTGAGCTGGAGCAGTTAGCAAACAACATTGATAATGTAAGTGTACTTGAAAATGAATCAACTAGTATTTTCACAAAAAAAGAAATTCAGAAAGCTTTGCATAAAAATCACAAAGTGAAACTACCAAAGTCTCACCAGTAAGAAAGTACAAAAAGATCTATTGTGTTGACAGGTATTACGTCAGGCTATTACCAGGCCCCTCAGGTTAAACAAGTGCTCATCAAGAAAACTCATAACTACAGCATTCATCATGATCCGTAGATGCTTTGAAAAACAACCATTTTTGGAAAATATCCATTGTATGATGTGGGCGGAGCCACATGGAAGACCAAGGAAGATATGTAGGTAGAGCCACGTGAAAGATTAAGAAAGAAGAAAGGAAGAGAACTTTGTTTATGTCTTATTGTATATCGTATCTTGTTTTTATGTCATATAGCTTAGCGAGTGTAGAGTGTGTCATATTTGTATGCATATCGTATCTGTTTTGTTTTTGTCATATAGCTAGTGAGTGTGGGTGGGTCCAGTTTGTACACATGCGCGTGCCAGCATTGAACTACCCGGCACGCACATGGAATCATTAGTTTGTTTTTAGTTTGTTCTTTGTGTAATACGTTGCACGAGTTCTTATTAAATTTTACTAGTTCTAATCCTGACCGAGGTCAAGGGAACCAGTGAGCTGGGGGAGCTAGCTAAGCGGGAACTTACCGAGCAGATTCTGGTGGCAGCGTTACTACCTGCCCCAGAGTGGAAAGCCAGCCGATCTAAGGACCGAACCCAAGGCCGAGCAGCCCACATATGATAAACAATTTACTACATTCGTCATACAACATGAGGATGATATTTCACTCTCTTTCGGCTTGTGAAAATACTTAGGCGAGCTCCTGAAATATCTCACCATATTGTATGCTGATTCATGCAATAAGTATTATATATAATATGTCAATCCATTCTATTTATAATTAAAAATACAAAAAAAAAGCCTTAAATCTTTTTTAAATTGACTTTGAGCATGTTTGTAAACTTTTTCAGATTAGTTTCAACTGAGACTGTGGAAAAATTCTGTTCGATTTAGTCAATTTATGAACTCACTTTGAATAAAAAAGAAAAGTCAATAGCTGGCAGCTCATACTACTTTATGTATTTCTAATGGAGTCCCATTGGCCACTGGCATATTGTTACGTCAGTTAGTCAAGCAATTTCATTTGCTTTTTCATTTCGCTTAAATCATAAAAGCACATATCTAATCATCAAGTACAGTTTAATAACTACACCAGTTATGATGTACTTTTCAAAATAATTTAAAAATGAATGTAAAAACTTATTGATGACTATGTGAGGTTTGTGATGTTTTTTATTGTAGTATTTTTTTCATGGACCAAATATGTACAGCTTTGAAATATAACATTAACGTACCTAAGCACTGCAGAGGAATATATGTTACTGGTAAAAGTTCTACATAACCTCCAACATTGGTGTAATAGGAAGCCTATTACAACATTGATTTGGATCATTGTTTGTAATAAAAAAAATAGGTATATAACATAGCTTTAGATATATATAGGAATACCAGTATATGTGTGTATCCCAATTAATTTTGACTGTCTTTAAATTACAATAAGTAACAGTTTCATAGATTAGACTTGTACTGATGTATATAGCTTTTAGCCATTAATTCTCAAATACATAATAATAGAACACAAAAAATGTCCCTGCAATTTTTATACCACTACAAATACCAAGGAGGTTGAAAGAATACCCAGAAATTGAACATTAAAATATAACTTTGATAGGTAAAGTAAAGCCAGTTATTTTAGTGATATATTGTAGTTAATTAGAGGTCACTATTAACCCCCCTCAGCATGCATGCAATAGAGGATTACAGTACTCATTTATCTCTCAGTCAGTCAGTCAATCAGTCAGTCAGTCAGTCATTCTACTACACAACAGCGGATTTTGAAGACAGTGGCCTTTGGAAGACTGAAATAGGGATCATAATGTTTTACTGGACAATATTGGAGTCTTTTTAATGTACCAGAATTCTATGTTTTGACTTTTTTTTCAGAATAAGCTAGTTTTTGTTGTTGTTGTTTTTTTGTTGTTTTTTTTTGGGCTGCATTATTGTAAGCTTTTGTTGGAAACGCCCACCATTGTCACACCTTAATCTGCCTGCACTGGTTTTGCTTTGACCTGATAGGCGAGTGTCTCATGCATCTTTAGCTTTTCTCATTAAGATAGCATTAATGTATACCATTTCCATACACAAACTACATATCAACTTGCACAAGCTACATAATGGTTTGTTGAGTTACACATTGACATGATACTATACTAAAATAAATAATTGTTTGGGTTTGCTTTACAACTAGGTACTTTATAGTAATGCTGAGGGTTTGCATCTTTGGTGCTTCATCATTTCAAGTACTTATAATATTCAAGTTAATAAAATGTAAGTGACACCTTTATAACATTGGAATAGATTGAGTTACTTCAAAATGCTGCGTGTATTGTAAGACATTTAAAAAATACATAATAATAGTAATAAATTTATTATTATATATAAATATTTTATGAGAAGTGGAAATCAAAATATGGAACTAATGCTTAACTTAATACACAAATCTATTATATTAGATTTTTTTTATATTTTTTTCACTACCATGACTTTACCTACCCCAAGATTCATTCCTGTCTGGTTAGAAGGTTCAATGTCCACACTAAATTGTCCAAATTGGCTTGAAATATTAGTTGTTTTTGTGACATATTGTATAGGCTGCAGAGACAGCACTACTGATACTCCAAATGGCTTTCCACAAGGCTGTACTATGTACTTTAGATTAATGTCAAAGTTATTCTCCGAACGTATACAGCTAATGCTTGTGCAGAGTTTATTGATACGACATCTTCGAAGTTCAAATGGGTTTCTCCCTCTATTCATAGCCATTAAAGCTCCGCAAGTGTCTTCAGACTGTTTTAAATTTCCTATACATATTTATTGAGATGTAAGATACGCCACAATACACATTATATATATATAATTATAGTACTTATTATTACATAAGTCAGAGTGTGATGTGATATGGTGAAATATTTCATCATCCGGCTAATTTATTTTCATGAGCCAGAGGTGAGTAAAAATAAAGCCTGAGAGTTAAATATCTAGCCATATCACTATGATAAGTCTAATAAGTGGTTTATTCCATGCTAGATGTCTCCACTGAAGCAGTTTGTTGGTAATTCTTGGTGTAAAGTTGGAGGTAATACTCTTTAGGGGTTCCCCATACCCTCAGGGGCTGGTCTGGCATTTCTACAGTGGTCAGGCCAGAAAGTGGGTGTTGTAAGAGGTGTGCCATACTAAATCACTATTACAGCATCCTGATACTAGTAGAGATAGTGCTGTTATTGGTGCATCATTGCTAGCTTATTATATTCAGCACTCTTGTTATTTTATGCATTCAAAAAGTAATAGTGGCATCTTTCCAGTTCAAAACCCAATTGATAGCTATACAAAAGTATACATTGTGTTGTAATTACTGCCAGCAAACAGTATTAATACCTCTAAAAAGTGAAAACTTACAAGACTTCTTAAGTTATAAGAAACTACTTGCTTTTGGGCATAAGAAACAAAGCTTCTAGTGTTCAGCTTCGCTAGTGAGCCTCGATTGAAAGCTGCAACAAAATATTATCTTCTTGCCAAAGATTCTCTGTGGAAAACTGTACCACATTAGCTGCTGTGGATTTTGGTCTAGCACATTATTGTTGGCTTCGTCAGAAAAATATTAGTGGACTGAGAAAGTCATGCCCAAACAAAGCTGTAACTATGTTCACAAAGTGTGCAATACTCAGAGCTAATAGTATGAGTAATGGCAAAGCAGGTAACCATTCTATTCTGGATTAATAGCATGAGTAACGCGATTGAAATAGCATGAGGCAAAGCCGAGTGCTATTTCAATTGCTTTAGAGTACTATTGATAGTACAGGTTACCCATGCAATCACTCGTTAATAATAGGACAGCTTCCTTTTTTTTTATTATTATTTGCACTGTAGCTATACTTACTATCTCTGTACTTCAAGATTAGCTTCCTCTGGAACTTCTTTTTCAACCTATGGCTCCTCCTAATCTGTTGAAAAAAATTCTGTCTAATACTGGTGGAATTTCTGTGCTAAGGAATGGCACAGTCTCCAGCTGGAAACTACTGTACTATTCATTTCTAAGGCTAGAGTTGCACACATGTGCTCTTACCCAAACTATTTCACTTAGCCTCCATGCTATTTAACTTCATTACAGGCTATTTCACTTTCCACATGTGATTTCAGTTGAACAGCGATTTTCCCCCATACATTTTTAAATTGGCTGCTATACTATTAGGTAAAGAATTTCATTAACAAGAGGAGCACACACCCACTGTTGGAGAGAAAAAAAGTGGCCCGGCCATAGTCGGACCAGCCAGACTAGTGGAGCAGCCACTGGCTCTAACCTAGTTGAGTAGGCTTCATTAGAGGAAGGTAGCTGTAAAAACCCAGAAATCTGGTAAGCTAGGCTGGTTGCTATGACTACTAAGGTAATGAGCTTGCCCAATACAGCCATGAGATAGCACTATGTGATGAGGTGAGGGGTACACCTAAAAATAACATGTGAAGATATCTAGAGTGGAATAAATAATACTTATTACATGAGTCAGAGTGTGATATGGCAGAGATATTTCATGAGCAGGCTAATTTATTTTCAAGAGCCAGAGGGAGTGAAAATAAAGCCTGAGAGTGAAATATCTTGCCATAACACTCTGACAAGTATAATAAGTGGTTTATTCCACAGTAGATATCTTCAATACAGTAGTTAGTACTAGAGGAAGGGTAACTCACAGGGGCTACCAGCACCCCCCCAGCTGATATTTTAGCAGCTGCAGTATAGAGTGAAATAACAGCTGTAATAATAATATAGTAAGTTATTTCACAGGTTGGTACCTAAAAATATCATTGTGAAGATATCTAGGGTGGAATAAATATATTTATTCTATGCTCTGATATTCTATGCTCTGATATTTTCCCAAAGTTATTTTTAGGTACATAGGTAAGATAACTCATTAGTTATCACATGATGTTATCTCATGGTTGTATAGAACAAGCTCATTACTTAGTAGTTATAGCAAGGCCAGGGGCTTATCAGTTTTACAGCTACCTTCCTCTAGTGTAGCCTACCCAACCAGGTTAGAGCATCTGTAAAAATATCAGCTGGGTGCGTGGGGAGCCCCTAGAGAGTATTACCAGCCTATAGCCTATAGTTTACATCAGGAGTCAGTGAAGATATCTAGCTATCTAGGTTTGAAACCACTTATTACACTTTTCAGAGTGATATGGCTAGGTATTTCACTCTCAGGCTTTATCTTCACTTGCCTCTGGCTCTGAAAATAAATTAGCCTGCTCATGAAATATTTCACCATATCACACTCTAACTTATATAATAAGTACTATAATATTAAATCAAATTTCATACCTGGACATTGGAGTGGTACTAGAGTCTTGGGAAGAATGTTATACTTTTTTATCCCAGAGGTAATATGCAACTATAATAACACGTATGTACAAGATTAAAACCTCGTAATATTAAATACAACATGGGAATGAGGTCATTTTTAGGCAAGCCCTGCTTAAATTATTTAGACTTAACTATTTCAGATTTAATTTGTGATGATAAATAAACCTCCACACTGCCGAACTATTTAAACGATGCTGATGAATTACTAAGTCGAGTAATGAGCAAAAAACAATGTTGTCATGTCAACTTACTGCTGTGGTCACTGCTGAATCAAAGCTAGACTGAAAGGTAGAACTTGGTTGTTCTACTTCTACTTCCACTACTCCTAGTTGAGTGCTAGTTGTTTTTCCACTAAGTATAAATCCATCATGGAGGCTAGCTAGTCTGTACCATACACCAGAAGACTCTTCACATGGGTAATATATGAAACTGAACGGGATATCATCAATACTGAAGCCATACCTCACACAATTTACTTCAGTACAATATTTATTTTGAGTGCAGGTATTTACAATCTGATCATTAAACCTCATTATCATAGAATCAACAGCATCACAAGTATCTTGAGGCTGCTGTAGATCATATTGTGTGGTAACTAAAACATGCAATATTAAATTTTACAATAGGAACTGAGGACATAGTTAACTAACTAAGCTACTCACATGTTACCTTTTTGAATTATAAAAAACGGAATACGCAGAAGTAAGTATCTAAGCATCTCTCGGGGTTCAGCGTCGGCGTCGTGATGTAGTCTAGCGTAGCAGCGTGACCTTTACCAAATCGCTACGCGCGTAGCTATTTGGTTCATCCGTGGCTCGAGCTTGTAGCAAGACCCTGTACCCAACATATTCTGATTTTCTTCAAAAACTGATTACACTAGTTGCAGGCTCTCCAACTCTCAAGTATGAGACTAAAATCATCTCACACTCTCACACAAAAATTTGGGTTAGTCTCGCGGGCCAGAACCTCATGCCCCTCCCTCCGAAGCGGTATGGTAAAGGGTCTGGCATGCGAGACTAAATTTGGGTTTATGGTGTTATAAACTCAGGAATATTCATTTTTTTAAAGTGTAGCTACAGCTACAAAGACAGCCATCATTATGCCACATTAAATAAAGGAAAATTTGTTTCTGTTCAAAATATCAACTATAGAGCAATACTTTTGGATACACACTTCATGTAGAGCTATGTTGAAGCAACAGTTATGCTAGCACAAGTATTTGTAATCATATAACTTGTTCTATTACTATGATTCACGTAATACTATTGTAGCAGTGCACAATTGTAGCAATACCAAAACACATAAATAAAATTAATGTGGACAATATTTCTAATGATAGGCCTTAGCTACATGTTTGTTTAGCTAGCTATGTCTAAGCAAAACTTGTGGTGCGAGTCTTCGATCAGCACTCAAAAAAGGCAAACCAAGTCTTTTTGAAGTTGGCACTCCATTGTGATTATAATAACATCACTTTCTTTCTACTTGTAACTCCATTTCGCCAATGAAATATAAAGGTCATGGAGCTTAATGCATTGGATGATGACTCTCATTGTTGCCTTCAAAGCTAGAAAGAGCATTAATTAGTGAAGTCTGCTGTCCAGACTCTAACATTAAAGGCTATAAAAATGATTTTCTGTAGCTAAAGGTAAACTTTGATATTGGTCTCATTATGATTTATTCACCTAAATAATCTAAGGTAGACATGGTGTGTCTTTACTAGTGTTGTTTTGGTGCAGAAATTCCTGACATAGTTAGCTACACATACTGGAAAATAAAAAGCTTTTGTTTTCCATATCCTCTACTAGCTAGCTAAGTTTTATTTTTTCATACCAATAAAGGGTACATTTTTATAACCGATTATACTTTATGTAACAGTAGCGAAACATTTTTATAATCAGCTGTACTCTATGTAACAGTAGCGGTACATATGTATAACTTGCTCTACTTAATGGTACATTCCTATAACCAGCTCTACTCTATGTAACAGTAATGGTACATTACTATAATTAGCTCTACTTTATGTAACAATAATGGTACATCTCTATAATCAGCTCTACTCTATGTAACAGTAGTGGTACATTTTTATAACTAGCTCTACTTTATGCAACAGTAACTATTCGTACTCTATGTACCAGTAGCGGTACATTTTTATAACCAGCTGTATTATATCAAACAGTAGTGGTACATTTTTATAACCAGCTCAAAACTATGTAATAGTAGTGGTACATTTCTATAACAAGCTCACTTTACGTAACAGTAGTCGTTCATTTTTATAACGATCTCTAATCTATGTAACTGTAGTGGTACATTTATATAACCGGTTTTACTCTATGTATCAGTAGAGGTACATTTCTATAACAAGCTTTACTTTATGTAAAAATAGTGGTACATCCCTATAATCTCCTCTACTCTATGTAACAGTAGTGGTACATTCCTATAACAATCTCTACTTTATGTTACAGTAATCGTTCATTTTTATAACCAGCTCTACTTTATGTAACTGTAGTGATACATTTTATAACCGGTTTTACTCTATGTAACAGTATTGGTACATTTCTATAACAAGCTCTACTTTATGTAACAGTAGTAGTACATTCCTATAACCAAATTTATTTTATGTAACAATAATGGTACATCTTTATAACAAGCTGTACTTTAAGTACCAGTATTTGTACATTCCTATAACCAGTTCTACTTTATGTAACAGTAATGGTACATCTTTATAACCTCTTCTACTCTATGTAGCAGTAGTGGTACATCTCTATAAATAGCTTTACTTTGTGTAACAGTAGTCGTTCATTTTTATAACTAGCTCTACTGTATGTAACTGTAGTGGTACATATTTATAACCTTTTTTACTCTATATATCAGTAAAGGTACATGTTTATAACCAGCTTTACTTTATGTAACAGTAGTGGTACATCCCTATAACTTCCTTTACTTTATGTAACAGTAGTGGTACATTTCTATAACTAGCTGTACTTTAAGTAACAGTATTGGTACATTCCTATAACCAGCTCTATTCTATGTAACAGTAGTGGTACAATTCTATAGCAAGCTCTACTTGTTACAGTAGTCGTTTATTTTTATAACCAGCTCTACTCTATGTAACTGTAGTGGTACATTTTATAACCGGTTTTACTCTATGTAACAGTAGTGGTACATTGCTAACCAGCTCTAATTTATGTAACAGTAGTAGTACATTCTTATAACTAGCTCTACTATATGTAATAATATTGGTACATTCTTATAACTAGCTGTACTTTAAGTTATTAGTACATTTCTATAACCAACTTTACTCTATGTAACAATAATGGTACATTTTTATAATTTCTTCTACTTTATGTAACAGTAGAAGTACATTTTTATAATTAGCTCTATTCTATGTAACAGTAGTCGTTTATTTTTATAACCAGCTCTACTCTATGTAACTGTAGTGGTACATTTTTATAATTGGTTTTACTCTATGTAACAGTAGTGGTACATTTTTATAACCAGCTCTACTTTATGTAACAGTAGGAGTACATTCCTATAACCAGCTCTACTCTATGTAACAATAGTGGTACATCTTTATAACTAGCTGTACTTTAAGTACCAGTATTGGTACATTTCTATAAACAGCTCTACTTTATGTAACAGTAAAGGTACATCTCTATAACAAGCTCTACTTTATGTAACAGTAGTCGTTCATTTTTATAACCAGCTCTACCCTATGTAATTGTAGTGGTACATTTTTATAACCGATTATACTTTATGTAACAGTAGCGAAACATTTTTATAATCAGCTGTACTCTATGTAACAGTAGCGGTACATATGTATAACTTGCTCTACTTAATGGTACATTCCTATAACCAGCTCTACTCTATGTAACAGTAATGGTACATTACTATAATTAGCTCTACTTTATGTAACAATAATGGTACATCTCTATAGTCAGCTCTACTCTATGTAACAGTAGTGGTACATTTTTATAACTAGCTCTACTATATGCAACAGTAACTATTCGTACTCTATGTACCAGTAGTGGTACATTTTTATAACCAGCTGTATTATATGAAACAGTAGTGGTACAATTTTATAACCAGCTCAAAACTATGTAATAGTAGTGGTACATTTCTATAACAAGCTCACTTTACGTAACAGTAGTCGTTCATTTTTATAACGATCTCTAATCTATGTAACTGTAGTGGTACATTTATATAACCGGTTTTACTCTATGTATCAGTAAAGGTACATTTCTATAACCAGCTTTACTTTATGTAAAAATAGTGGTACATCTCTATAATCTCTTCTACTCTATGTAACAGTAGTGGTACATCCCTATAACTAGCTCTACTTTATGTAACAGTAGTGGTACATTCCTATAACAATCTCTACTTTATGTTACAGTAATCGTTCATTTTTATAACCAGCTCTACTTTATGTAACTGTAGTGATACATTTTATAACCGGTTTTACTCTATGTAACAGTATTGGTACATTTCTATAACAAGCTCTACTTTATGTAACAGTAGTAGTACATTCCTATAACCAGATTAATTATATGTAACAATAATGGTACATCTTTATAACAAGCTGTACTTTAAGTACCAGTATTTGTACATTCCTATAACCAGTTCTACTTTATGTAACAGTAATGGTACATCTTTATAACCTCTTCTACTCTATGTAGCAGTAGTGGTACATCTCTATAAATAGCTTTACTTTGTGTAACAGTAGTCGTTCATTTTTATAACTAGCTCTACTGTATGTAACTGTAGTGGTACATATTTATAACCTTTTCTACTCTATATATCAGTGAAGGTACATGTTTATAACCAGCTTTACTTTATGTAACAGTAGTGGTACATCCCTATAACTTCCTTTACTTTATGTAACAGTAGTGGTACATTTCTATAACTAGCTGTACTTTAAGTAACAGTATTGGTACATTCCTATAACCAGCTCTATTCTATGTAACAGTAGTGGTACAATTCTATAACAAGCTCTACTTGTTACAGTAGTCGTTTATTTTTATAACCAGCTCTACTCTATGTAACTGTAGTGGTACATTTTATAACCGGTTTTACTCTATGTAACAGTAGTGGTACATTGCTAACCAGCTCTAATTTATGTAACAGTAGTAGTACATTCTTATAACTAGCTCTACTATATGTAATAATATTGGTACATTCTTATAACTAGCTGTACTTTAAGTAGCAGTATTAGTACATTTCTATAACCAACTTTACTCTATGTAACAATAATGGTACATTTTTATAATTTCTTCTACTTTATGTAACAGTAGAAGTACATTTTTATAATTAGCTCTATTCTATGTAACAGTAGTCGTTTATTTTTATAACCAGCTCTACTCTATGTAACTGTAGTGGTACATTTTTATAATTGGTTTTACTCTATGTAACAGTAGTGGTACATTTTATAACCAGCTCTACTTTATGTAACAGTAGGAGTACATTCCTATAACCAGCTCTACTCTATGTAACAATAGTGGTACATCTTTATAACTAGCTGTACTTTAAGTACCAGTATTGGTACATTTCTATAAACAGCTCTACTTTATGTAACAGTAAAGGTACATCTCTATAACAAGCTCTACTTTATGTAACAGTAGTCGTTCATTTTTATAACCAGCTCTACCCTATGTAATTGTAGTGGTACATTTTTATAACCGATTATACTTTATGTAACAGTAGCGAAACATTTTTATAATCAGCTGTACTCTATGTAACAGTAGCGGTACATATGTATAACTTGCTCTACTTAATGGTACATTCCTATAACCAGCTCTACTCTATGTAACAGTAATGGTACATTACTATAATTAGCTCTACTTTATGTAACAATAATGGTACATCTCTATAATCAGCTCTACTCTATGTAACAGTAGTGGTACATTTTTATAACTAGCTCTACTTTATGCAACAGTAACTATTCGTACTCTATGTACCAGTAGTGGTACATTTTTATAACCAGCTCAAAACTATGTAATAGTAGTGGTACATTTCTATAACAAGCTCACTTTACGTAACAGTAGTCGTTCATTTTTATAACGATCTCTAATCTATGTAACTGTAGTGGTACATTTATATAACCGGTTTTACTCTATGTATCAGTAAAGGTACATTTCTATAACCAGCTTTACTTTATGTAAAAATAGTGGTACATCTCTATAATCTCCTCTACTCTATGTAACAGTAGTGGTACATTCCTATAACAATCTCTACTTTATGTTACAGTAATCGTTCATTTTTATAACCAGCTCTACTTTATGTAACTGTAGTGATACATTTTATAACCAGTTTTACTCTATGTAACAGTATTGGTACATTTCTATAACAAGCTCTACTTTATGTAACAGTAGTAGTACATTCCTATAACCAGATTTATTATATGTAACAATAATGGTACATCTTTATAACAAGCTGTACTTTAAGTACCAGTATTTGTACATTCCTATAACCAGTTCTACTTTATGTAACAGTAATGGTACATCTTTATAACCTCTTCTACTCTATGTAGCAGTAGTGGTACATCTCTATAAATAGCTTTACTTTGTGTAACAGTAGTCGTTCATTTTTATAACTAGCTCTACTATATGTAACTGTAGTGGTACATATTTATAACCTTTTCTACTCTATATATCAGTAAAGGTACATGTTTATAACCAGCTTTACTTTATGTAACAGTAGTGGTACATCCCTATAACTTCCTTTACTTTATGTAACAGTAGTGGTACAGTTCTATAACTAGCTGTACTTTAAGTAAAAGTATAGGTACATTTCTATAACCCGCTCTACTCTATCTTACATAATGGTACATTTTTATAACCTCCTCTACTCTATGTAACAGTAATGGAACATTTCTTAACTAGCTGTACTTTAAGTAACAGTATTGGTACATTCCTCTTATCTATGTAACAGTAATGGTACATTCCTATAACCAGCTCTACTTTATGTTACAGTAGTCGTTCATTTTTATAACCTGCTCTACTCTATGTAACTGTAGTGGTACACTTGTATAACCGGTTTTACTTTATGTAATAGTAGCGATACATTTCTATAATCAGTTGTACTCTATGTAACAGTAAAAGTACATTCTTATAACCAGCTTTACTTTATGTAACAATAGTGGTACATTTTTATAACTAGCTGTAATTTAAGTACCAGTATTGGTACATTTTTATAACAAGCTCTACTCTATGTAACAGTAGTGGTACATTTTAATAACTAGCTCTACTTTATGCAACAGTAACTATTCGTACTCTATGTACCAGTAGTGGTACATTTTTATAACCAGCTGTATTATATCAAACAGTAGTGGTACATTTTTATAACCAGCTCAAAACTATGTAATAGTAGTGGTACATTTCTATAACAAGCTCACTTTACGTAACAGTAGTCGTTCATTTTTATAACGAGTTCTACTCTATGTAACTGCAGTGGTACATTTATATAACCGGTTTTACTCTATGTATCAGTAGAGGTACATTTCTATAACAAGCTTTACTTTATGTAAAAATAGTGGTACATCCCTATAATCTCCTCTACTCTATGTAACAGTAGTGGTACATTCCTATAACAATCTCTACTTTATGTTACAGTAATCGTTCATTTTTATAACCAGCTCTACTTTATGTAACTGTAGTGATACATTTTATAACCGGTTTTACTCTATGTAACAGTATTGGTACATTTCTATAACAAGCTCTACTTTATGTAACAGTAGTAGTACATTCCTATAACCAAATTTATTTTATGTAACAATAATGGTACATCTTTATAACAAGCTGTACTTTAAGTACCAGTATTTGTACATTCCTATAACCAGCTCTACTTTATGTAACAGTAATGGTACATCTTTATAACCTCCTCTACTCTATGTAGCAGTAGTGGTACATCTCTATAAATAGCATTACTTTGTGTAACAGTAGTCGTTCATTTTTATAACTAGCTCTACTGTATGTAACTGTAGTGGTACATATTTATAACCTTTTCTACTCTATATATCAGTAAAGGTACATGTTTATAACCAGCTTTACTTTATGTAACAGTAGTGGTACATTCCTATAACAATCTCTACTTTATGTTACAGTAATCGTTCATTTTTATAACAGCTCTACTCTATGTAACTGTAGTGGTACATTTTTGTAACCGGTTTTATTCTATGTAACAGTACTGGTACATTTCTATAACAAGCTCTACTTTATGTAACAGTAGTAGTACATTCCTATAACCAGATTTATTATTTATGTAACAATAATGGTACAACATTATAACTAGCTGTACTTTTAGTACCAGTATTTGTACATTCCTATAACTAGCTCTACTTTATGTATCAGTAATGGTACATTTTTATAACCACCTCTACTCTATGTAACAGTAGTAGTACATCTCTATAAATAGCTTTACTTTGTGTAACAGTAGTCATTCATTTGTATAACTAGCTCTACTACATGTAACTGTAATGGTACATTTTTATACAGTAGTCGTTCATTTTTATAACCAGCTCTACTCTATGTTACTGTAGTGGTACATTTGTATAACCAGTTTTACTTTATGTAAAAGTAGCGATACATTTCTATAATCAGTGGTACTCTATGTAACAGTAAAAGTACATCCTTATAACAAACTTTACTTTATGTAACAATAGTGGTACATTTTTAAAACTAGCTGTAATTTAAGTACCAGTATTGGTACATTTTTATAACCAGCTCTACTTTATGTAACAGTAAAAATACATTCCTATAACCAGCTCTATTCTATGTAACCGTAACGGTACATTTGTATAATCAGCTGTACTCTATAAACAGTGGTACATTTGTATAACAAGCTCTACTTAATGGTACATTCCTATAACCAGCTCTACTCTATGTAACAGTAGTGGTACATTCCTATATAACAAGCTTTACTTGGTTACAGTAGTCGTTCATTTTTATAACCAGCTCTACTCTATGTAATTGTAGTGGTACATTTTTATAACCGGTTTTACTTTATGTAACAGTAGCGGTACATTTTTATAATCAGCTGTACTATATATAACAGTGGTACATTTGTATAACTAGTTTTACTTAATGGTACATTTCTATAACCAGCTCTACTTTATGTAACAGTAGTGGTACATTCCTATAATTAGCTTTATTTTATGAAACAATATTGGTACATCTCGATAACTAGCTCTACTCTATGTAACAATAATGGTACATCTTTATAACAAACTGTACTTTAAGTACCAGTATTGGTACATTTCTATAACAAGCTCTACTTTATGTAACAGTAGTCGTTCATTTTTAAAACCAGCTCTACCCTATGTAGTTTGTACCGCATGTGGTCCTTGATGTACCACCTATGTAAAGTAGTGTCTCTTTAATGCATAATCACTAATTAAGCATATATCAGATGTGTTACATCACGTACCACAAAATGGTATGTTACAGAACAAAATTGCCTATTTTGAAAAAGCAATATTCCATCAACTGTAAAACCATCAACTGTAAAACTTGCACCACATGTAAAAACTAGTTTTTCAATACCTGATTACACGTTTTGAAATGTATTGCATGTACCATATTTTGTTTACAAGTTAAATGAAACAGTGTACATAGCAACAGTTAATCTGTGCTATTCTAGTCTCATACAACAAGTTGTACAAGTGGTACAGTATGTTATAAGGCACACAAATTAAGTTATACCGTGTAGTATTTCAAACAAAACTACTTCAACTTGTATATACTTGTATTTAATTTTGTAATTTTGACAGTATAATAGGTGGTACGATTGGTAAATTCTGTAGTGCCGGTGTTACCTAGGGGGCTAGAGCTAGGGCTAGGGCTAAAGACTAACACTTGTACCGTTTGTACAATTTCAAATTTTATTTTGTTATTTGTAGTCAATATCATACTACAAGTGTTGCAAGCTAGTTCTCGTGTACCACTCTAGGTACATCCTGCATTATCTTCTAACTCATAGTTTGTACCGCATGTGGTACTTGGTGTACCACCTATGTGAAGTAGTGTGTGTGATGCATAATTACTTATTAAGCATGTATTAGACTCTAGGTACATCCTGCATTATCTTCTAACTCAAAGTTTGTACCGCATGTGGTACATGGTGTACCACCTATGTAAAGTAGTGTATTTTATGCATAATCACTAATAATGTTTGTATCAGACGGGATACAACACGTACCACAAGGAGTTTTTAGGGGGCTAGAGCTAGGGCTAGGGCTAAAGACTTACATGTGTACTGTTTGTACAACTTCAAATTTTTATTGTTATTTGTAGTCAATATCATACACAAGTGATGCAAGCTAGTTTCTCGTGTACCACTGTAGGTACATTCGGCATTATCTTCTAACTCATAGTTTGTACCGCATGTGGTACATGGTGTACCACCTATGTAAAGTAGTGTATTTTATGCATAATCACTAATAATGTTTGTATCAGACGGGATACAACACGTACCACAAGGAGTTTTTAGGGGGCTAGAGCTAGGGCTAGGGCTAAAGACTTACATGTGTACTGTTTGTACAATTTCAAGTTTTTTCTATTGTTACTTGTAGTTAATATCATACACAAGTGTTGCAAGCTAGTTCTAGTGTACCACTGTAGGTACATTCGGCATTATCTTCTAACTCACAGTTTGTACCGCATGTGGTACTTTGTGTACCACCTATGTGAAATAGTGTGTTTAATGCATAATCACATATAATGCTTGTATCAGATGGGATACATTACGTACCACAAGGGAGAGCTAGGGCTAGGGCTAAGACTTACATGTGTACCGTTTGTACAATTTCAAGTTTTATTTATTGTTACTTGTAGTTAATATCATACACAAGTGTTACAAGCTAGTTCTCGTGTACCACTGTAGGTACATTCGGCATTATCTTCTAACTCATAGTTTGTACCGCATGTGGTACATGGTGTACCACCTATGTAAAGTAGTGTTTCTGATGCATAATCACTCATAATGCTTGTATCAGATGGGATACATCACGTACAACAAGGTGGTCCTATGGGACTAGAGCTAGGGCTAGGGATAAAGACTTACATGTGTACTGTTTGTACAACTTCAAATTTTTATTGTTATTTGTAGTCAATATCATACACAAGTGTTGCAAGCTAGTTTCTCGTGTACCACTGTAGGTACATTCGGCATTATCTTCTAACTCATAGTTTGTACCGCATGTGGTACATGGTGTACCACCTATTTAAAGTAGTGTATTTTATGCATAATCACTAATAATGTTTGTATCAGACGAGATACAACACGTACCACAAGGAGTTTTTAGGGGGCTAGAGCTAGGGAAGTTTTTTCTATTGTTACTTGTAGTTAATATCATACACAAGTGTTGCAAGCTAGTTCTAGTGTACCACTGTAGGTACATTCGGCATTATCTTCTAACTCACAGTTTGTACCGCATGTGGTACTTTGTGTACCACCTATGTGAAATAGTGTGTTTAATGCATAATCACATATAATGCTTGTATCAGATGGGATACATTACGTACCACAAGGGAGAGCTAGGGCTAGGGCTAAGACTTACATGTGTACCGTTTGTACAATTTCAAGTTTTATTTATTGTTACTTGTAGTTAATATCATACACAAGTGTTACAAGCTAGTTCTCGTGTACCACTGTAGGTACATTCGGCATTATCTTCTAACTCATAGTTTGTACCGCATGTGGTACATGGTGTACCACCTATGTAAAGTAGTGTATTTTATGCATAATTACTAATAATGTTTGTATCAGACGGGATACAACACGTACCACAAGAGTTTTTAGGGGGCTAGAGCTAGGGCTAGGGATAAAGACTTACATGTGTACTGTTTGTACAACTTCAAATTTTTATTGTTATTTGTAGTCAATATCATACACAAGTGTTGCAAGCTAGTTTCTCGTGTACCACTGTAGGTACATTCGGCATTATCTTCTAACTCATAGTTTGTACCGCATGTGGTACATGGTGTACCACCTATTTAAAGTAGTGTATTTTATGCATAATCACTAATAATGTTTGTATCAGACGGGATACAACACGTACCACAAGGAGTTTTTAGGGGGCTAGAGCTAGGGCTAGGGCTAAAGACTTACATGTGTACTGTTTGTACAATTTCAAATTTTTTCTATTGTTACTTGTAGTTAATATCATACACAAGTGTTGCAAGCTAGTTTCTCGTGTACCACTGTAGGTACATTCGGCATTATCTTCTAACTCACAGTTTGTACCGCATGTGGTACTTTGTGTACCACCTATGTGAAATAGTGTGTTTAATGCATAATCACATATAATGCTTGTATCAATGGGATACATTACGTACCACAAGGGAGAGCTAGGGCTAGGGCTAAGACTTACATGTGTACCGTTTGTACAATTTCAAGTTTTATTTATTGTTACTTGTAGTTAATATCATACACAAGTGTTACAAGCTAGTTCTCGTGTACCACTGTAGGTACATTCGGCATTATCTTCTAACTCATAGTTTGTACCGCATGTGGTACATGGTGTACCACCTATGTAAAGTAGTGTTTCTGATGCATAATCACTCATAATGCTTGTATCATATGGGATACATCACGTACAACAAGGTGGTCCTATGGGACTAGAGCTAGGGCTAGGGATAAAGACTTACATGTGTACTGTTTGTACAACTTCAAGTTTTTTATTGTTATTTGTCGTCAATATCATACACAAGTGTTGCAAGCTAGTTTCTCGTGTACCACTGTAGGTACATTCGGCATTATCTTCTAAACTCATAGTTTGTACCGCATGTGGTACATGGTGTACCACCTATGTAAAGTAGTGTATTTTATGCATAATCACTAATAATGTTTGTATCAGACGGGATACAACACGTACCACAAGGAGTTTTTAGGGGGCTAGAGCTAGGGCTAGGCTAAAGACTTACATGTGTACTGTTTGTACAATTTCAAGTTTTTTCTATTGTTACTTGTAGTTAATATCATACACAAGTGTTGCAAGCTAGTTCTAGTGTACCACTGTAGGTACATTCGGCATTATCTTCTAACTCACAGTTTGTACCGCATGTGGTACTTTGTGTACCACCTATGTGAAATAGTGTGTTTAATGCATAATCACATATAATGCTTGTATCAGATGGGATACATTACGTACCACAAGGGAGAGCTAGGGCTAAGGGCTAAGACTTACATGTGTACCGTTTGTACAATTTCAAGTTTTATTTATTGTTACTTGTAGTTAATATCATACACAAGTGTTACAAGCTAGTTCTCGTGTACCACTGTAGGTACATTCGGCATTATCTTCTAACTCATAGTTTGTACCGCATGTGGTACATGGTGTACCACCTATGTAAAGTAGTGTTTCTGATGCATAATCACTCATAATGCTTGTATCAGATGGGATACATCACGTACAACAAGGTGGTCCTATGGGACTAGAGCTAGGGCTAGGGATAAAGACTTACATGTGTACTGTTTGTACAACTTCAAATTTTTATTGTTATTTGTAGTCAATATCATACACAAGTGTTGCAAGCTAGTTTCTCGTGTACCACTGTAGGTACATTCGGCATTATCTTCTAACTCATAGTTTGTACCGCATGTGGTACATGGTGTACCACCTATTTAAAGTAGTGTATTTTATGCATAATCACTAATAATGTTTGTATCAGACGGGATACAACACGTACCACAAGGAGTTTTTAGGGGGCTAGAGCTAGGGCTAGGGCTAAAGACTTACATGTGTACTGTTTGTACAATTTCAAATTTTTTCTATTGTTACTTGTAGTTAATATCATACACAAGTGTTGCAAGCTAGTTTCTCGTGTACCACTGTAGGTACATTCGGCATTATCTTCTAACTCACAGTTTGTACCGCATGTGGTACTTTGTGTACCACCTATGTGAAATAGTGTGTTTAATGCATAATCACATATAATGCTTGTATCAAATGGGATACATTACGTACCACAAGGGAGAGCTAGGGCTAGGGCTAAGACTTACATGTGTACCGTTTGTACAATTTCAAGTTTTATTTATTGTTACTTGTAGTTAATATCATACACAAGTGTTACAAGCTAGTTCTCGTGTACCACTGTAGGTACATTCGGCATTATCTTCTAACTCATAGTTTGTACCGCATGTGGTACATGGTGTACCACCTATGTAAAGTAGTGTTTCTGATGCATAATCACTCATAATGCTTGTATCAGATGGGATACATCACGTACAACAAGGTGGTCCTATGGGACTAGAGCTAGGGCTAGGGATAAAGACTTACATGTGTACTGTTTGTACAACTTCAAATTTTTATTGTTATTTGTAGTCAATATCATACACAAGTGTTGCAAGCTAGTTTCTCGTGTACCACTGTAGGTACATTCGGCATTATCTTCTAACTCATAGTTTGTACCGCATGTGGTACATGGTGTACCACCTATGTAAAGTAGTGTATTTTATGCATAATCACTAATAATGGTTGTATCAGACGGGATACAACACGTACCACAAGGAGTTTTTAGGGGGCTAGAGCTAGGGCTAGGGATTAAGACTTACATGTGTACTGTTTGTACAACTTCAAATTTTTATTGTTATTTGTAGTCAATATCATACACAAGTGTTGCAAGCTAGTTTCTCGTGTACCACTGTAGGTACATTCGGCATTATCTTCTAAATCATAGTTTGTACCTCATGTGGTACATGGTGTACCACCTATGTAAAGTAGTGTATTTTATGCATAATCACTAATAATGTTTGTATCAGACGGGATACAACACGTACCACAAGGAGTTTTTAGGGGGCTAGAGCTAGGGCTAGGGCTAAAGACTTACATGTGTACTGTTTGTACAATTTCAAGTTTTTTCTATTGTTACTTGTAGTTAATATCATACACAAGTGTTGCAAGCTAGTTCTAGTGTACCACTGTAGGTACATTCGGCATTATCTTCTAACTCACAGTTTGTACCGCATGTGGTACTTTGTGTACCACCTATGTGAAATAGTGTTTTTAATGCATAATCACATATAATGCTTGTATCAGATGGGATACATTACGTACCACAAGGGAGAGCTAGGGCTAGGGCTAAGACTTACATGTGTACCGTTTGTACAATTTCAAGTTTTAGTTATTGTTACTTGTAGTTAATATCATACACAAGTGTTACAAGCTAGTTCTCGTGTACCACTGTAGGTACATTCGGCATTATCTTCTAACTCATAGTTTGTACCGCATGTGGTACATGGTGTACCACCTATGTAAAGTAGTGTTTTTGATGCATAATCACTCATAATGCTTGTATCAGATGGGATACATCACGTACAACAAGGTGGTCCTATGGTACTAGAGCTAGGGCTAGGGATAAAGACTTACATGTGTACTGTTTGTACAACTTCAAATTTTTATTGTTATTTGTAGTCAATATCATACACAAGTGTTGCAAGCTAGTTTCTCGTGTACCACTGTAGGTACATTCGGCATTATCTTCTAACTCATAGTTTGTACCGCATGTGGTACATGGTGTACCACCTATTTAAAGTAGTGTATTTTATGCATAATCACTAATAATGTTTGTATCAGACGGGATACAACACGTACCACAAGGAGTTTTTAGGGGGCTAGAGCTAGGGCTAGGGATTAAGACTTACATGTGTACTGTTTGTACAACTTCAAATTTTTATTGTTATTTGTAGTCAATATCATACACAAGTGTTGCAAGCTAGTTTCTCGTGTACCACTGTAGGTACATTCGGCATTATCTTCTAAATCATAGTTTGTACCGCATGTGGTACATGGTGTACCACCTATGTAAAGTAGTGTATTTTATGCATAATCACTAATAATGTTTGTATCAGACGGGATACAACACGTACCACAAGGAGTTTTTAGGGGGCTAGAGCTAGGGCTAGGGCTAAAGACTTACATGTGTACTGTTTGTACAATTTCAAGTTTTTTCTATTGTTACTTGTAGTTAATATCATACACAAGTGTTGCAAGCTAGTTCTAGTGTACCACTGTAGGTACATTCGGCATTATCTTCTAACTCACAGTTTGTACCGCATGTGGTACTTTGTGTACCACCTATGTGAAATAGTGTGTTTAATGCATAATCACATATAATGCTTGTATCAGATGGGATACATTACGTACCACAAGGGAGAGCTAGGGCTAGGGCTAAGACTTACATGTGTACCGTTTGTACAATTTCAAGTTTTATTTATTGTTACTTGTAGTTAATATCATACACAAGTGTTACAAGCTAGTTCTCGTGTACCACTGTAGGTACATTCGGCATTATCTTCTAACTCATAGTTTGTACCGCATGTGGTACATGGTGTACCACCTATGTAAAGTAGTGTTTCTGATGCATAATCACTCATAATGCTTGTATCAGATGGGATACATCACGTACAACAAGGTGGTCCTATGGGACTAGAGCTAGGGCTAGGGATAAAGACTTACATGTGTACTGTTTGTACAACTTCAAATTTTTATTGTTATTTGTAGTCAATATCATACACAAGTGTTGCAAGCTAGTTTCTCGTGTACCACTGTAGGTACATTCGGCATTATCTTCTAACTCATAGTTTGTACCGCATGTGGTACATGGTGTACCACCTATTTAAAGTAGTGTATTTTATGCATAATCACTAATAATGTTTGTATCAGACGAGATACAACACGTACCACAAGGAGTTTTTAGGGGGCTAGAGCTAGGGAAGTTTTTTCTATTGTTACTTGTAGTTAATATCATACACAAGTGTTGCAAGCTAGTTCTAGTGTACCACTGTAGGTACATTCGGCATTATCTTCTAACTCACAGTTTGTACCGCATGTGGTACTTTGTGTACCACCTATGTGAAATAGTGTGTTTAATGCATAATCACATATAATGCTTGTATCAGATGGGATACATTACGTACCACAAGGGAGAGCTAGGGCTAGGGCTAAGACTTACATGTGTACCGTTTGTACAATTTCAAGTTTTATTTATTGTTACTTGTAGTTAATATCATACACAAGTGTTACAAGCTAGTTCTCGTGTACCACTGTAGGTACATTCGGCATTATCTTCTAACTCATAGTTTGTACCGCATGTGGTACATGGTGTACCACCTATGTAAAGTAGTGTATTTTATGCATAATCACTAATAATGTTTGTATCAGACGGGATACAACACGTACCACAAGGAGTTTTTAGGGGGCTAGAGCTAGGGCTAGGGATAAAGACTTACATGTGTACTGTTTGTACAACTTCAAATTTTTATTGTTATTTGTAGTCAATATCATACACAAGTGTTGCAAGCTAGTTTCTCGTGTACCACTGTAGGTACATTCGGCATTATCTTCTAACTCATAGTTTGTACCGCATGTGGTACATGGTGTACCACCTATGTAAAGTAGTGTATTTTATGCATAATCACTAATAATGTTTGTATCAGACGGGATACAACACGTACCACAAGGAGTTTTTAGGGGGCTAGAGCTAGGGCTAGGGATTAAGACTTACATGTGTACCGTTTGTACAATTTCTAGTTTTTTATTGTTTTTTATAGTCATTATCATACTACAAGTGTTGCAAGCTAGTTCGTGTACCACTGTAGGTACATTCGGCATTATCTTCTAACTCATAGTTTGTACCGCATGTGGTACTTGGTGTACCACCTTTGTAAAATAGTGTGTTTTATGCATAATCACTAATAATGCTTGTATCAGATGGGATACAACACGTACCACAAGGTGGTCCTAGGGGGCTTGAGCTAGGGCTAGGGCTAAAGACTTACATGTGTACTGTTTGTACAATTTCAAGTTTTTTCTATTGTTTCTTGTAGTCAATATCATACACAAGTGTTGCTAGCTAGTTCTCGTGTACCACTGTAGGTACATTCGGCATTATCTTCTAACTCACAGTTTGTACCGCATGTGGTACTTTGTGTACCACCTATGTGAAATAGTGTGTTTAATGCATAATTACATATAATGCTTGTATCAGATGGGATACATTACGTACCACAAGGGAGAGCTAGGGCTAGGGCTAAAGACTTACATGTGTACCGTTTGTACAATTTCAAGTTTTATTTATTGTTATTTGTAGTCAATATCATACACAAGTGTTACAAGCTAGTTCTCGTGTACCACTGTAGGTACATTCGGCATTATCTTCTAACTCATAGTTTGTACCGCATGTGGTACATGGTGTACCACCTATGTAGAGTAGTGTTTCTGATGCATAATCACTCATAATGCTTGTATCAGATGGGATACATCACGTACAATAAGGTGGTCCTATGGGACTAGAGCTAGGGCTAGGGATAAAGACTTACATGTGTACTGTTTGTACAACTTCAAATTTTTATTGTTATTTGTAGTCAATATCATACACAAGTGTTGCAAGCTAGTTTCTCGTGTACCACTGTAGGTACATTCGGCATTATCTTCTAACTCATAGTTTGTACCGCATGTGGTACATGGTGTACCACTTATGTAAAGTAGTGTATTTTATGCATAATTACTAATAATGTTTGTATCAGACGGGATACAACACGTACCACAAAGAGTTTTTAGGGGGCTAGAGCTAGGGCTAGGGCTAAAGACTTACATGTGTACTGTTTGTACAATTTCAAGTTTTTTCTATTGTTACTTGTAGTTAATATCCTACACAAGTGTTGCAAGCTAGTTCTAGTGTACCACTGTAGGTACATTCGGCATTATCTTCTAACTCACAGTTTGTACCGCATGTGGTACTTTGTGTACCACCTATGTGAAATAGTGTGTTTAATGCATAATCACATATAATGCTTGTATCAGATGGGATACATTACGTACCACAAGGGAGAGCTAGGGCTAAGGCTAAGACTTACATGTGTACCGTTTGTACAATTTCAAGTTTTATTTATTGTTACTTGTAGTTAATATCATACACAAGTGTTACAAGCTAGTTCTCGTGTACCACTGTAGGTACATTCGGCATTATCTTCTAACTCATAGTTTGTACCGCATGTGGTACATGGTGTACCTAGGGCTAGGGCTAGGGCTAGGGCTAGGTAAATAAACGCTCGCGCACATACGTGGTCGTTTAAACGCGCGCGCATACGTGGTCGTTCAAACTGAATAAATGGTCGTTTAAACGCGCGCGCATTCCAGAACTTCAAAGTGTCAACATTTCCAATAGGAACTTTTAACAGCAATCTTTCATTGTTTTAAGTTTACATAAAACATAATTTGTATCTGTGGAATAAATATGTTCTAATCTTTTCATTTATAACCAGCTTTGCTTATGTAACAGAAGTTGTATATCCCTATGTAGCTCTACTTTATGTAGCAGTAGTGGTACATATATATATATAGCTTATCTTTATGTAACATTAGCGGTACATTATTATAACCAGCTCTACTTTATGTAACATTTGTGTTACATTTCTATAGCTAGCTCTATTCTATGTAACAGTAGTGGTACATTCCTATAATTAGGTTTACTTTATGTAACAGTAGTGGTACATTTTTATAATTATCTCTATTTTAAGTAACAAATATGGTACATTTCTATAACTAGGTCTACTTCAGGTTACAACGCTTTGTGCGATTTTAGTAATATGTTATGATATTATTGCGTATTAACACATACGTGCTTAATTACATAATCCAGAGTCACCACACTTTATACTTAAAATTACTTGACATGTACAAACACATTTTGCGTCATAATAGGGAGTGCATTATGTCTGCTGTGCAAGATAGTAAAGTTAACTTAACAAGATTCTACTGTAATTGTCACTGAAACTCATTCACAAGAATTCAATAATACAAGCCACATTAGAAATTTGCTCATTTGATAAAGAAAAAGTGTTCAAGAAAAAAAAAAAAAAAGAAAAAAAAAAAAAAAAAAAAAAAAAAAAAAAAAAAAAAAAAAAAAAAAAAACGAGGAAAGAGTGACTTTTTATTGGAGGTGATGTAAACAATGTCATGAAGTTTTCTTCTTCTTTACTACAGGTTCAAAAATGCCTGTAAAGTTCAAATCATCATCATCAGTAGTTACACTGCACGAGCCATAACCAGATGCACCTGAATTCCAATTAATTGTCTTATCCTTGAGTTTTTGAAAGTCTTCCAAGTTGTTTAAGTCGCCAAATGACAAAAATCTGTGTATGTCTGAGGTCAGTTTCTTGCTTTCAGAATTACAGGGTTTTTTCAGAAACAATCTAGAATTTAAATAAAGTAACTTTAAGTAATTTTTTAAAATATTGAATAAAAAGTAATACGAAATATTGAACCAAAGAAATCTTTAATTCATCTTAACCCAAGTTTTCTTAATCACTTAGCATTTTATTTTCATAAATGTTGCATCTTAATCTTGCAAACCTTATAACTAATATGCATTTCTAACTTAAATGTATCCTAGCGGTAGACCGCTAGCTGACACTTTTTTATCATATATACTGAATAATGATGAAACACTCAGTTACTTACATACCTATGATTAACAAAGAGCCATAAGAACAGAATACACTCTTCCTTTACAACATCGCCCTCTCTGAATGAAACGCCTTCTGAAATCAACAATACATCCGATATACAGTCGTATAGAAACACCTTCAGCGTGCTGCAGTTAATTAATATACACGGCACAAGAGGGTTTAGTGATGGATGCCGATTGTGTTCTATGAACGACGATAAAACAACCGACCCTATGGATTGCGAGTCTTGCTTAATTTTGGCTTTCATCTCCATGACTAAAGAGCTACCATCACTATCTTCATCTTCATCTTCATAATCTTCACCAATTGAAACCAGTGGAATAAAACTACTGGAGGTTCCTCTTAGGCGCCCATCAACGGTACCGTACCATGTTGTTTGATTACAACCAATTCCCAAATCACCACACCCTATTTTTTCGCTGTTTCTAAAATGTCTTTTAACATACTTGGAATGAACTCTGCGCTCTAAAGTGACAGAACTTGCAATATGTTGGAATATTTTATCAACCAAAGTATATAATACATATTTTTCAGTGTCGCTGTAATTGCAGTCGACCTGAACTATTCCTTGCTGTAACAATAAAAGTAAGGAATTTACTGCCACATTGACCTCTTTATTCTCGTTACTCTTTGTCAGCACATCCGTGTCGAATTCTACCAATTCACTCAAACACACATAACCCTTGTACTTCTGTTGTAGCCTTAGTGACGATAAACAGCAAACTATGGAGAAAGGATTCGTCAATTGAACAAAATGAAATTGATAGTTCTTAATCTTTTCCCAATACTGGTTCGCCATCTTATCTGTAACACAAATATAATATTGTTCAATTTTCAAGAGTGTTCTTACTGCCTTTTTATACATGAAATAATTATTTTTCACCTTAAAAATGTTTTTAACATGACCCTATCCTACACCTGCCATATTAACTCTAGCGTTTTTGACGTGGTTTTGCGTCCACCACAGTAATTTTTCTTAGGTGCCTCGTTTCCGCGTCCTAATACTTGCTCTTTGCTAGACTTCCCTATTTAAGAGCTGTAACAATTTATAGAATTTTTACCAGTTAAGTATGTAGACTGCTCCGAGGACTGCTCAACACCTCCAGTAGCCATCTTTACAATGCCTCTCAGAAGTAGTCTCGTGGTGCCCGACCTTTTACCTGTCTCAGAAGTTGGTCTTGGTGTGCGTCATTTGGGTAAACATTTGGTAAAGCATCATCGTTACAGCTCCTAGTTATAAACGAGACAATTCATGAAAATAGACACGTTCTTGCTCCCTCTAGCTAGTTCATACTGTACCACGCATATCAACTGTATAATATACAATAATATAATATAATATTCCGATCTCACTACGCACGAATTTTTTTTGTATGGAATTCAATTAAAGTCGCATAATTTCTGACGTTTCGTGATGCGCAACCAACCTCCTCTGACGTCATTCAATCATAGGAATTCAGTAGCTATATAATTTTTTCTTTTTATTTTTTTTATTTTATTTTTTGTTTTTCAAGTTTTAGTTGCTCATCTACAATGTACTATTATTACTCTATATTTTTGTCTTATGTTATTCAAGTAAACGGTCACCGTTAATGGTACATCCCTATAACCATTATGTTACATAGAGTAGAGCTGGTTATAGAAATGTACCAATACTGTTACTTAAAGAACAGCATGTTACAGAAATGTACCACTACTGTTACATAAAGTTTGTACCGCATGTGGTACATGGTGTACCACCTATGTAAAGTAGTGTTTCTGATGCATAATCACTCATAATGCTTGTATCAGATGGGATACATCACGTACAACAAGGTGGTCCTATGGGACTAGAGCTAGGGCTAGGGATAAAGACTTACATGTGTACTGTTTGTACAACTTCAAATTTTTATTGTTATTTGTAGTCAATATCATACACAAGTGTTGCAAGCTAGTTTCTCGTGTACCACTGTAGGTACATTCGGCATTATCTTCTAACTCATAGTTTGTACCGCATGTGGTACATGGTGTACAACCTATGTAAAGTAGTGTATTTTATGCATAATCACTAATAATGTTTGTATCAGACGGGATACAACACATACCACAAGGAGTTTTTAGGGGGCTAGAGCTAGGGCTAGGGCTAAAGACTTACATGTGTACTGTTTGTACAATTTCAAGTTTTTTCTATTGTTACTTGTAGTTAATATCATACACAAGTGTTGCAAGCTAGTTCTAGTGTACCACTGTAGGTACATTCGGCATTGTCTTCTAACTCACAGTTTGTACCGCATGTGGTACTTTGTGTACCACCTATGTGAAATAGTGTGTTTAATGCATAATCACATATAATGCTTGTATCAGATGGGATACATAGTGTTAAAAGCTAGTTCTCGTGTACCACTGTAGGTACATTCGGCATTATCTTCTAACTCATAGTTTGTACCGCATGTGGTACATGGTGTACCACCTATGTAAAGTAGTGTTTCTGATGCATAATCACTCATAATGCTTGTATCAGATGGGATACATCACGTACAATAAGGTGGTCCTATGGGACTAGAGCTAGGGCTAGGGATAAAGACTTACATGTGTACTGTTTGTACAACTTCAAATTTTTATTGTTATTTGTAGTCAATATCATACACAAGTGTTGCAAGCTAGTTTCTCGTGTACCACTGTAGGTACATTCGGCATTATCTTCTAACTCACAATTTGTACCGCATGTGGTACTTTGTGTACCACCTATGTGAAATAGTGTGTTTAATGCATAATCACATATAATGCTTGTATCAGATGGGATACATTACGTACCACAAGGGAGAGCTAGGGCTAGGGCTAAGACTTACATGTGTACCGTTTGTACATTTCAAGTTTTATTTATTGTTACTTGTAGTTAATATCATACACAAGTGTTACAAGCTAGTTCTCGTGTACCACTGTAGGTACATTCGGCATTATCTTCTAACTCACAGTTTGTACCGCCTGTGGTACTTGGTGTACCACCTTTGTATAATAGTGTGTTTATTGCATAATCACTAGTATCAGACAGGATACAACATGTACCACAAGGTGGAATTAGGGGGCTAGAGCTAGGGCTAGGGCTAAAGACTGCATTATCTTCTAACTCACAGTTTGTACCGCATGTGGTACTTGATGTACCATATGTGAAGTAGTGTGTTTAATGCATAATCACTTATTAAGCATGTATCAAATGTGTTACATCGCGTACCACAAGGTAGTATGCCACAGAACAAAATTGCCTATTTTGAAAAAGCAATATTCCATTAATTGTAAAACTTGCAACACATGTAACACTAGTTTTTCAATTCTTGATTGCTTGTTTTGAAATGTATTGCATGTACCATATTTTGTTTACAAGATAAATGAAAAAGTATGTATAGCAACACTTTATCCGTGCTATTCTAGTCTCATACAACAAGTTATAATGTAATTTTGATGGTATAATAATAGGTGGTACGATTTGTAAATTCTGTAGTGCTGGTGTTACCTAGGGAACTAGAGCTAGGGCTAGGACTACAGACTTACATGTGTACCGTTTGTACAATTTCAAGTATTTTATTGTTAGTTTTAGTCAATATCATACTACAAGTGTTGCAAGATTGTTCTAGTGTACCAATCTAGGTACATCCTGCATTATCTTCTAACTCATCCTTTGTACCGCATGTGGTATTTGGTGTACCACCTATGCGAAGTAGTGTGTTTAATGCATAATCACTTGTAATGCATGTATCGGACGGGATACATCACGTACCACAAGGTGGTCCTAGAGAGCTAGGGCTAGGGCTAAAGACTTACATGTGTACCGTTTGTACAATTTCAAGTTTTTTAATGTTATTTATAGTCAATATCATACTACAAGTGTTGAAAGCTAGTTTTGTGCCAAGAAATCATTGTGTATTAAAAAATTGTGCTATTAAAAAATTGTGCCAACAAATCCTTGTATAATAAAATAAATTTCACGAGACTACAATGCAAGGAGTACTTTTAATAAACTTTATCACCAACTGAATAAACAAAACAAAAAGACATATTACTACATAACAATGCAAAGTAATTGGGTTGTACCTCAACGAGAGCAACATCCATTGAGTAGCGAAATGGGTGAGGGACCAATTGTTGGTAAAAAGGCAAGAGAATTTTTGATAGGATGTGATAAACCTAAAGAAAATAAGGCCCGGTAAAATAATCCTTAAACATTTATAAAAGCTTTTAGTAATCATTCAAGTCAAGTCAATGATGAATAACAGTAGCAAGCATTAACTTCTAAATTGTATTCGTGAAAATTATTACAATATACCTACCTCATTTTCTGTCAATTTCAGTGTTTTTAGTGATAGGTCCTGTTCTTGGCACAGTGCCAGGTGTTGCCTTCTTTTAAAAGTAGAGAAATAGAAAGAATGTCTCTGTGAGCGCATTACATTTCGACACTAAAGAAATAAAGAGTAATAATTACTGTTGATATGAAACAAGTAGACATGTCTTACTTCTTTTTCCGTCACAAATGAAACCAATTCATTATAATATCTGCAAAAAAGAACTTATTTTCACTTTACTCTAATATATAGCTAATCATGTCAAACAGCTTTTAACTAGACTTTGCTATACATCAATTAAGTAAAAACAAATTTCATTTGCTTACCGACTTGAACTAATTTGGTTGGACTGTAAACACACAACAAAAGACACTATAAATACATTATTTTTAACGTTGTTGTGGTTTTGTGGCCTACAGTAGGGGTCAAAAAAAAAGTTCCCATAGCAACCAGACTCTTTAGTGACTAACAGAAAAATAAAACTATTTATATCACCAACTACACTTATTTTTATGTAACTAAACTTAAAACAATGAAAGATTGCTGTTAAAAGTTCCTATTTCTTTAGTAGTCAGCTCTTCACAGCGAATAGGCAGCCCAAGATCGACCTCCTGCAAATATACATTTTCGGTTTCAAATTACAGCATGGTCGTCAACAACTCTGCCGTATAGGTTGCACTATCTAATTGTAGGAAAATCATTGCAGGGCCAGTCAAAAAGTTTTTTGACGGTTGTCGAGAAAATCTCAGTTTTGTCTCCCAGATCAAGATAAAATGGCGTCTCTGAGGCACAAAATTGTGAATATCTGGAGATCCATGGCCCATTGAGCCAAAATCGCCGTGACTGGCCCTCGAGTAAGTCCTAAAGTAGCCAGTGGAGCTGTCACACTAAAGCTAGGAGTGATGATGAAGCCAAGATTTGACGCCGAAAATTTGCCTCAGGGGGTCCTCGGTCAAGCCTCGCTGGCTGCTCATTAAAAAGCAAGAGCTAGCTAATAAAGAAACTTGAACACATTATAATTTCATGTTTGGAGCATAGTTCATAAAAATAAGTGTAGTGGATGATACAAACAAAAACCGTAACTCATGAATAATTAATGAACAAGTTGTATAATTGCAGTACAGACTTTAGAAAGTCCTTAAACCAACTCAACTTGACCCATACTGTATTTGCAATTAAGGCCAGCCAGATTATGCACTTGTAACCTATTTCTACTACACAACTGGGTCCCAAGTTGTAGAATTATCTTAAAAATCAGCTGAATACTTCGGTAACCGGGGATTTGCATGATGACATCACAAACATCCTGTCACACCCACTGATGGTATCACTGCACACCATGGTCCCATAGAAAATGTATTAGTTCTGCTGACCAGTAAAAGCTGAGGACTTTCATTATTAGTATTCCTGGGATTAAAATTTGGAGATGCTTTACTTCTAGGGCTACCTACTACTATAATTTTTGATGGAAACATTTTTTTAAAACTTTTTGTTATAAAATTAAAATAATTATCATGTTTTTACATCTAAAAATTCAACTGGAACAAAAATCTTCCGTGCACATTTATCCAGAACATGTCTCTGGAAAGTCGTTGCCGATGATAATATAGTTTGACATCCACCACATGTAAATTTACAGTCTTTCCCCTACAATAAAAAATAGAATAATGTGAAGGATGCTACCACACGACCGAGGTAAAGTTGTTACCAAAACCAATTATATTTTTATGGGCCTACTTCAAATATTACTCATTGCTTGTAAGCCATTCAGAAATTTACTATTTACTTTTGGGAGTTTTACATATTTTGTGAGTAAGAAACTATGTTTCCCGTACGTAAGGGGTCAAGACATCAGGACCAATAACGTTTGATGGGTGTGGTCAACTTAATATTTTAGTAGCTCATCTTAAAGATATTTCAATTCTCATCATTTTAAAGGGTAACTGCGGTGGAAAAAAAAAATTCTGCAAACATCATAAATAATACTCTTTAAAGAAAAGAAGACTAAAAAAGGAGGTGCCAAAGCAAAGAATGTTAAAGTAAGGGAAGAATTAGATGAAGAGTGGTCTGACTCGGGTTCCATGGCTTCAGATGCATCTACGATAGCTGGTCCAACAAGTGAGATTAAGCAAATGGAGTTACTACAAGCTTCAATGGCACTCATGATGGAAGCTATGGCAAAGAATGAAGCTTACAGACAGGAGGAAGCAGCATTGAGACGTGAGGAACTGGATAAACTTAGAGAAGATGCTAAACTAGCCAAGATAGAGTTAGAAGCTCAGAAAATAGCTCAGTTTGCTCAGCACGAAGCTGAGAAACAGCATTGGGCTAAAGATGAAGAAAGTAGGAGGAATTATGAAGAGAAACATTTTGAGATATCGAAAGAAAACAAAAAGAAAAGAGAAGCATTGGAGATGGATTTTAATCAGAGACGAGAGAATAACAGGATAAAAAAACGTCAAGATCGAATTAGCAGAGATATTGTAAAGCAAATTTCATTATGGGATGATTGTACAGATGCTGAATCTTACCTGGAAATGTTTGAATTGGCTATAGAAGAGGCTAAGCAACCTGAAGATTACTGGGTTCCAACCTTACGGAAGCTTCTTACAGGAAAAGCCTTGGCCACATATCGGGAGATCTCTCCGGGAGCCACATCTTCATTTGCTGAAGTAAAGTCTGATATTTTGAAGAGGATGGGTGCAACAGTTGAGAGTGCAAGGAACGTGATTTGGCTTCAGATGCCTAGACTTGATGATAATTTGGAGACGTATACAAAGGAATTGATGACATCTATAAACAGACTAAAGAGCACATGGAAAACACCAGAGGATGCAGCACACGAGTTATTTGATGGAGTTCTGCACAGAATCTTTCACCAGGAGACCTTTTTGCTGCTACGAGATGGAACTGATGAGTCTCCATTTAGAAAAGCTGAAAAGTTAAGGCAGATCTGGTCATCGCGGGACTATTATGGAAGAAAGAGCATGCAGCGAGGAAAATATCCGTCCTTTGGCTACCGACGACCCAGATACCGGGATGAGCTAGCTGGCGGACTCAAGACTGGGACATCTCCAACTGTGGTAGAAAACACCTTGGAGAACACACACATACCATGTACTGGTATATCCACTAATAGCTGCTAGTGACTAACTTATCAATCTAAGTTAAGAAGCCTGGGGTGAACACCCTCATCAGAATCACTGTCTTCTTCAGTTTCACTATGGGAACTAGCTGAGGCTACTACTGGCTCATACATAAATGTAAGCACTTCAGGATCACAACTACTTCCAGCTTCAGATGTAAAGGAGGAGGAATCATATTCTAAGCTAACCTCAGAACTGCTGGGATCACTCTCTGCACTGCTATGGCTGCTAGAAGCACTCTCAAGTATCCATAGTCCAGCCAATGTGGGTAGACAGGAAACCTTTTCCTCGTCATCGCGAGGCCACGCCCACAACAGGAAGTGAAAATTAATGAACCAAATAGCTGAAAATAAAGGTGCTATTTTGAAGCATCCACTCAGTTTTGGGTCAAATGGTTTTGGGCCATGTCTTAGCATGATATAAGAGTATTATTTATGCTTGCAGAATTTTTTTTTCCACCGCAGTTACCCTTTAAGTACAGTACGAAAAAAGACACATGTATGACAAAAAAATGGTTGCATTCTCCCTTAATTAAATCAATTAATGCTATTCTACACCAATCAACAGTGCCTGCTGATTACTATGTGCCACGACACTTAAAACAATACACTAATACATGTGAAAACTTACAGATCTCTGTAGCCTTTTGCAGTAAGACTGGGGCTTTAACTAAAGTACGACATTAATCAACTACATTAATACCAGCAGTACTGAATCAATTCATACTTACATTACGTTTTAAGTGCAATTGAATCAACTCTTGAGATCTTGCATGCGGTTCACTCGAATGTTGATCGTCCTAAATACGAAAGCAATTCATAATAAACTCATATCATTGCAACTGATTTTATTAATGCTATAAAAGCATAGTTACCAACTTCTGACAACAAAGTTGGGACGCACCACGCCCACTAATCCTACATTGGTGAAGTTCGAAGCGCGTTAAGCAAAGTTAATGTGACCTCAATTTATTATATCCAACTGAATAAATCTAATGCAAATGGTGAATTTTAAAATAACTAGTTAATTTATCTATGTAAAATTGTGTGCATATTAAGAGCGTGTCCACAAAACAACTGGGACATTCACCAGAAATTCAACAACCGGTCGGGAAACAGGATATGCATAAAAAATCAAATGTTGACAACTATTTCAAAGTACTCTAAAATACATTAAATAATAATCAATTAAAACTTACAGTTGTTAATCCAAACATTCTCTGCAAGGTTAATACAAATATAAGAACTCAATTTGTAAACAAAAAAAAACAAACAAACCTCTATTCTCATTATTCGTTTCTCGATTCTTGTAAACTTTTGCTGAAAATTTAAATATTAAGCCTTTAATCACTTTTTTTAAACAAAACAAAAAACACAAAAACAAACTTACTGCACATTCAGCTGAACATAGAGGAGGGTCATGAGCAGACTATTAACACATAAAATGTTTAAAAATCATATTGCATCCGTATATAAATAAATATCTTCTACATTAAAAATAAACAACAAACAATTGCAATGGTACATCTTTATAAGCAGCTCTACTTTATGTAACAGTAGTGGTACAATTTTATAACAAGCTTTAATCTATGTAACAGTAGTGGTACATTTATATAACCATCTCTACTTTAAGTAACATTTATGGTACATTTCCATAACTAGCTCTACCTTATGTAACAACAGTGGTACATATTTGCTTTATTCTATGTAACATTAGTGGAACATTCCTATAATTAAGTTTACTTTATGTAACAATAGTGGTACATCTTTATAAGCAGCATTACTTTATGTAACAGTAGTGATACATTTTTATAACCAGTTGTACTTTATGTAACAGCAGTGGTACATATTTATAACCAGCTTTATTTTATGTAACAGTAGTGGAACATATGGATAACCAGCTCTACTCTATATACCAAGCTCTACTCTATGCAACAGCAGTGGTATATTCTTATAATTAATTCTACTTTGTATAACAGTAGTGGTACATTTCTGTAAGCAGCTCTATTCTATGTAACAGTAGTGGTACAATTATACAATTAGCTCTACTCCATGTAACAGTACTGGTATATATTCATAACCAGCTGTACTCTATGTAACAGAAGTGGTACATATTTATAACAAAGTGTACTCTATGTAACATGAGTGTTACATACTTACAATTAGCTCTACTTTATGTAACAGTAGTGGTTCATTTTCATAAGCAGCTGTACTTTATGTAACAGCATTGGTACATCTCTATAACTAACTCTATCCTATGTAACTGTAGTGGTACATATTTAAGACTACCACTATTTTATGTAACAATTGTGGTACATTTCTATAGCCATCTCTACTCTATGTAACAGTAGTGGTACATTTTTATAAGCAGCGGTACTCTATGTAACAGCAGTGGTACATCTCTATAACTAGCTCTACTCTATGAAACAGTAGTGATACATCTTTATATATATATATATATATATATATATCTATTTCATGTAACAGTGGTGGTACATAAATATAACCATCTCTACTTTATGTAACAGTAATGGTACATTTCTATAACCAGCTCTACTTCAGGTAACGACAGTGGTACATATTTATAATTAGCTCTACTCTATGTAACTGTAGTGGTACATGTTAATAATTAGCTGTACTCTAGATAACAGTAGTGGTACGTCAATATAATCAACTCTACTCTAAGTAACAGTTGTGGTACATTCCTATAACCAGCTCTACTAGTTGTGGTACATTTCTAAAAGCAGCTCTGCACTATGTAACAGTAGTGGTACATTTCTATAATTAAGTTTACTTTATTAAAAAATAATGGTACATTTCTATAAGCAGCTCTACTCTATGTATCAGTAGTCGTACATCTTTATAATTAGCTCTACTTTATGTAACAGTAATGGTACATTTTTATAACCAGCTGTACTCTATGTAACAGTAGTGAGACATCCCTATAACAAACTCTACTCTATGTAACAGTAGTGGTACATCCCAATAACCAGCTCTACTTTATGTAACAGTAGTGGTACATATGTAACAGTAGTAATACATCTCTATAACAAGCTCTACTTAGTGGTACATCCGTATAACCAGCTGTACTCTATGTAACAAAAGTGATACATTTCTATAACCAGCTCATGTTTATGTACCATTAATGGTACATCCCTATAACTAGCTCTACTCTATGTAACAGTAGTGGTACATCCCTATAACCAAATCTACTTCATGTAACAGAAATGGTACATCCCTATAATCAGCTGTACTCTATGTAACATTAGTGGTACATTAAATGGATGCTGGTAAAGTGTTACCCCTAAATTTACCTCGCTGACTTGAGACGGCGAACATGGAGGAGGGTCATGAGCAGACTATTAACACATAAAATGTTTAAAAATCATATTGCATCCGTATATAAATAAATATCTTCTACATTAAAAATAAACAACAAACAATTGCAATGGTACATCTTTATAAGCAGCTCTACTTTATGTAACAGTAGTGGTACAATTTTATAACAAGCTTTAATCTATGTAACAGTAGTGGTACATTTATATAACCATCTCTACTTTAAGTAACATTTATGGTACATTTCCATAACTAGCTCTACCTTATGTAACAACAGTGGTACATATTTGCTTTATTCTATGTAACATTAGTGGAACATTCCTATAATTAAGTTTACTTTATGTAACAATAGTGGTACATCTTTATAAGCAGCATTACTTTATGTAACAGTAGTGATACATTTTTATAACCAGTTGTACTTTATGTAACAGCAGTGGTACATATTTATAACCAGCTTTATTTTATGTAACAGTAGTGGAACATATGGATAACCAGCTCTACTCTATATACCAAGCTCTACTCTATGCAACAGCAGTGGTATATTCTTATAATTAATTCTACTTTGTATAACAGTAGTGGTACATTTCTGTAAGCAGCTCTATTCTATGTAACAGTAGTGGTACAATTATACAATTAGCTCTACTCCATGTAACAGTACTGGTATATATTCATAACCAGCTGTACTCTATGTAACAGAAGTGGTACATATTTATAACAAAGTGTACTCTATGTAACATGAGTGTTACATACTTACAATTAGCTCTACTTTATGTAACAGTAGTGGTTCATTTTCATAAGCAGCTGTACTTTATGTAACAGCATTGGTACATCTCTATAACTAACTCTATCCTATGTAACTGTAGTGGTACATATTTAAGACTACCACTATTTTATGTAACAATTGTGGTACATTTCTATAGCCATCTCTACTCTATGTAACAGTAGTGGTACATTTTTATAAGCAGCGGTACTCTATGTAACAGCAGTGGTACATCTCTATAACTAGCTCTACTCTATGAAACAGTAGTGATACATCTTTATATATATATATATATCTATTTCATGTAACAGTGGTGGTACATAAATATAACCATCTCTACTTTATGTAACAGTAATGGTACATTTCTATAACCAGCTCTACTTCAGGTAACGACAGTGGTACATATTTATAATTAGCTCTACTCTATGTAACTGTAGTGGTACATGTTAATAATTAGCTGTACTCTAGATAACAGTAGTGGTACGTCAATATAATCAACTCTACTCTAAGTAACAGTTGTGGTACATTCCTATAACCAGCTCTACTAGTTGTGGTACATTTCTAAAAGCAGCTCTGCACTATGTAACAGTAGTGGTACATTTCTATAATTAAGTTTACTTTATTAAAAAATAATGGTACATTTCTATAAGCAGCTCTACTCTATGTATCAGTAGTCGTACATCTTTATAATTAGCTCTACTTTATGTAACAGTAATGGTACATTTTTATAACCAGCTGTACTCTATGTAACAGTAGTGAGACATCCCTATAACAAACTCTACTCTATGTAACAGTAGTGGTACATCCCAATAACCAGCTCTACTTTATGTAACAGTAGTGGTACATATGTAACAGTAGTAATACATCTCTATAACAAGCTCTACTTAGTGGTACATCCGTATAACCAGCTGTACTCTATGTAACAAAAGTGATACATTTCTATAACCAGCTCATGTTTATGTACCATTAATGGTACATCCCTATAACTAGCTCTACTCTATGTAACAGTAGTGGTACATCCCTATAACCAAATCTACTTCATGTAACAGAAATGGTACATCCCTATAATCAGCTGTACTCTATGTAACATTAGTGGTACATTAAATGGATGCTGGTAAAGTGTTACCCCTAAATTTACCTCGCTGACTTGAGACGGCGAACATGGAGGAGGGTCATGAGCAGACTATTAACACATAAAATGTTTAAAAATCATATTGCATCCGTATATAAATAAATATCTTCTACATTAAAAATAAACAACAAACAATTGCAATGGTACATCTTTATAAGCAGCTCTACTTTATGTAACAGTAGTGGTACAATTTTATAACAAGCTTTAATCTATGTAACAGTAGTGGTACATTTATATAACCATCTCTACTTTAAGTAACATTTATGGTACATTTCCATAACTAGCTCTACCTTATGTAACAACAGTGGTACATATTTGCTTTATTCTATGTAACATTAGTGGAACATTCCTATAATTAAGTTTACTTTATGTAACAATAGTGGTACATCTTTATAAGCAGCATTACTTTATGTAACAGTAGTGATACATTTTTATAACCAGTTGTACTTTATGTAACAGCAGTGGTACATATTTATAACCAGCTTTATTTTATGTAACAGTAGTGGAACATATGGATAACCAGCTCTACTCTATATACCAAGCTCTACTCTATGCAACAGCAGTGGTATATTCTTATAATTAATTCTACTTTGTATAACAGTAGTGGTACATTTCTGTAAGCAGCTCTATTCTATGTAACAGTAGTGGTACAATTATATAATTAGCTCTACTCCATGTAACAGTACTGGTATATATTCATAACCAGCTGTACTCTATGTAACAGAAGTGGTACATATTTATAACAAAGTGTACTCTATGTAACATGAGTGTTACATACTTACAATTAGCTCTACTTTATGTAACAGCATTGGTACATCTCTATAACTAACTCTATCCTATGTAACTGTAGTGGTACATATTTAAGACTACCACTATTTTATGTAACAATTGTGGTACATTTCTATAGCCATCTCTACTCTATGTAACAGTAGTGGTACATTTTTATAAGCAGCGGTACTCTATGTAACAGCAGTGGTACATCTCTATAACTAGCTCTACTCTATGAAACAGTAGTGATACATCTTTATATATATATATATATCTATTTCATGTAACAGTGGTGGTACATAAATATAACCATCTCTACTTTATGTAACAGTAATGGTACATTTCTATAACCAGCTCTACTTCAGGTAACGACAGTAGTACATATTTATAATTAGCTCTACTCTATGTAACTGTAGTGGTACATGTTAATAATTAGCTGTACTCTAGATAACAGTAGTGGTACGTCAATATAATCAACTCTACTCTAAGTAACAGTTGTGGTACATTCCTATAACCAGCTCTACTAGTTGTGGTACATTTCTAAAAGCAGCTCTGCACTATGTAACAGTAGTGGTACATTTCTATAATTACGTTTACTTTATTAAAAAATAATGGTACATTTCTATAAGCAGCTCTACTCTATGTATCAGTAGTCGTACATCTTTATAATTAGCTCTACTTTATGTAACAGTAATGGTACATTTTTATAACCAGCTGTACTCTATGTAACAGTAGTGATACATCCCTATAACAAACTCTACTCTATGTAACAGTAGTGGTACATCCCAATAACCAGCTCTACTTTATGTAACAGTAGTGGTACATATGTAACAGTAGTAATACATCTCTATAACAAGCTCTACTTAGTGGTACATCCGTATAACCAGCTGTATTCTATGTAACAAAAGTGGTACATTTCTATAACCAGCTCATGTTTATGTACCATTAATGGTACATCCCTATAACTAGCTCTACTCTATGTAAAAGTAGTGGTACATCCCTATAACCAAATCTACTTCATGTAACAGAAATGGTACATCCCTATAATCAGCTGTACTCTATGTAACATTAGTGGTACATTAAATGGATGCTGGTAAAGTGTTACCCCTAAATTTACCTCGCTGACTTGAGACGGCGAACATGGAGGAGAGTCATGAGCACACTATTAACACATAAAATGTTTAAAAATCATATTGCATCCGTATATAAATAAATATCTTCTACTTTTTCGAACATTAAAAATAAACAACAAACAATTAGAATGGAGGATCTCACGAGACAATAACTTTTTTCTTTTTCGTGTCGATATAGTTGGACCTTTGCAACATGCAAGGCCACTCTATAATTGAATCTCCCAATCTCAACTTGAAATCATTAAGTCACTAAATTCAATTTCTGTATATATAGATGCTGGTAAAGTGTTACCCCTAAATTTACCTTGTGGCTAGCTGGCGGATCTTTGTGAGGAGTACCAGACTATTAACACATAAATAAAAAAAAAATCACATTGCATCCATATATAAATAATTATCTTCTACTTTTTTGAACCATTAAAAACAAACAAAATATTACAATGGTCGATCACATGAGACACTAACTTTCTTTTCTTTTTTCGTGTCGATACAGTTGGACCTTTGCAACATTCAAGGCCACTGATTAAGTGTATCGCCCACGCACATAAATTTAAAAAAATATTGCATCCGTATAAAAAATATATACTTTTTGAACATTAAAAAACTAACAAACAATGACAATAATGGATCCCATGAAACATTAACTTCCTTTTTTTCTCTCGATATAGTTGGACCTTTGCAACATGCAAGACCACTCATTACTGGTAAGAGTCTCCGAACAAAAGAATAGTAAACAGAACTAATACAAAAGTAACACTTACTTCGCCATCTAAAGCACCATGGCGGTCCTACAAGTATATAAACAAATTTAGAAAATGCCAGAAAACAAACACTAATAATAATACTAACCTTAAAATAAAGCTCTTTCATTTTTTCTAATTCAAAAAAATTCACCGTAAAGGTCCTGCAATAATATACAAAAGATAAGTTTGTTTCTTAAGCATGTTAAATAACTTACTTGTTCCTATAATTCTTGCATACTATAAATTGGTTAAGTTCCTCCAACACTTCCTTAAACACTCTTTCGGTCATTTTGATACATTTTTTTAACTCTTTTTTTGAAAATACAACGACATGTCTATTCTTTGAAATATAGTGAATCAGTTTACGACAACAAATTAACGTCTGTGGGAAATAAATTTAACACATATAAGTGTTCCACACATATACATATATATAAATATACGTACTTTCACCTCATCCGGAGTGACACCTAGACAATAAATGCACAAGTGTTGTGCTTCGTCTGCGGGTGGCTTCAAAAATCCCCGACAAACCTGGTGCTCCCACACCTCACACGCATCACACCCAATCAGGTTATCGTTGAACTAAATATAGATCAATAAAATAACCTATATAAAACAAAAAACAAAAAACAAACATACCTTCGAATCTCCACAACCACACTCCAAATGTAACTTTTCCTCCATCATTCTGCACTCTATTTAGCTACCTCCCCTATGCCAAAATGGATGCAGTTAGCGTGCGTTCACTGACACGTGCATTCACTGACACGTGCGTTCACGTGACTTCCGGCAAAGTGTCTCGCGAGGCCAGTGTACAATCGGTATGCATAATCACTTATTAAGCATGTATCAAGTGTGTTACATCATGTACCACAAGGTGGTATGCCACAGAACAAAATTGCATATTTTGAAAAAGAAATATTCCATTAATTGTAAAACTTGCAGTTAGCGGTTGGTAAATAGTCTGGTTACGCAAGACTATGCATTTGATTAGATTCATAACCCACCCACAGGGCTTGAGCTTATACCAGATCTTTAAAAAGAGTGAGGTTGTGTAAGGCTCTCACAGAAGAGTAGGTTTTTAATTTTTACAAATTTTTAATGCATATACACCAACAACTAGCTCTACTTTATGCAACAGTAACTATTCGTACTCAATGTACCAGTAGTGGTACATTTTTAAAACCAGCTGTATTATATCAAACAGTAGTGGTACATTTTTATAACCAGCTCAAAAACTATGTAATAGTAGTAGTACATTTCTATAACAAGCTCACTTTATGTAACAGTAGTCGTTCATTTTAATAACGAGGTTTACTCTATGTAACTGCAGTGGTACATTTATATAACCGGTTTTACTCTATGTATCAGTAAAGGTACATTTCTATAACCAGCTTTACTTTATGTAAAAATAGTGGTACATTCCTATAATCTCCTCTACTTTATGTAACAGTAGTAGTACATCCCTATAACTTGCTGTACTTTAAGTAACAGTATTGGTACATTCCTATAACCAGCTCTACTTTATGTAACTGTAGTGGTACGTTCCTATAACAATCTCTACTTTATGTTACAGTAATCGTTCATTTTATAACCAGCTCTACTTTATGTAACTGTAGTGGTACATTTTATAACTGGTTTTACTCCATGTAACAGTAGTGGTACATTTTTATATAACCAGCTCTACTTTTTGTAACAGTAGTAGTACATTCCTATAATCAGATTTATTATATGTAACAATAATGGTACTTCTTAAGTACCAGTATTGGTACATTCTTATAACCAGCTTTACTTTATGTAACATTAATGGTACATCTTTATAACCTCCTCTACTCTATGTATCAGTAGTGGTACATCTCTATAAACATCTTTACTTTGTGTAACGGTAGTCGTTCATTTTTATAACCAGCTCTACTCTATGTAACTGTGGTGGTACATTTTTATAACCAATTTTACTTCATGTAACAGTAGTGGTACATTTTTATAACCAGCTCTACTTTATGTAACAGTAGTAGTACATTCCTATAACCAGCTCTACTTTATGTAACAGTAATGGTACATTCCTATAATTAGCTCTATTTGATGTAACAATAGTGGTACATCTCTATAATAAGCTCTACTCTATGTAACAGTAGTGGTACATTTTTATAACTAGCTCTAAGTGGTACATTTTTATAACAAGTTCACTTTACATAACAGCAGTCATTCATTTTTATAACGAGCTCTACTCTATGTAACTGCAGTAGTACATTTATATAACCGGTTTTACTCTATGTATCAGTAGAGGTACATTTCTATAACCAGCTTCACTTTATGTAAAAATAGTGGTACATTTCTATAATCTCCTCTACTTTAAGTAACAGTAGTGGTACATCCCTATAACTAGCTGTACTTTAAGTAACAGTATTGATACATTCCTATAACCAGCTCTACTTTATGTAACAGTAGTGGTACACTTCTATAACAATTTCTACTTTATGATACAGTAATCGTTCATTTTATAACCAGCTCTACTTTATGTAACTGTAGTGGTACATTTTATAACCAGTTTTACTCTATGTACCAGTAGTCGTACATTTTAATAACCAGCTCTACTTTATGTAACAGTAGTAGTACATTGCTATAATCAGATTTATTATATGTAACAATAATGGTACATCTTTATAACTAGCTGTGTTTTAAGTACCAGTATTGGTACATTCCTATAACCAGCTTTACTTTATGTAACAATAATGGTACATCTTAATAACCAGCTCTACTGAGTTACGGTTTTTGTTTGTATCATCCACTACACTGGGCCATGGATCTCCAGATATTCACAATTTTGTGCCTCAGAGACGCCATTTTATCTTGATCTGGGAGACAAAACTGAGATTTTCTCGACAACCGTCTAAAAACTGGATTGGGAACGAAAGGGTTTTAACAACTAAATATTTATGTATCTGGCTAACTAAACGTGTGTAAACTTGCAAACTTGTAACAATACTGTAACCCCCACGCCCATGCGCGCTGAGGGTAAAACAGACGTGGGAGTCAAGTTGTCTAATTATAGACGTTGGGCCATCACGTGATCTCTTCTGGCGTTATTAAAGTTCAGACAGCTAGGTGGGGTCCAGTGCGGTTTTGGCGTGCTTATCACCGCTGATTTTGTGCCATTAATGAAAGAAATGTCCCCTCCATTAAGTGACGGCGAAAGTATAGTTAGTGGCTTTGCATGATGTAGTTGAATCATTTCTAAAAAATATTAGAGCTCCACCTACCTTGTGATGATGCACCCGGTTCAGGAATATTTTGCGATAGAACGTATCGAAGATTCCTGGAAGCCTTGGATGGGAAATATCGGGTGAAACTGGAATCTTTCCTGGCCCATGCGCGTAGACTGGTCGTCACCATCACCCCCCCCCCCCCCCCCCCCCCCAAAAAGTGCCTAGCCACACCTCCGACCTAGTCCTTTCCACCCACGCAGTGAGCTCCATTTTGCTTTCTGGGCAGTAAGCGTTACAGAGCGTGGGTCTTGAGCTGTTATAGCTGCGATCGAGCTTCCGACGTCGCTGGACTGGTTAGGGAAAGCATTTAGTGTTGCTCAGACTTTCCTTTTAAATGCTCTATTCGGAGCTGGGGTGACTGGTGTAGTAAAGCATATGCATGTCAGCATGTGTTGGAAGAAGCTGCTGATGATACTGGCTTAACTATGCAACAAGAATTAGTAAGTTATGAAGATATGGATTAGTATAGAATTGGCTATGTTAGGTATTTGGTCTAGAATTGAAGGAGAAATAGTAGAAGATAGAGCATTCCAGAAATACTGAATCAGTAAATACTTTTCAAGATACCTTTGACATCTTGGCTGAATTTTCTACAGGAATAGACAAAATCAAATGGTTAGATTAATTGATATTTAATAATGCAATCTAAGGTACTTTTAAGCTGTTTGCAATAACTGTGATGTAAAATAGTTAAACACCACAGCAACTTTCGGAATTATTGCTAGATAACCAACCTCTCCCTAGGGCTTCCTCCTCAGGATCAGGGTTTTTTTATCAGCGATAATTCCTCATACATAGTAAGTAAATAATAGTTAAACCATTGGTTTGAAAAATTATCGCTCCATCCCGGAAAGGGCATTTATCCCGAATTGTCATGGTCTAACTATTTTATACCATGGTTATACCATTTCATACTGTGTAAACGACCTAATATTAATAGCAGGTTTTGACGGGAAAATTTGGTCCAACATTAACAATTACTAGCAAGTACCCCACCACACATTGGCGCTTGATGTATTGCAGAGTAAATGCAGGTAGCATAATTTATTTTTATTCATTATCATCCTCAACCACTTGGTTAAGGTTGCATCAGTTTCTCTCTCCTGCTCTCCTTTTTCATGAACTATCTCGGCTTTTCTTATCCCCTCGTTTCCTCTCTTCAGTTAGGCATGGAGTCCCTTCTCCTTAGTCTCTCTCTCCTGCTTCTGAGTCTTTCTGTCCTTCTATCATGATTGTGGACTTGGTTTTGCGAAACTTTTGCTTCTTTATCAAACTGTTTAAGCTCATGAATTATTCATGAATATGCACCATCGTTGTTACTGACACACAAGTGTATTATTATATAGATAGCACGGAGCCAGCGAAGGTCCCTCTGTAATACTGACTATAAGAAGTGTACCATGTACTGGAAAGTATAGAGTAAACTGACAAGTGTTGTTGTGATCTTGTCAGTATATATGACTGTCCACAGGAGATCAGTCATAATACAGCAATCATGATTGTAAGGAAGAGATCGTAGAATGTATACATATGTGACATAGCACAGATCACACTACTTGCATAACTAGCATTGCATCACAACATGAAGATGGAAATACTCATGCACGGTCAACGTCTGATGAGTCAGGTCGTAAAGGCTGGCCTCTTGGTTGTTATCTGAGACTTTCACTAATAGTAATATAGACAGAGATTGTTCGTTGGAATTGGTTCCCTGCATTGGACTCCCTCTAACTATGTAGCTATAGGGACTAGTTATGCTATTTTAGCTGTGGTTTGATAAGTATGGATACTGACGTATGTGTAACAATGAGAAGTTAGAAATGATGCAACGAGCAACAGAAGGTGATATGTGAATACGCATGTATAATGAAGGAAGAATTGTGCATGCCAGCTAATGTGGAGTGATGGTGAAATGATATCTAGTGGAATGTTCAGCTTTGGTTTTTGTCTTCAACACAACACAATAATATTTACAGAGAGCATTGGCTATGCTGTTGCAATTGAAACAATGCAAATTTTGAGGTGTGTATGGGAAACTTAACACTCACACATACAGACTCACACGTATGCACGCCGCAAGCAGGGCTTCATCCCCCCCCCCCCTTAGCTGAATCGTGTTTCCCTTACCCTCTGACTTGTAAAGTCATTAACCTTAGTAGAACATTTGACACTTTTTTCATGCAGCATATTGCTTGAAGGACTTTGTGTGTGTGTGACTCATCATCCTCAGTGCTTTAGGTACTTTGAACACAAGCTACAAAAAAAAAAAGCATTCTCAAAAATTATAATTTTTTGTTCCTAACCTTTAGATTCTTAAGCCCAAGTGTAGTGTTTCGCACTCACGCTAAAGTTGAAATTTACAGCACTCTGAGGTCAAAGTGCACTTGTCATTTAATAATAGTATTTTATCAGGAGCTCTTACAATCTGCTTCACTTTGTTAAGTGGTAGAAGTTATAGTGATCTAGCTACTTGTTTTGTAATGATGCTGATATGGTAGTGCATTACGATAAGTCTTATAGTCGACTATGTGTTGTTGATCGACAAAGTAAACTAAATTTTGGAAGTCCTCACATCTACCCCAAGGATAGCCAGCTTTTATAGACACAAACATTAATTCATTAGGATTCTTAAGATGCTCGCGCAAGAATTAAAGGTAGCTGAATTCACTCGCTTCACGTGCTTGCCCATTATTATGGTTATTATTATTATTATTGTATTCTACGGGGTAGGCATCACGAAAGCGCCCATTCTGTCCATTTCTCTGATAAATATTAACACCCAGGTTTTAAATTGCATACACGAACAAGTACTCCTTGTCAATTATGTGGCCAGCAATAGAAGTCGTTCCTCTGCTGTGCCATTTCAAGCAAATTGACGGTAGTGAAGGCTGACTTTTCTGACTAGAATATCAATGGTGAATGTCCAGAATGCCTTAAAGACTATTGAATCTGATGTCTTATGTTAGTTTTGTTAATTCGAGGAAGTAGTGCAGCCTGTGCAAGTTTTCAATAATGCTGTGTATGTAAATTTTGTGTGTGTGCAAATTCTAGCATGTACAAAAAATGGGTGAGTGCCCACTCGGCCAGTTTTTGTAAATGGTTAAGCGCTTATCGGTAGACTATGGTATTATTATTATTATTGTTATTGTTATTTATCGTCATCATTATCTATATAATAATATGCTTGACAATGACAGTAGTGCGTGTATTCATGAATAATTCATTAGCTGGGCCAGGATGGTAAAATAGCGCCACTGATTGAATGGCTAAAGTATCATTCAGTAGAGGCAAGTAAGGAAACAACATGTGTACCTAAGGAAAGGGAAGGCAAAGTCCACAATCATGGATTGAAGTACAGAGACACTGAGAACCAGGAAGAGGTACAGACAAAGGAGCAGAAGGGAATCCATTAACTCAAGAAGAATGAGGGAAGGGTTCAGGAAGAAAGAGAGCAGGAGAGGAAAAATGATGTAACTAAACCAAGTGGTAGAAAATTAAGGGATTAAAGTACCTTATGCTACAGCGCCACTGTATGGCAGAGTACTTGCTACTTATTATTATTATTGCTATTATTATTGTCATTTTTACTATTATTATTGTTTTTGTTGCTATGATATTATAATTAGTATGAGTAATAGCACGGTAACCGTGATATTCGGGATTAATAGCACGAGTAGTGCTATTTCAATTGCTTTACGAGTGCTATTGATCCCTAATAGCACGGGTTACCCATGCTATCACTCACTAATAGTAGGCCAGCTTTTTAAAAAGTCATTTGCAATTGTAGCTACACTGTATCGTTCACTCAATTTCAGGATTAGTTTCCTCTGGAACTTCATTTTCAACATATGGCTCCTCCTAATCTGTTTAAACATTCCATCTGATATGGGTAGAGCTTCTGTGGTAAAGAATGACATTGTCTTTAACTAGAAACTACTCGCTGTATGTTTCCAAGGTTAATGCTCCACGCGTGCGCACTTACCCGTACTATTTCACTTAGCTACCGTGGTATTTCACTTAGTTTCCACTTAGTTATCGAGGTATTTCAATTATTTACGCGCTATTTCACTTTACCTGTGCAATTTCAATTGAACAGTGATTTTTCCTATACATTTTTGAATGGGAAACGTGCGTGCCGTACTATTATTATTATTATTATTAGTTGAGAGTACCTTGGTATCAGATTCTTATTAACTGGTTTTGATATGTTCCTCTCATCTCCTTCACCACACTCACTACTAAAGCACTGGCCAGGGAGAGGTGAGTGGTATGTGGCAGAGTTCGGTCAAATACATTGTAATTATATTTTTTGCAGTAATTTCAATGTAATTGTATTTGAGTGAATCTGAGCTTTATGTATTTGCAATGTATTGAAATACTAGCAACAGTTAGAATTTGAAAAGTTTGAAATACGTGCATTGCTAATATAAAACAGAAATGAAAAGAGGCGAGAGAAAATATGGGCAAGTCCCTCAAAAATTCCTGGGGAAAAGGAAAGTGGAAATACCATTTGGATATTTCATTGGAGGTCACTGTGTGTGCGCACATGTGTGTGTGTATGTACATGTGCATATGTGTGTGCACATGCATGTGTATGTACATGTGTGTGTATGTGCATGTATATAATATGTGTGTGACAGCAGATAACGTATGTGACGTACGCATGACACTGTTGTATTTTCAAAGTATTTGCGATGCTAATTAAATACAATTCTGAAGTCAAGTATTTTTAATTTGCAAATTGTATTTGAAGAGAGCAGTATTTTCAATTGCAATTAAATGATTTTGAGTATTTTACCCCAACTCTGGTGTGTTGTTGAAAGGGTAAATTCTAATAGACAGCAATAAAGTCAGACAAGTGCAAATTTTGAATTGACTTTCGTTATATGTAAATGTGGCACACTCTCCACCCACACTCCCCTCCCTCCTCAATATAGTTCCCAACTTTCCAATGACAGACCACACCCACTAACATACCTATGAATGAAAATAATTGGGCTGGAGAGAGGATATTTTTGTCTGTTTGTTTGTTTCTTTTTTTTTGTTCCATGTTTGTTGTTAACCCTTTCACTTTCGAGTTTATGATGGCCATTTTGGAACATGAAAATGTAATAATGTTGTTGTTTTTTTTGTTTTTTTTTTGTTTTTTTGCTGCACAGACATTCAGCAAGAGAAATATTTTAAAAGCAAGTCAGACTGTTTACTATGATGAAAAAAAAGTCTATTAGTCCGCACAAAGAATAGCTAAAACTTTAGACTTACCGTTACCAACGGTACTAACTGAAACTCAATAATTATTGATGACCTCAGAGCTGCTATGGAGTTCAGACAGAGTACACGGCTTATTCTTCTTCTATTTGATGGATTCTGGGCTTCTCAACCTTGTACTATAAAATATTTCGGGCAGACAGACAACTCTTTTAATGGTAAAAAACAACAACAACTAAACACCTGTGCTATCATTTTGATTTTTTTTATTACAGGAAGTACTACATACGTCAGAGCAACATAATAACAAGAAATGGGAATGTTGTATTGGATAATCAATTTTTTTAATACGGAGAACCGCTGACGAAATTCAGAACACCATATGGCATCTACGGCAGTGAAAGGATTTAATTTTTATTGTTTTTGTGTTTGTTTGTTTGTTTTTTGTTGGGTTTTGTTTTTTTTTACATTGTATTTATTTTTTTTTTTAGAGAAAACACTACCGTCAGTTGAGACTTGTCTAATTATTGATAGGTCGCACCAGAACAGTGGCAGCATCTGGGATCACTCCAGTACAGCGGCAACCAGTTACGTGTGGGATCACTGCAGGATGTGTGTGCTGTTGAGTGGGAAATTCTGGATATCTGATTTGGGGTTCTTCATGCAGGACTAATACCAACATATTTTTGTAAACAAGCAATGACCATAAGGTGTAAATGTAAAAGATTGTTGTCATCTATATTTGGCTCATATTGAATGATGTTGTAGAAATGACACAAACATTATTATTCATATATAAAGGTCAATAATTAGTGGGGGCAAAGATCTGTGATGCATGGTCTCAACATGGAACAGTTTATGAGTATTGTAGGAGGTGATTGCCCAACTGATGTTGGGGTTATTAGATGAAATCACGAGAACTCTCTGACATGTGCAAAAATTGACACCATAGAACCTCCGAACTGAGAACAATTTGGGACCAGGTTCGCAATTCACAAATCATTTTGTTTGCCTTCGGAGGTTGTTTATAATTTGCCTCCAAATATCATGCATTGCATTAGTTATATTAATACAGAAAATTGGTGTTTGTTTTAAGGAGGGGGAGATACGCCATACTTTTTCTATAGGAATGGGTAGAGGGCTAAGGGAAGTTCAGTAAACACTAGAGGTAATTTACTTTAGAGAGTTCACTATCAGAGGTTTCACATGCTCACTTGGTGCTGCTAACTGCTGCATGGTAGTCCTCAAATGGTGTATGGGACGATTGCTCATAATAGTTCACTGATGTACCAGGTTAACTATACTGGGTATTACACATCAAAATATTCCATAAATGCATTTTACAGTGGAACATTTTAACAGTGAACTCTGTAATGAGCAACACCATGCAACACCAGTGCATAAAGTCATACTTTTGTTATACACGTGGCATACTCCAGTGACTCTATCTTACTTACGTCACCAGTGTGTATATTTCATAATGGACTGCATTATTGGAGTACTGTGCATTACCTTACACCAGGTATACACCATACTATGTGTACTATGTTGCTGGAGTATACCCTATGTATTCTTGACAATATCTTACCACAGCATGCAGTGTATAGATACTAAATATACTATAATAATGTATTCCAAATGTTTTCTTAAATGACGTGATATATAGAATTCTTTGACAGTAATACTGATTATAATAGCTATGTGGTTAAAAAAAATTAATAATAATAAAAAAGTCAAAAAATGTTATGAAGAGTTTGATGAATCCACTAGATCCAGGGCCACGCTTGATGTGCTGTCTGTCACCATCCCGAGCTACTCTGGTTTCTGTCATAGCTGCAGTCCTCATCAAAGCTCCACTTCTCACCTTCTGCCCATAATGAGCCAATCGGTTTCTGAGGATAATAAAAAAATTACAAAAAATTGGCTGTAAACAATACCCATTAAAAGAAATGAACTGGTAAACAACAACACATTAAAAATTAAAAATGGTTTTCTGTGTAAATTACACTTGCATGAAGTATATTGGGCGAATAACATGAGATAACTTTGTAAAGTGCCAGTCGACGAACAAAGACACTCAACTATCACAATCATTCCGCCACACACAACTTCAATTCTGACAAATCATACGGGTCTAATCACCACGAGATAAGGAAAAGATTTTGTCAAAGTGAAAAACCTTTTTTTATGAAGAACAGCACACATGCAACAATATAAACTTGAAGTAATGACAAAATACACAACACAAGAAGCAACAAACAAAAACAAACAAACAAACAAACAATAAAGTGTTATATAGAGCAAGTCGCCTGTAACTCTTACATTCCGGTTCTATTATCAACCGGCACAGTCTTCGGACATCATGGAAAATTAAATTTATCAACTGGCATAGCGTACAGACATTCACAAAAACACCCAAATAGTAATACTGAGTTATGTAATACTTGCTATTATTTTTTTGTTTGTTTGTCTTTTGCTAGGAAGGAGTGGCTACACTGTGCTTGTGACTTGTGGGTACTAAACACTGCCAGGAAGTTTCTTGGATGATCAAGGTCAAGAGCATATTAGTCCACAGGATTACAATGATTTTTTTCATATTATAAATTATAATAATGTGATAATACCACAAAATAGCAAATATGGTTATGATTAGTTCTGAATTGATACCAATTCTTTTGTACTAAAAATAAAGACTTGGTTAGTGGTCGATAATAAAAATAAAGCAATGCAATTTGAAAGTAAAATCATAACAGGTAATCGTCATTGACAGACTTCGAGAGAGTCCACATATCTCCGGGATTTTTCTACTTTTGCGAAGAGTTGCGCCACTTAAATGAAGGTTCAAACTCCAGGGCTTCTTTTGGTGGAAATTTTGTCGCAATGTGTGTGTGTGTGATGTACGTGTGCATGATGTGTGTATGATGTGCGCGTGTAGTGTGTGTGTGCATGTGTGTGGTTTCAATGGCGGCCTGTACGATATGCAGTAAATTACGACCGATACCTATGATTTTATCAAAATGTATACTGCGTTTGTTTATTGACCACTACGAAGTTTATAGTACTGATTCAGAACTACTTCTCTCTATGATCACTATATCATGTGGAGTGTGGCCAATGATCTTAAGCTGTAACTATAAGATGTGCATTATTTGAAATATCAATCCTAAAACGCATCCTACATAGCTAGTCCTAACCAAATACACTCACACACGACAGAACCACATTATGAATTTGTATTAGCATAGCTTCAGTCCATTTCATAAAAAATTAAAAAAATTAAAATAAAAGACGAATTTGGTACGTACTCCAGTCAGATAAGTTGACTTAGTAACTAAAGACTTTTGAAGACATTCAATGAAACAGTGTGCTGTGTATTAATTATTGAAACCACAATGAATCTGAATTCTTATCATAATGTTTCAACTTCATGCCGCCACAAGGATCTAACTTTGGTGGCGACTATATAACTGGTACGTGACAAAAGGGGGCGTTACTCACTAAAGCTAGTACACATGGTTCGTGTTTTCTAAAAAATCGGCCCAAATTTAAAAGTAGCACAATAAAAGATCTTAAATCTTTGTTCTGAGTAAGTTACCTAATCAACCATTAATTGTCAGTAATCTCTAAAGTTATAGTATTACAGATATACACACAAACAGACAGGACGACTCACTAAAACCCTCTAGCGCATACAGTGAATAAATGACTGACTACACCCATTTACAGTCCTTCCACATTTAAAAGAAAGTTCATGGAAGCTACTGTAACACTATTATAAAAACAATACATATCTACTATATGATATATAAATGGTTGACTTATACCTTTCAGCTCACAGTCCACTTCTTCTGATTAAGTTCCATCCCTCCCAAGCCCTTACTGTAAACTTGAGGAGCTCCTATGAAAGTAAAACATAAATAATTAAGTAAATAAATAAATAAATAATACAAATAGCTGTGCACCATGCTCCAATATACTTTCACCTGTTGGTATTGTATGTGAGTCTGTGTATGTAATGGCTCTGTGTGTCTGTATGTGTGTGTGAAGTATTCCAGACACACCTCAAATTAGTATTCTTTCAATTGCAACAGCATAGCCAATGGTCTCTGTAAACATATTGTGTTGTGTTGAAGACCAAAGCCAGAGCTGAACATTCCACTTGTCAATATTTAGCTAGTTATCATTTCACCATCATTCCACATTTAGCTAGCATGCACAATACTTCCGTATTTGTACAAGCACATTATATAACTATCACTAACACATTTTATTACTCGTTGCATCATTTCAAACTCCTCATTTACACATACGTCAGTATCGTACGTATCAAAAAATCTAATATACTACACACACACACACACACACACAAGTTCACTGGATTACCAACACAAGATTTATATCGTATTCTATTCATGATTTGACTATTGGACAAAAATTGTTCAAGGGGTAATCAAATAAATTTCCTAGGATAACACAGTAAGGATTGGTAGACCAATGGATTATGTATAAGCTAAGCCGTGTTTCCAAAACCTTGAAAATGCTCTATTGTACCAGAGCTCTAGTTGATAAAGCATTTTAGATTCTCGACTATTGGACAATGGATTTTCAAGTAAGAGCCAATCTGTTACGTAAGGCGTATAGCCAAGATAACTTACCACTACCACCGCCAATAGAATAGAAAATGAACTCTGTTAAGCTTGTAAGACCTGACTGTGAACTTCACCCCTCTCCTGTCACCGTAGTTATTTGCCATTAATTTTTCCTGATTATTAACTAAGTCTTTTCTCCCGAATTTCTTGTGCCTGTGCCAATGTTCATGATTTTAAGTAGCTTCCGTGGGTGGAATGCATTGACCATGGACATGTGTGGAACGCTGCCATATATATATATATATATATATATATATATATATATACCAAAATCTCAATTGAGACTTGTCTTGCTTCGCTCACACGATGCTACTTAGTGGGAGCCCAATGCAGGGAACCAATTCCAATGAACAATCTCTGTCTATTAGTGGAAGTCTCAGACAACAACCGAGAGGCCAGCCTTTACGACCTGACTCATCAGACGTTGACCGTGCATGAGTATTGCCCTCTTCATGTTGTGATGCAATGCTAGTTATGCAAGTAGTGTGATCTGTACTATGTCACATATGTATACATTCTACGATCTCTTCCTTACAATCATGATTGCTGTATTATGACTGATCTCCTGTGGACAGCCATATATACTGACATGATCACAACAACACTTGTCAGTTTACTCTATACTTTCCAGTACATGGTACACTTCTTATAGTCAGTATTACAGAGGGACCCTCACTGCTACAATTTGTAATGTTAGACCATTTTTCCTGTCAAAGCCTGCTATCTAGGTCGACAACTAGCTAACACAAAAAAGTGAGGGTCAAAGTACAACATGACATATGTACGTCTACACACAAACTAGTATGAGCTACAGGCCTTGGCATAATTCAAAGACGAAGAAAAAATATTAGTGCTGTTGGGTCTGCTATGCTTTTATAAATTAGTGATGTGCCTGAGCACAAATGGCAGCGAGCCTAAAGCTATACTATCGTGATTTACACTCATGCTATTAAAAAAAAATCGAGTTTTGAATTACGTATATAAGGTAAAGGGGATTCAAAGCCATAGTAACCACAACCCGCAACTGTCTGAATTGAAAAAAAAAAAAAAAAAAAAAGCAACAAAAACAAGTCACGTTATTTAAGTGTTTTATTTGTGATATTCATTAGCTAAGTAGTAGTTGTAACGCACAATACTTTCACACTTAACTGAACATACCTGTGCAAGGCTTACCTTTGTGGTTAGTCTAGTGGACAATAAATTTTCAAGTCAATACTGTTGCGTAGGGCTTATAATTATGACAAATAGCTATTAACTTACCACCGCCACAAACTCGAATAGAAATGGAACTCCCGAAAGGTTTTGAGTTCTAACTGTACCCGCAAAATAATTCAAAGTGGTAAAAAATTCAATTTCTAGGATGATACGGGTAATGATCGATAAACCAGAGGAATCACCCTCCAAGGTATAATAAACAGTAAACGTGCCCTCCAGAAATATTGCTGTCTACATTGTGCTATTATATCACTATGGAGAGTTCGACCTCTGTTGACCCCTGAAGAGGACTTAGGCAAGAAGTCAAAACATCGGGTCAAGTTTTAATTAACAATATTTTCTATTGAACGAGAAAAAATTGCTATTATCATTATTTCAGCCGAGAATGGCTGAATCATTAAAAGAAAACCTTAGATTGTACTATTAAATGTCAATTCATCTAACCATATGATTTTGCCTATTCCTGTTGAAAATTCTGCCAGGACGTCAAAGGTATGATTCAGTATTTCTGGAATGTTTTATCTTCTACTATTTCTCCTTCACACAATTCTACAAATAAATAATATAGCCATTCTATACTAAGTCATATCTTCATAACTTACTACTACTTGTTGCTCAGCAGCTTCTTCTAACACATGCTGACATGCCCACGCTTCACTGAAACACCAGTCACCCCAGCTCTGAATAGAGTACTTAAATGGGAAGCCCGAACAACACTAAATGCTGTCCAGCGACGTCGGAAGCTCGATCACAGCTACAACAGCTCAAGGCCCACGCTCTGTAAGGATGGCTTTCCGGAAAGCAAAATGGAGCTCACTGCGTGGGTGGAAAGGACTAGAGGTGTAGGTCGGAGCTAGCTCTAGAGAGGTGTGGCTATAATAGGCACTTTTTGGGGGAGGTGACGACCCGTCTACGCGCATGGGCCAGGAAAGATTCCAGTTTCACCCGATATTTTCCATCCAAGGCTTCCAGGAATCTTCGATACGTTCTATCGCAAAATATTCCTGAACCGGGTGAAAGCTCAGCACTTCCTTTGCCCTTAGTCTCGCGGGCCAGACCCTTTACCCAATATGAAGAGAAAGAAAGGGTCTGTGGCCCGCGAGACTAGTTTGCCCTTATCTGCGATGACGAAATTATCGATGGGAAGAGCAACAAACAAAATGCCATATTTTGTGATGGCAACTGTAATACGTGGCTTCACAGACGGTGTGCTGGGCTTTCACAGCCTGCTTTTCAAAAGCTATCCAACCTTTCTTTTGTCCTCATTGTCGGCTAGACAGACAAGATACAATAAAAGATCTTCTGGACACAGTTAAATCTCTCAAAGAAGATAACTCAAATATCAATGAGAAAAGCTGTGTGCAGTCGTGTCCAAGACATCTTTCTGATCAAGATTCTGCACCTATTAGATCATTTGCATCTGTAGTGCAATCATCTACTCATCAACGATCTGTCCCTAGTAAGCCCCACTTCTCATCTCAAGAACGTAAGTTTAGCTTAGTGATATACGGTATTGATGAATGTCCTCAAGGCACTTCACGTCAGGTTAGGCTAGACAGTGATCAAAAGCAAGTGATATCAGTATTATCTTCACTCATGCCTGATATCTCTAAGCTTTCTGTTAGAGATTGCACGAGAATGGGTAAATATAGCCCCTCTCATGTAAGGCCTCGACCTCTACTTGTGAAGTTGTTGAGAACAACTGAAGTGTCTGTAATCCTATCCAACCGAAGTAAATTGACCAAAAAAGGTGTTATAAAACATTATGACCCCTTCAGAGAGAAAGTCTGAGAGTATTCTCGTAAAAGAGAGAAAGTCTTTGATTTCCTCTGGGGCAAACCCAAAGGACATTAAAGTTAAAAGCAACAAGCTTCTTTTAAATGGATCTGTCTATGGATCAGTCCAGGGCTCCTCTTTTTCACTCAATGTCCAGAATTCAATTCAAGTTTCTTCTGATTCGCATGTTGACGTGGATCCAGTAGATAGCACACCACCCAATGCTCCCAAACCACCCTTTGAAAATGAGCCTAGTTCATCTAGTTCATCTTCAGTTCAAAGCAATTCTCCTGATGGGTATAACTCTACTTTGCTGGACCACCCAACTGTCTCAAGTAATATGTCATGCAATAGTTCACCACAAAACAACCTCTCCTCCTCAGATTTGTCCTCAAATATCTGACTAAGAAATAAGTCTATCACTGTTATGCTTTGGAATGCATGCAGTATTAAGAACAAACTCTTCTATTTCCAATTTCTTATATATGCAAAATCTCCCAGTATAATCGCAATCACTGAGACATGGTTACTTCCACAAATTTTAAACAATGAGATAATTCCAGCTGGCTATCAAAATTTTCACAGAGACAGAATAAATGGTATTGGAGGTGGTATTCTTTTAGCCATCTCTAACTCCTTCATGCCTAGTCACTCCTATATCTGTAGTCAAACATCAGAATTTCTACAAGTCCAAATAGAAAGAAACCCCCCCCCCCCCTTCTTTGTGGTTCTGCTTATACTCCCCCTCAAAGCCTTCCACCTATGCATTGTCTTCCAACACCTTCATCACAACTTAGCACCATACAGTTTTCTTCTAGTGAAATTTTTGATGTATTGAACTCTCTAGACCCCAAAAAATCTCCTGGACATGACAACATTAGCCCATATATTTACAAATTCTGCGCATCTTCACTTGCACATACAGTTTCTCTTCTCTTTACTGTCATTATGGAATCTCATTCCATTCCAGCTGACTGGAAGGTACACAAATTATTTCCTCTCCACAAGAAAGGAAGTGTATCTGAAGATAGCAACTACAGGCCTATTTCTCTCCTAAGTATTCTTCATAAAGTACTAGAATTAATAGTCTACTCTAAGTTAATAGATTTTATATATCCAAAAATTTCAAAGACACAATTTGGTTTTATCAGAAATAGATCCACTCTTCAACAACTTCTATCATATACTTCAGTTTTCAATTCTGTGGAGTCAAAGCGACACACAGAAATTGTGTTTCTTGATTTTGCCAAAGCCTTTGATTCAGTCCCCCACAATGAACTTCTGTATAAACTTTGGCTAACTGGCATTACTGGTCCTCTTTGGTTATTTTTCAAAGATTACTTACAAAATAGAAAGCATTTTGTTGAGGTTGAAGGGTGTAAATCTGACGTACTTCCTGTCAAATCAGGTGTACCTCACGGTAATGTACTTGGACCTCTGCTTTTTCTTATTTATGTTAACGACATACCGTCTCTCTGCTCTTTTTCGTCTGTGTTTTTATTTGCTGATGATGCCAAACTTATTGCCTCTCTAAACTCTGCAAGTGAGAATTTAGCTCTTCAAAAGGATCTTGACAATTTATTGTCATGGTGTCAATCTTGGAAACTTTTTTTAAATACTTCTAAATGCACATACATGAATGTCTCCCTATCGTATTTTAATCTCTGATAGTTTATCTTGGTCTGTCCACATCAAAGAAATATGCAGCAAAGCTTATCGGTCTCTGTATTTAATTAGGCGAACAATTCCTTGCACATCACCCATTAACATTAAGAAGTCCCTCTATCTATCACTTGTAAAGATCTCAGCTGACCTACTGTTCCCAGCTATGGTTTCCCAACAAAATACAAGACATTATCTTATTGGAAAGAGTTCAACGGCGTGCAACTAAATACATTTTAAATAATTATAATATTTCTTACAAATTCATCTCAATATTTTACCACTAATGTACTACCTACAATTACTAGACCTATTATTTTTTGTTAAATGTCTTAAGAATCCGTCTGATTCATTTAATGTATTTAATCACGTCACTTTTCATTCTGGGTCCACAAGATCTTCATCTAATCGTAAATTAGAAATTAAGTTCCAACGCACCTCCACTACACGACATCAATATTTTAATCGCATATCTCTACTATGGAACACATTCTCACCTATTGATCTCTCATTGTCCTTCACTTCTATTAAACGTTCTCTCAAGCAAAAATTTTGGGATCTATTTATTGCACACTTTGATTCAGACAATTCCTGCACATTTTGTTGTTTATGTCCTTGCTCTAGATGTCACAGTCACTTTATTAATGTATCACTCCCTCTCACACTTAGCTGTTTTATCATCATTTATATACCTTTTCTTTTCTTTTAGTTAACTAGGCTGCTCTCTTGTACATAGAGTTTGTCCTTCATCCACCCATTATGTCACATTTCATCTCTTTTAATTCTCTTTGTTTATAGTGGTTGTAAAGTTATAATAATAATAACAACATGTAACTCTCTGCCCGAGAAGTACCGTTTATTTAGAAAACGTGATACGGTAAAGAGTCGTTGTGAATATTAACTCGTTGAAAATACTGAATCATAGTAGTTCTTATTAGCTACTATTATTTAACACAGAAGAAAGTCTTAACTTTGAATGATATTAATATTGTTTTTAATGTCATTCAGAAAGAAATATAAAAACATGTCCAGCACGTCACACCCATATTTTTATATTTCACTTTTATCAAATTTTATACAATTTTCCTTCATAATTCACTGACAAAACTAAATTTCATCAATTATAGTTGTTGTTGTCATTATTAACATTGTTGTTATTATTATTAATATTACTGTTATTGTTATTATTATTGTTGTTGTTATTATTATTACTACTATTATTATAGTATATTGTTGTTTGTTTTTGCTTTTGTTGTTTTTATTGTTGTTGTTGTGTTCTTTCTTTGGCTTCTCCCATCCTCTATATAGAGTAATTCAGTATAACAGTATAAAAAAAAAAGGTGTAATGTGATATGAAGGTGGCTGAAGGCCAAAGTCTAAATACAATAGAGCAGCTTGTAGATAGCTAAAAGAAATGCAGAGTAGGAAATACAATGATGGCAATTACAGCTTAGGTGTGCGAGACGACGCGAGTAATACATGTAGAACAAGGACATAAACAGAGCAATGAATTGTCCTGTCCAATCAATGCATGCGCACGACTGTGATGACTAATTACTTAAGAGTGTCCATAATGAATTAGAGTCAGAAGCAGAGAGACTGTGAAGTTTACCATACCCTGATAATCATCACTTGGAAATAATTTAATTTTCTTAGCTATTGATTGGCTGGGCTGTGGTCAAAGGAGAAGCTGTATCTATAATAGTAAAGTTTGGTATGGCATCAGGTACATTTACATACACCCCACAGTAAAACCTCCGAACTGAGAACAATTTAGGATCAAGTTTACAAATAAGAGGTTCTTGTGCATTCAGAAGTGATATGCAATACATTTTCTGTTAGAGGGAGCAAGCAGAAAGTTCACTACCCTGTGCTGCTACTATAACAGTAGCAATATATATGTATATCTTTATTTTGAATATAATTATAGAGCACAACAAATGAAAATGAATAAAAACCAGTTATAAGTGAATTGGCACTATTTCATGATATAAATATATAAATAATAATTGATGCAAATAACTATTTCAACTTGGCAATAAATCATTGAACACACACACAAAGATTGATTGATACACATGATACAAAAAAGAATAGTATTAATAAAGATGTTATAGTTTAGCTACTAATTATAACAAATAGAGTAATATCTGATTCCAACAATAATAATATATGAATAAAAACGAAGTAGTTAACAACCAGCATTTTTGTCTGTCATGTTATATATATATATATATAAATAAAATTTGAACTACCAAATGACTTAGTCTGATAGCTTGATGTCTGCTAATTTCAAACTTTTGACATCTAAAGAGTTACAACAGTGAAACATCACCATAGTAATACAAGGAATCAAGTTACCAGTATATACAGCATCTAATTTACCTCCCTGGTGTACTCGTGATTGTCGGAAATCAACTCGTCTAATCCATTTCTGTCCGTATACTTCATCAATATGCTCCACACTTACTCCCTGTAGGTAACATCAACACTGAATGACCCACAATAAAGGCACACACTAAGCATAAATGAACTGAAACAGTTTTCAGACCCTGCATCTTTAACAGGGAATGAAAAAAGGAGCTAGCAAATGGAGTTGTTGTTCAAACAACAACAATAACAACTACAACAACAAATAGCATCAAGATAGTTAGCAAAGTTGATGAGAGATATGTACACCAGTTGATGAGAGATGTTTACACCACCTTAGTCTCAGGAATGGCTAGAGTGACAAAAGCTGCACCAATGACACTGAAGCAGCTGTGATGTACAGAAACCAATAGATGTGAAATGGAGGAACCATCAGTAGTGGGAAGACGAAACTTGCAATGACTGTGACTGCCCAAAATATTACATTAGCTCCGGAAGCTCCAATTCCTACAAGAAAAAATGAAGTCTGAGATGACAATGTCACACTCGATGAGGTATTAGATATTTTTTTGTAAGTGCTAGGTATCCTGGCAGCACCGAGATTTAACACAGGACTTGAATGGCTAACTCTGAAAGGGAATGCATTTAAATCAAGCTTCATTGGCTGTTGAGCAGTAAATGTAGAAGCAGGATCCTGCATTTCTGTTTCGATGAACTGGAAGTTGTTGGCTGTCAAGTGCCTGTAAGTGTAAAGCACACGTTTAGTGAACTTCCTTTTGCGTTTCATTTTAAAAACGCATAGTGGGTGCATCGGCTAGGGGGTAGGGCTAGGACAAGGTACTTGCATATGATATGCTCAGTTAGCTAAATTCCTGTCTGAATAGTGCTCTTAGCTTGAGTCTAAATTGTGCTCTAATAAAACAGAAAGACTGGAAAACAAAATGGCTACTAAAACCATCCCCCATATTCATCCCTAGGGATGTAAGAGTGTATGCTCACGGACTATTTGTAAGTATTGTTTGCTTGCTTCCTGACTTGCCTGCAATTTCATGAGGAAAAGATTCAGCAGCAATTAGCCAAGGCAGTATCCTACAAGCACAAACAAAGCAATGAAGTGTATAGCTACTGTTGAATATTTTCCTTTAAGTGAGAGTGTCTCTCAGATATAAGTCAAATGTCCTGCAAAGATAAGAAAATTACAAAAATCAAAGCACAAACAAACAGCAAGATACACGCACAGCTATCCAAGGTAAAAAAAATAATATAGCATTCAACGTTCTGGTAAGTATAGGAACATTGGGTGATTCCATTTCCGACAAGAATCCATTTGGGCTTTCAATGTAACAACGACAAAAAAATAATAATAATAATAAAAATAGGAACAAAAGGGAGGAAGAAAGAAAGAAAATAAACAAAACAGAGTATATATATACCTGTTTCTATTAATTTAAGGGTGTTGGCACACTCTTTGAGCGCGAAAAATCCGCCAAATAGGCCACGGTTGTTAAGGCGTGTTAAACTTACTTCTGCTTTCCCCCCCCCCCCCCCCCGAGTTATTTTATTTATGCAGGCCAGCAAGTACTACTAGGAGAAAGCACCTACTAGGAATGAAGACTGGAAGTCGATTGCATCTCAAGAAATACCCCCATCACCATTTGGGACTTCATGGCAGTACTACACGGCTACCGCCGTAGTTTAGAAGCCGATATTTTGTATATCATTTTCTTACCCTTGCGTACATGCCATAACGTTAAGTTTTTGTTGAATTCTATTTACTTTTCTACTTACCTTACCACGTAAGCTATTTGTCGATTATTTCTATAAAATTCCATATATTAAAAAATATCTCAATGTTATAGGGTCGACCCTTGTGCCCTAAACGCTGGCAAAGTTTGAACCAAAGCCGTTTGTCCATTCCTGAGCTGTACGGGAGAGAAGATTCTGGATCCCTTACTTTAGAGTGCGACGATTTTTTATTGTAAGTTGACTCCGCCCCGCCCTAATCGTACGCACGTAGTTGTGTGAGTGAGGCACAGCTGCATTTCACAGGCACTAATTTGTTACAAAGCGGGGTGTGACTTTGTGGTAGATAACGCAAGACTATTCAGCTGGAGTACGCTACTAAAGGCGCCCAGGCGTTGCTATGTGCCAGCACCCTTAACACGCCTTGCTTAATGGACTAACTCAATACTGATTTATACAGCTCTTACTTACTTCACCATGGCATCACAGCCTTCAACTATTTAGTAATTTGGTGGTGCAATCATTTTCATTACTATCACCATACATCAACATTATATAAGCAAATGCTTAGAACTTACATCCAACCCAAATACAGTGAGAAAGAGTATAGGCAGACCAATACAATTACGGCATAGTTGACATAGGTATTGGTAGAGCTATACACTTGCAACAAGATCCCAGCCAGTGCACACAGGACCATATTCACAGCAGCTGGAACTGCCAACAATGTCTTCCTTCCAACCTTTAAAATAATGAAATAGGTCAGTATCAAATAAATATTAAATCAGTAAAAATTCAAAAATATTATCACCAATGTTTCATATGGATCTATAAATACCAATGGTAGTATTTGATCATGAAACACTAGAGAATTAGTGCTTAACATCTTATTGTCTGGCCTCTATTTAACCCTCAGCGTGCATGCGCGAGAGGGTTATAATAGTCGTCCTATCTGTTTGTCACGCTCTAAATTTGGAGATTACTGATAATTTAACATTGATTTAGGTATGAACTTACTCAGAATGAAGATTTAGGCCTTATTGTGCTAAATTTCGGGCTAATTGTTGAGAAAACACGAAGCATTCAGCTCCGCGTAGGTACCAGCTTTTGTGGGTAACACCCCCTAGTTTTATCTCATAATTATGTGAGCAAATGATTTTTTTTTGCAGCCTGCGGTGTAGTTCGCTTTATGCTCAGGGAAGTTAACAGAGTTGAAAGAAGTGAAGTTTCGTGTTGAAAATGTTACCGGTGAGTTTTTCTGGCCTGTTTAGCTTCTTCTCTTATGAAGGTAGTGTTTCCATGTACCTTTTCATTGCAAGAGCTATATTGATGTCTCATTAACTCTCTCACTGCGGAAGCAAATTTTAATATCCGGGTGCGCACGCCGCGGACGCTGTTTTTGTGTAACACGGTAACGCCCCAAGCTGCGTGGCAAAGAAATAGCAAGTGGAATCTAGACCAAACTAAGGCGCAAGGCTTAGATCTCGGAGAAACCCAACACTAACAAACTATACGCGAATTGTTAGAAATGCAGGTAAGTCTATAATAGTTTTTAGCTAGTTATTGTTTCAAAATAGTAACCATTATTTGTTTAGTTTCTAGCGGCTAGTTTTTGTTTATATTTTAGTATTGGTGCTGTAAAACATTTAGTGCAGTATGAAATAGTATGTTGTGGAGACATAAAGATAAGAATAAAAACTTTGTTGACAATAAAATGAGGACTATATATAGCGACTAGGATTGGTTTTAGTATGATAAAGTTCAAAACATGGAACTACACAAAGACCTACTCCACATGATTTGCAATAGTATGTGCTTGTTTTCCTAGGTTTGCCTGCTTTGGAGCTGCATACAACACATTTTCGTTGTCCAGGCTTCCCATTTTGCCTAGATGGAACTTTATCAGGAAAATGTCTCTCTACTAGACGTGCAGAAGGTGAAGTGACAACAACTGGCCCAGATTGTGTGCTGGAAGATTGAGGAATACTACACTCACTTGAAGAATCCATGACCAATTCCCTTGCGAGTTGTGTCCTAAACTGGAGGAAGGACAGCTTGCGATGATCTTGTTTCGACTTAGAATACAAAACAAAGGAATTATATATGGCAATATCAAGCAAACAAAAGAAAGCTTTTCGCCACCACTTGTTCGTCCTACGATTGAAATTGTAGTGTGACAAAAACTGATCAAGCCTATCTACTCCGGACATATACTTGTTGTATTCCTCGATGGCAGTTGGTTTCACAGTTTCTTCATAACCTCCAACTCCAGATTTGCTCCTTCTCTTCTTCACAATGGTGGAAGCGTCATGAATATTGGTAAGTAGTGAAACGTCCCTTTTGTCCTTCCATTTCACAAATAAAAGAGATCCCTTCCTCACACTGATCATCCCACCTTTCTTCATTTTCCTTTTCCTTGAACCTGAAGAAGCAGAGCTTGAACAACTATCTTCACTGTCTTCACTGTCGTCTAAAGTTTCATTTTCTATTTCCATCTCATCATCACTAGCCGCACCACAAATATCCTCTTCCATTTCACATTCATTTTCACTATTACTATTGTTTTCTATATCAGAATATTCATACCTTTCAGCATACTCCTCTTCATCAACATACCCCTCAAAATCATCCTCAGAATCACTATCAAGCATAGATAAAACGTCTTTAGTTGAGTACGTACGCTGGGCCATCGCGGATAAAAACCAGTAGCAAGCGTTGGTAATTTACCGCTGAATAAATTCCGGTGGCGGTTACCGCGTAATTGACTCGATGTCGTTAGGGATTTGCCTCTTCGGTAAGGGCGTCCTTGAGCATAAATATATGCGCTACGCGGTCTACGCGTAGTTCAATTTCGGCATATATATATGCTCACCGCGGTTAGAGGGTTAAAATAGCCAACAGATTGCTTGTTCTTTGGTCTGAGATTATATTGTAATAGCTAGGTAGTGTTTAGTAGCACTGAGGGTTCGTACCGTTGGTGCTTCATTAGCTTAAAGTATTCATTTGATCTTGAACCCATAACTCCCCAATAAAGGACACTCCCCAATAATGGACAATAGAGCATTGTCCCAAAGTGTCCTGTATTCGGAGAGTTTACTGTAAAGTGATATCTTCCTGATATAGACCACAATTATATTCCAACTACTGACTCACCTTGTCAACTAAGACTGCAGATACTGTAACTGCCACCATACTGCACACTCCGAGAGCTACGGAGGCATAAAATGGCTCATTTATTCCAGATCGGCAAAATACAGTCAGTGGATATACCCTGTAAACACCAATATACTATTATTGTTATTTATTATTATTATTATTATTATTTATATAATAATTGGTGAGCGAGCGTAGCGAGCGAGATACTTACAGGGGTAACACAATTTGAAAATCGGGGATGTTTGTTTATTTATATATTTGGACGTACGTATGTCATTTTGTACTTTAACCCTCGCGTATTTTTGTGTTCGCTCCGTGTTCGACCCTGTCCCAAGCTTCACTAAACAGAATCCTCCGGTTTAGCGATCATTACCCGTATCACCTTAGAAATTGAATTGTTTACCGCTTTGAATTGTTTTGCGGGTGCAGTTAAAACGCAAAAACTTATGGGAGCTCCATTTCTATTTGAGTTAGTGGTGGTGGTAAGTTAATACGCTATTTGTCATAAGCCCTACTCAACAGCATTTACTTGAAAATTCATTGTCCACTAGACGAACCACGAAGGTAAGTCTTGCATAGGTATGTTCAGTTGTGTTAAAGTATTGTGCGTTACAACTACTATTAAGAATATCACAAAGAAAATTTTAAATAACGTGACTTGATTTTGTTGCTTCTTTTCAATTCAAACAGTTGAGGCGAGTGGTTACTATGGCATTGAAACCCCTTTACCGCATATGCGTAATTTAACAACTCGACTTTATTTTAGTAGTTTGAATAACAATAGTGTAGTTTAAGGCTCGCTTGTCATTTGTGCTCAAACACCACTAGTACCCGTGACTGACGACGACATACGTATTCATGAAAAATTCATGAGCTAATGAGCTAGAACTCGCAGATGCACAATACTCGTGAACTTGCGCTGAATTACTGGGTAAACCTAAAGCTCGAGGTGAACTGATTAGCAACCATACGCGGCACAAAAAATGGACAGTAGCCGGGAGTGGCACAGAAACAGGAGAGCAGCTTTCGTGAACTGGCACTGAATTACCGAGTAAACCAAGAAAGCAGTCGTAAAGAAGTGAAGGGTTTGTTTACACTAGACTACCGGTAGGCGAATTAGTTTGAACCTAACTGGGTACAACGATAAAGGGAAGAAGACAAGAGTGGCTGAGAAACAGCTGAATGGGTAAAGTGTCGCCACAATTAACAGAAAGTGATTACTGTAATTGTAACTAAAAGCAGGTGGAACAGATGGGGATATGCGGCGTAGGTTTCAGAAAGGAAGGCTAAAGTGCAAAAGAGAAGGCAAAAGCAGTTAATTCGCCGATGGAATCGACGAGGAAAGGCAGTGTAGTAAAAAGGAGAAAGTACAAAAGAGAAGGCAAAAAGGAATGATTAATATTGTACTAAAAAGCGGGTGGAATTGAATCGTCGAGTAAAGGTGGGGTAAGTTTCAAAAGAAAGGTGATAGTAGAAAAGCTGAAGTTAAAAGTTTCAAAAAGCCTAAGTCCACAATCATGATAGAAGGACAGAAAGATTCAGGAGCAGGAGAGATAGACAAAGGAGGAGAAAGGAATCCTTGACTCAAGAAGGAAGAGATGAAAAAAAGAAAGGTGGTAGATACCGAAATGAGATAGCTCAGGGAAAAATAGAGCAGGAGAGTGAAACTGATGTAACCTTAGCCAACTGTAGAGAATGATAACAATGAATAAAAGTAACTTATGTTACTGCATTCTTACTTTGCAAAATGTCAAGCGCCACTGTGTGGTGGGGTACTTGCTAGTTATTATTATTATTATTATTATTATTATTATTACATCATCATTACTTGGTATACCATATAGCTATATATATATGAGTTGCACCAAACATATCTGCAGATACCGATATAATATGATGGCACAAGGAGTGGAATGCAAGCATTATAGAGAAGTAATAAACCACAACAATTTTTAAAAAAAGGGAAACCCTCAGCCCCCACTAGTTAGCTTGTATTCAGCTGACCATGTGCTTAACCAAATGGCAAAAAAAAAAGACAAGAGCTGAATAGCACTAACTGAGCCTTATGACCTTCAACTTACACAACTGTAGTTGAAAACTGTGCAGTGAAAGTGAACAACAATCCACAAATAATAAGTCTGCAAAAACAGAAATTATAGCATAACTATTGTGTTTATGCAAGTTAGTATAAATTACTTGCTACAAGCAACCCAGGTAAACATAATTCACCAATTCTTTTGAGCACTACAATATAGCAAGCTGTAATGGCTGTTCCGTTAGTTTTTAGAAATGACCACAGAGCGAAATGCATGGAAATATACAGAGAGCATAGTGCTTTAGAAAAGAGAGTGTATGGTTATATTAAGAAAGAAAGAGAGAGCAGGACAGTGATAGAAGAAAATGAAAAATGAAATGAAATAAATTATTTAAGTGATAATGTGAGGGGGAGGAAAAAAGCTGGAGGTGCTAGGGTCTTCAAGCGGTAACCCCCACCCCCTCCTTATAAGCACATATATATTATATATATATATATAATATAATTCCACCCTAGATATCTTTACAATGATATTTTTAGGTAAGTGACCCGTATCTCAAGGGTTATCTCATGGGTTATCTCATGGCTGTACTGCGCAAGCTCATTACCAGAGTAGTTTTAGCAACCCTCATTACCAGAGTAGTTATAGCAACCCTCATTACCAGAGTAGTTATAGCAACCGGGCCTGGTGTATAAGTTTTCAGGATTTTTACAGCTACCTTTACTAGTGGAGTTAGCTGGGGTTGTGGGGAGCCCCTGGTGAGTTTTCGCCAACTTCACACCTTGAGTTACCAAAAAACTACTTCAGTGAAGATATCTAGTGGGAATAAACCACTTATTACGCTTGGCAGAGTGGTATGGCTAGATATTTCGCTCTCAGGCTTTATTTTCACTCTGCCTTTGGCTCGTGAAAATAAATTAGCTAGCCTGCTGTGAAATATTTCACCACATCACACTCTGACTCACGTAATAAGTATTATATATATAATCTGTACCTAGAAAAGTGATGGGGATGTAATGGGTAACAGGATGGATCAGGTGAGATTCACGGGGGTTTCTTGGTGATAAGAAAGCTTGTGGCAAATATCTAATGTGCTTGGATATCACTCATGTGATATGATTGAAGTAATGTTGGCTCAGCACTTGAGCATGAATATAATACTACACTAAATACTCTGGAGGGAAGTATGCCACAGATTTCAATGTCCACTATACATAGGGTTACTAGAGCAACAACTCTGACAACTGCTAACTTCAGTTTGTGGAGAATAGCTTCTTTAATTGGTGGGGAAAAAACAACAACTAAAGTCAAAAGTTTTCAGAGTCGGTGAATCATCCACTTGCTTCAAAAACCCTAAGACATAGATTGAACAACAAATAAGGCTTTGATACCGTAGTAGTATCCATTTGTGTTGTGAGTGAGCATGCCACTATTTTTGCACTATGATTAAAGACAAACCACATGGAACAAAAAACAAAGACAAAAAACAACAACAAGAAAAAACAAAACAAGAATTTCTATAGTTTAGTAACTTGCCTACAAATGTATTTCCTCTTCATAAACAACGAAAATGAATTCTGAACTATTTGCTTATTATCTCTAGCTTTCTGTAAGGTTTCCAGGTTAAAAAAAGCTTCCACTTTGTCTTTAGAACTTTGAATCTTACAGAGTACATTGAGAGCTTCTTTGTCACGATGTTTGGTCACCAACCACCTTTGTTTACACAACAAACCACACACAATACTACAGATAACTATCAGGACAATAAATAATAATAGCTCCACTTTTTTAGGTATTGCATTTTACCTATCACTCAATAATGAGTACATGCAAGTTCGGAGGTGGTCAGTCTATTTGAGGAGATAAGCTCACAACCAAAAGCTAAAAATAGCAAACTATCAATCACTTTCGTGGAAGTGACTTACAGGAAGGGGTGAAAAAGAATGGCTGAAACAAAGGTGTGGAAATCAAATCAGGAGGACATTTTACCCTGGCCCATGTTTATAGAAGAATTTTAAGTTCTCCCTACCCCATCTCTTCCCTATACGAACTACTGGTTCTACTTACCATGGTGAGTGTGGTAGCACTGCACATCCAATGGCAAAGACTAATCCAAAAAGTGCTAAAGTTGCGTAGGGTATTCTCCATCCATCCTGTATCCTCTGTGCCCCTGTAATTATGCCCAGAGCCAATAAGGATCCAGAGGCATATACAGGACCACTCAAGGCTGCTAAAGAGCCTCTAATTTCTTTTGGAGAAATTTCCGCAATATAGACAGGGATCACTACAAAAATGGCTCTGCATCTTAATTGATATTTATGTTACAGACCAATTATAAAACTAGCCAGACTATTTTCGAACAGGCTGGCCAGATTGTTCAGATCATTTTAAAGGGTGTCAGACCGTTTTAAAACGGGTTTAATCATTTAAAAGGCCCAGAAAATTTTTTGAAAGCAAAACACTAAAACAAACCGCTTACATTGGGGAGATTCCAGTCCAAAGAACAACTCTCAATGGTTTCTTCATTCACTTTGGTCTAAATTATGTATCACATTTTCTATTAGACAGATTAGTTGTGTATGATATTGAAGTCCAACAACAGCTAGTCCAACAAAGATCTCACTACCCTTCTTCGAAAATTAATTGTTCACCAAATATCTTAGAAAGCAAAATATGCAGTAATAACTAATGGGTTAATATGCATAAAGCCCACTCTCAGCTGCTATAAGCTTTATGGCTACAGTACTTCATATATCACACATCCAATGTTATTCTATCTATGCCAAGATATAAGCAGTTGTTTTGCCAATCTTCCAAGATATGAATATCCAATTTCACAAGAAAATGATAACTGCCAGCAAAAGCAGATCTTCACTTACCCAGTAGAAGTCCCAGCAATTATTCTTCCTAAAATGACCATCCTAAACAACGAAGTAGTTAGCATTATTTTCAATATTGATTTTTTCTTTGCTGCTTATTCCCACCATATCTGATCGTAATACGATGCAGTAACTAACGTTGCTCCGCCAAATGATAGAAGACCGCACGTCATCATGGCATAAGTGCGACCAAACCTATCTGCAAACTCTAACATAAAGATAGAGACAGGTTTAATAATTCTCCTACTAGTCACGTTTCACACTCACTTCCACACAAAGCAGCTCTTACAATGGCACCTATATACCCTACTGACCCAAGTACACCCTGGAAAGAAAGAAAGAAAACAACATCAACAACAACACAATAATAACTAGTGATGTGATTGAGCACAAATGGCGAGCGAGCGTTTGCATAAAACGTACGTAGCTGTTGTGACCATACTTTAGCTAACAAATATTGAACTACTTCAATTTGTTATTTTCTGTGGTCTCTAATATTGATACCAGTAGCTTTTGACAACAACCACTTATAGCTACCATAAATGGCCGAGTTTTTGAAATAAAGTCTGGTAAAGGGTCTCTATACCATAGTAACCTTTTGCTATAACATTTGCGACATGAAAAAACAAGAAGTTCGAAAGAATTACTACACAGTGTTGAGTCTAACAGTAAGTTTTTAAGACCAAAGTGCGTCCTGTGGCATGTAAAAACAACCTAACACAAAGGGGTAAACAATTAAATTTCCTTGAATTATAAGGGATCGCTAAACCGAAAGATTCTATTTAGTAGAAGTATGGGAAGTGGCAGATCATGAAACAAACACAAAAATGCAAGGGTCAAAGTACAAAATGACATGTGTACGTCCACACATATATACGAACAAACAAATATCCCCGATTTTCAATTGTGTAACCCCTGACAGTGTCTTGCTTGCTTCGCTTGCTCGCCAATAACATTCCTGTATAAAGTAAGTTATACTCTAAATAATGGTACTATAAAAAATGGTCAACTCTCGGTTTCAAAAGCTCTAGTAAGATCCTATACCTCCAACTCATGTGAAAAAAAAAATAGACCAACTAAAATCAAGAACCTCAGATCAAATTTAATCAATAGCAATCAAATTTCAATAATTACTAAAGATGCACATAAGGTATGCACACTAACACTGTTGCATTATTTGAAAGCCCTCAGTAAACAATACAAATCCTCACCAGTCACCATGTAACAGCTCACCGTGTAAAAAGCTCTGGAGCTACTTTCAGAACTGCAAGAATTTAAACTTGAATTTGATAGATTTTCCTCTCTACCAAATGAGCTGGGAAAACTATCCCAAAATACTTCCATTTCAAGTACACCGAGGATGCTATGAACAAGAAAACACACAATGCTCAAACTTAACAGAGAAAGAGTTGAACAACTCTAAAAACAAAATTTCATTGATTACAAATAGTTTGGCATTTAGTTTATTAACAAAAAGTTTAAAAATAGGGCTACCAAAAAAAGATGCTAAAATTACAATATGATTCTGAAGCTAGCATTTCTTGTATGAATCACATAAAGGTTGGCTTACAAATAGAAACTGCAACAGCTAGCTATTCAGCAGATGTTTCGATTGTACCATGCCCACACCACACACACACACACACACACACACATAGTTAACAAATCTATCTAGCTTTATGCTCAAAAGTCACTACTGTTCAAGCTACACAAAGACGTCAACGGAGCACTCCAAGACCGCTTTTTAGGAAGTTTACTCGGTATAGCTACATACAACTTCGGTGAGCACAAGCAGCAATAATTATTGTGTGCAAAACATTGTACCTGCTATAATAAGATGCAAAAGGGCTTCCTAGGCAGACAAACACAGCAATACCCACCGTCGTCGGTCTCCCCATAGTCAGTCCGACCTCTCCTTCAAAATATTGTACGGGACGAAATGCTCTTCTGATTTGCAGCGGGTCAACAACAAAAGTAGGCGTGGCTGCTACTTCCGGAAAATGGCTCAAGGTGCTAATTGACAGCTGATTGGTGGTTTTGACATGATTGTCCATAGCTAGGTCACACATTAGCTTCGCGCGCCTTCCCCTTACCCAACCGCTCCGCTTCACACGTATTGTTGAGTTTTGCCGCGGACAAGTGACGGACCTGTGAAGTAACAGAAAGGAGATAAAGAAGACCCCCTTCCAACCAAGCTTGTATATATGTATTAATACAGGCAATTCAGTCTACAGGATAACTGCATCAAAAGTCTGATCCTCAGCCATCTCACTACACCATTCTTTTAATAATTTATCACTTCACAATTTCTTTCTCAGCCTTCTTTTACTCATTAGACGTATTCTTTCTCTTTCACAGGCTTTTTTTAAACAATACACTTCTGTATTGTTTTAAAAAAAATAAATAAATAAAAAAAAAAAATAATAATAATAATAATAATAATAACTTGCACTCTTCATTTGTAAATTATGAATTGTTATAGAGTTTCCTATTAGCTAGCAGCTGAGATAGTACTGATAACTTTAGCATCGACAATTTGCTTTCAGGGACTGGCATGCTATAAGCAGCCTTACAACTACAGGGCTGTAAACTAGCATAGAGGCAGAGAAGGCCACAGCCTCCTCTAAATATTTCTACCAGGTGTCGACTATTAATCTCTCCCAAAATTTAGGTACAATGAAAGACTCACAAAACCTAGATTTCCTATCTTGATATTTCAGTGATAAGACTTGATCCACTTTGCTATATAATGTTCAGGTATTCTTGAGACAATCTTTTCTAAGACTCATGGTTTGCCATTAATAGTGTGTATGAGTCCATCATAATGTGCAACTTGTCATTGAAACCTTTGTCGAACAAAGTCACAAAACAGGTGGCCCAATCAGAAAATGTTCAGGTGCAATTGGCTCTAAGAGTATGTCCTAGGGTAGTTTTAGTGTTCAAGCTAATTCAATATAATAACCTGTATAATTAAGGAAAATATAAAACTCCAGCTAACAAGCCAAGCAGCCTATGGCTATAACTTACCTCTTCTTGGAAACAACAAAGTTTGTCCACCTATTACATTCAAGGTCTCCAAATTCATCAAGTGAGCAAAGACTTGACAAGTCATGCATGTTTACCTCGGACATAATGGGTTTATTCTGAACTGACAAAGAAATACATATACCGAAGACCAGATTTAAAAAAAAAAAGACGTTACAGTTCCTAACCATATTCCCATAGAAATATCAATCCATATTCCTCTATTATTTTGTATCTCTTGTGTCTTGACAATTGTTTGTGGGTGTATGTTCTCAATCATTTTGATTATGTTTAGGCCTTGCCTAAGAAACTGTGAACTGCTACAGACATACCCACACTCACTGGCCCAAATATTCCATTCAAATCGATGCAGTGTCCTCCATCTTTCTCATGCACCTATCTGTTCTTCCTCACTCCCAAGCCAATATCATATGTTAGCCTGCATGACACTGTTGTGTTTGGGCAACATGAACTCCTCCCCTCACATTTACCCTGTTCCTTATATGTGTTGTCTACACATGCACTTCTAATTAATTCAGTTGTTTTGTTGTTGTTTTGTACACAGTCAACCTCGATTGTTCTCTGTATCAGCTCTCTCTCTCTTTTTTTTTTGTTTTTTTTTGTAAGTTTAGTCAGCTCTGTTTTTGTTTGTGAAAGACATTGTGCTTTTAATTGTTCTCTTGTGGTCCCCTTGATGTATATTTCCTTTAGCTAGTCCAGTAGATGTTCTGCAGCCTTGACCCACAGGTAAGAGCAGAATGGGAGTAGAGCAGCGCAGGCGTCGCCACCTTCCTCCAAAGTTGCTGCCACCAGGGAAATCCCACACATTCTCAAGTCTTGTTGAACGTATTGAACACGTGGGAGATCTGAACTGAGAGAGTAGTTGACAATGATATAGTCTGTTCACAATCCATTCACGCATGCATGAGGTAAAGAGTTTACATGTAATGAATTAGGCAAGATGTACACAACTGGGAACATATAGCTCAGTGTATGAATAGGATTAGAAAGAAAGAAATGAGAGTGTGAATTATATAGCAGTGAGATAAAGTGTATGCATCACAATATTCATATGGTATGGATTGAAAGGTCCATAACAGTAGACTTAGTGCCACAGTTATAAACTTTAATTGATAAATAAATTTTCAAAGTTTTATGCATGAAGTATCACTTGCTTAAAGCAGGTGCAAGCTAGGCTATTTGACATGGTATATTCTGTCACCCTAAATAATGGTTAGAGTGTTTTTTTAAGTATATAGCTGCAGGAGTTAAATTAAAGTTATAGTCTAACATGGACTCTAGCCCAGAGACTGATAGGAGAACAGTAATGGGCACAACCACACATACAACAACCATCTCCAACTGCCTCAGCATTCTTCCCTATACTCTTGTCCATTTTGTGAGTGGAGATGTGTGTGGGATCGGAACTATGAACTAGTGGTGGGGGGAGGCTATTTGAACCGCAATCCCTCCTCAATATCTATTGTGGTTACCTCTATGCTTATCTAAGGCAGACACCGCCCTATTAGAAGCTAGAGCTGAGCAACTATCCCTACCCATTTGCACCAGTTTGAGATACTGGCTCAGAAAACGTTGCACAAAAAATACATTCTATTAAACCTTTCATATTTTTTTTACATTGTCTACAAAATATAAACTTGAAAAATAGTCACTAGTAAATCAAGCATCGTTTACACACAAAAAAAAAATTTAAGTTGTAGGTTGTAGGTAGGACGTTATTCTCTGGCAATGGCTTGACCAGTGAGACCCTTCACCTCCTGCAAAAAACAAAATAAACAAATAAAGTCTATAGCTATGTAGTAAAAAACAATAGAAGGGCTTACCTGAGCTTCTTGGCAGATAGTGCACGGATAGCACCAGTAAACCATACAACAGTCTCCAATACATGAACCCTAGGAGTTTATTAAAAACATGACATAGGAAGCCAAGAATGGTGAATTGCTAAGCTTACAGCGATTCCCTTCTGTTCTCGGATCTTTCCCCTGACATGTACACGAGCCCACAGGTTGATTGGTTGAAAGAAGTGAGCCATGGCACAAATGCAGCAACTGTCACCTACAGCCTCGGCGTTCTTTCCGATAATATAGCAGGGGCAGAAATATGTGATGATGCCTGAAGAAGTAAAAGGACAAAAAATTACACCTAACCACCATTGTGTAATTTTTTTTTTTTCAAACTTACAAGTGGTGCAGTCATTGAAGCAGCTGCAGACTCCTTGTTCCCAGTCTCCAGACATAATTTCAGCTAGGAAAGTAGACTTCTAGAAAGTAAAAACTACAACTGCTGCGAACAGATACGTGCACTCCGTGTATGTTAGGTGTGGCGGACTGACGGGCGGGGGAGAGAAAAAGGGGGCGGGCGAGAGAAAAAGGAAAGACGTTATGTGCGGAACGGCTGACCCTCACCTTTGACCTCACGCAATGTCTTTGCGCGCGCTCTTGGTGCCAGCTTTCACCTTCGACCTCTGTGGAAGTTGTCCTTGGTGACCCTGCAAGATTGAAGTACAAGGTGGTGGTTGGTTGCTCGTGGTTGGTTGCTCGTTGTTGGCTAGGTTGCATTTTGTGCTACTGGTGAGTGATGATAACGGAAGAGAGGACTACAACGGCAGGAATTCACTTATGCTGTGTGATAACAAGTAAGTGTACTAAATACTCTGATGTGTATAGAATAGATAGCTAATGAATTGCATGTAGAGCTATGGTGAATGACAGATTATTTGCAATGACAAAAAAAACAGAGTTTTCTTTAAGCACCTCTCCCCTCCCCCTCTTGTAAAGCATGTAACTGTCTGAACTAATCATTTCTGCTGCCAATTCATTGCTGAAAGTGTGGGTTATCGAATACCATTTATTAGTGTGAGTACAATAGCATACCCATGCTATTAGGGATCAATAACACTCGTAAAGCAATTGAAATTGTACTCGGAGAGTGCTATTTTGAATGCTTTACGAGTGCTATTGATCCCTAATAGCACAGGTTACACGTGCTATCACTCGCTAATAGTAGGCCATCTTTTTTTTTATCATTTGCACTTGTAGCTACACTGTATCAGTCACTCACTATCTTCGTATTTCAGCATTAGCTTCCTCTGGAATTTCGTGTTCAGCCTACAACTCATCCTAAAGTGTTGAAAAAATTCCATCTAATATGGGTAGAGCTTCTGTGGTACACAATGACATTGTCTCCAACTAGAATCTCTCGAACGGTAAGGTTAATGCTGCACGCATGCACACTTATCCGTACTATTTCACTTAGCAGCTGTGGTATTTCACTTAGTTTCCGTGCTATTTCACTTAGTTATGCACTATTTCATTTCCCCGTGCGATTTCAATTGAACAGCTATTTTCCCCATACATTTTAATGGGCAATTTCGCACCGTACTATTAAATTTAGAAATTGTTAATTTGTTACCTACTGAAAACATTATGAAAGGTAATAATGAAGCACATTCAATAACTTAACATGAACAAAGTCAAAACATGTTCCTTTTTGGTTTTCTTATCTATATACATCTTCCATGTCATCGGCAGGTACGATTTTTTGTGATTACAAGCATGACAGTAAACACTCAGCCACTGTACCTAATAAAATTCCTCCCCCCCAACCTCCCTAGTACTTAGTGAGATTGTGTTGTTGTTTTTCCTTTAATGTACTGGTATTTTTTTAAATTAACAGTGGTATACATGATGAAAGTGGCTAAGGTATAAGGCTTAGTAGGAAAAATAAATAATACACACAAAAAAAACGAGAATGGGGGTAATATTTTATTCTAAGTCTTGGTACAGAATTACATCTTATAAAGTATATTGCACGATTAATTTAAAATATTGATTGCTGTCTAACTTGATCCCCCCTGGGTGAAAAGCCGGAAGAGCCCTAATGATAGTAGGGATAATAGGGTGTATTGAACATGTCTACAATCAGTATCAATCATGAGATCCTCAGAAATGTATCTGAGAGTTGGCTAGAGATAAATTTATCGTAGTGACAGTGGTTAGTGTGCAGTAGTTCAATATGATGGGATTTCCTGGATAATATTGAATTATTCAGATGTTCAATTTCTTATATGATATTTTCAATGAATGCAAATTTTTTTCCTTTATGCTGGTCCACCAAATTGAGGCCCATGTGAAATGTGCACTGTCCACACATCGGGGATTTGCAACTGTTGCATTTTCTATATCTTCCGCTAAGTTTATCTAATTTAGGATAGTGCATTTTTATTTATTATAAGGTCTATCATTTAGATAGAGCTGAGATTTCTTCCCTGTGGCTCTATACCTCTCGAACTGTTTCTATCAATTTCTTGGGGGGATTAGCTTGCAGAATATGAGTTGAAATTTCATGATTGCATTTATTCATTTCAGTGTGTTTTCTTTTTCTATTGCTTTTCTTTGTAGTGGGATGGAGTGGGTGGAGCTGCTTTCGATGTCTCTGACTTAGACCAGCTGTGAATGATGGCTCAAGAAGTGTCAACATATGATCATGGAGTTACCTGATACTGCTGTAATGATGGCAAGTGAGTGTTCTCTAGAGTGTGTTTGTAATATAAGGAAGTATTGGTTCCAATAGGTCTACATTGCTCGAATGTATCACCAACACTCACAGCAGTTAGTGGCTCTGGCTAGCTTGTTGTGGTCACCTAGGACACAAGTGTTTGTGTGACAATAAATATACATGTAAATGTGTATGTCAAGTTATGTAATCAGTATATGAGACCAGTACTATCGGAAGATGTTGACAATCTCAGTGAGTAGTCAGTCATTCTCGTCTGAAGTAATTATTGGCTGTTAGAACGAGAAAAATTTGCTATTACAGACAGTATATCTCCAGCACCTTACTATTAAAAAAAAACAAAACTACCACTGATGAGCAGTCATCCTTAGAGAGCTAATAGTGTCGGGTGAATCAGCCATTCTGGCAAGGCAGTAACAGGTAGCTGCTAGGCTTAGGCTACAAGCACTGAGAACAGTGGCTATTAGGACTAATGTAATTGTGCCCGGGTGCCATTGCTCCACATGTGACACACCACATGTGACCACTTAGCCGCATGGTCGCAGTATTTGCAGGTCCTCTGCTGACCTTTACCTGGGTTCGGGTGATGTGATGGTGGGCTACATCTCCGTTAACTTACTCACTCATCACGTAGTTAATTGTGGCTTAATTAGTGTGGGTAAAACCCCTAAGATACTCTAAATAATTCGCTTTCTTAGCTAGGTTGGATATATAGGATCTACATCATCAAGCCACCACCTCATTGTGAAATCATCAGTACCCGGCTTATGGCCTTTCATACACAATAGATACTTACAGATGTAATCGGCCAAAAACAGGAATTCTATGGCTCGATAATACATGGGCATGCTGCCGGTCCATTTGCCTTGCTTAACTAGTGCAGTTAGGTTAAGAGTTGGACTCTAGTTCTGATGCTGTTACTCTACCCACAGTCGCTATCTTTAAATCACGAGAGCATGCTGCCAACCCTCATTATGGTCAGGCATAGGCTTCGTTACAGGTGTGGGGTGCATAGCCAGCTCCCACTCTTCTTATTCTAACCTTCATGCAACAATTTATGATCATCATTGTCCATTGCATATTAGTAACTATCTGCAGTATTTAGTAATGGATCTGCAGTATTTAGTAATGGCCAGACCCTCTCACGGTATTACCAAGATTGGCTCTGTCAAAGTGATCAGTTTTCTCGAAAGCATAGAAACTCCTGAATCAGTCAGGTACATTGAGATTTATGCTGATGTGAGTGTTACATGAGAAGGGAGGTGGAGAAAATAGGGGTTACATGATGAGAGAGGAGATTAGAGAATGAACTAGTGTTAGGACTCATAAGCCACACTACACTATGGCCAGTGTGGCATTATATAGAGCATAGGTAGGAGGTTCTAGTGCATATTGTAGTTAGATTTTTACTAGAGGTGTGACGGTCCACCAGGGGCCCTTTAATAGTGTCTATGCAGGGCACGCTGCCCTTCACGCTATTGGTACTGGACTTATTCTCACACTATCATATTCGCTGCCTGTCTCTATTTTCTTACTCTCAGGCTCACTGCCTGTGTATTCTTGCACTATCAGGCTCACAGCCATCATTCTCAGGCTCGCTGCCTGTCTAGTCTTACGCTATCAGGCTCATATTCTCTCACTATCAGGCTTACTGCATGTCTACTCTCACTCACATGCTTGCTGTCATCTATTCTCTCACTCTCACTCAGGTTCGCTGCCCATCTATTCTCACTCCATCAGGCTCGCTGCCTGTCTATTCTCTCACTATCAACTGCTTATCTATTCTCTTGCGCTCACTCAGGCTTGCTGCCTATCTATTCTCACTCCATCAGGCTCGCTGCCTATCTATTCTCACTCTCACTCAGGCTCGCTGCCTATCTATTCTCACTCTCACTCAGGCTCGCTGCCTATCTATTCTCACTCTCACTCAGGCTCGCTGCCTATCTATTCTCACTCTCACTCAGGCTCGCTGCCTGTCTATTCTCACTCTCACTCAGGCTCGCTGCCTGTCTATTCTCACTCTCACTCAGGCTCGCTGCCTGTCTATTCTCACTCTCACTCAGGCTCGCTGCCTATCTAGTCTCACTCAGGCTCGCTGCCTATCTATTCTCACTCTCACTCAGGCTCGCTGCCTGTCTATTCTCACACTATCAGGCTCACTTTCTATCTATTCTCACACTCATGTTACTGTCTATCTGTTTTCACACCCAATGCTGTTAAAGCATTCTTGCTCTCTAGCTCACCAATGTATTCGTGCGCACTCTCGGGCTCACTGCCTATCAATTCTCATTCTAGCCACCTATCTAGTCCCACATCCAGATATCTAGTTTCAACTATCAGGTTCGCCACCTATCTCGCACTCAGTGTGCTTCCTTGCCACAGCCAGACTCACCACCAATGTATTGTCATGCTTGAGTAGTATTTGTTCTTATTCTTACCCATCCTCACACTCAGACTTGCTGCCAACTAGTTGCACATCGTCATACTCTATCTGTGCACTCTCAGACTCACTGCCATCCGATCTTGCACTATCAGACTTGCCTACTTAATCTTGCACTGAGCCCCAGGGCCTATCTATTTTTGCATGCACTATCAGGCTTGCTGCCTATGTTTTCTCAAACTTGCTGCCTAGGTATTCTCAGACTCACTTTCTATGTATTCTCAGGTTCGCTGCCTATGTATCTATTCATAGGCTTACTGCCTATCTTATCTCAGGCTCACTACCTATGTATTCTCAGGCTTGCTGTCTATCTAGTCTCAGGCTCACTGCCTATGTATTCTCGGGCTCACTGCCTAGGTATTCTCAGGCTTGCTGCCTATGTATTCTCGGGCTCACTGCCTATCTAGTCACAGGCTCACTGCCCATGTATTCTCGGGCTCACTGCCTATGTATCCTCAGGTTCACTGCCTATGTATTCTCAGGTTCACTGCCTATGTATTCTTAGACTCACTGCCCATGTATTCTTAGACTCACTGCCTATGTATTCTCAGGCTCACTGCCTATGTATCCTCAGGTTCACTGCCTATGATTCTCAGGCTCACTGCCTATGTATTCTAGGGCTCACTGCCTATGTATTCTTAGACTCACTGCCCATGTATTCTTAGACTCACTGCCTATGTATTCTCAGGCTCACTGCCTATGTATTCTCAGGCTCACTGCCTATGTATTCTCAGGCTCACTGCCTATGTATCCTCAGGTTCACTGCCTATGTATCCTCAGGCTCACTGCCTATGTATTCTAGGGCTCACTGCCTATGTATTCTTAGACTCACTGCCCATGTATTCTTAGACTCACTGCCTATGTATTCTCAGGCTCACTGCCTATGTATTCTCAGGCTCACTGCCTATGTATTCTCAGGCTCACTGCCTATGTATTCTCAGGCTCACTGCCTATGTATTCTCAGGCTCACTGCCTATGTATCCTCAGGTTCACTGCCTATGTATCCTCAGGTTCACTGCCTATGTATTCTCAGGCTCACTGCCTATGTATTCTCAGGCTCACTGCCTATGTATTCTCAGGCTCACTTCCTATGTATTCTCAGGCTCACTGCCTATGTATTCTCAGGCTCACTGCCTATGTATTCTCAGGCTCACCGCCTATGTATTCTCAGGCTCACCGCCTATGTATTCTCAGGCTCACCGCCTATGTATTCTCAGGCTCACTGCCTATGTATTCATTCTCAGGCTCACTGCCTAGTATTCTCAGGCTCACTGCCTAGTATTCTCAGGCTCACTGCCTAGTATTCTCAGGCTCATTGCCTAGTATTCTCAGGCTCACTGCCTATGTATTCTCAGGCTCACTGCCTATGTGTTCTCAGGTTCACTGCCTATGTATTTTCAGGCTTACTGCCTATGTATTCTCAGGCTCACTGCCTATGTATTCTCAGGCTCACTGCCTATGTATTCTCAGGCTCACTGCCTATGTATTCTTAGACTCACTGCCTATGTATTCTCAGGTTCACTGCCTATGTATTCTTAGACTCACTGCCTATGTATTCTTAGACTCACTGCCTATGTATTCTCAGGCTCAATGCCTATCTGTTCTCAGGCTCACATATGCATCTGCATGGCACTCACTCAATTACCCCGTCACGTGATCAGGACATGTTCCTTCTCACTTGTGTTTGTTACTGCCTCCACCAGGCACACCGACTGTTACTATTAATGGCTAATGCCAACTTTTGAAATTCCATGTGAATAGGGATGTGGAGCAGATAATGCAACAGGGGAGGGATATATTCTTAGTAGTTGTAATACACAATACTTTCACACAACTGACATACCTACGCAAGATTTAACCTTCGTGGTTAGTCTAGTGGAGCAATGAATTTTCAAGTAATAACTGACAAATAGCGTATTAACTTACCACCGCCACTAACTCAAATAGAAATGGAACTCCCACAAGTTTTTGAGTTTTAACTGCATCCGCAAAAGAATTCAAATTGGTAAATAATTCGCTTTCTAGGGTGATACTGGTAATGATCGCTAAACCGGAGGATTCCTTTTAGTGAAGTTTGGGATGGGGTCGAACACGGAGCGAACACAAAAATATGCGAGGGTCAAAGTACAAATGGCATACGTACGTCCACACATAAATTACAAACAAAAATCCCCGATTTTCAATTGTGTTACCCCTGAGAGTGTCTCACTCGCATTTATAGGAGTAAATCTTGGAGTCACAAGCCACTTGACTATGGCAAGAGTGGTGTAGAGAGGAGTTATGGTACTGTTAGCATGTGAGGTTAGATTCTCCACCCGGTGGTGGTGTGACAGTCAGACAGACCACCTTAACGTAGCTGTCCAGGGCAGGCTGCCCTTCATTCAACATCTAATACTACTGCGTACTGCCCCTCACAGCTATTAGGCCAAGCAGCCCTTCAGCTAATTACTAAGTGTGATACGTACACTCTGCCCTTGCTCAGGTCTTCTTACCTGGGCATGTGGTCCCTCACTTATTAACGACTGCTGGGGGCACTCTCCTTACTCGACAACCACTACCCAGGTTGTGTTCCTGGAGTCTACTTAGACTCCAGTGTGCAGTGAAAGCAGGTGAGATGGGAGTATACAGGACTTACCAGTCCTGGTTTACTGAAGCTGTGCCCACTCGGGTTACCCGAGATAGACATGGTGGCTGGAGTCATCCAGGTACCAGGCGCTGATCACAGCTCCAAGGTCAGTGGCACCACTCCCTTCTCCAAGGAACCAATACGTAGTCATTGGATGGCCACACCATCCCAAAGCCAGTGAGAGGGAGAAGGTTGGGGGTCAAGGGTCGTTCAGCAGTACTCTTGTCATAATGCTCAGTTCTCAATGTGTATGCTTGTCTGTACTTACTGTCGCAGGTATACAGCCTACTACCATTGGTAAGAGAGCTGCCAACCCTCTCCTAACCTATCACTTATAGCCTTGGGGGTATAGGCCGCCTCCTGCAGCCCTTTAGGGGGGACTCGGCAATGCAGGGCAATTAACGCTAATTGCCACTGACCTGCCGAGTCTCTCACCCCCAAGGCCACACAGGGGGGGTGGGTCCAGGGTCATACCACTGCCTCATGCACAAGGAACATGCACAGACATGACCACGGGCTCACATCAGCACAGACTGCCAATGTGTTGTTTAGGAGGATGACACCAGGCAACCATACCAATAAGGCGAATCAGTTCTTTTGTTAGTTAGTGGGAGAATGTGTGCATCAAAATATGAAAGAGACCATCAACTATTTTGTTAACTTTGCCATTCATGAATCTTGAGCTGATGGAAGCAAATTAATTTAATATTAGAATTCCACCATATGTTAAAAATGTTACTGCAAACATGTCTTTCAATATGTATGCTTGTATCTACATCAGCAAGGCCAATCTTTCTAGCACATTTCCCATTTTGTGAAATAGCATGTAATGTACGTGTATTACATTGTTGAGCAACAAAGTTACGTATTACAAGTGCAACATATGTAGTATTCTTTGAAATATTTATGTAAAGATGGTTCTGATGTTTCGTACTGCTTAGAAAAGTTTAGTAGACTCTTTTGCAATCTATCTTTATTTTGCTCTCTGTTAAATTCTCAGGATTAAGCAAAACTATCTCAAATTGCTAGAAATTATTTGCTCACATAATTACGACGTGACGATAGGGGGGCTTTTTCCACAACAGTTAGTACCCTATGTGAAGCCAACAGCTTTATGTTTTCTCATACTTTCATGTTTTCTCTGACTGCCAGAACATTACACTTTATTTCATCATTAGTATTCACGCATGCTCATTTGTTCTTATTTTCGTGTACCGTCGTGCATCGTCGATGATTTGTTTTTTGTTTATATTTACAGTGCGTCCAGCTTAAGGGTGGAGACCCATCCGGCCCACGCATTTTCCTTAAAAATTTATGCTGAAAAAACAACAACTTCAAGCAACGGTGGCAATTCTTTAACATGCTGAATTTATTTAGGGTGATAAGGTCTCTCTGCACACCAAAATTCAGACCATTTGCATCTTCGTAAGCCCAGTTAGGAGCGATTTACTTCTGCGGACATTTCGTGTTGTTTCTCCGCAACCGTCCAAGCTTTTCTGCCGATTCAAGACTCTACGGCTTCCTCCCATTATGTTCCCGCTTCCTACGTTTAGTTTTTAGCTATAGCAACTTTACTTTTCTAAATATCCGACCACTAAGGTCAACTTTGCTTCCTGGCACACTATCAAGAAAATCTAAACGTAGGCCTGTTCACCTTACGTCACCGAATTACTGTTCCAAGTTTAGACTGCATCCCGTGACCCCTTATAGCTAAAAAATACTTGTCGCAAATTCACCCTCTTTGCAGGCGGCCGCGAACTGCGGCTGGGTCAAAATGAAGTGCGCGTAAAACTATAACGCCCGGCCCGGATATTGCATTTTGCGCCCCGCCCACCAAAGGTGCGCTCCGCTTCAGCTGGCTTTTTAGTGAGAAGAACGGCTACGGTGCTGTTGAAGAATCACCTACGGTGCTGTTGAAGAAGCACCCAGCTTGTTAGATTTCGTACTAAGCTGGGAGGGGTCCTGCAGTGGATTTATACAGTACCCCGTTCAGGCGATACTAGCACGTCTGCCTTACCGACACACAGGTAAGCGAATTAGCTAGTAGTGTAAGATTTGAAGAAATAGCCAACTGATTATGTGTGCGAACATTTTAGGTGAAACCTTCTGTGAGGTAGTGGCTCTGAAAAGAGCCGGGTTGGAAAAAAAGGACTCATTTTCTTTGGCTGTATTTGAAGTGCTTGGACAGCTTCTCCTGGAGGGGTTTGCTGTTAATTCCTCTATCCTTCACAATTCGTACAAATTCTTCTCGGTCCTTGCATTCAGATTTGAGCAGCTCCAAGTCTCCATAGCTCAATCCAACCCTGGTCCAGAAGTCTGGAGTCGTATGGCTGAATTATTCACAAACTGAGGGAGACTGGACACATCAAACACCAAACCATTCTGTTGAGCGATAGCTGAAAGCTTCTCAACTAACTCTTGAAGTGCTTCCTGCGGAGCTGGGGAAACTTCAGTGGAACTCATAACTGGATGAGAAGAGACAGGAGGAGAATTGTGGTCATCATGTGACTAGGTAGTGAGATCATTTAGAACTTGAGATGGATTAAAAATGCTAGAGGGTGTGATTCACATGGTGGAGCAGTAGGAGTGGACACTAAATCTTGAGAAGGTGAATCAGGGAGCACTTCTGATGATGACTCCTGCCGAAGAGAGGGCGTCACATCATGACCAGTAAAGGAAGGATCATCAAGAGTATCAGTGGAAGCCCCACCTATTGCTGGGACTTGCTCCAATCATATGTCTATACAATATATATATATATATATATTATGTATGTATGTATATATTTTTTTAATATTATATTTATTTACTTATTTCTTACTTCTTCTCAAAGCACATTTCATTTTCCTCATTTCTGTGGCTGCACTAATAGCCCTCTTCCTTTTCCTGGAAGGCATGATTATAGTTTGCTGTTGAAGCTGGTTGTAACAACAACGTGGTCAAAGCTAACCCACCAGTAGGCTACTGAGGTTAGGGACTCTCGAGATTTTTGCCCGGCTTTGCGCGCTAATATATCAAGCGGTGGTTATGCTTGCGAGATGCATGCGGAGCCAGGTGAGGGTGGTAGATTTTCGTGGTTGATAGCACTTAACACTTCCCACAGCCTTACCAACGGTTGCTGTGGGTCTCCTCCCTTAAAGAGTGAACTTTCTGAAAACTTATGATGCATCACAAAAACCACTGTAATAATATGAAGTATGCATGATCAATATCTAAATTTTTGAAAAGTTACACATTATTGGCATACAAAGCTGCACTCAAATTATTTTTGTGGTTTTGTGGTTAGTTTTGTGGTAACAGGTGATACAACTGAGAGCTTTTGGGCAGTGAATTTGGTAGTTTTTAAGAAAAAAAAAGAGAATTATTGGTCCTTATCTTTCTAACTTGGTTCACTGATAGTTAAGCTCCTAATCTTTCATTTGAACCAAATTTTGTAAGTTGGTGAAATTTTTTACGTCCAATATTTAACGTTTTATGAAAAAAAGTGTTTAAGAAAAAACTTTTGAATTTATTGGGTTATATCTCTATAAATTTGTTCTATGGTATAAAATTATGATACAATTTATGTGTATTAATTTGATAGCTTCATTTTTAATAATCACTGAATTATGGCCAATTTTTCATTAAATTTACATTTTTATGGTAAGGGTCTCCAAATGATGACGTTTGAGGTAAAAATACGCGGGCTGATCTACGTAAGCGTGACGTCTAAAATGTGCGCATGCGTATTGCTGCGATAGGTCCAGCTGGTGGCGCCATTTTACCGCACTTTATTCTATGCTTGGTATGGCTTTATGCCCAGTTATAACTAATGAATCACTCGTAGTTTATAGTTTGTACGAGCTTCTAGTTGTGCGCTAAAACTAGTTGAAGGTTGCGGAAGGTTATCTGGAGCTACAAAGCTTAGAGGAAAGAAGCACAGGACCGCGGTTGAAAGCCTCCTCAAGTAAGTCTGATTGTTGTGTACGAATCCAGCACATCACCTACACTTTAGCTATGGCCACACACATTCCAGTATTACTTTGTCCTTCACACGGAATCATTCATATCATTTTATTCATGATTTACTATATTTTCTATCTACTTGTTAAATTTCAACTTTTTTTAAATTATACAAAAAAAAATTGACAATTAATATAATTTTAAATGACATTATACAATATATATTATTACATAATTTTATGATGACATGAAATTGTGGTAGATACAAGCAGCAGTTGAATTTGGAGGGTGGTAAATAGCATCACCATAACCATAGAGAACTGTACCTATATAGACATGAGGAGTAATGGACAGCTAAAGCATAAATAGTGGCATATAGAGTCTATGATGAATTGTATATCTTATTATCTTGGTCAGCAAACAGTAAATTGGCTGAGTTTCTAAATAAATAGGCCCTATTTAAACAGGTAAGAAAATCTGAGTGGACAAGCAACCCGTGATACAAACCTACCTCACATTGTAGCTTGCTCTTGTTAAGTAGCCTTGAATAGCAACAAAGTCCTGAGTCTAAAATGAACCAGAATGTCAAGCAGAAGGGTAGAAACGAAGTCACCAAACTACGACTGCTTTTTGTTTACAAATTGTCTCTGAGGTACTGCGCACGTGTTTGGCCCGGTTTGAGACTATAAAGGGGAATACCCGTATTACTGGTGGGTAAAGCGTTGCGCGGCACAAACCAATTACGACTAATGACGACGCTTAGACGAAAGTTTGACGTCAAATAAAATGGCGAATAATGTATTGCAGTCTATGGGCGATGCGCGGTTCTCTACCTTCTATGAGTTAAAGTGATTTTGTAGCAGTTGGAAACAACATTTGGAGGAGTAACAATAAGGTACATGCATATCAAAAGGCTGTATTTTGTTTCTATATGATAAATTCAAAAAGTTCACTCTTTAAGCTGGACGCACTGCATCACCTCAACACTGTCATTGACTGTTCTTAACTGGAACTCTGACGTTACCATACCCACTAGTGAGTCTTCACTGCACTATAGTTACTCTGTTTCTGCTTAGTGTAGTGTGTGTATGCCAGGATCAATGTGATTTCTCGCATGAACACCTGCAAACAAAACAAAAAAAACTTGCCCTTCGAGCCTACCCATACCGAATCATCTTCCTACACCACTGTTTGCATTTGCTCTTAAATTTACTACTTTTACATTTTTGTAACAAAAGGAGTCCATCTGAATGCTTTCTGACTGGCAAGCAACACCCCTTTTTTGTAATTAGAGCAAAGTTTAGTGAAGCCATCCAACATTTTGATGCCATGTTGTACAGGATTCCCCTGATAGATGCGAGCACAATGTTGCAATCATAAGTACTCTCTGTATCACATGCACATACATGAACAACTGTGGCATGTAAAATCATTGAGAAATTATAGTTTCAATTATTACAAATTGTGTATCAGCCCATGAGTAAATTGTAGAGCTTTTGCTGCTATGTCTGTACAAATTAAAGTTTTTGTTGTGGGGCTCATCACACCTGGCTTCCTCGTGTACAAACTCATATATTGTATACACTTACATAATATATGTGTACAGTATATAAAATGCCATTGTGGTCTCTTTCACTCATCTTAGTAAGAGGTACTTTTCTTTTTCTTTTCTTTTTTTTACGTTCTTACAGTCATAATGTATATTTTAGTTTTCTAATTAAGCATTCCTATAAAGGTTATTATTGAGACATTTATCGAGTAGAGATAAGCAGTGTAACATCAACTGCTGTACTGTACTGTAGTGAAAACAGCATTGTGTTCCTGAAAGGAACACCAAAAATTGGTAACATGTGATTACTTTCCCTTCTTTGTTACAGGTTGGAGATGAAAGAGTGTCCAAGGAATTGCTGTGGACGTTTCCAGTGACAATTCAATCCTTGTTTGAAGGAAAATCTACTGGAGTATTGAGGACAATTAAACCTATCACTGACACTGTCATAATCCAACTCTTTAAAAGCGTCTTCATACTGAAAATTTACAGTATTTTATTTTTATGGAATAGTTCATTAGTATTTTGTCAATGGCATTGGGAATGTTATACTAGCATACAAACAGACTGCATTTTCAGAATAAAGTTGACTAACATAGTACTCAAGGTTTCTAAAGTTAGTGACCTCTTAGTGCTGCCTTGAGTCATCGCACAATGCTACCATTTACTCTAACACATTGGAGAAACATTTCTATGAACAAATTGGGGTGGGGGAGGGGGGAAGGGAGGAGGAGGCGAGTGAGATACATGGACCCAGGAAAAGTACGTGTTGCTACTAGATATATACACATGTAGTTTGCTCCATTCACTTTATGGAGTTGTGGTCTGTCGACTTAAGAATATGTGTCACCAGTATAACATTTGCTTCAACTTTTAGAATAAGCAGTCACGCCCAAAATTGAAGCCACACCCTTTGATTGTTGTGTGAACAAGTATTATAATTATAAAACTACAGTTGCAAAATATTGATGTGTACCCACAGCTATTTTTCCAAGTGATCATGTAGATTGAGGTGGGTCTGTTGGCTCAGAAATGGTCAGCCCCGCAGCAATGGTCAGCCACGCAGAGAGATGGTCAGCCGTCAGCCCCGTCAGTCCCGCAGCAATGGTCAATGGTCGTTCATATGCGCATGCGCGAGTGCTTAAGGTTCAAAGTTTGTTTGATTGGCCGCGCTCTATAGGTCAAAGGTGAGGGTCAGCCGTTCTAGAACGTCGTCCATTATCTGCAGTGGGCGGAGCATAGTCTTTTGCGCGGGGTAAAATCATGAAAACTGCTCATGCGCAGAATTTTGAAGCTGAAGGTACATGTAGTGTCGATTCTTATCCCAAGTCTAATGAGCACACTGTGCCGGTATCAGAGCCACAAATCTGGGCAGCAAGAACAAACAGTGAATTGAAGCTCCGCTTCCGATCATCCAAAGAGCCCCATTCAGATGTAGCTACTTCACACAAAAACTCTTGTCCTGTTTTTCAACTAGCTATATATGATAACATTGCACCATAAAAACTCACTCAAGCTAGCTATTAGCGACCATTAGAGCCAAGTAGCAGAAGATATTGTGCCACTACAACACACCTCTACCTTCAAGACTAAAATCAAGACCATTACTTTTGTAACCTCACTCTTAATTCATTGCTTAGTCATTTCCTTTTTCTTGTTCTGTTTATCTGCAAGTGTTTCTTGTTGTTGTTTTTTTGTTTTTATTTGTAAAAAGGCCTTCATATTAGCCACATGATGGCAAGTAGGCCTTTTCCTGTATGCTATGTTTAGGGTGGTTTTATGAATTATGCTCTTTTTTTTTTTTTGTTGCATTTATGCTGTTCCAGCAATATAATTCAATGTGTCATTATGCCCCTAATTAAATTGTGGTAACTACGGTGATGACCAAGAGTCACAAAGCTATGATGCAAGAGTGCTTCACATGGTTACAAGTTGACTACTTTGGAATACTGCAGTTCCAAAAAAAATCTTAAAAACTAGCAAGAGAGATCTCAACAAAAATGAAAACTGTTCCCAGTTGAGTGACAAAAAGAGTATTAAGCCTGAGGAGTGGGTTAAGGAATTCCCAGATGACTTCTTGGTGGTGAGAAAGGAAACTTATTTTGCTCAGTTTGTAACAATCAGAAGTGAAGCACCACACGAATCATGTTTATTAACACACTAGCTAATTATAAGAGGAATCTATCTGAAAGGACAGTAAGAGAGTAAGATTACGCAAGCGTTCTCTTTATGCTAGCATTATGCTCCTACGCCAAGGGCGCAAGTTCCGCTATTAAACGACCTTTTACCTTTAATTTGACAACGTCATCATATCGCTCGCGTGCCAGCTTTACTTTTTGCAGTGCATTGGTGGTGGTAGGTGCTTTCAGCATTACATCAATGTAGGAGGAACTTGCGGTTCGCGCGGGGGATTGTAGCAAAAAATTCGTGCACATAAAATTTGCAGTTATTGTTCGCGACACTTATTTTTGGTTGATTTTTAAAAAAAGTTTTGTATTTGTAGAGGTGGTTGGTCTGTGTGAGTGAAATTCGTAGCTTCTACTATTGATTGGAGATGCTTACCAGTAGAACGTTGCGCTATGTTTGCGTTCTACTTAGTTTTAACGTCTTAACGCAAGGTGAGTAGCTAGCTACGGTGTATTACTTTTTTTTTTGGTGTGCAGAATTCTATAGTGAGTAATCCCTGCTTGCACTTACATTTATGTAGCATGTGATATCTGGTATATGAGGGAACCTGTCTCTACTGTCCAGTGTAACCCCTTCAGTGGGGCATCCATGTTTGCCCTGCAGTGTGTGGTACAGGCTCCAGTTTCTGCAGGTCCTAGACTAGACATAGTATGGTTCTTCACTAACACTGGAGGAAACACTGTACCAATAAACATGACCTTCCCACCACTTCTTAGTATTGCATCTCAGAATCAGACTGTAATGAATGGAGAACTGATAGAACTAACTTCTACTATAACTCTTGGCCGATTCTCAGACCCCATTCATGCAGGGAGATATTACTGTCAGGCACAAGTAGATGGAGCCACGTCATCATTGACTCCTAGCAACGCTTTGACTTTTACAGCCAGTGACTCTGTATTCAATTTACATCCTTGTGGAGATAGTAGTGGTGGTGTGGTAGATTTTATTCGGGCTTCTACAAATTGTGCTGGAAGTATTTCTTCCTCTACTGTATTTGTACCATCATCTGCAGTTACTCCAACATCAACCTCCCAGTCTTATCACTCCACATCTTCTCCTGTCTTATCCTCTGTGCTAGCTACATCTCCCACTACTGACAACATCTTCTCACGTATAACTACTACTGTCTCCATACAGTCTCCAGGGGGAAGACTCTCTCTCAGTTTGTGGGTGTATGTGTTAGTTGGTGTAGCTGCAGTGTTCGCTATGATCATCCTAGTCCTCACCATACTCTGTATTGGACTTTGCCTCAAGAAGAACAAAACTACAGACTCCTTCAAGCGTGAGTTTTATTTTACATTTTCGGTTTGACTGACCACAAAAAAATAAAAAAATAAAAAAATATTACTTGGCTGTGCATGTGTTGTGTGTGTAATTCCTGATTAGCATCTGTCAGTTGTCTTTATCATGAAGAAGTGGTTTTTAAGAGATTTTGTTGGGTTGTTATTGTAATTAGTGTACACTTGCACAAATGTGTGTGATGTTACAAACTCTGTTGGATAGGTTTGGATTAATAGTAGAATGGGTGATACAGGTATAAGCTGTAGCAATGGAAGTACCAGTTTATTTTGTAGTATGTGAATGCGATCCACATTTGGTAGTGGTTGTCATTTGTATTGTCAGCTGTCTGCCACAACTGAAGAAGTTCTAATATGGAAACTCTTGACACAGTATTGGATTCTTGTAATATTGCAACTTCTTGATAATTTTCATCTCACGTACATATGCACGCACACACACACACACACATACACACATGCACACACACACACACACAGCTTCAGTCTTATTAAGTTGGTTGTCACTTTAAAGTTTTTCCCTCTTTTCCACATAGTTACCCTCTCCTAGTTTAGATTACAAATATGTGTCCTGGCATTTCCTTAATAAAAACAAACCATTTTCTCACAGTTGTGGTGTCTCTTTTTCAAACCACCCTCTACACCAGCCAGGTTAAAGACCTCTGTATTTTTTTTTTTTGCCTTGCTACGTTCGTTCTCCTGGCACCATGGGACATATTACAAGTACATGCATGTGTGGAGTACAAGGTCATTAAATTTGTTCTCCATGTAAGTAATTGGTATAGCTTCATGTTCCATAGAATGCAGTCTTTTTGTCTTTGTGACTTAAAAGACAACTTGGTAAGGCCAGGTCAGTAGACAGAAATATGAATAACTGCAACTTATGCACAGAAATACTAATGATAGGAAGACTGCATATCAAAGCTTAGCCTTTCTAATAAATTCCTTTGCTGCAGTTTCTGGGTGGGAGGGGGAGGGGGCGGGGCGTTGTGTAACTATGGAGAGCACTCACTCCTGGGTATGGTCATCACTGACAGTTGTTGAAATATCCTCTAATACTAGGCTGCTAATCTACTAAGTCTGCACTTGTGAACTCCAGCTGCCCAAATGCAGCTGGCAGAGGTCATGGTTCAATTATGACGTATTTGTTGTTTGTTGATTGGCTGTGGTGGTAATAAAATTTAGAGGCTCCAGACTAACCCTATATAGCAGCTGTAGGTACATTTATCAGAGTTTTCACTTCAAGCTGCACTGGAACAAGTAACCTCTAGCTGGGCTGCATTCAGAAACTGAATCTAGAAGGGGGAAAAGCAACTTTTATTTTCCAAGTTTTAAGAGGGGCAATGGGAGAGTTAAATAGTCATAAGAGACCCTTGCTGTGTTTAGACACATATGCAGGACTATGCTGATTTCATATATATATTTTTGTTTTGGCTTCAGCTACTATACTATATTTTATCACCAGTTTAGCTATAGGTATAGTGTAGCACTTCTGATTTTCAGAAGTGTGAAAATCGGCACTTCAGTAATAATAGCTATCTCATATTCACACCTGCGGGATATTGTTCTACACTTCGTTCTTCCTCCGGCTATTCTTATGTGTAGAGTGTCACAACAATAACAACAAAGCCACTTTTGCTGGTATCCAAGTCTATTCTTCATTGCCTGTCTTTTATTAATGACTTAAAAGCTCATCTATTTACTTAAATTAACCGTGGATATGTTTTATCATGTAGTGACACACATAAATGGGTGAATCATGACAGGTCAGTGGTAGTACTACATGTACAAGCATTAGCAGAAGTTACATAACTCTCCATCTACTTACTGATGTGGTAGTACTAATCACTCCTGTGTATTCATACTACTCTACTCCCTTTTCCTTCATGGTAATGAAGTATTGTATTTGTGGTGGGCTTTTATTACATTTGTGGTGCGGGCCTGAGACCAGTTGTGACTGTGTGTTTATGTGGGGACCCATCAGGAATTACCATAACTTGTGGTAAACTCAAACTCCACAAAGTTTTGATAAGGTTCACTGTCCCATAACGGGGCACTGTGGCAAGTGTTGGAACTCTCATTCCATGCATGTAATGTATACACAGCTGTTGATGCTATTATGTATGTGTAGCCATTGGGTCTTGTCTGTACTGAAGAAATGAAGAGGGCGTGGCAATACTTTTTATTCTTAGTGGTCCACATTGTCTTGAATTAAGGAAGATAGACGTCAATGCTTTGTCATTTCAAAGCAAAAATGTGAGGACCTCTCACATCGAAATACTCACAATTAGCAAAGAGATTAGCCGTGTACGGCAGCAGTGAAGTAAATGAGGAATGTATATTAAATTTATATGATGTGCATTTTTCATTTTGATATACGTAATAACACTTGAGATACGTAATAACACTTGAAATTTTGTTACTTGACTTTACATCTTACTACAACAAAGAGTTTCAAATTGTCTTCTGTTTAGTAGCTCTCACTACTTCTTAAGAATATGTTATTGTTTGAACTAGCTTGGATATGAACAGTGCTATCAAGCTCTTGCTGTTTCTATGGCAACGTACAGTGAACGTGGCATTTTGTAAAAGATACACAGTCTTTTCTTTATAGAGGAACAGTTCCGTCAACTCAGCAGCTAAAAGTTCTGTCATCTCGTCTGAAGCCTGTTCAGGATAAGTTAAGACATTGTTACAACTTAATGAATATTTCATTAAAGATCTTCCACCGACGAAGTGGTTGCTGTGCAACGGGATGCATAAAGTACTTCGTGAGGGCCCCTCCCACCAGTGAGTCGAGATCTGCTGTGATAGCATTAGTATGGGGGCAACATCTTGATGGCTTACCATGTCAAATGTTGTTTTTTTTGTTATTTTTTTGTTTTTTTTTAGCTGAATCAAGATCTGATGTATAAGTTCCTTTAGTAATGATAATGGAGCTTTCAAACTTAGTCTTGAATAGAACAGATGTCATGGTTTCCTGTATATACTTGTGTATGAAGTTGGTGAGGTCTCTTGGAATAGGTTGAAATATGAGTAGAAAATTTAGAACTCATGCATTCATTTCGCATTGTGCAAGTTCTCCTTTGAAGACAATAGAAGCACTGGGTGCAGCTTACGTGTACTATAATGCAATACCTGGAATAAAATTAATGACAATGCAGTGTTAATTGAGCGTAAATGTGTAGCTGAAGTGAGTAATTTAACAAATATTTTCTGAGTAAAGGAGCAAGGCACACTCTGGAGGGTGGGTGGCGGATTGGGTCCATTGTTCTGATACTTCCCCCATCCATCCGATATTCTTGTGAATACCGTGCGTGTGTGTGTGTGTGTGTGCTTGTGCAGCAATGTCCTCTACAAGCTGCCCAGACACTTACTCACCCGCAGACAAAATCCACTTTGTATTTCTGTCATGTTATACTTCCTTGGGAACTGGTCCATCTTGCCGCATGATGTCAGAGTTGAGTTGAGTGCGTACGTATGTGTTAACTTTTTTGCTTGCCTTGCATATTTTATTTGTTGATTCCCGAATGGTAATCTGAGAGCATTGTAGGGCAAATGCCACACATTCGTGGGATATCTTTAGCGATGGTTTCATGTCAACTCCTCTTGTAGTTGTTGGAAGCCATGACTTGCAAAGGTACTCACTTGTAGTGAGAATTAACGATAGCCTATCTCTCCTCCAACTGATAGCTTGAAAGGCTTTTTGCCACCATTAGGAAGCAGTTATTTGGTTTTTCTATAAGCTCTATCCTTTAAGGGCTTGTAAAGATGCCCGGTTGTATGTAGAAGGAATTGTGATGGAAGATCTATGCTGTATTGATAGCTTGAATGGCTTTACCTCCCCTCCCCTCCCCCCCTCCCCCCCTCTATTACGATGCATCTGGTTTACTCTGTACCCTCTCCAAGTCTGCTGTGAGTAGGGGTGAGAGAGAGGATCAAGTGTTTTTGAAGGAACTGGGGTCAGGAGGGGAAGGTTGTGGTGGTTGCTTTGTGGTGGTCTCCTGACAAGGCTTCAGTTCTGTTAGGGAAGAAGGAGAGAGAGAGAGAGAGGGAGTGAGTTACTCTTGATGGGACTCCTGAATTTCCTATTTAATTTCCTAATGTTAGCAACATTCCTTTTTAGTTACAGAATTATGTAAGATATACCCTTTTTTTTTATAGCCACACACACACACACACACGAACATAGTATGCAAGTCATTTCAAATCATTTCGTGTACACAATTAGTGTCGGTCCACCTTAACTGCAGATCAAAGGCTGACCTCACCGTGTGGGGGTGGAGGGAGGGAGGGAGAAATGGGAATGGAGGAGGAATGATTAGAAGGAGGAAGATAAGGTGTAATTGTGTAATTCTAGCTTCCTGGTGTGTCATTGTGGTTGATGTCACGATTATTAAAAGTTTGATTTTTTGAATTTTTTTTGAATTTTTTTTTTTGAATTTCCTTTTTGGTTACATGGCCGACCATAGCACTGTCATCCAAATTTTTAAAGATGCATTCCTTGCATTTTTATAATTTACATGTCATCATACGAATCATTTTGTCCTAACACATTCAGACAAACAGGGATATATGTATGAGGTGAAAACCAACAATACATTTCTGCCTTCATTAGACTAATGCTGTATATTGGTACAGTCCGTCTGTTGCTATGGATAGAACTGGGCATGTGCAATAATTCAATGCGAGCTTTGTCAATCTTTGCCATTCAAGAGTCATTATGTCCGTCTCTTTCATTCTGTCTTTGTGGCTACCGGTTCAATAAGCATTCCTTATTTGTCAATGGTTTTTCTGGAACTCTCTGGTAATATGCCCATCTTAAGTAGGTGGAAAGTTCTATAGATGTCTTGGCAAATGGCTGTACTTTCTTGGACACGCACTTTCTTTCTTTTTTTTCTTTTTTATTTTATTTTGTTTTCTTTTTTAAATAGAGGCTAATGGTATCCTTTGTGGTTGGTAGTGGTCACCACGCCTTCTATTCATGTAGTCTTTGCAGTGGTGTAGCCCAGACTGGCAAGGTAGACTCTGTAGGGCTTTCTTATATTTTGTTACAGGCTTGCTTCTTGTTAGGAGAGGTTTAAAAGGTCAAGGGGTGGGGTGATATTCCAGGCCACTGGGCATGCTCAAGTAGCCGTGCCCCGAGGCAGCACGCGGTGAAAGTGTTTGTTGTGTTAGTCTCTACTGATGTGTATACTGTATCAGCGTCGTTGTGCTTAGGACAACACAAATGGTATGAGAGCGAGGCAATTGCTCATGGAAAGCATCGCTTCAACAGGTGGGCCAAGTCTCATCTCCGGAGGGAGAAACCAGTGAGTGTTTGACTTGAGTTACTGGTTTGGATCGTCTGACATATTTCAAGTTGGTTACTTGTCTTGTCTCTTGTACTATCCCCGGCATTAATAAATGAATAAAAATAATTTTTGATTTGCTGTTTACCGATGGTGAATTCTGCGTAGGTGTCGAAATGCCTGTGTTGTTTCATTTGCTTTATGCTAGTGATAAAGTTATAATTAAATATGGATATTGATGCCAATGGCTGATTACATAAAAATAATAAATGAGATAAATATAAATTAATTTGTTTTGTTAATTTATTTATTCTGTCGAATATTCATTGCAATGAGAAGTTGTGTGTGGGTGTGGGTGAGGGTGTGTGTGTGTATGTGTGTGAGGGTGTGTGGGTGCTGCTTCATCAGCTTGTGGTGTGTGTAGCTACTACTACTATTACATCAGGTTGTAGTAAAACCACGTCTTGCAAGACAAGCACTCCTGTAGGTTATGTTACTAGACCTCAGAAATAGATTGAATTAGTTTTTGTTAAGTTAGTAGAGTTAGTCATTGGAATGGTGTGTGGGTGTAATGGGTTAGTGCCGAGTCAGCGTGCAAGAGTTTGTTTCAAAGAGTATCTTAGTTTTTGTTGTATATAATAAATTATAATAATAACAAAGTTTTTCTCTTTTTAACAGCCAATATTGTTAATTGGCTTTAAAAAAGAGAAAAAGTTTGCTATTACTATAATTATTTCAGCCGAGAATGACTGATACACTGAATAAATTATAATATATATATATATATATACACACACACTGCGTATATGAATGGTATATTGCCATTGTGATTAATTTGCTGTAAATCGTATGATTGGTTTAGTTACGCACTGGCATGTTGCCTAGCAATGACCTCTCACTTGTTCCCTAGCAACCATGCCAGTAAAGGCACATGTTTTTCGAGATCAAACCCATCGCACAGGAACAGTTCAATTGTTGCAGTTTCACTATCAAGCTTGCTGGCGCCAGAAGACTGTGATGATGATGATTAGGATGATGGTAATGGCGTTGTTATTACTTACATATCAGATACTGACAAGGTTTTGAAATCACAGTATGTTATGTGTAACTTCAAAATTAGGCGGCTCTTTCAGAATTAGAGTTTTAAAAATAAGCTATGTGGATTTTAGCATGTTATTATGGAAGTGTTAATGAGCGTAAGTCCCAAGGGCTGTTATTCCAAGCAATTTTAAGATAAGTTCTGAATAAGGTTTAGTTTACTAACAGGCCAGACATATGTCTTTGTCGTCATAGATTTTATCGGCTACATTCTTAATCCAAACAGTTACATTTTCCTGTATAATTTATGAGGGAGGCGATATGATTGGGACAAGACAGCGGTAAACAAGGTCGCTTGATTATGCGTGTGTGTGTGTGCATATGTGCCAAGTGTTCGTGCATGTGTGTGTGTGTGTGTGCGGTCCATGAAGTAATGGGGCGTGTTGAGAGCTATGCAGGCAATTATTTTATTTTATTTTTCATTTTAGCGATGCATTCCTTTTTAAACAGTCAAGCATGTATTAGTTGAACATTTGATTGCATTTAATGAGAATCATACCCTTTTCGCGAGAACACGGAGTTTGATGATTGCTTACACGTAGCGGCGTGCTAAATTTCATTTTAAAGTCTCACTTCATTTGTAGCAAGAAAGTGCCTCACTTCACAGGCTGCTAAAAGCCATGTACATGCAGCAATCCATATGCTACTAATGGTTCTGCAAAGTTAAGAATTTCATCAGTCCATTGTTTTTTTTGTTTCTTTATTTCATCATGCATGATCGCACAAGTTACCCGGGTGTTTGGCGGGTGTTTGGCGGTACAGTGAATGTACTAAAGCCATATTGATGAATATGGTGGACAATGAAAAATGTTTGGCTTACTGCATTGTGCGTGTAATCTGACAAGGTCAGTGACAAGCCTTCCAGTTAGGAGTCCAACACAATAGCCTCTTTAGTGACCTAGTAGCTGGTGCCTTCCTAAGTGTGTCAAGTTGACCAAATAATGAATTGGTCTGCTTAAGAAAGTTGACATTTCAAGAGTTCAACAGAATCAGTTTGTAGGATAACTTCAGAATGCTCCGAGTAATTTTTCAATTATGTGCATTATAAATTCTGAGTTATATTTGCGTGATCGCGACTTCACTCTTGAGGGCTTGACATGTGAGTGTGACACCCCTTTTGTGTTGTTGTTATTATTATTCTATTAGCTTATTATGTTATGTTGTTGACAAGTATGTCTCTGTCAGACAGTGCAAACTGTAGCACACTTCTTCAATAGAGCAAATAATTTACCATGGAATTGACTCTTTGTGTACTCAAGAATTTCAATTTGCCTTGCAGTTTCAACCCCCAGTGAGAAAGCATGCTGGAACAATAATTATGTTTATGCAAAAAAAAAGAAGCCACCTCATAGAAAAGCAAACGCATACACACACTGAATACACTGTCAGTAATAGCTGTCGAACCACCTTGAGTAGATGCCTCTTATGTTTATCCACTCTCTCTTCAGGAGAGGTGGTTGCCATAGCAACGGTTGTATCCATGGCAACACTGGGGTCAAAGGTTACCGCCCACTCTCTGGAGTCAGGGGAGAGGTCCAGCCTTGGAGCTCTGGGACCATAGCTGCATGAATAGCTGAATGGGCCGAATGTTGGCGTACTTGACAATTAGTAGTGGTTACACCTGGTTGTGTAGTGAATTGGGAGAGCCAGGGAGAAGGATGTGGTGAACTGAGGCAGTGGATAAGTCTTGCTTACTATCTATAGTATTTAGCTTGTGGTCATGAAAAAGAACATCCTGAGCCAAAGGTGCAGTATGCTTGTGATATATGAAGTGGTTTCGTTTTGTGATGCCTTATTTCTAAAACAACAACAACAACAACAACAACAACTATGAAATGGGTAAATGCAAGTTGCAGGGCTTATTATAGTATGTAGGTGTGAAAGTTATGTATGCAAGTATAGTTTATGTAATGTGAAGTGTAGTATGTATGACGTATGTATGTATGTATAAGTGTATTCCGGTGTGTTGAAGTCAGCATACCGTCTGAGTTGTCTAGCCATCTGGGAATTTCATGAGGCAATCGTGTGTGTATGTGTGTGATACATTACATTGTACATAATATGTATCTAAGAATGCCGGTTGTCACCGTTGCACAATGCACCACTTAAGACTCACTTAAATGACACGTGTTGCTACGACTGCGGCAGTAAAGACGTGTGTTGACAGGGACTGATATCAGCTGACATCTCACTCTCTCTCTGCAACAATGACACGCTTTAAGACTCGACTTGGTGAAGAAGACGAGAGAAAGAGAGAGTGTGTCGGGGAGACGTTGAATGTTGTATTTTTGTACGTAGTTCTAGCAACAACAGTGCTAAATGTAGCAGTTTTGAAGCCTGTTGATCAATATATTATTCTATTCGTGAAGCCTTCGAAATCTGTTTACAATGGTTGAAGCCCTCTTTACAATTCAAGGTCTTGCATAGCTTCAAAATACACACACAAATATAATATAATTCAGCAAAGTGAGCGGAGCGAGCGGAGCTGACTCTCTAATGAGTCCGCGATATATATATATATTTAGGTCTAGGAATTGTTTTTGTTCTTGCGTGGGCGTACATGTGCACATTTTCTCCTACCCGCTTGCGCGGGCCGGGTAACCTTCTTAGCAACATTTTGTTTTGTTTACCCGCCGTACGAAGTAGCGGATGCCCAGTGAAACAAATTCTGCTAAAGAGAGACATGGAATCAGTGAGTGGAATCAGTGAGTGGAATCAGTGAGTTTAATCAAAAATACAAGAAGCCTTTATCATACAGTTTCAGCTACAGGGAGCCTTCATCATACAGTGGTATGTATATAATAGAAGCACCAATGGATCTATATGAAACAACAGACAGACATAACATTATCAACATCAAAATAAATAACTGTATCTTAGTACAAATTGTGGTTGAATGTACAAACGTCTCAGCTACACAGCGCCTTCATCATAGAAAAAAGCTACCACTATTGTTTTCTCACTTTGACAGTATTTTGTAGCCACACCAAGCATGCATGGAATAGCTGCAATTACAGGGAACATGCATCGCTCGCTTCGCTATTTTGTGCTATTAGAGCGCATCACTAGTATACATATATTAACTGTGCCATCATGAGTGTTTTTGCTTCAAAATATATACACACACAAAAATGCAATATAACATACGTATATTAAAGTTTGAGTGTTTGATCCTATAGTGGAAGGATCCCTTTACAAATCATGCAAGTGTTCCTCATTCCTTGTTACTAGTTCTATGGTATGTATATACAATGATGTATACTAGGGGAAGATTAGAATTTATTTATTTATTTATTATTATTTTTTGTCTCCTGGTGTGATGCACTTTTAAGGCTGCAGTGCCCTCGAAATAATGTTTATTTTCTGCCCTATCCTCGCCGTCATTAGTCTATTTTTAATTTATTTGTTTATCGATTAGTTTATTGTGTTATAATCGTGTGTGCACACATGTGTGTGTGTGTGTGTGTGTGTGTGTTCCCTTGGTAGTTTGTCGTTGGCTTGTTTTGCATGACACCTGTTAGAGGCACTTCAGATGGATGTGATAATGAAATAGAAATTATGGCAACATAACTGCCTATAGATATACAGAGTGCCTGACTGGAACCACAACTATGTGTGTGGGCGTGTGGGTTGATCAACGTTTTCCTGCCTTCCTGCCTGGTCCCCAATTAGGCAAGGAGATAGATTAGATGGCGATAATTAGCGAGAATAAGGCCAGCAGGGGAACTACATATGCCTGCCATGTCACTATGGGCTGGTGTGTGTAAGTGAGGTGCGAAGTGGGGCTTCAGTGATGTTGATTCAGGTTCCTTCACGACTGCACTTATTGAAGCTCTTTCCTGAACTTCAGCTCATTCTCTCAAGTTGCATGACCTCCCAGTTTTGAACCAATCATTTCAGGCAATAAGAATGGGGTGTGTTGTCTAGCCTGTGCACCTACCAGGCTAGATGCCCCGCCCACCATGTTGTTACCCTCCCCCCTGGATGTCTGAAGGTGGTGTTGTTTACATTGATAATTATCTCCTTCGTCATCTTGGGTTAGCTAGCTGTGACCACCCGACCACCCACTTTATAACCCACACACACCTCCTGGTGTATGTTAGGGTATGTCTGTGTACCAGATACTACATGCCAGTTTTTGGTTCATTAACTGTCAGATTATAATCGTGGTCCTCACTCTCTCTCTCTCAGTCTCCTTCACCCCTTTCTCTTTTTTTATTTTTTTTATTATTTTTTAATTTTTATTTTTTAATAAGGCAAGTGAATCTGTTTGTTGTTAGTGTACATGTATGTCCATTATTTTGTGTGGACTTTGTGATATTTATGATATTGCTACATATATCTGCTTCATTTAATCACCTGTCCTTCCCCCTCCCTTTTTTATTTTTAGTGATGTAATTCATTGCTACATTTGATCATTATGAGATCAGGATAGCTAATGGTCACCTGCTTTTATTTTTCTTAATCCCCCATCCCCCCCCCCCCCCCCCCCCCCTTTTTTTTTCTTCATGAATGGGTATACATGTATTTGAAAGAAAATTTTGTGTTTTGCCTCAAAATCACCTTTTTTTGGCATTGATATTTTTATATGTATATATAATTTCATTAGTGAAGTCTTATGAGTGAAACTGCAAATGCAGCTGCTTGTGTGCCTACACAAGCATGTCTGATGAATGGCTGCAGACTCTTAATATAGCACGCCTCATACATACATTGTAATAGGATCTCTCCATTTGACGTCTGAGGTAGTTACGGGCAGTCTGCTGAGTGAGCGGGTTACTATGGGCTACTTCCTGCCTGGTCTGGCCACATGGTTGTATTGCACTTACCTATAAGTCATGCATGCAATACACTGCCCAGGTATAACATGGCAGAAGAAATGTCAGCTGAGATTGGTTTTTCTAGAAAAAAACAATTTTAATCCCCCCCCTCCCCCTTCTTTTAAACACAGAAATACTCTTTAACTCAGAATTATAAAGAAATTTTTTGAAATAGCCAATGTATGTATATTGGTAGTAGCAGTACTGGTGGTACAAGTGTGCAAACTAAAAATTGGCTACACCTAGGAAATTTCCCACCTGCTACGCTGAACTTGCCGATTGTGTTAATTACCTAATAAATGCACTGCTCATGAATACCATTAGTGCACCAGCTGACTAGCACAAACAAGGTTAATGAAATTTATGTAATCTTTGTGTAAATGAAATATAATGTTTTCAGACGCACCTTTCTCAGGCTCCACACATAAAACATTGACTTGATTTAATCTTCGGGGATAGATGTTAAATGTAGATAAAGGCAGTTTGTGAAAAGGCCGTTAACGAACAAACTTTGTACCTTTGGATTAGTCTCTTGTAATTGTCTCGGGTGAATTTACATGTGAAAGTGCTTCACTCAGGGAATTGGTCCACCAGGCATGTAGTTCCGATCTGGACACTGTCTCACTGTGCTGAGAGCTGGAAGTATATGGTTTGGCAGCCAGAGCAGTACCTACAAATTAGGGAACACATTGATTGTGAGACCGTGTGGGTGGTAGGACAGGTGAGGGGGATATGCCCTTAGGTATACTGGTGAGGGGGATATGCCCTTAGGTATACTGATACTTTGGAACATTCCAGGTCCTTAAAGAACCATCCATAGTTGAAGCCATTTTTTTTCTCCAGTTCCTTGTCAATCTTGGTCCATCAGTCATCCTTCCCCAGTTAAATGCTGTAATGCTTCGATCGTAGGAAGACACTCATGGACAATCTAAGACTCCATTTAGACCTGTCTTTACACATCACGATAAGAGGTGTCGGTCAAGCATTGAGTAATGAAGAAACTTAGTGAAAGGTCTAATGGGAGAGATGGTTGTTGTTTATAAGTCAAACAAAAGAAAAGATAAAGAATAAGTCTTGCACTGGGTAGAGGTTGGAGAAAGGTTGAATGGCATTTGATCAACTATTTCCATGTAGCTGGAGTTTTGAGTCCGTGTTTATTGATGGTACAGTCTGGAAGTCTGCCATGTTGGTTGTAAGATATATGTACCTTCAGTACTCAAGTTACATGTGAGTCCCTTCTGGTCATCCTTGGAGACATTTCCCGAGGGCATTGGAGGATGGACATACCATGTGGCCCATTATGAAGTATACAAGAAGACGTGTGTGTGTACGTGTGGGTGGAGGTTGAGGTTACCGTGTTCCTTCTGTGTGCATGCTTGTTTCGTACGTAGGAACGGTGTAGTACTGGAGGGGGTGGAGGGATGGCACTGGAGTGAAGTGAATCGGTATTCCGTACATCTATTACAACCAGATTACAACGAAGCTTCCTCCTTGATTAGCTTGATCGCTGGAGGAGCTTATGACAGTTAGCTAACCTGTACATGCGGGTATGTGGTGTGTGTATGTGTGTCCTTTCTCTTCAAACGTTTGTCAATCTTCCCACCATCCATCTTTCTCTTGTTCCTCTTCCCATTAATCTAATGACATGATTGGAGGAAGTGTTCGTGTATTTCACAGTTCTCTCTATCCTTGACGTTGCGGTATTCGGGTGACTGGTTGTTAAAGTGAGCGAAGCAGTTTTTGCTGTCTTCTTGACTACAACTGTCGTCACTCTCTCCTAGCGATGCTTGAATAGCCACTCTATTTCACCTTTGGTAGAGTTTATATTAGCAGATTTAGGAATGTGAAAGTGTACAGAGAGGTTGTATGGGAGGGGAGGCGCGAGGGGGGGCGGCGGGAAGTGGGGGGGGGGGGGGGGGGGGGGGGGGGGGGGGGGGGGGAGAGAGAGAGAGATGTTTGCAACACTACTGACTGTGACCACTTGAACGTTTCAATTTCCTTTGGTTGGGTCATCACTTTCATTTGTGTGTGTGTGTGTTTGTAAACTACTTCAATGCGCATTCTGCTTGCAATAGTTTCCTCCTATGTTCGTGACCTTTTAAATCTCTAATGTGTTCTTTTTCCGTCTGTGTGCAACTGGTGAAGTTGAAACTCAGTCAGGAAGATAAGGTTAATTAGGTTTCAACGGCAAGATTACGGCATCAGTGGATTATCCAGTTAGTCATTTTTATAGGATGGGAATTATAAAGCCATTTTGGTTATGGTATAACCATTTAAAGGTTTTAGATTAGTAAAGGCTATTATTTTTTTAATTTGGAATTTTTTCTCACCCTTGAAGACTTCATTTTTCCTTTCTTTGCGAAGACTCTGAAGAGGGTCGTCGTCTGTGTGTACATATGTGTGTGCGCACATGCCAGGCTTGTGTTGTGGCTAGAAACCAGGAGTTCTTTTTATGATGTGCCAATTGTCCATACTCAGAGCTCCATTCAGTTGACATAATTAATTAGATATCCGTGGGAACGGATGAAGGAGGACTAGGATTGCATACAGGTGGTTTAGGAGCCCATGGGCTGGCCATATCCATGGAATGACATTGTGGGGATCTAATTGAATAATTGGGTAGTTTTGGTGTGACAATGTGTTGTCAAATTACACAATTTTTTTTTGTTATGTGCGTATCTGTCTCTTGGTTGTATTTTTCTTTCTTTTTTAAAAATTCAATTCTTATTGATTGCCAGACTACTGCTTCTCCACAGCTATGTATATCTGGTGTCCACAAATATTATAAAACATTTCTAAACTGAAGGTCATTTATGAAAGAGAAACACCTTCATTGGGAGACCACGGCCATTTTTCTTCCAAGGGATAATTTTCCCGTTCTTGCAGGCATTCCTGGAAGAGTTAAACAAAAAAATTTCCTCGAGCCATTTTCATGTTCTTGGGAAATTAGTATCGGGAATGTGTGTGATGATGTGTGCGTGTGTGAATGTATGTTGAACTTACATACATTCTTGTCAATTAGCAAATGTTAACTGTTAAATACCAGAATGAAGTATTATGCATATATGCACGCACATATGCACACTGATGCCAGCCAGTAGAATGACTTTCAGACATGCATATTGATAAAACCGTTCAGTGGATTCCATTTTCTGTAAATGTATGATTATTTTACCTGTATTGCTATTATGATTATGGTTATGTGCAAAGAGTGGGTTATAATTGGAGTACAGTACTTTGTGACGACTGAGAAGGTGATTGTTGAGGTTGTGTGTGTGCGTTAGCCCGTGCAGAGGAATCTGGTGTTCATTTGCCTTCAGGAAGTTTCACACGTAGGAGCGTGGGGTGCATGTCTGTGCACATATGCATTGAGCATGGAATGTTAGATGCGTGTTTTCCTCATCCTCTATTTCGAGGGCTTCCAAACTTATTTACTTGAACCATTTTTTAAATCAATTAATTAATTAATTAATTAATTATTATCTTCTGGGGATGCCTGTCGCAGTGTGTGGTTGCTGTGTAGTTTTTTTTCCCCAGTTACGTCAACAAGGTTGCTTCACAACACAGATGGCAAGTGCTGGTTTCTGTCCTTGTGTAAGCTTGACATTACAATTATTCAAGTGTTGGTATTAAGAACATTCAAAGCTTGTCATACACACACACATACTGTTTTTTTTATTATGGCTGTTTTAATTTTTTTTTTTTTTTTTTTTTTAAGTACCACCTGTGACTATGGCAACAGGTGGCATACCCTCAGGCTATTTGCTTCCTTGTTTGAACTCTTGTTTCCAGAATGTTCGTACATGTAGCTGTAAGGTATCTGGCTAGCAATTATTGAAGAAACAAAAGAAAATAAAGGAACGAGACATGTAATCTTGCAACATCTCCTCAGTCACTTAGTCCTTTGTAGTGAGTCTGAAGCCATTTTAATTCCCTTGTTGACTGGATTTCTGCTTAGTTGGTGTTTGTTGGCTTACAAAGTGTACATGGGTAAGTGTGGCAGTGCTGTGTTCATGCCGCCAGCTCCCTCTCTCTCTCACCCCTCCCTCCCTTCCTCCCAGGTGATAATATTATCACTGTGTGAGGCCATGTTTTCTGTACAGGTGCGGACGTGTTATTAATTAACAATTCCATTAGTTTCAGTCATTCCCGGCTGAAATAATTATAAATAGCTCAGCGTTAACTGCCTATAAATACTTTAAGTGAGAAAGATTCGATCAAGTTTTTATGAAGGGCCAGAACTTGATATAAATACTTTATTAATACTAAACCCGACATTTTGACTTCTTGCCGGAAAACTATTATTATAATTTTGTAGTTGGTTGCCTTGTGTGCTTTCATCGTGTGTGGTTCCCTCCTACTCTGCTGGTAGTCAACTGTTCATGTGGTTCAATGTTGCGCTCGAGTGTACGGGTTTTGAATTCATCATCGAATAATGGTTAGAACTGGTGACTGGACTGGTAAAGGGTTTTATTGGTCAAATACTTGCGTTTGGTCTGATCGTAATAATAACTTTTTCAGTAATAGCATTACTGCAGATGCTACAGTGTAAGTGAGCTTGTATTGGTTCGAGCTCGAGCTGTCCGGTCATTTGGAGTATGTTACACGCTCGCTTGTTCAAAGACAGGTTTGGTTTGTTTGAATTATAGCAACGTTTTTATAATACATAATATATCTTAAAAGTAATTTCTAACAATACCCAATCCTCCGGACACGTAGTTAGCTTTAGATGATTGAGCTTCACGAAGACTTACCTGTTGTTGTTGTTGTTGTTGTTGTTGTTGTTGTTGTTGTTTGTTAGTGTCAACTATAATGTTTCAGTTCTTATTTCCCTAATATACATTTTTGTATTTCTGCCTCCCACAATCTTGTCTGACATAAAAAGAGAGCTAGAGGCAGTAGTCTGTCTGCCTGTCTGAATCAAAGTCCACTTTTGCCTTTTCCCTCCATATTTTGGATGTTTCAATCCTATCTATTGGTAAAAAAAAAATTATATTAAGAAATGAAGGGGGGCGGGGGGGGGGGATTGGTTTACAAATTAGGTGATAGTTTATATTATAAGATATTTTATAAGAGCGTACGTATTTGTGTCATTTATCTTAAGCATCCTCCGAGGAGTGCAAGACTTTGTTTAGAAGTTAGTGAATAGATTGCTTGATAGTTGGAGAGGTGGAGGAGGTTATTGTGTGGGAGAGAGAGAGAGGAAGTGGTTTGTACTAATTGTGTGGAATAAAACGAGTTCAAGCCAAAAAAAAAAAAAACAAGTTCGAATAAGAGAGGTACATTTATAATTAGCAACAGAAATGGAGAAGGGAGGAGAGTGTGTGGGAGGAGAGTGTGTGAGTGTATAGGTGTGGGAGGGGGAGGATACGTAGTGCAAGAAGTGTTTTCCAAAGTGAATCATGTCTCAATTTGCTGTACGGGTGAGTGTGTGCATATATAATATAATATGCAAATATACGTACATATACAGTGTGTGTGTATTATATATACATATATTGGCAGCCTTAAGCTAAGTCAAAGTGTAATTAAAGACTTGTTTGAATGAGTTGAGCTACAAGGTACAAAATGGCTGACTGCCTCATTAGTTGCGTATGTGTGAGAAGTTGCTGCCCCGACATCACTCGGAGGAATCTCTCGCCTTGTTGATAGACGTGTGCGATCAGTTTGTTCAGCCGTGCTAATTAGTTATTATCAGGGGACCAGTAATTACACGGCTGGTGCGTTAGAGCACGCGTGACCTCTGCTAGTTGGGGGTCGTGGGTGAGCTGTTGGTGATTGCATGTGGGTGGGCGCTGTTCAAACTTTCCCAAGCGAAGGTAAAGAGTGAGAAGGCAAGGTGCGAACTGTTGATACCGTTGACTAGATTGATAAGTGGATATTAGGAAGGCTAATTTATGAGTATGTGAGTTACTTAAAAGTTTTGTGTGTGTGTGTTGGGTGGGAGGAGTGAACCTTAGAGTAATTAGTGTGTACTTTGAACCTGCGGAAAGCTTTAGAGATGTTTAATATAAAAACAACAACGTGAAGTAAGGAATTAACTGGTACATATTTTGTTACCTTGGGGCTATAGAGAATGATAGCTTATGGTTTCCTTAGCTGCTCACCTTCAATTACATACACGTATGTATGTGTGTTTGTGTGTGTATGTATGTAGTATTTTCTAACTATTCATCAAAATTCTTATTTTTACCAGTTCCTTTTTGTTCTCTTTTTCTCTTCTTTTTTTCTTATGTGTGTATACAGAGAAAACTCCAGAACTGAGGCAGTTTACCACCAAGTGAGTGGCACGCACACACACACACACACACACACACACACACACACACACACACATGAGTATACCTGTATGGACAAGTTCACCTGGGAGTATATTGTTGACTTCTTGTTGTGTCCTTCGGGGTATTTGATTAGTTGATGTGATACGGACCACATACGTAGCACGCATCAGCGTTACAGTTTTCCAGTGATCATCAGATGATTGAAGGAGTGATACTGGTGGTGCCTGTGTGTGTGTGTGTGTGCGTGCGTGTGCTAGTACCGTCGTGTGTGAAAATATTTTTTATTAGTAGCTGTGTAGTAAATACTCAGACATTTCTTAGCAACAAGTGATTATATTCATGTAGTACACATGGATGGTCTAGTGTGCGTGTGTGTGTGTTGTACGTGTTATGAGTGTGTTTGTGTGTGAGTATGTAATTTATGATAAACAAACGAGTATTGTAACATGAGTTGGCCAGTTTGTGTGTGTACGTGTTTGTATGTTAGCAGTCACATGATCTCACATGCTTCAAATGATATTCACCATTTCAGTTAATAATTAATTTCAAAAGTAATGTTGATTATTTACTATTTGGTGGTTTTTTTTTGTTTTTTTTAACTTTTTTAGAGAAGCACTATAAGTTAGTTATAGTAATAAGGTACATGTGGTTTACCAGCTACTAAATCTGATGCTACACGAATAGATAAAAGGAATCCCACACTGCTGTATTGTACATACATGGCATAGGGGGGGGGGGGGGGGGGGGGGGGGGGGCATGTATCCTTATGTGGCAATGTGGGGACAAGGGGTAGAGTGAAGGATACAGTGTGCCTACTTCTTTCTTGGAATGGGCTTGGACTCTTGCCAGTTTTTTTCATAGAGGACACGATGAAGGAGGAGGAATAATGAGTGGTTGGTTCCTCCTTCCTGGTGGGCAGTGGTCGTGTGTATGTTAGTGTGTTTGTATGTTTGTGTGCCATTGCCATTTTGTGCGTATATTTGTGTGTTTGCACGTAATTGGTGGTGTGTTTGTGCACATTTTGTGTGTGTATGTGTTTGCCCATGTTTGTGTAAAATGTTTCGAGAACCTATATTCTTGAGAAATGTCCACCCACTTCACATTGATCTTGTGCCTTTTCTTTCAGTCGGAATGCTCTTTATTTAGAATATATACACAGCTCAGATGATTGTCATTGTATAAGATATGTACCTACATACATATGTGTGTAGTTGCATTACAGTACGTTTCTAGCATATCTCCCTAGCCCATTGCTATAGCCCTGGGAGGGCATCATGTGTGTTCTTAGCTCTGTAAAGTTAGAAATGTGAAATTTAATCAAAAGATTTCATTTGTATGATCCAAGAATTCACTAGTCCACGAGAAATATGACAGTCATATTAGTTTCCCATTTGGAATGTGCCCCTAGTAATTGATAATGCAGAAGGAATGTTTAAATTGACTTCATGTTGATATCCAATACGTGTCACACATTCTAAGACCTCCCATTCCATTTCTGTGTCTGCCATCGTACGCACACACACACACACACACACATACACACACACACACACACAACTGTATCGGTTACGGATACAGTTTCTTGTAAAGAAGATTCAATGGAGTGCACACACACACGCACACATGCACACACTCGATGTTGAAACATTCTGAAGGGGTCACGACTACATGTGTGTACTTTTGTTTCCATTTTGCTGTATGACATGGTGTTCTCTGGCGTAACATCTGAATATGAGGGAAATGTTGACTTAGGTAAACTGTAATCCACATTAAAGGGAGGGGGAAGGCTATTTTAGTATGCAATTATTGTCCAAGAAAACCCTTGATGTTTGTTTTGTTTTTGTTGTGGTTATGGGATATAATTTACCTCATCCCTTACTCACTTTGTCTATGCTATGTATGTAAATATTGCCTTGTGTATAAGTATACAATTATATGATATTTGTAGTTGTTTTTTCCTGTTGGTGTTGCTATGGTGATGCTATTCAAATCCCGTCCTCCCACTCTCTCTTTTTCCCTTCCCAGGCACTTACTACCGACAAATTGGAGTTGTATTTTCCCTTACTTGTGGTTGTGTGTTTGTGTAAGGAGAAATTTAGTAGTATGGCCGACTTCGCTCTCTGTCTCTCTGAGTTTATAGTAAATAGTCTCTAGTAGTCTCCAATAAGGTGTTGTTGTGCATCGTGTGGGCATGCCCAGTGTCTCTATCGTGTGGGCATGCCCAGTGTGTGTGTTTGTACGTACCTTTGTAGTTGTGTTTTATGAGCGTTTCCATGAGCTGCTTGTATGTACTTGTCTTAGACTGGGGTTTGTTTGTGTGTGTTTGTTTTAATTATATCAAGAGCTTGTTTTAATTAACAGAATGGGTGTGGCATGGTTATAAGACGACCTAAATTCAAATAAGAGTAAAGTTTTTTTGTTTTTTTTGGTGAGACTACATTCTGATAGAAGGTACGACCAGTGTTAATGCGTATCTTCTACAACTAGTCTGTTTACCCAGTGCTGGAGTGTTTGTTTGTTTGTTTGTTTGTCCTCTCCTCAGAGAAGTGAGTTATTGTTGGACTCCATGTTGGTATTGCCACCACTATTCTCTCTGATAAGTGAAGTGTGAGAGAGGAGGGTGAGAGCTTGGATATCACATCACAACTGTGTGTGTGTGTGTGTGTGTGTGTGTGTGTGTGTGTATGTGATGTGTGTGTGTGTGTGTGTGTGTGTATGTATGTGATGTGTGTGTGTGTGTATGTATGTGCATTGATACCATTAACATTTATATTGCTTTCACATCTCTGTGTATAGAGTAGTGTATGTACTGGCCAGAGAGATAGCCACAGTGTGTGTGTGTTATTTGTGTGTGTGTGTGTTTGTGAGTGTGTACCCTAATTTTTTTTTTTTTAGCAAGCACCAGCTGTGACTTGTAGTTATTAATCATATTAGAGAGTTCTCACTGGTTGTGTGTGCTTAGCTGACCTAGTCCCAGTAGGTAGAGGACATCCTACCTCTGAGGAGTGCACTTTATGGGCTGTCTTCCTCACAGCTGGTGCTGTACTTGACCATTCATCATTAGTGAATGACTAATGAGACATCTGAGTCAGCAGGTGCTTCAAGCTGCTTCGTTAGTTTAATATTGTGATGGTGATGGTTGGGGGGTCCGTGTTGTTTAGTGAAGTCAACGAATTTAGGCTTTCTACTTTAGGGCTGGGATGATCCAGTAATAAAATACAGTATCTATACCTTTCAGTCATGTGACAATCATGTGAGCTACATTTGTTGCTGTTAATGAAATTAGTCAATGCAATTGTGTAGATTACACTTGGACTTTTGTCTGGTCCCTGCGAGACAAGTTGTTATTTTTATTTAAATTAATTACACGTCTAATAATTTCATCTGCATATTTCATTCTTTTATTGTGTGGGAATAGAATAGATAACAGATGTGATTAGACTTCATTATTGGGAATGTGTTCCTTCTTGTGTATGGCCTCTTAGGCTGGTATGAGGCTCGTGAATATGATTATCCCACTCTCATATCCTGTTTGGAATTGTATGGTTGTGATAGTTAAGTACACATGTGGTGATAGTTGGGCTGTGGAGTGTGGAGAGGATTGCTGTGTGGAGCCTCCCTTTGTCTGCGTGCATGGACGGGAGAGAGAGAGAGAGAGAGTAGGCCTGTTATGTAATCTGTACAATAGATTAACTTCCCTTTTTTATGGACAGTTTATTAATTACGTTAATTTGGGACTAACGAGAAAGATATTAGTTTTGCCGTTTACTAAAAAATTAATGTTTTGTGTATTTTCCTACCAATCATTCATCTTGCCTACAGTTCCTGTAAATTTCATTACTTTCATTTGATATTATTTTTTCTTTCATTGTTTTCCCCTTCTCCAGCGCCATGGTAACCAATGGGCTATACCAGCAGAAAGAGGACAACTCCTTCACAACGGGCACTCACCAGTCTTCTCACATGCAGATTGCCGACTACAACACGCTCGGCGAGCGAGACTACGAGATCATCGACGTCAACGAGTGCAAGAAGGACTACAACCACCTCCAGCGACCCTCCCCACCCACTGGGCCGGGCGGCAGAAACGGCACCTTCGTGTTTGCCTCTTCCAAGGAGTTCCACAGCATGAGCACGCTCACTTCGCAGCAAGGGGGCGGGGCTACCAGGAGTGGAGGTGCCGCTGGCAACAACAACAGGGCAGCAAACGGTATGCAATCTGTGGGAAACCGACAGGGCGTGGCAGTGCAACACGGAGTGATGAGCCCTGCAGCGGGTGCCGGGATGTTCCCGCCAAAGAGTGCCAGCGAGGGACCTGAAGACCACGTTTACCGGGAACTGGAATGGAAAACTCAAGCAGCGGTAACTTCGTTGGGGCTTCCCTCTGCACAGCCACCCATGAACAACGCTGCCACTTTACCGAGTATTTATAGATCTCCCACGGACTCAGTTCCTCCCGAGAGTGCCCGGTCTTTGAACAAGCGTTTCATGAGAGAAGGAATAGATGCCATTGACGAGGGAGGTCCTCAGCACGCCATGTTCTTTCCCGCAGACAATCAGTTCAACGGCGTTCAACCGGCAGGACTGCAGAACAAGCCGGAGACGGGAAATATGTTTGCTGAACCGCCGAATCCTGCGTCGTTTCCGGTGCACAACTACGAGAAAGTGGCGGGCGAAGCGGAGTACGAGACTCCAATTGTCACACGTAAGAATAGGCCAGCTGCCGCCGCCATAGCCCCTCCGCCTCCCACTCAAGCCGCTGGAAGGTCGAGCCAGAACAGCATGAGGCCTCGTAGCGACTCCGCCGGGATCAGATACGAGACAGAATTGACTCAAAGTTTGGGCGCAAATGGCACGGGAGGTGGACACTATCACAGATTAGTCCGGAACTCCGGGGACCACAGCTGCAACTCTCGTGAAGCTTCCCGGCAAGATTTTGATGACACCGTCACGGATATCACCTCCGTCACTATGGAAGACGATTTCATGACCATGGACAGGGCTCTCACGCTGAACGGAACTTTAACGAGCCGCAATGACAGTGATGTGCATGCTTTCGATAACCCCACGAGCCACTCCGCACATGCTTCTTTTCAGGAAGATAAGTCCAGGTTCCTGGGAAACTCCATATACGACCCTCGTAGCAGTTCGTCCGCAACCGAGTCTCTCTCGTCTTACACGGACCACTTGCAAGTGGAAGGCGACGAAGAACCGATCAACGATGCTCTCTTTCAAGAGATAGCTGCGAGTCTAGGAGCCGTCCCTGAGAGTACTGCTTTGTCGATGACGGAAAACCGGGGTGGCGAAAGACCCATAGAGATGCACAACAGCTTGGGGAAGAGTAATAGAAGTAGTAGCCGAGATGAGAGACAGAGACACTACTCTGACACAGCTGAGTCCCCGTATTCCCGACTGTCGGGTCATCACAGGACTTCCATGGAGGATGACACGTCAGCAATGAATGCGCTGCGGAAGAATTGCCGGGATAAGAATAGTAGCACGGACTATGGAATAGCCGAGTTCTCCCGATTGAAAACAGTTGTATAATTATCTTAATTAATAGTCTTTCTTCTTTTTTTTTCCTTTTTTTTTCTTTTTTTTTTTATCGAGAGGAAAGCAAGCAAACATTTCTATACAGTCAGTTATGCCAATTATGTAATATAATAATGTAAACATTTTTTCTTTTGTCTTTTTTTTCTTTTCATTTTTTAATGTCATTTTCACGTTGTATTACCTGCAGCCAGTTTTTGCCAAGAAATTTCCTGATAACAAACTATTGCAGCTGGTTGGTCCGTTTGTGGGACTACTTCAGATCAGGGATTAAATGACGTCCCCTTTCCGAACAACACACTTTGTGTCTGTCCTCTTTCCAAACGAGATTTCTGAACACACTTGGTATCTCTGCATCTACTAATTTGGGGCAAAATCAACTGGAATGAGCTGTACTTGCAGCAAATTAAAATATAATTTTGGTTTTGAATAAAGTAACAAGCTCACTTTATCTCCAAATCTGTAAAATCCTATGTGATCAGGTATTGTAGACATATATTATATTTAGAGAGAATCACTGACCAAAAAAACACAAAAAAGTTAAAACACCAAACGTTTCAGCTACGGACTTTATCTCCAGTTTATGAAAGCTTCTATATAGATAAATTGTTTGTGTATTTCATCTTGTTCAAATCGGAGTACATGAATAATTGGTAGACTAATCTTGCTTCAGTCTGAATTGACCTCGTGTAATCATTTCATAGGCGGGGGGAAGGTGGTGGCTCCAGCCACACCCAACTTGGATAGGTAGGGGACAGATAGCCCCCTCCCCCCAACTTGGGATAATGAAAGTAGTGTGTAGTTGTTGTTTTTTTCCAAGCATCTAATAGCACCACCATTTTACCCACCAACAGTCTCGTATTGGGTGAGAAACTTGTCAGACTGCATAGGCCTAGCACATGGTGAGACAGATAGTGATCACCTCACCACCACACCCACTATGACACCTTGTGCCCCGTTACTTAACTTATGCTCTCATGGGCCCAGTTTGTCATCAAACATTAATGAGAACATAAGTTTAAAACGAATGATGCCTCGCCCAGGATAATTTACTGCTAGGCCTCTGGACTGCAAGTTCATATCAACTGCTGCATAACATAAGGCAGTGGTCAGTAGGAGATGTGTGGTAAAGGGTAGTGGCATCTTAGTAGCTAGATTCATTGTAGTATTAGCCACTCATTATAAGTCTCTGTATAGCACTAGATGCTATCTAGCTAACCGCCAATTATTCATCCACAGCAGTGACACTGTCAACCACAACGACGCCATTTGTAGATTTTTCAATTGTGAAATCTGCACAATTCATCCCCAAAATCAATTTTTGTTGAACTACATGAAATATCAACTACAACATAGAAAACCTAAGGTGGTAATCAGTTGTAGACGTGTGGTAAAGTACAACACACTCATTAGCACCATGCAGTACCAGCTGCTAGCTAGCTAACTGCCAACTATGCACCCACAGCAGTGATACCATCTACTGCATAGTGACATTATTTATTGCAGTGACACTATTAACCACAGCTACGACACCATTTATAGTTTTCTACTGTCAAATCTACATAATTCATCTCAAATAAATCAATTTTCAGTTGAGCTAAAAGGCCAAGACAGGATTGAAGTCTAAGAATAAAATGTGACTTTCTCTTCCTAAGAACCGTAGATTGCCACAGCTTAGATGAACATGAGTGTTTTAATTCATTACTATATGTATAGTTTCAATTTGTGTAGCTGATTTTACAGTTGAGCACCCCCCACCTAGTCCAGCCTAGCCAGACCCTTTACCGAACCGCTACGCTTTGCGCGCTACGTCAGACTACCCCCCACCCCCTCCACCTTTGGAGAACCGCTTCCACCGCCTAGCATAAGCATGAGCTAAGGGCTGTAGCAAATAACTTCAGTGATGCACATGTAAATAGTAAAAAGCTACTACCCACCAATGAATGTGTATATCTATACATTAACAGCTAAGTAATGGTCTGCCTTCCAATATGAAATTAAAGTAAGGTTACTGCAAAAAAAGAAAAGAAGCGGCTCCCAATGAACATAACCACAAGATTCGCGTAGTAAAACCGTTTACCTACCGCCTGCTTTGTCCGCAAGTAGTCTCACGAGCCAGACCTTTTTTACCTAATCACTCCACTCGGAAGGGGTTGAGCGCACACAGCGGTGGGTCTGGCTTCGTGAAAGTGTAATACAAACAGCAGTCGGTAATAATCGTTATAGCAATATGTGCTGGAAAACCTGGATTTTATTTATATATTTATTTTTTGTTTTGCTAGTTCAAAAAAATTATACATGATCTATTTCTCAGAAATAATTGTGCTTAAATATATAAATGGAAAGTATTTTAATTAAACAACTATTTAAAATGTAAAACAAAGCTAGCTAAGTAATTAAAATTATAAAAATTAAAGTTATAACACTAAATAACTAGCTATATACTGTAATACTCATTTAACTATACATGACTTTAATAATAATAAAAAATTAGTTATGAAATAAAGTTGTTAATTAGAAATAATTATCAAATTAGTGCACTATATAATATATTATGAGAAGTGTGAAACTTAAGTAGTGTAATTAAGTAACAATAATATACTCGGGTGGTTCGTCATCAGATTCCACATTCTTTTCAGGTTGTAGAAAATCAATTGGAGTTCGCAGGACGTCGTTTGGTATGACATATTCACCGTCCATGCTTTCTCTCACTTCAGCACCCAGTCCATGCCCCGAATGGACATCTAGATGTCTTGCAAAACTCAGTGCACTGTGTTTGGGGTTGTAGCTGGCGTATTTGCTATCATTCTGTTCTGCGTTTCCCTCGTCGTTGTCCTCAGCATCAATGTAAACCTGGGAAGGATCATCATAGAGTGGGTGGTTGTCCATTGTAAACCTGTTCAGACTCTTGTACTTTCTTTCTTCCTCGTCAGCAAATATGTCGTCTTCATCCAAATCCTGACACGTAGGTAAGCTGGTATTGACGAGATTGTTCAGTCTAATGGTGCTCCCCATAGCACTGTTGCTAGGAGTCATGGTTCCCACACAGTCAGAGAAAGGTGCAGCGTAGATATTGTCTTCCACCATGGAGCATGCATCTTCTTGAATACTGGAATCTTGCCGTAAATAGTTCTGAGCTTCCACGCCAGTAGTACCGGCAAAGTAGCTGGTCGGAATGGGGAGTTTCCCTGTCAAGTTGTTGAGACTGGGCTGCTCAGTTGCTGCTCTCTTGGCTCTCCTTGCTTCTATATTTTGTTCCATTTCTGCATCTATTTCAGAACTTGATATCTTGTGTGACAATGACTTAGGCATCGTAGAATGCTGGGGTGGTAGAGGGGGCATTTTTTTCATCTTGGGGGGAGGGTGCTTTGGGGGGTTCCCAGTGAGAACTGGAGAGCTGGTTGAGAGAACTGAGCTGATGGTGGTTGTCATGGGAATGGGAGAGATCACATGAGGCATGGTGGGAGTTTCACGACTTAGAACCAAAGGCGCTGTAGACTGAAATGATTCCACTAACAAACAACAGCAGCAAAATGAATAAGTTCAGCAAAATTTATCACAGTTTCTTAGACATAAAATGGCCCAATACATTAATAGTGATTTATATTTTCTCCAAGAGTTTTTTATGAAGAAAAATATAAGATACCATGTAAAAGTCAATTGGAATAGTGTGATCTGACAGTTCCCAGCAATTTATCACACGGAGGGTTTAATTTTTTTTATAATTGTTGGTGTTTATTTACTGAAAAAATTTGTCATTGATTATCAATGAATTTAATAAATAACTTATCGAACATTAACAATGTGGATAATATTATTTACTCTCAATGTTGTGTTTTCACTCCCTGTTTTTACTCTGAATCACATTAAATCTTTTCAATATTGTTCTCTCACAATTCTCGGCTATTTTAAATACAAAATATTGGATAGCTATAAACATTAGCAAACTATAGCAACAATAACAACAACCATAAACAGCAGCAACAGACAAACATATACCTTTAGTCATTCTTTTTGCTCTCTTTCTTTTCCTCTGGCAGCACATGCACAGCACACATATAAGAAGGACCAGCAGTGCACACAGTAGAGTGCCAAACACAACAGAGATTATCACTAGCCCCTTCAAATCCAGGAAGGAGAGGTTGAAGAGTAAACTACCACTTTCTACAGATGTTGTTGCTGTTGTTGTTGTTGTGATTGTTTTCATCTTGCCCCTTTTGACATCCATGAATTTAGTTGACAGAGGAGATGATGGTGGAGACTGTGAGGGGGTAGTAGAAGATGATGATGAAGACGAAGATGATGATGATGATGATGAAGATGAAGAGCTGATACTGCTACTAGATGAGAATGTACTTCCAAGCACAGCGTGAATTGCATTTTCTGGGCATCCAACACGACCATCGTAACAACTCGGCGGTTTCAAATCAAATCTTGGGACATTCATATTGACCTGAAGTAACTCCTGTGGCTGATTATCTTTCTGAAGAGCACACCAGTATGTACCTTCACTGTTCATCACCTGGTTTATAGTGAGGGTCGACCTCATTAAATTGAAAGATGTTGCTGATCCTGGTATTATAAATGTCTCCTCTATTTGAACTATTCCGGTTGTGTTTTGTGCCAACTCGTTGAGGTTATCTGTAGTACCCCGACTGGTAAGGGTCCTGAACCAGACGATCTGGACTGGTTCGTTTTTAGTGCCCGTACGAAGTGCACTGCACTCTAAGATCAGACTGGAGTCCCCCCCATTGGCGTATGGATCACAGGAAATATTGGGGGAAGGATGGGTGAGAAATTGGTAGTCCGGAATAATCTCATCAAAAACTGTAGTTGAACACATACAGACATTTATATTTAGAGGTACAATTAAAAAGCAGTAACTATAGAACCATTGTATATAAAATATGTCAATAGCTATATAAATTAATAACCATGACTCACCCAAAGAATTTCCTTCAGAAACTGTAAATAAAATTAAAACTAACACAACACTTTTCACACTGTTCATTTCTGCACACAAAGCAAATAATCGTCTACTACTAAAAAAAAAAAAAAAAAGAGGAAGAAAGGAAAACAGAATGATAAGTTATCAGTTCTGCAAAGTCAAGAAGATGCCAAATGAATGATTAAGAGAAATTAGATGGAACCACCGACTTTTATGCCAGCAACCATAGAAGCAGTCTGGGAGCCTGACTTGAGGTTTAATGCTTATGGAATTTGTGGTCAGATTTTATTGATGTGCTATAAATGGAAACCAGATAACAACTGACCGCTGTTGAACTTTTTGGCCAGCAGATATTTGAAAGGCTTAATTTACTAGCTAATACTTGTAATGTCCAGTGGTTTGAAACAAGGACTGTAGACATAATAATAAAGGGTGACTTAGCACTGTTTGAACTAGGAATGGAGTTAGGAGCTCAAGAAGAATGACAGACACACACATCTTTATAAAGTGATCTCACAATCCATGAATGATTAATTTATTTAGCAAATAAAAACTTTGCATGTAAACTTGTGATTTTTAATTTTCGCTAATATTTAATTTCAGTTATTGTTTCTACTAGTGTTGTTTTAGTTACTAAAACTAAAACCAAAACCCCTTAGTTTTGGGGTATTTTACTTTTGGTAAGAATATAGAGAATATGAAAAAACTATTTTAGAAGACAGTAAATTCGATAATAACTAAAACTACCAGTAGAGTGGATGACAAAAACTAAAACTAAGCAATTTTATTGTAAACAATTCACCTTGAATTATGTCATTATTAAATGAAAATATAAATTCCCATCAAGTAATTATTCTCTAAACTACATAACAAACTAAAATCTTCTACATGGTATTGAAGAAAAACTAAAAACTAACTAAATCTTCTGGGAGAATTTGGGGAAAAAACTAAAACTAAGCATAATCGCTAAACCAAAACAACACTGTTTTCTACTGCTATGTAGGTCTGTTTAATTTCTAGATTTTGCTACATTGCGATTTAAACACAACTAGTTGTTCAAATTTACAACTGTATCAAATTTCCCTAGACTATCTTACACATCTTCCCTTCCTTATTAGTTTTCATTGACCTCACAAGTGCAGCCACAGTCTTCCTGTTTGTATCCTTTGTGTGATGGATGAAGGGTCACACATTGTGGCTAAAGGGTAGAGGGATGGCCGGGCTTTGTATCCAGCAAAGGCTTTTTTCTGGTGAGAAAATGTGACACTTTAAGCGAAAAATTGAAAATCTGGTCAGATTAGGACCAATTAATCGACTGTTTACGAGGAGGGGAATTTATGAAGCCTTTTGAAGAATATAATGGTAGTTGTATTGATTCCAGCCAGGTCTATCGTACACTATGGCGTGGATAAGTTAACGATGACAATGATAATTGTGATTATGATCGTGATGATGATAATTATGACAATGAAAAACAACAACAATTAGTTAGTAATAGCAATATCAACAATTATGTCTATGTCAACAATACCACCAATACCAATATCAATAATCTAAACATTATATATAACAAAATTGAAATATCAATTTGTACTATTTTTTTATACAGCTGTTCCCATTTTTGTTTTGCTACTTACATATAATTGAATTATTTAGAAATATTTTGTTACAATTAAATAGACAAAAAGATATGTACAAGAATGTTAATTATCATTAGGTATACAGTTGTGTAGAAATGTACGTTGCATCAGGTAACATAGTGAAGTGATTCAGAGTCTTTGCACTTAAGGGATGTGAGTTAGTAGAGACTTGTTACTGCTTTCTTTGTACAGCTGAATAAAAGACACGGCTGAAAGGTCTTCTTTCACAGGCTTGTATGTTGGAGCAGATGTTTTAGTTTTACTTCCTGTAGTAAATTGGACATCTTATAATAAGTTTATTCAACTTGTATCATAAAACATATTTATTTGGAAAGGAAAATAATCATATCAACCCAAAAATTACATAAAGTTTGGGACTAGGAGTAACAAATGAAATTTAAAAAAATGTAATTAAATGAAACTTTGCTGTCCTACAATTATTGTACTGATTCAGTCATTCTCGGCTGAAATAATTATAATAATAGCAATTTTTCTCGTTTTAACAGCCAATATTGTTAATTAAAACTTAACCCTGAGTTGTTAGGTTTAAGTTTTAATTAACAATATTGGCTGTTAAAATTGTAGCTTTTAATTTAGGAAAAGTTTGTTTTATTAAAAGGAATAATCGATGCTAGAAAAAATGAAACTAACAAGTAGCTAAGGCAGTCTTTTATCAGCCAATTATCCATTCCTCCTCCCCTCCCCTCTAATATTCAGTAAGACTACAAAATGAATGTTACATTAATCACACACACACACACACACACAAACACACATTGGAGTATAAATTAACCAAAAAAAATGAATTGTTTAGTTTTACTTTTGAAACTGCTCCATTGCCATTCAACGAGTCTCTAGTGTAACTTAATGAAATTGTGTGCACATTGATCAAACTCTTATGAGAAATATTTATGCAACCTAAATTAATTACATAATCAATCAGAGATATTTATAAAACCTAAATTAATTACATCATCTATTTCAGAGATATTTAAAACTAAATTAATTACATCATCAATTTTGAGAGATATTTATAAAACCTAAATTAATTACATCATCAATATTTCAGAGATATTTATAAAACCTAAATTAATTACATCATCAATATTTAAGAGATATTTATAAAACCTAAATTAATTACATCATCAATATTTCAGAGATATTTATAAAACCTAAACTAATTACATCATCAATATTTCAGAGATATTTATAAAACCTAAATTAATTACATCATCAATATTTCAGAGATATTTATAAAACCTAAATTAATTACATCATCAATATTTAAGAGATATTTATAAAACCTAAATTAATTACATCATCAATATTTCAGAGATATTTATAAAACCTAAAACCTAAATTAATTACATCATCAATATTTCAGAGATATTTATAAAACCTAAATTAATTACATCATCAATATTTCAGAGATATTTATAAAACCTAAATTAATTACATCATCAATATTTCAGAGATATTTATAAAACCTAAATTAATTACATCATCAATATTTCAGAGATATTTATAAAACCTAAATTAATTACATCATCAATATTTCAGAGATATTTATAAAACCTAAATTAATTACATCATCAATATTTCAGAGATATTTATAAAACCTAAATTAATTACATCATCAATATTTAAGAGATATTTATAAAACCTAAATTAATTACATCATCAATATTTCAGAGATATTTATAAAACCTAAACTAATTACATCATCAATATTTCAGAGATATTTATAAAACCTAAATTAATTACATCATCAATATTTCAGAGATATTTATAAAACCTAAAATGATTACATCATCAATACTTCACCTTTCACTAGTTGGGTCTTGGCCTTTCTTCTGTTGCTCATATGTATAGCACAGGAATAAGTTCCCAGGAGAAGCACTATTGCCAAGGATCCTATTAGAAGCCCAACAAATATAACCACAATAACCGCATCACTCCAAAAGATGTCTTTCAAGCCAACGGGAAGCTCTAAAGTAGAGGATGTTACTAGGTGACCGGACTTCCCATTATTCACACATGTCAACCCTGTTTGGTGAAATGAACTATCTCTCTCACAAGGAGGGTAAAATATTACAGTATTTGAATAAACGTCTTGCTTCTCTACTTTAGTGGAGATGGAATCTCCTTCGTGTTCATAGGAATAATTTTCCAGATCTTTCACTAAAACTCTGCACCAGTAGTTTGCACCAAGTTCTCTTTCTTGGTCAAAGTGAATAGTTAGAGAAGATGAGAGCATAAGTACCACCTCCTTATCTCTCACAAATCTGGACTCGTGTATGTAGACCTCTAAACCTGTGCTTGCCAGTTCTGAAGGATATATGATTTCCTCTTCTGCATTCTCGTAGTCGAATTTTTTCACCCATATAATAGTAAAATTCAGTTCCTGAGGATTGATTTCATGAATGGGGGCGGAGACCAGGCACTGAAGGTTCACAGTTGTGTTAATTGAGTAAGGATTGCAAGGGAGTGTGCTGGGAGGCTGTTGAGAGAAGAATGTTCTGCAAGATTCTGATGCACATCCACAACAACAAAGGCAGCCATATCAACCACACAAGCACACATAAATGCACCTAATATATTACATGTACTAACGTATGGATTATTTTTTGGTGGGCACAGGATTATTCTAACTGTATTGATAACCCCATAAAGTTTATTTCTTTTGAATGGCTGATCTCTAGCCCCACTGGATTGTATTGATGGGCATTGACAGTGTCTAGAGCAATTGTTTTAAATATCATTTCTTATCTAAGTCTAGAATTCGCGAATTATGTGCTAAGCTTCATATGAAAGGCTGGTAACAATACCCTTGGATAGGTAGTGATTCTTAGACAGATAATTAAAAAAGCTAGTTTAGTCGAACCATATAACAATACAGCATAACTTGTATTTGGCTGTGTTTAATTCATTGAATACATTTATATGAAGTCTTATGGAGCCTTAATGCTATTCAGTTATTTAACTGTATATCCTATAGACAGTACAGAATAAAACTTACTTTGCTCACTGGAAAACAAGTTGGCTCTACTCATAACAAACAAAAGAATCTTGAAAGCTACTGCAGCATACATTGCTGCTGCTTAGAACGAGCAAGGCTGAAATAATTCAGCATAAAAATACTATTGTCTGAAAATGTGATCTAAATTCCAGACTATAAGCTAAATTGTCAGAACAATGATTATGGAAGAGACTTGTGTGTACAGTAGGAAGAAAGTAACTTGCGCTGGTACAGTATCTATAACTACTTGTTAGAATACAAACATCTACTTGTGTGTAAAAGTGCGTTGTTACTGGGATAAATATAGCGTCACACACACACACACACACACACTGTGAAGGGCATCTAGCCCCCATAGCTTACACTGTCACACAACTCTTCCATGCCATGTCAATCTACATTAGCAATTATATTGAGCTCTTGGCAACCTATTTGAAGGTTGTATATTGACACTAGCAATTGTGTCAGACACTACACAATCAACTTATCTCACACACTTAGAAGACAAGAAACCATTTTCACTCTTGTAGCCACTTACTTTGGAATTTAAAATTAAAATCCCGACTTACATAGACATACTGTAAGTCTGCTATTGGAGTAGTCAGTCAAAAGATTTTTAAGATTGATTTAGACTATTGTATATTTAGTGCAATGTGCCCTCCCTATAGACTGATAGCTACTATATAAAGTAGTTAGCTAAAGAGAGCAGTATATAATTATTAAGAAAAAGTTATTCAATTCAAGACTATCTGAAATTTTTTTTCCTCCACATCATGTAAGTAAATGAGATTTTATATGCCTTTCCACTCACAGCTAAATTTATTTTTTGTACATTTTTATAAAACAAGTTATTCTTAAAGGACAACACAATTCTATAACTGCAAAACTGTATAAAATTCTAAAGAGTAATCCTGTATGTCTACCCACTTTCCCTGTGGTAACAGAAATACCATATATTCTGCTATTAACAATATTTGCATGATTTGATACAACAGCGGATGATTAGCTCATCTAATTCTGACCATGATATTTATTAAACAAGATGAACACTATAGCTCATGGAAAAATAAGTCAAGTTACTCTAAAGAATACCTTAGCTAATTTACAATTCTTACTTTGCTGGTGGGGAGAAACCAGGAAGGAGCTCAAGGTGAACAAAAGTACTCTCAGCCCTATCATGGCCTACTTTTTAAGGCCGTATTACTTCTAGCTGGTTGGGTACTTTAAGTTTATCTACAGCAATGTAAAGCTACAGAGTACCAGTGTACTATAACAGCTATTATTGAATAGTTAGACAGAGGAACTTACCATACAGCGATTCTCCTGTCCACAATGACACTATTGTAATTATTGTACACATGTTGGCAAACTTCTATGTTGATCCAAGGAAGAATAGAAATGCTTGGCTTACCTGTAATTCCTCTCAAAGGCTATTCTTCAACCTGGTGCCAAAGTGCTTGTGAGACAAGTTAGATTTGGCTACCATTCATGGCACCTACTCAGGCCAGTGAAGCATTACCAGAAGCTGTGCGAATGCCCTTTGCACAAATTCAATGATTTTGAATATTATTATAGTTAATTGTTTTTTTTTGTGCTTCCTTTCTCTAGCATTCTACTTCCCTTATTACAAATAAGTTCTACATGGTACAATTTGACTTATCATTACATTTGAAAATACAATAGGATAGGTTAATATAAAATATGTTAATGGTATCATTATTAATTAGCTAAACATCAAGAAATAATGAGTGATTCAACATTACATCATGGATTCAAGTAATGCAGTATACTATTACAACAATTTACTTACAAGAGTCAACATTTTAAAATTAAGAACATGAATTTGTTAAGTTGTATCCACTATAATTTTACCACCCTTTATTTAGTCTCTGCTGTGAAATAACCTCATAATTTTCCCGACAGTAATGGTTGGGAGATTTAAGTCCATCAAATCTTCGTAAGATGTCTTGGCCATTCCACTAAGACCTCCGCAACCATCCAAAACCATCATACTTTCACTTTCGGTCAGCCCCAGCCTCTTCAGAATCTCCAAAACACTGCCCTCGGATTCTATCTCTTTCTTAAGTGCCACCATTCTCTGCTCTATAACCTCGCAAATTGGCTTGCAAGTGACTTTGGTTATATTCTGCATGCAAGTCATGCATTCTTTGGCGTTATGCTGTGGCACAAATTGCAGGTCTCTGTCCAAAAATACATCCTGAAGATGGCTGACCACTGCTTGTTCATGCCGACCAAACAGTGGGGCAGTGAGGAGGATATAGCATTGGTGGTGAAGCTCAGAAAACCTCTCTATATTTTGTGATACTTGGCTGTGAATTTCAGACCTATTGGTGGGGGGCCACGATGAGAGGACATTTGATACGGGGAGTATCATAAAGGCCACTAAAGAGTGAGGAAACAGGCATGTGTGTGGTAGAATGCTGCATGAGACTGCAGAGAGAGAGGGAAATATAGGAATTTTGAAGTATTGTTTATGAGCTTTCTGCAGTTACACACTGGTAGCTATGCTATTACCTTTAATTTTAAGGTGTTCCATAATAAGCAGGCGATGTAATTCGCTATCTGCTAGAGTATTACTCATTATTACGAGTGTGGACACCTCCTGAGGCCCAGGTTTGCCCTCCATTTCTTAATCTAGCTGGACCACCCGCAGTAAATTCGGTTTCTCCGAGCCGCCAAGTATGGCTGTTTCGCGCATGTGCAGCCACAGTCGTATCCATAGTGATAACCGCGGTAGTAAACTAAAAAGCTAAAGTGAAGTCCTAAATGGGGGCAACTTTATCTAGTCGGATACAATGGACATCTGCGGGGGACAAAGGTGGGAAACTCGACTTCAATAAGTCCAACGAGGAGCTGTTGGTGCAGGTGTTGAAATACTTGGACGTTCTCAACGGAGAATATCCAAGGGAATCTTCTGTACTTTTCAAGCGACCTTTTGTCTGGAATAGCAGCTTGCCGCTTTCGCAATTTAGTTCTCTGGAAAAACGTGGCTATGTTGTCAGGTAAATTGTCCAAGTTTGGTGTGACTTGGTGTTGGTTAGCACGTAGCTAGCTAGCTACCAGCTGTACTGCTCCGCCTCCCATGTAGGTGTGCGTTAAATAAAATACTGGTGCTCCCACTAGAATTTATTTTTCTCTAACGTTTGCAGTGAAGATGGCGTTGTGTCTTCAAGTGAAGGAGATGATGGACAACCTCATTTAAAGATTAGTAAGGTTGGTGACTCATAAATTAGTGAAACAGTTTAAAATGCATAAAAAATGGGGTATTCCCCCCCTTTCCCACCCCCCCCCCCCCTTTCCCCCCTCCCAACCCCCCTTCCCCCCCACACACACACAAGCCCTTGCAATAGTGCTCACATTAAGGGTTAAATATTAATATAGATTGGTGCAGATGTAGAAATTCAAGCCTCCACTTTCAAAGAATTACACTCCGTGGTAAATTGTGCTGGAGAGAAGAGGCTGAGAGAAGTGCAGCTATGTCTAGAAGGTATGAAGCTTAGTACGATTAGTTAGTATAATTCATATTCTGTATCTAATTTTTATGTTGCTGTTATCCAACACAAAATTATATCTCAAGTACTATTATTGAGTATAAGTTGGTAATAGCTAGCTCCAGTAAATAGCACTACATGTTATCTCATGTAGGACTTGTGACGGAGTATCAGAACCTGCCTAACTGTAATCACCTTACGTCATCATTACTTCACGTCATTTGTTATTTTATTGTCATCAATCTTTACCAAATGTAGTTCGTAGAGTGTGCGTGAAATAATTAGTGTCAACTAGTTAGTGCTGAGTGGAGCTTAGTCTTCGCCAGATTGAACCTGTATGGAGTTTTAAAGAGGAATACACAATTTGAAGAAAAACATAGGGTTTTTTTTTTTTTGTCAAAAGGATTATGAGGGATACTATCATAAAATGAAGCAAATAAAGCAGACATTGAATGACTCCATTACACCTTGAAAAGATAAACAACAACAACAATTAATATCAACCTAAACAACAACAGTTGATGAGCTACCAACCTTGTGACCATACTTAGCATCAACATCAATTTATTGTGTAGTTGTGTGTAACCAATAGAGAATTTGAACTTTCTGACCATAAAAAAAAACAATTATTATCTGTTTACATTGTTGCCGAATGAAAACCCGTAACAGGCCACACTTACTGACACGCCTACTAATTAAACTTGAATTTTATGAGGTGGTGCATGATGGTTTTCCATAAATATCTGAGGAAGGCTCTGTTGAGACAATAACTACGAATTTTCTTTTGTAACTTCATTAACTGCTACAAGAGAATAAAATAATCATAATTTTATTATAATAAATATTTTAGTTGCATACTGGAAATTAATTGCATCAAACATGAGAATGAATGACTGTTATGGGAATAAAGTAAAAAAATTTCTAAGAATTCCACAAACTGGGTTGGATCCAGATATAGCTGAGAAAACTGGGAGCATACGTACCAGCCTAGCCAGGATTGTTGGCAACTACATGTATGCATTTAGTTGACAATGTTTAGAGCTTCCAGGATGTTGGCTGAATGATCTTGAAAAAGTTTGGTTCTCTTCAGGTGAAGCTGAGAGCATGCATTACCCATTTTCTTGCTTATTATTATTTTTTGATTCAACAAATTTGTCCTTAACCTCTGAAAAGAACTGACGCATATTTTCATTGTCAGGTGGTTTTTAAAAAATTGGTGGTTCAGCGATACAGCACAGAATAACTAATTCATTAATCCCACATTATTCACTATTTGTTTCAGTATGTACATGAAGTATCACGTTTAACGTATTCTTTCTTTTGCAGCGAACCCCGACCCCACGTCAGTGATTATGGGTCCGGGCTATTCTCAGACGAGCTCCACTGGCAGCAACACGTTGCTGGAGATCCACGAGAGACTGGCCAGAGAGAAGGCTAAAGGAAATGCAGGAGGAAATGTGGACAAGCTGGACTCTTCTTTTAGGCTTCTTCTCCTCATCAATGACCTGGACATCAGGATGCTGCACTCTTCTGTCAAACAAATGGGCCAGTGAGTTTTTTTATTTAATTTAATTTTTTTAATTTTTTTTATTATTTGAGCATAGTCTTTCGTTGGTTAAAATTCCTTCACATCTCTATCATGGAATAAAAGAAAATAATTATCCTCGCACCCTACATATTATACCATTAATATCAGTTAAATTAGGCATTATCTGTCTGTTGTTGTTGTTGTTGTGGTTTTTATTGTTGTTGTTTTTGTATTGCATAGGGAAGTCCGTCTTACTCCAGAAGCTGTCGCGGTGAGTTTTTACTTCTTATTTGTCATGATATAAGAAGTTCATAGGTTCTTTTTTAATTTTTAATTTTAAACAATTCTAATGTATTAATTTTTAGTATATTTTTATTATTACATGTATTGTTTTTGTTGTTGTTGCTGTTGTTGTAGTAATATCATTGTTGTTATTATTAATTGTTATTATTATTATCATCGTCATCATCATTACAGAATGAGATGAATTTATTGACCAAGTTGTGTGGCAGTGCAGGAGAAGGATGTCTCAAGTCAATCTCTTATACCTCAGGTAATCGGAATGCACACACATATATACATACACAGTGGTGCAGTGTAGATCTCCCAATCACATGTCATTCCTAATTACTGTTCACATTAGAAAGCTCAAGTAATAACAACAAATTTCTGGTCTTATGTTTCGTAAATCCTAAGTTTTGTATTCATTTGTGAGTTTTCATTTTGAATGATTGGCTGATGGTAAGGCTTGTACTGTAGAGGTTCATTATGAGTAGTGGAGAAATTGATTTACTTGGAAGATCTTAAAATATATCATAATAATGACTGTCCTATCCATATGTGTAAGATGTACGTGGGTATGTGGGCATATGGAATTTATGTATTGATTATATTTAGCTTGTTTGTCCATCTTCATGTTTGCAGATCTTGTGTTTTCCAATGGTTGCCGAGCGCCGCCATGGCGACAAGTGAAAGGAGAGATCTGCTACATACTAGTGGAGTGTCACGATGAGGAGCCATTCTGTGTTACTGCCAGCACTGAGGGTTACTATGTCAACAAGGTCAGAGTCTAATCGTTTTTACAGAATCGGTTTGTACAAGTTGTCATTAAAGCCACTTACGGCTAAGTATGAAGTAGTGGGCTTGGTTATGCTTAAGCAATTAACACTGGCCACAGTTTCTTTTTCTATGATAATTAGATAATTACCTAATGATTATCGTAAGACTTTTTATGTCAATTACTTATTGTCTGCTTAATGGACTCTTTGCAATACTGGCAAATTTTCAGCAAGGACACACCCACTTCGATCGCAGTAGTGTCGGCCGTTAAAATGATTTTATCGGTGCATAGTTTAATTCATGATTTCAATGATATTGAGTATCAATACTGCACATGTGCACACACACGCACACACACACACACGCACACACATGCAGGGTTTGACAGCGAGCGGTGACGTGGATGGAGACAAAGACAGCAGCAAGATGGCCGACAACTCCACCACATTGGTGAACATCATCAAGAAGATGAGCAAGGACTTTGAAGCTTGCATTAGCAACAAGGTACGTACAGGGAGTATGACTTGTACATAGAAGTGTTCAGATTTGCTCAAACTTACCACCAAAGTGGCAAATTTTGGTTAAACTATTAGGTTTCCAATTGTCTGCATTATGAAAATTTCTTTAGTCTCCTATAAAGCTGTTAATTTATTGCATTAACAATCATTGGTGGTAGTGGTATTCCTGCTTTTTCTTTTAATGGTTAATTTTGAATAAATCATATTTCAAACTATATGAAAAATCCCCCCCCCCCCCCCCCCCCCCCCCTCTCTCCACGATCCTTTTCTCAGGAGTTCTTGTACAAGGTGGAGGAGACCAATGTAGCTATGGGAAAATCTGGAACTTCTGAAAAGTTTTTCGATGCTCTTGATGTGAGTTTCGGCGTTCACGATGATCTCTCTGAAACTACAGGTGGTGAGCATGCCCAGGAGAGCTCACTCAGGGAAGAGTAAGTAGAACATACTACAGTTGAGTATTTGTTACAGAGTTAGTTACATCTTCTTAACTGTGCATAGTTTTGTATAACTTTTCATGATATAATTATAATTTCAAGGTGTGAGGATTTTTTTTTTGCTGGATGTACATATGTGACCGTCTACGGGAAAACCGGGCACAACGCGGCGTACGTAAATATCGAGAAAAGATCGATCGATTTCTTAAAAATGTATTGTTTCAAGCCGACGGAAGGGAACGGTTAGGTCTATTATAGCGGGAACGACTTAAGCTACAACGATAAAACTTGGAGAGCTCAATATCTGGACGCCGACAACTCTGTAAGTGCAAAAAAAATTTTTTCGAAGGGTGCCGCGTTGTGCCTGGTTTTCCTGTAGACGGTCACATATATATATACATGTACAGTATTACTGTTGACAACATGTGTACAATGTTGTTGTAGTAATATGTTTTCATGTGCTCTCTATACATACATATATACATTAATCATTTTTGTAGAGCTCACAAACGGAATGTTTAAATGCTTTATCTAGGGGTGTGAATTCTTTTACTTGAAGATAATTTGGTGTGATGGTTAATTTAGCATTAATGTTAATTGTACTGCGTGTATGTAAGTGTGTGTGTGCATGTATCCTTCATTTCGCAGGTCTGTGAAGACCGTGAAGAAGCAGGTGACAGCTAGAGAGAGTTCCACTTTAGGAAACAAGATGGACCGAACTGTGCAGCGATCCTCTCCGTTCAGAAACACGGGCCCCAGCAGTGGGGGGTCTGTACCACCTCAGTCTCGAGACCGGAAAATATCCCATGGGAGCAGGAAATCTGGCAGGTATGTGTGTGTGCATGTGTGTGTGTGTGTGTGTACGTGCGTGTGTGTGTGTACGTGCGTGTGTGTTTGTACATGTGCGTGTGTGTACGGCCTTTTCTCATGCAACAGCAATGGTCCAGGTGGGACTTTGGGTGCCCACACCACCTGCTGTGAGGAAAGGCCTGTTCTCCTGCGAGTTCCTAGCCCGGCTCCAGGAGCTTTGCTTGCACGGCTCACAGTGCCTGCTTAGTGCACAGGCATCCTGGCTCTGTCAGGTGTGTGTGACCGCTTAGCGGCAGCAAGAGAATTTGCATTTGTGTGTGTGTGTGTGTGTGTGTGTGTGTGTGTGTGTGTGTGTGTGCAAAGCACAGGGGAATAAGCTAAGGAAATATATTTAAAAACAAAATCATATCAGTGATACCAAGGGTCCTCTAAAGCAAGTTACAAGATCTGTCAGTGTATTGTTATGGAGGTGTTGTTATAGAGAAAACTGTAAATCAATTGCCAAGAAAGTAACACTTTGTATTTAGTAAAATTTTACACTTGGTTTTAAAATCCTGAGAGAAAGACAAGGCCAGAGAGAACTAAGCGTTTAGTGGCAGTAATGATAGTGTAAGACTTGGAGTGTTGTCAGAGAATAGCAGGACAGTCTCAACTGCCCTGCCTGTATTGATATACTTTTATTGTATTTCACAGCACTTTTGCCAAATCTGTGACGACTGCCAATATATCGGCTAGCTCCAGGAAGAAGTCTGGATCTACCAAGTCCAGGAAATCTCCGTGAGTTCATACATTCCTACTCAAGTCTAGTCCTTTTCCTTAGTTGGTGGTGTGAGCCACAAACATTTTTGAATAATTTCTGTTATGTACAACCGCTTTACCGTTTTAATTTTCCTGTGTACCGTATGTCTCACTTCTAAGAAATATAAAAACTTGTTAATCCAATAAAACGTTCTGATTTTTTTGTTCATGGGATCCCAAGAGTACGCTTTATGAAAACAAAAAAGTTGAAGCTGTCAAGTTCTAAGTGGTGTGTCAAGGATTGATGGTAGGGCCTTCATACGTTGCTGATGTTTTCTAAATGTTGTGGCCATCACAGGCTTCGATTTTTTACTGTGAGAGGTCTGTAGCTAGTAGAAGCCCTATGAAGTGCAGACCTGGTTAGAGCAGTGTGCCTGTCAGAACTTCACTTAGCCAGCTTGATTTTTTTACTAGTTGTTTTGCACACTCCCTGTAGTGTTTAAACAGTAATACCAGGCTTTAGCTTGCTGATAAAGCTATGGAAGTGTCTCTAGACAGAAAATAGTAGTGAATCAACAGAAAAGCATGAGCTTTATTTTAAACATTTTAATAAATGGTGTTGGTAGTTTAGTCAAAATAGTACGGAACGCAACAGTAATATATAAGGCACTAGCACTTGACAGCTGTGTTACGGTACGGAATTCTAATCTGTAGGCTAGTCCTTATACTATTGGCCAATCTAATGGTTTAAAAGTTTCGGATTTGGTCCCATAAGACGGTCATAAAATGGGAGTTCTCTAGAACGTATTTATTACCATTGTGTTTTATACTGTTCTGACTGAGTGACCAGCAAATGAGAAATTACTGGCTCAAATGTCATGCACCTAGGTTTTTTTTTTTTTAAACTTAATGCTGGATGGCTTAAAAAGCAACAACAAAACTATAATTTGCTCACTAAGCTATTATGTAACTACATATGTACCTCACTCATCTGTTACCTTCTTCCTTTATAACAATATCATGTACAGGTAGTTCATATTCAATACACTGAGCTTTCAATTCAGCTCTCATCTAACATAAACTGTGGCCCACATACATACTGTGATCTGAGCCTTGCCCCCCATCATCAGGTCAAACTTAAATCAACAATTTTGCTGTGGTAGCTTTCAGTAGAATGTGAACGAGCCAAAATGAAAGTGATGATATATAATTCTATTGTCTGAGTTAGAAATATCGTACATATGTACATGTGATAAAGTGTGTGCTATATGTACGTACGAGTGATAACTGTTATATAATGTACATACACATGATGAAGAAGTGCTTACAGTAGTACAATAGTGTTCACTACATTACCTGCATTATACATACAACACAAAGAAATAAACCTTTGATGTAGCCTAAGTGTCAAGTTTTAAGTTATTGTAACTCTAATAATTTAAAGGAGCTAGGTATACATGTATACATAATAGTGAGGGAATTAGTAATTATACCCCCCACTATTACGTAGGCATATTACCCATGCTATTGAGTGAGTGAGACATGACATATCACAGAAATACATAAGCCGACACCTTCAGCTAGTACTACACTTATGAAAGGTTCAGTGATTTAGTCAGAATAAAAAAAATGTGGTCAATATTTGTACACATATTACATGTATGGACTGTACATTTTGTTCAGGCTTCTAGACAGCCTTCACAGGAATCTAATTAACACTTGTGGTCATGCCTATAGTAACAGCACTTACCACTTCTCTCCCTCGCCCTCTTGTTTGTTTGTTTTGTTTAATGTGCATCAATTGAGACCTATTTATCACCTCTCTTCCTCCTTTCATTGACTGTTCTTCGCATTTTCTCAACAATTGGCCTGAAATTTAAAAAAGTAGCACAATGAATGGTTCTAAATCTTTGTTCTGCGTAAGTTCATGCCTAAATCAACAGTTAATTGTCAGTAATCTCCAAAATCAGAGCGTGACAGACAGACACAGACAGGACTAAATTGTCAGTAATCTCCAAAATCAGAGCGTGACAGACAGACACAGACAGGACTAATAAGAACAGCTGTGGAACTCTCCTAAAGCCAATTGTCAAGTGTTTTTTTTTCTTTTTTAAAAGTTAATTTAATAATATACACAAACTACTATGCAATTGAAGATGAGATGGGAGGGGAAACACATTTTGATTCTTATATTTATTATTATTTTTGTGCGACCACAGGTTTGCAAATCAAAGTTCGGGAGAATAAGCTGAAAGATAAAGCCTTGACGATTACATGAATAAAAAATCTCCATTTGACAATTCAAGCTAATTAGCCATATCCCTTCCATAATACAGTCGTTTTAGAGCAGGTATAGATACTAAGAACAGAGGAACTACAGACATGAAGCACAGAAAACAGGTCTCTAAACTTAATATCCCCTTGCCTTATTATGAGCTTCAGGAATTTCTGTAGAGCAATTAGTATACCCAACACCTGATTCCAGCTGAAATTCATCAATATCATTCTTGGAAATTGCCAAGAAATCTCTTGACTTCCGGTATGGGTTTAGGAAACCTTTCTGTCCACCAACTCAAAGGAGAGGGAAAACATTATGGGGATTCAGCTGTTTTTTAGCCAGCCACCCTTCAGGGCATCGACAAGGCCTCTGTGTCAAATCAACACATCACGGACTGCACCACCAAGTTAACTCGATCAGCACATGTGATGAAAACCAGGAAAAAAAAACAGGAACAGCCGCAGCTTCTATAGATCGCATTGTTGAGGCCTTACTAACAGAATGTTAATTACCTTCAGTGATTTACTCCGCTATGCTGTGTTTTCTCGCTATATAATCTCACACTCCTAAGTTTTGGCTCAGTTATTCATTTTCTGATAAAAGAGAAAGTGTCAAAGTTTTAGTTGTTGGCTATCTAGCTATTCTCATTACATTTACCAAGCCCCGGGTTCGATCGCAAGGCCTACAACCTTGCTACTCTGATCACTCGGGCACGTACACATTTAATAAAGCTTTTTTTTTTTAATAGTAGAAAATCCTAGTTACTTGACACATAGTATTATTTGGGTTTGAATTGAGTAACTCACCACAGCAGCTGGCATATTGCAGAAGCGCATTTGAAGAACAGATAGATGAACAGAAAGAAGAACATGAATGCTCGTTGGATGATATTCCAAGAGTTACGATTGGAGTGGATGATATTCCAAGAATTACGATTGGAGTAACTTATTTTCTTCTCTCTATTCTGATTCGGTTTTTCGTTGGTTTCTTCATACATGTAGCCGTTTTGTGGCATGTGAAGCTCAGGCTGATTTCCAGGGGAAATAATATCACTTGCTGTGATTCAAATTAGCAATAATGCTTGTTAAATCAATATATTATGTTGATACACTAAGCAGTATGTGTGTGGGTATGTAATTTATAATTCTTCTACTAGCTACCTTTGAAGTATATTTTTACATTATATAATTTTAAATCTGAGAGCAACCAGTGACTAGTAGAGCTATGGCTTACTTGGACAGCTGATAGGACGTTCTTCATCATTGAGAGTTGGCTGTTGGTACTGTTCATTCCGCTTACAGCTTGATACAACATCAGTCTGATTAGCTAAGGCGGTGTTCACTATGATACAAAACGCAGAAATGAAAGTAAAATTTACATAGGCTATTAATTGATCACATTTTCTTTCTGTATAAATAAGGTTTCAATTTTCAGTGTTGTAACTAAGGCCCAACCACTCCTGATCATTTTTAGCTATTCTGTAACTTGGGCTAATAGAAATATACAACAGCTAACCCTATTCTAGCCTCATGCCACCAATAGCAATGCTTTAACTTACTACACAGCACTAGCAGTAGGACAACAAGTATTGCGGCCATTTTTTTTAGCTATCTGTACTGTCTGAATAATTTAAATTTTTTTCTATCTAAATAAAGGATACCTCTTACGTATTCATTCTGGGACTGTCCCCTACTTATGGATTGGACGTGCACGCGACACCGTAAATATGATTAGTCAGCAATATTTTATAAAGTATTCTTTTATAGCCTAAAAGCCTGAAGGTCTTCAGTTTCTTAAATATAATCATCTGAAAGTAGTAATTCAGTTAATGATTATTTAGCTAGAGAAATAGCAAGAGTTTGAAATTCATTCTTTTGCACCAGGATTCTGGAATCATTGGTAACGGATCAAAGCTTCTCCTCACAATCATTTCATTTTGTATCTACCCTTGGCTTTCTGCAGTTGAAGCTATTGGTATTACTGGTGTTGGCTTCTCCCCTCTTTTCTAGTATCAATGATCAGGCATACAACTAGGTGTCCTGCTAAGAGTGCAAGGTATATCTGTAAAGCTTGGCAGCCTCTAGAATATTCAGAGTTTAAGTGAACTTAAGTAAACGGTTGTTTAAAGTTGGATGGATGACTGTGTTGGACGAAAGTGCAGGATTAACATGTTGACCGAACTCACACAGGTTGCAGTTTTTAAAACGGTAAAAACATTTGCAAGATTTTTTTTTCACTAGAAACAGACTCTACCCATTCTGGTTTGGCTAAAACTGTGGCCAGAATTAAAAAGAAGTGATGTTTATCTTTTTGCAGTTTTCAGGTAACATCTAAAGTGAGATATTTAGCAAAAGGAAAAGGACCAATTGGATTTGCCACCAACTTGAATTTTATCGATGCTTTTCTGACATTCCTGTAAATCACAGTGCTTAACATAAAGAACATTAGCCATCTAGTATTACAAGTAGTTTTTTTTCTCAAAGTCTATTATGTGCAGCCATTCAAAGGTAATTCCGCCATACTTCTGAAAATTCAGTAGTCCAGATCTGGTATGGGCACGGCTAACTTTTAACCTAATATGGAAAAAATTTCTTACCTTTGTCATGCCATCATCCACTGATACAACTAAATAATAGTGACTGATTTGATCTCAAGTGAGAAACTGTCTGAATCGATTTTCCTGACTGTTATTGTTTTGATTGTTTTGTGTACTGGAATGTTAGACAGGTGGGGTCACTGGGTCACTGATGGTGTGTGGGCATATAAGGAATGCAGAATGTTATTCATTTTTGCATGTATAGAAGTAAGAGATATGTATGAATGTAATTTGATACTTGAATGGTATGACTATGGGAACTCTATGAATAGAATTACAGGTGCGCATGCTCGGTATAGTGACTGTTGGTTTCAATAGTGTAATGTCCATAACAGTATGTGTGTTTTTGTGACCAGCAATCTGACAAAGTTTTATGACTATGAAATGTAACTTAATTCCAGTGCTCACCAGAACTCTAGTATTATATTTGAATGTAGCACGAGGAGAGGGTCAGCAGGGCCTGCTACATTATCTTTGCCGGAAAACACTTTTACCATTAATAGTGTTAGCAATATCTACCAGTTTTTTTAACTCTCCTTGTTTGCGTTGGGTGTGTAGTTATCACAGTTGAACAAAGCCTTAATTAAGCACGCAGCAGTTGTCTAATAAGGGAAAGTACCTACACGCGGGCAAAAATTAATAGGGAAAGTACCGTTTGGCCCGCATCATAATGACGAATTCAACGAGGGTGAGGATTGAATGACGATCCGGTGACGACACGGAAGAAAATAATGACGGCAAAATAAATTGGCGATAATGTATTAGAATCTATGGGAGAAATCTGGTTTGCAGTGTCTGAGGAACTTTGATTTTTTCACATTTTTTCCTTTGCATTTTTCCAGACCCCTTTAGGTGAGAAAGTGTCAATCTAACTATAGTTTTGTGGGACAAAATTGATCATTGTCATAGTTTTTCAAAAAGTTACTCTTTAAGCTAGAAGCACTGTATTTGTATGTGAAGTTCTTAAAATGTGAGAAACTTATACTGGTTGTAAGGTTTCTATTACTCTACATTTCAAAGTAGGAAATTCCCATTAGATCTTTTGTTGCAATATTCTTTCATCAAAATCGTGAAAGCAATGCATAAGTGGTGTTATTAAAATTTTTCAGTGCAACAGTTGCTAATGCTTTACAAGCAAGGATGGAGCTAAATGACATTTTGTGTAGCTATTTTAGTTACTCTATTAATTTGGAATACTAATAATTTACTTATTGTAATTTATTCCTGAAAATACGCGCATAGTTTTTAATATGCATAATAAACATGGTTATTCACATTATACAATGAGTCTATGTATGTGGATGTTGCAGTATTGGTCTATTCCACCAGGATGTAGTAGACAGTGAGAGTAGCAGTGAAGAGAGTGAGGAGGAGGAGAGCCAGGACAGGAGACCGGTGAGTCTATGTCAGGTGACACTCACATGACAGGTCACCTGACTACACGACTGTATGAGCATCACTTCAACGTATTTTTTTCTTCTCTTTCCCTCTATACAAAGTACTAAATTACTCTGCAAGTATTGCTTACTTGAATAGTTTGGGTGCGAGTTGTTTTTTTTTATAATGTGTAAATGCATACATTGTATATAAAGTAGTATTGATGTACTCCTTCATTATTATTTATTTATTTATTTTCTTTCGGTTATTCATTCATTCATTCATTCATTCATTATTTTATTCATTCATTATTTTATTCATTCATTCATTCATTCAATTTCATAAATTAATTAATTTTTTTTTAAGTGGAAACTACATACAAATGTATGATTGCAACATTATTTATTTATTTATTTATTTATTTATTTATTTACTGCTGTTTGTTGTCTGGTTGTGTACTAGGAGTCTACAGGTGACCACTCCAGTGAATACTGGCACGTGCAGAAACTGCTCAAACATGTCAGAGTAAGTATTGTGATTTAGTGTAAGGAAAGATTTAGGGCGGGGATTTTATATGAAACCGAAGTTGATACTTAAATCATGAAAACTTTAAATCCCCCTCCACTAACAAGTGACCTTACATATTGTATGTGTAATGAAGTATGGCATATTTGTCATGCCGACCCTCCGTGCAGTCCATTCTATCTGGAGCCGCTTTAAAGTGTCAAGTAGCCAATTTTTATCTGATATGCAGCAGGCAGTCATGTAACTTTAAGCCGCAGAACAGGATAGAACTTCTTCAGTGTGTCAATGGACCATCTCTGTGTATAACATGAGATACTATCCAGGCATAGTAGTACTGGAGCTGATGAATATCAATTATTAGAACACACTCGAACACTCACACTCGCATTGTACGGAATGATTTTCTGGTATTGGTTTTAAAATAGATGCTTCATCAGATGAAGGGTGAAGATGACTTAAATAGTCGTGAAATCGAATAAAGCTAGTGGTTTTGAAATGGGTGGAGTTACATAAGTGGCACATAGGTGATGAGCATGATGTCAGCTCTTTGGCTTCAGCCAAGGAGAGGTAGTTGAAAGTTTAGATAAAGCATGAAGTTGTTCATTCCTGTCCGTGGACACAATAAAATAACAAAACCATATTTTAAAAACTTCACCATTTTTCTTCTTATTGTATGTTGTTATAAGTTATTGCGATTTAACCACAGAAACAGCAAAAAAAAAATCTATATAGTTTTTTTTTTTTTTTTAATGTTCAAAGCTGCTTTTCAGACAACAGACTAGCTATTGAGATTGCCTGCTTTGGTCTTCTTTTTTTTTCCACATGAGTAAAAAAAATTGGTCAGTGTGTTCTGATACCCTCTAAGTTTAATCAAAAGTTTTAGAAGATGTCCCCATCTACTTACATGTTGTGTGTGTTAAGTTTTGTGTTTTTGTTGCCATGCAGGCTGGTAACCCGACGTCTACTGTCATCTCTCTGTGCATCATACTGGACCAGGAGCTGTGGAGGGATGAGCTCCAGAAGGCCATTAGAGATGCCGGAGGACTAGACCTGCTCATCAACATACTGGAGACAGATGATATCAAGTGCAAGATAGGCACGCTCAGGATACTCAGACTCATATCCAAGTCTACTGTGTCTGGGATGGCTTTAGTAGATCACGGAGGTATGTGTGTGTGTGTGTGTGTGTGTGTGTGTGTGTGTGGGTACATACATTTGTGTGTGTGTGTTAGCTTGCATGGAAGTCTACAGTAAATGTAAACATAATATTGTGTAGCTCATTTAAAACAAACTGGTGTTAAGCACACATACTGTACATACAGTATGTATGCTGTCCAAGACTTAGGAATATTACATATCTCTACCAACTGAATGAATTCTTACTACAAATATATTTGGTGGTGGTGGTGGTGTGTGTGTGTGTGTGTGTGTGTGTGTGTGTGCATATGTGTGGATTTAGTAGCTCATGGAGGTGTGTGTTTTGACCGTGTGCGTGCATGTTTTTGTATGTGCATGCGCATGTTCATGCATTTGTGTGTGTGTATGCGTGTGTGTATGCGTATTTGAGTGTGGGCTTACAATGGAAGTGTGCAGTAGATTTTGCAGAACTAATTAATAACCCACTGAATAATATTATACAAATACAGTATGCAAATTTTGTGGTGTTTGTGTGTGTGTGCATGTGTGTGTGTGTGTGTGTGTGTGTATGTGTGTGTATTGCAGGCGTCCCAATGTTGGTGAATGTGCTGGACTCTCCCAACCGTTGTCTCAAGTGTCTGGCTGCAGAGACTATAGCTAATGTGGCCAGATTCAAGAGAGCCAGGAGACAGGTCAGACAAAATGGAGGCATCAAGAAGCTGGTGAGTGCAATAGGAGTAGAAATTTCCTAGTACAATGATTGCAGGCTATAGAAGTAAATTTTAATCACACGGTATGTTCCTTGTGATTGGGAAATATGGCAGATATGAATAAATATATACTGGTGCTTGTACATTGTATATACATACATTCACATGTACATGTACGTATTTTGTGAGTAATCTAGTCATCATTGGTTATATATGCATATTAAGTGGTGTATAAACTATGTAAGTTAATATTGACTTTCACACAAGTGAAACACATGTCATCACATTTACATACAATGTATAATTAGATATGCCTGCATAAATATGGCGAGGGTAATTTTTAGGACTTAATTGAGCATGTCAGCTTTTATATGTGTTATTCAAGTACTGTACATTGTACATGCATGTAAGCATTCAATTCACACTTGACCAGATGTATCTGTGTATGTATGTATGTACGTAGCTTACATACATGTCCCTTACATGCATTTACTCACAGTAACTTATTTCATATATTATTGTTGTGAACAAACATTTAAATACAGGCATGTTTAAAAATAGAATTCTCTTCCCTCTCCTCCCTCCCTCCATCCTATCTTTTTTTCCATAGTGAAAGTTAATACCATAGACTCGAGTTGTTAATGACCCCTGCTTATTTAAAATGGTAAGGAAATGGCGCTTAACAACGAGTGGTAACCTAAAAACAGGGGCTTCTCGCCAATCGGCAGCAGACGAGATGCCTGGAATGCTTAATAAAAAGTGTTAGAAGCTGAGAAGAAAATAGGCGCTTAACAACAAAACAGCACTTAACAAAGAGCGGGGCACTGAACAACTTGAGTCTACGGTATTAGTTGGACAGTCGTGCCACGTACACGATTTCCAGTAAATACATGTAGCAACTGAAGTAGGAAAAATTACATGACTATATTAATCCAAACCAGTCCAGTCCGGTTTCACTGGCATACAAGAGAATAATGGACAATCTGTGGGCGTGTCCATACATTGTGTAGAATCACATTTTGAAGTTGTTTATTATAGTTTTATTGAAGGGTCTTGTGGTGTGGATGATATTTAAAATGCACTTTTTTTTTCTCACTGAAGAAGCACGCCATAGGGTGTATGAGGATGATGAAGGAGACATGCATGTGTCATGTGTGTGTGTGTGTATGCTTCAAACTGTTATTTCTTTGCCCATGGCACGTATTAACAATGATGAAGTGCTCTAGATCAAACATTGGATTCATCATGCTGCTTAGTACATGTGACTGTCTATAAATGGACCATTTACTCCAATTCACGAATTCTTTTTTCAAGTAGAAGCCACTTTAATCTCCATTTTTACCAGCTTCAATAGCCATTTTGGTAGAAGTCTAGACGTCTATCTAATTTGTGTCTGGGGTGTTGTGTCTGAAGTGGACAATTTTGCAGCATCGTTACTCTTTGTTAGCGTGTTTGTGAATGGGGCGTGAGTTTGGAGGCTTCTCAACGGGCACTGAGCCAGAGAAGGTCATTGGAGAACTTGTATCACTTCTGTAGGTGTATAGGATTCCATAGTGTGGCCTTCAGATGGATTGATGTTGAGGTGTGAGGTTTCCTTACACACATGGTAGAGAGGATTGATGTGGTATACCAGTTACTTTATTAGAGTTGTTAACTGATTACAGTCCAATTACACAAATCTGCGTATCGCAGAAACGCACCCACAGTTTTAGTCTGTTGTACCCATGTCAGCAATCTTGTAAAGAAGCTTGTTCAGTAGTTATCATTGCTTGACTATATTCTGTAGTTCAGCACCTATACCGCAGAGCAAACCATGACAAAAATTCAGAGTATTTGACGTACAGTAATGTATTGCAGTTTAGTATGACGTGTATCGACAAAGCTTGAAGGCAAAAAATTATAGTGGGGTTCAGCCCCCCCCCCCCAAAACAAACAAACAAACACACACACACACATATCCTACACCACTGGCATGTATATACATATGTACATGCACTCTTAACCAGTTCTCTGTGTGTGTTGTTTTAGGTGAGTCTGTTGGAGAACCCAGGTCGTCCCAGCAGTCCTATCAGTGGAGAGAGAAGTGACTTAGATGTGGCCAAGTCAGCAGCACAAGGACTGTGGAGCTGCTCCAAGAGCAAGAGCAACAAGATAGTGAGTTCATCATGTGACTAGGATGCTGGGTCATGTGATTGAGATGTTGGGTCATGTGACTAGGATGTTGGATCATGTGGTTTAGACATTTTATGATGTGATTGTAATGTATCATGAAGTGTATCGTGTAAATGTGGCATAGGAAGGCATGCAATGTATATTAGAATTATAGCTAATGTTACCAAGCTGTCTATAGAACAAACCTGAGCTGAAAATAGAAAGAAAAAAAGAGACAAAAAAAACTAAGGATTTTTTTTTCCCCCACCAGGATCACCAACGACAGCAACTAGAATAACACCATTTACATACTCATTACTTTAGTAATACTGTAAGCTATGTGTGTATTTATGACTCTGGCTGGTTTGTGTGTGGTGTATGTGAGTCTTATCTTCTTCTTCTCTGTAGGCCTTGCTGAAGACTGGTGCAGTGCCCAGACTGGGCCAGCTGCTGACTTCCACGAATGAGGATGTCCTCATCCCAGTTGTGGGGACACTGCAGGAGTGTGCATCTGAGGTGAGATTACATGTACATGTACATGCATGCACATACAATGTACATGTACAGAGTATACATGTAAAACACATGCATGCATGCATGTGACTCTAATGACATGTAATTCCCTATGCCAATTACCTTTTGGTTATTATGTGACTTATTGTTTAAATGATATTCATAAGCATGTTAATGTACAGTATGTAAGACAGAGTGATTTTGCATATATTTATTGTTTTAAAGATTCAGCTTGTACATACGGGCTTCTAGCTAGCACAGCATTTATACCTCTTTAACTGTTTGTAAAGGGGTTTCATTGGTGGTAGCAGCGTGCTTAAAACTGGCGACCAATTAAACCCAACATTAGACCATGGTGTGTGCATGATAGTAATAAAGCACAGCCAGTTTTAGTGAGATCTGGTGTCATTGTCATTGTTAACTTTAGCGAGGCTACCAGGAGTTGATTCGATCCGAGGGTATGATAGAACATCTGGTAAGGGGTCTCAAGACAGAAAATGCAGAACTACAGCAGCACTGTGCATCTGCCATATTTAAGGTAAAGTATGCCGTTTTCTGCAGCACACACACAATGAGCAGGGGTACGCCGGAGGGGGGGGGGGGCAATGAGCAGGGGTACGCCGGGGGGGGGGGGGGGGGCGGGTATTAGTGCTAGAGATGTGTACGCATGCTGCAATTTACAAATGGATGAACCAAACTATGTGAGTCCTATTCGTAACATTTAACAGTGAAAATTAGAGTTTCTACTACTAGTATGTATGAATATTTAAATAATATAACGCAAAACCAGAGCATTCAATTGTAACTGTAGAAAGTATTTTTGGCAACTATTTATTTCAAGTACACCAAATTTTACCTTATGAAATAAAATATGTAGTAGAGTAGAGAATTATGAAGATTGGAAGATTTATTAGTTGGTAAAGGTGGGTGGGGGGGAGGGGGGGGATTTTTCCTTGGGGGTGAGAGGAAAGAGAACAGCTCTGTTTAGGGGAAGGAGGGGGTGTGTCTGACCAAAGCAAATACATGTACTAGTTTTTATCCTCTTGCATTGCTGCAGTGTGCTGAGGAATCCATGACACAGTCTCTAGTAAAAGAACATGGCGGTCTAGAGCCACTTGCTAATCTTCTCAAGGAGACGGAGAAGAAAGACCTTCTGTGTGCTGTCACTGGAGCTGTGTGGAAATGCAGCAAGAGTGCAGACAATGTCACTCAGTGAGTAAATGGGTGTGGCTGGTAAGAAAAGTGATGTCTCATTGATTGTGGCCCATACTATTGACTACACTTTACCCACTTTATGAATTTGACCGATAATGAAGTGCCTACTGTGCTGAGATTAAGCTGTAGGTCTGAGGATATAATAGAGTCAGTGGGTACTGTTGGTGCTCTGAGTTATGGAGTTCACATAAAAATGTCAATCAAAATCTCAAATTTTGTATTTTTCAGATTTAAGAACTTGAAGGCCATAGAACAACTGGTGTCACTGCTCTCCAATATGCCTGAAGAGGTGAGACAATTTTGCTATGATTATATGTAATATTTAATATGAAGAAAAAATGATGTTGGTAAATCGATGTAGCGCTAGTGGTAAATAATTAATGCAAGATGATTGTGTATACAATGTAATGAGCTGTAATGAAAAATCTTGAGTTTGTGTGTGTGTGTGTGTGTGTGTGTGTGTGTGTGTGTGTGTGCATGTCATCACAGGTCCTGGTGAATGTGGTGGGTGCTATTGGTGAGTGTGCAGCTAAGGATGCAGATGTGAGGATGATTATCCGCAAGGCAGGGGGCGTGACTCCATTAGTGCAACTCCTCACAGGCACCAACCAGGCTCTGCTCATTAACACAACCAAGGCTGTGGGGGCGTGTGCTCTAGAACCAGAGAGTATGATGTGAGTGAGGCAGTGTGTGACAAAGACGTTTTTGTGATAATACTTATTCAGTCTGTATGCATGCATACCTTTTGTGGATTGCTTGATGCTAAATCTTTATTATATATTGACCGAGAGAGTGGAAAGTTTAACTCTTTTTATAGTTACACACACACACACATGTCACGTGCACACTCGTACATACACACACATGCACACACACACACATACACTCACATACACCCACACAGACTTCAGCCTGCATTATAATCCAATGTTTGAATCTTGTAGAGTTATAGACAGACAAGATGGAGTGAGGCTACTCTGGTCTTTATTGAAGTCACCCAATCCTGAGGTACATATGAACTTAATAGATTTATGTACACTATTGTATTTTCTTGATAACTTTGCACCTTTTGATTAGTTCATGCCATTAAATAGGCCATAATAATTTCTTCTGTCTTGGTACATGACCTGTACACCTCCTTTCCACACGCACAAAAAGATTGGTGACCATTACCTATTGCATTTTAAATTGACAGTACGTATCTATACCGAACTCAAACTTTGAATTAATTTTTTCACACACCATATTTTGGAATTGTAACTTTGAATTAATTATTTCATGGTCACTGGATTGCCCACGGTGGTGTCCATTAAAAAAAAAAAAAAGTTGTCTGCTTGATTTGTTTTAAGCTAATAGTGTCCAGCTAAAGTTTCTTTGAGTTATTAATGTGACCGTTTTTGGGAAAATCGGCCTAAACGCGGCAAACAATTTTTTTTCAGTATCCCCGGGTTAAGCCTCATGGGTTGATTTTTTTCAAAAATTTTTTATGGCAGAAATGGATAGACACCAGTTAGCTCTAGCTTATGACGCAGTTGCAAGCTCTGGCATGCTCTAGAACTCACACTAGGAGGCTAGAAACACTAGCCGGTTGGACTCGTGTACGGAGAGTTGCTATTGGCGGGCTTTTCACTAACAGCGGGGAAAAAACTGTAGCTAACTAATTCACTTACTATTCTACATAATTCACGTACTCGTGCAATTCTCGCCATCATAGTTTCTTAAGGAGCCCTGCATTAAGCCTTTTAGACTTCTTTCAATCCGCCTGTAACCGGGTTTATTCCATAGTGTCCCGGAGACACGCAGCAATAGTATACGGACATAAGGCACGCCCCCTGACCTTAGCAACGCCTTTACCCAGCGTTTTTTTTTTAAATCAGCAATAATAAGTTAAGTTTAACAAAAAATACTGAAGTGTTGTAGTGCGTAGGGCGAAGACGGCTTGTGCTACAGCTTCCACATTAGGAGGAAGGCATCCCAAGGCCCCGTGCAGCCTACTGGTAGAATAAATTAGAAAACTTTAGATGCCGCGTTTAGGCCGATTTTCCCAAAACCGGTCACATATATGTGACCGCCTACAGGAAAACCGGGCACAACGCGGCGTGAGTAAATATCGAGAAAAGATCGATCGATTTCTTAAAAATGTATTGTTTCAAGCCGACGGAAGGGAACGGTTAGGTCTATTATAGTGGGAACGACTTAAGCTATGACGATAAAACTTAGAGAGCTCAATATCTGGACGCCGACAACTCTGTAAGTGCAAACAACTTTTTCGAAGGGTGCCGCGTTGTGCCCGGTTTTCCTGTAGACGGTCACATATGCTTTTATGTAAGCCGAATTTTTTTTTTTTTTTTTTTACCAACTCTATGTGTGAATGCAGGTCCAGGCATGTGCAGCTTGGGCCATCTGCCCATGCATCCAGAATGCCAAGGATGCTGGAGAATTAGTGAGGTCATTTGTGGGTGGCCTGGAGCTCATCGTGGGTCTACTCAAGTCGGAGGTAGCCGAGGTGCTGGCAGGTGTGTGTGCTGCCATTGCTCAAATAGCGCAGGACGAGGAGAACCTCGGAGTTATCACTGATCATGGGGTCGTGCTACTACTGGCGAAACTCACCAAAACTGTAAGAACTCTTAAAAAGTTGACTTGTTTGTTTGTATTATTATTTTGCTCTTGTATTAATTGATTGAATGGACTATAACATTTTTTCCCTTGAATTCTGCAATCGCCGTAAATTTTGTGAGAGAAGCACATTTGGTTAGGGCTGGACGGTATTGGCAAATATAGTACCACTATATTTTTTTTTAAATTATAGCAATATTACTAAATACCTACTATTTCTGATAATGAGTTGAGTCATTTATAGATGATTTGAATAATGTGAATGACAAAAATTTAATTAGTAATGAGTAAAGTTTAATACTATTTCAAGTTGTTGAGTGAAATCAGTTGAGTCGTTTATAGATGATTTGAATGTGTATGACATAATAAATTAAATTAATAATGAGTGAAGTTTATACTATTTTAAGTTTTTGAGTGAATATTAATGTTATTTTAAGTTTTTGTTCAAGAAGGTCAACATATCCACCTTGAAAGGATTCATGCTAGCACGTAAGGGAGTAACAATGTTCCCTGAGCAGCTGAATACTCTTTCTGAAGGAGAGCTAGTGGCGCACACTCACAGATACTTTTTAGCCCTACCAGAAAGAATAGGTAGCTTGGGACTAGCCCCTTTCCACCACAATAGAGGATCTTCTTCAGAATCCAGCTTGGGAGCCTGTAAATAATCCTCAATTTCCTTTCTACACTGATCGCCTGCTGATAGAGCAGCAGTAGAACTAGGTACTGGCTGATTTTCATGTTTTTTAAAAAATGATCCCAGACTTTTCTTTCGCTTTGCTGGAGGTGGCTCAGTTGAGCTACAGCTCGGTTCACTGGGTTGTGCAGTAGCAGGTGGAACTGCAATAATTTCTAAAACTATTCTTTCTTTCATGTCCTCTAGGTCAGATTCACTAAACGATTTTGATTTGAACCGAGGATCAAAGAATGTAGCCAACTGCAAGATTTTATGAATCTCATTGGAAGCCGGGTAACGATTTCGAAGGTCTGTTATAACACGAATCTTTAAATCTTTGGTTAACTGTGTGTCATCATCTTTCTCCTTTAGAATGCTAGATTCTATTAACTGGAGCATTGGTAGAACCGCAGAGACAGTCACGTATGTTTCACCAGACAGGAAATCAGTTAGAGATGACAGAGGAGAGAGAGCACTGTTGATTGATTGAAGCACTTCCATAGCCTGCCAAGAGGGAACCAAGTGGCTAACTTTGCGGTCAGCACTTAAAACTGCACGCACTGCACTTTCTTGTTCTAATATACGCTTCACCATTTTGAGTAAAGATCCCCATCTAGTAGGAGAATCCTGCAACAAAATTTTAATGATAATTATAATTATATTTAATTATATCATTATGCCACAAATATTTATAAATATATTATTACATCATTATTGAAGTCCTAATTTATGCATAAACCTTACTGAAACTAGAGAGCGATCTGGTATTTCCAGGTTCAGTAGAGATTTTGATAGCTCCCTCTTCCGCTTCCAACTCGTATGAAAAGCACTGACTATCTTACGAGCCAGTCCAAGAGCCCTAGTAACCCTTGGGTCATGGTGAAACGATTTCGTGATTGCCAAATGCAAGTTGTGACCAAAACAAGATAGCCTGGGCCACTTCAAATCCTTTGCAGCCTTGACAATGTTGCTACCACTGTCTGTAGTAATGCAAACTTGTTTATCTGCAGTAAGCAACCATGATTCCAGCGTTGCTGTCAATGAATTCGCAAGAATCTCACTTGTATGATCTTCGGGCAGGTAGTGAGTCTGAAGGCACTTACTCTGAAGCTGCCATTGGCTGTTAATATAATGGACCGTGTAGCTGATATAAGGCTTCAATCCAACACTAGACCAAAGATCTGTAGTTCCTGAAAAGTATGCAACACTGGACACTTCCTGTTGCACTTTCATTCTCTCAGAAGCGTACAAGCTAGGGATGGCAGTTCCTGAAAAATACTTCCTGCTTGGAAGTGAATATCTGGCATCAAAAGTTTTAAGCATCTGATGAAAACCAGGCTTCTCCACTGAATACATAGGTAGGCCATCCTTAGCTAGACAAAAAGTAACTGAATCAGTCAACTCCTTCCACTCTTTACCTCCTCTTTCATACGACTTAGCTGTTTCCACTATTGTAGAAAGTGTTGGCTGATCTGCTGCTGGCTTGACTGGTTCTTCCCTTTTCTCATAGCTGCAGTAACTTCAGCATGCTGCTTATGGTGGTGGATTCTAAGGTGAGTCAAAAGATTGGAAGTATTTCCATGCTTAGCTGCAACAACTTTTCTGCATAAACGGCAGATTCCTGTACCATCATCGATAGCTTCACCGCTGCTCCCTTTCTTCACTCCAAAATACTGCCAAATGAGGCTTTTAGTGCCGGGCTTGCTCATGAGGTCTGCCATAGTTCAACAAAATAGCAGAGCGATGAAAAGCAGCTGCAGCGTGTGTGGTGCACGCGCGTTTACGGGGGATTTTTACCGGGTAAATAATCGCGCGTTAAGGGATTTTTCAAATAGGTAAAGGATCGCGTGTATAGACGGTATTTTCTAGTCAAAATATATATCGTACGGTTTCGCTCGCGTTACGCGGTATTAATTAAATACCGGTATACCGCCCAGCTTTACATTTGGTTAGGACACATTTTATCTTTTGACAATGATACACACCATGTCTGTCCTGGTTTCCCTGTACATGTGTTACACTGGCATACATAGAAGAAATTCTGGTTAGATTTAATTCATATTCTAATATTATTCTTCTATGTTGTTTTTATGTATAGTATGATGACATTCTCAGGAAGAACCTTGCTGATGCCATAGCCAGGTAAGATAGTGTGGGTTGTTCTGCTGTAAAGACTACTAAATAGTGTTGTAGGGTGATGTTTCAGTATGTTAGTGGAGAAGGACGTGGGGAGGGGGGGGGGATGTTAAGGGGCATGTGTTAGTGGTTTGAAAAAGGAATCACCACTACTTTCAGTTGTTATTTCAATTGTGAGGACTTATGTGTATTTCGTTCGGGGGTTAATTTTTTTTTTTCATAATCCAGGCTCTTCATTGGGTTACATAATAATCATTCAAAGTAAGAAAGTATAATATTGTAGTTCTGTCTGTCTCTCACTCTCTTACAGATGCTGTATGTGGCGCAACAACCGCGTGGCATTTGGTGAGGCTTCAGCAGTTGCCCCTCTAGTGGGATACCTGCAGTCTCAAGACAAAGATGTGCACCGATCTACTGCGTGTGCCCTTTACCAACTTTCCAAGGATCCCAACAACTGTATCACTATGCATGAGGCTGGAGTGGTAAAGGTCAGTAGAAAAAGATACAAACAATGGGCATTTCCTATACAAGTAAAACACTAATACTGTAAAGGTCTTCCTCTCCCTTCGCTTTTCATAATAGAGTAGAATTCATAGAAAAAGAAGCACAAAAGAAAGAAACCAATTTAAGTGAGAATATTTAAGTGTTAATTTGTATCTTTTTGTCGTTGTAGCCCCTGCTGTCTATGGTGAGTTCGCCAGATGAAGTCCTGCAAGAAGCTGCTGCTGGCTGTATCAATAGCATCAGACAATTAGCTCTGGCCAATGAGAAGGCAAAGTTCAAGTAACTGACAAAAGCCACACCCATGGTTACATACTTTCATTTTTTATGTAAATAGATGTTAACTTACAGAAGCATTATGCATTTTCTCTGTACTAGCCATCTTGTATATGTTATTGTAACGACTTTTGATATTACTCAACTAACAGTGAAACATTCTTATATATATATATATTCCTTTACATACATGTACATGCATGGTCATGACTATTATAAGATTTTGAGATTGTGATCTGATGTGTAGTTTAACAATTACCTTCTGGCTGCAGAAGCTGCTAAACGAAGTAGTTATGTATATGTAGCCAGTTATGTATTATATACATTTATTAGTAGCTATGTGGGTCTTTCTGTTGCTACAGCTAAATCAGGTGTCAAAAATTTATGAAATAGCATGTACATACATAGTATATGAAAGGTGATTTATATAGGCCCTGCCAGATAATGCTAGCATTTTTTTCTAGATATGAAACAGCATGAGTAATTAAGTATAACAGTAAGAGAGGCTCATAGTTTTACTCATTCATTTCATAACATACCAACTTTATACAGCTAGCTACTGTAATCAACACGATTTCACTTATTTCTAATTGGAATAATAAAAATTGTAGAATAATAATGTACTATTCTTTTGGAATAATAACACAATTTTTTAGAATAAAAAAAATTCTAAAAATTTCGAGCATAATCCGGCAGGCCCTAGTGAGATATGTGGATTGTATTCTTTGTGGCTATAAATAGCTACTTACATAGTGGATAAGATAATAGTTGAATAACAAGCATACCATTAATGGTGCAGCTGATATACTTATAAAAATTATTAAGAAAAACTATGAACACTATTACAAAGCCTAGACTAGTGTTGATTTCGCTCTTCAGTGAATCAGTGTTGCTGTGATCTCTGATCAATCTGGCAAGCTAACCTATAATGGCAACCATTACTTTAAAAAAAGAAATGGTCATCAATAGGATGATTTGCATGCAGCGTGGACAGCCAGCATTCTTTAGAACAAGAAAAATTTGAGCTGAGAATGACTAAATCATTGAAAGGTTTAATATTGTATTTTTTGTCTTTGTTTGAGCGATCAACTTCTGTGGCCACATTAATGCGGCCACAACAGTTTTTGTTCTCCATTACTCAATAAATGCATCTGATATGAATTCTCACTTCAAAATAATGCTCAACCAGACATCTTGAGAACTAATGTCGAGCTAGTGGCTGCAGTACTGTACTTACTTTAAAATGTCTAAATACGTAGTGAAGGCCTACAAGTAATTTAAGACATCAGCTGTGTTCAGATATTGATTGATACAGGAAGCCGATGACTTGCATCCCATCATATTGAACTGCTGCCACTGTCACCAAGATAGCTTAGTATTTATCTCTGGCCAACTCTCAGAAACACTTTTGAGGATCCCGTGACCCACTGATTGTAAACACAATTGATACACCGTAATATCATCAGGAAAGTTGGACGATGTGAATATGGGAGGAGGGGGGGGGGGGAGGCAATTGACATAAACGTTTATCATGCAGTACACCTTATAAGATCAGGGGCAGATCTAGGACGTTATACAGGGGGGGCTCTTTTTAAAATGGTAAAAGTACAGCTACTATTATTTATTATGTGACTGTTCATAACTGATATCAACGGAGTACTAAAACGAAAAAGACAAAGATATTTTTGTACAGTATGAGTGAATAAGCCAGTTAATCATCAAGATAAATCGAAATTTATTTATTAAATTAAAGGACGATTGTATTTGATGAATGTAGTTAGCTATAATTAGCAATAAAAAAAAGGAAAAAAAAGACTTATAGCTATATATGAAAGAAATACAAAGAAACAACCAATTGCAAGACCAAAGGAACGGAAGTCATGATTTCGTGACAGGCCTAAAGTTCCCATGTCACAAATTCATGACCGGCTAGTTCAAGCTCTGTCCCTGGCTAACCATTCACATAACACACACAGAATGTCAGGAGCTTCTATTAAAGAAAGGAACAAGATCATTACATCATCTTATCTGCAAAGAATGGTACTGTTTGAGGATAATAGCAACAATAACAATTATTGTGAGAGTTTGACTGATGAAAGTGATCATGGATTCAAAGTTCACAACAACAGTGAATCATTTCAACAATTAGTGACTACAAGTAGCAGTAAAAAGTATGCTAATATGTGAGAGTTGCATTCCAATAAGTTTTGGCAGTCCAGGAAGTAGGTATAGGTAAAACACACAATGTAGACACACATCAAGCCAGAGTTGTGGACCAGAGGACTTCAAGGCCAACAAAACAGCTGTGATGAAGGCAGAAGTAGAAAAAGGGAGTGGAATATGCAACTTAAATTAACTATTAGCTACTTCCTTAAAAATATTCATGAGAATAGCTATCGAAACTGAACTGGTCAAATAAAGTCCACCTTAAATTCTATACAGCCTTGCCGAAACAATCTACTAATTGCCATAGCTACTGTCCTACAGGAAAAAATACTAGAGGCATAAAACTACACTTAGTACTTACCTTTTTTATTGTCCACGCCGCGTGTTCCACTGGTAAAATTATATTTTTAGCCCATCAGGGGTAGCCAGCTAAAGGGTTAAAAAGCACCATTTTTCTCTGCTTTGACATTGATGGCCTACCGTTAAAAATATTCCGACTTAGCAATAAGGGGAATATCAACAACGAAATTTACTGCTCTTATAATTTTTTTCCACTTAACAGTAAGAAATAAATTAACTAATGAAAAAAAGGAGGATCACTCTGAAAAAAGGGGGGGTTCATACCACCAGTCGTGCCCCCGCTAAATCTGCCCCTGAAGATGTAATTGTGTACCAAGACTTAGAGTAAAAGTAATATTCACTCATTCTTTTTTTTTTTATTCTTTTTTTCCTACTTAGCCTTACACCTTAGCCACTTGTATACCACTGTTAATTAAAAATTACCAGCACATAACAGGAAAAAACACAGATAACAGATAATGTCACTAAAGTACTAGGGTTGTGGGAGAGAAGGTGGGTGGGGGGGGGGGGGGATATTTTATTAGTTACAATGACTGGGTGTTTACTGCCATCCCTGCGATCACCAAAAATCGTACCCTGAAGTAGTTAGTAGGTAACAAATTCTAAGACGGTGGGGATTTAACCCCTAAAAAAGAAACCCAATCATACAATAGTATTGATTTCTCAGACTATTTCTAAATTTAATGTATTCGTTAACCCACCACTTTAAGTAATGAATTGGCAGCAGAAATGATCAGTTACATGCTTTACAAGCTTAGCAGGGAGAGGGGAGAGGTTAAAAAAAAATTAAACTCTGTTTTTTGTCATGTCAAATAATCTGTCATTCACCACCATAACCCTTAAATACAATTTGTTAGCTATATATTCTACACTACACATCACAGTACTTGTTAGTATGAGTAATAGCACAGATAACCGTACTATTGACCCCTAATAGCACTGGTTACCCGTGCTATCACTTGCTAATAGTAGGCCAGCTTTTTAAAAAGTTTTTTGCAATTGTAGCTACACTGTATCGTTCAGTCACTATCTCCTTATTTCAGGATTAGCTTCCGCTGGAACTTTCTTTTCATCGTACGACTCCTCCTAATCTGTTGTAAAACTAATACGGGTAGAGGTTCTGTGGTAAAGAACGACATTGTCTCCAACTAGAAACTACTGGAATTGTACGTTTCCAAGGTTAACGCTCTACGCGTGCGCACTTACCGTACTATTTCACTTAACTACCGAGGTATTTCACTTAGTTTCCACTTAGTTACCGAGGTATTTCAATTAGTTACGTGCTATTTCACTTTCACCATGCGATTTCAATTGAACAGCGATTTTTCCCATACACTTTTGAATGGGCAACTTACGCACCATACTATTATGATAATAACTAGTGATGTGCTTGAGCACAAATGGTGAGCGAGCCTAAAGACTATACTATTTTTATATGAATGATTTTGACTTCTAGCACTGAAGCTTCTGAAAATAAGGTCCAGTTTTTAAATTTCGCATACACAGTAAAGGGATTTCAGTGTCATAGTAACAACTCTCTGCAACTGTTTGAATTGAAGGGGAAAAAACAACAACAATAAAACAATACACGTTATTTAAACATTTTCTTTGTGACATTCTTTAGCTAAGTAGTGGCTGTTAAGCACAATGCTTTGATCCAACTGGACATACACCTACACGAGACTTGCCTACGCGGTTAGTCTAGTGAACAATGCATTTTCAAGTAAATACTGTTGCATACAGCTTATAACCATGACAAAGAGCGCACTGACTTACCACCTCCACTAACTCGAATAGAAATGGAAGTCCCGTAAGTTTTCATGTTTTAACTGCACCTGCAAAAGAAACGGTTCTAGGGTGATACGGGTACTGATCGATAAACCAGAGGATTCTATTTAGTGAAGTTTGGGACCGGGTTGACCATAGAACAAACACAAAAATACGCGAAGGTCAAAGTACAAATGACAGACGTACATCCCCACATATATATAAACTAGTGGTGTGCTTGAGCACAAATATCGAGCGAGCCTGATAGTCAGGTAACATAAAACTACAGTATTGTTACTATGTTTTAGCTTAGTTCATGCAAACACTATAATAACCTTTTATTCCAGACAACAAATAAAAACAAAACAAAACAAGTGTTATTATTTGTAATTATTTAGCCAACAAATTACTTACCTCAATTTCCTGAGTATTGATAACTTCTGTAGTATCAAATTTAAGTTACTTTGACTATGTGAATTTACTCACATTCTCGACAACAAGCTCTCAGCTACAAAAACAATAGATAATCAATGTTAGCACACAAATACAAAATTACTTTCTAACTTCATTTTCTTGAGCAGTAGTAACTTTCATAGTATCAAATTTAAGCCATTCTGACTATTTAAATTTACCAATCACCTTTGACAACAAGCTCTTAGCTACAAAAAAGAAAGGCCATATAGTTATTTTTGCATATATAGCTAACAAATATGGAATTACGTACATACCTCAGCTTTACTGGAGTAGTAGTAGCTTCCTTAGCATTAATATTACGGCATTCTGACTACCAATGGTTCTTGACAACAAACCAGCGGCACTCCGTATCCCCCTTAAAACGGCGAAGTTTTGAAATTAAGTCTGGAAAAGGGTCTTCAATGCCACATATATATACTAGTGGTGTGCTTGAGCACAAATATCGAGCGAGCCTGATAGTTAGGTAACATAAAACTACAGTATTGTTACTATGTTTTAGCTTAGTTCATGCAAACACTATAATAAATCAGCAAACAAATACAAAATCACTCTCTTTATTAATGGTAACTTCTGTAGTATCAAAAATCTGCCATTCTGATACCAGTAACTCTTGGACAAGCTCTCAGCTACGATAAAAATAATAAATAAACCAGTGTTATTATTTGTAATTTTAGCCAACAAATATGGAATTACTACTTACTTCAATTTCTGAGTATTGATAACTTCTGTAGTATCAAATTTAAGTTACATACTTTGACTATATGAATTACCTCACATTCTTGACAACAAGCTCTCAAATACAAAATTACTTTCTTACCTCATTTTCTTGAGCAGTAGTAAATTTCGTAGTATCAAAATTAAGCCATTCTGACTATTTGAATTTACCAGTCACCTTTGACAACAAGCTCTTAGCCACAAAAAAGAAAGACCAGAGTTATTTTTGCATATATATAGCTAACAAATATGGAACTACGTACTTACCTCAGCTTCACTGGAGTAGTAGTAGCTTCCTTAGCATTAATATTACGGCATTCTGACTACCAATGGCTCTTGACAACAAACAAGCGGCACTCCGTATCCCCCCTAAAACGGCTGTTTGAGGGTTGTAAGTCCTCAAGCTCACGTGACCCTAAAAGGCGAAGGACCAGAACTCCAACCAAGGCTTTAACCAGAGCCAACCACACTTGCGCGCTAGTAGCTGCCAGGAAGACGGATACTGATGCCGTTGTTGCAGGCCTGGGTCATACTAAAAGCGAATTTCGCTTGCGCAGTCAACTCCAAAGATAAAGTTTCAATGGCAAAAGTTAAAGATATACACTTTACAAAACATTTTATGTGAAGCACAATGACACACCCAGCAGTGGGTTTGAGCCATGAATTACATTATATAGATACAATTGTGATATATTTGTGTGTGCGTTGAAGTGTTTATGGGTGATAATAATTATGTTCATTCCTGTGGCGGTTGTTCAGTCAGTTGGCCTGAACAACGGCGAAATTTTGAAATTACGTTTGGAAAAGGGTCTTCAATGCCATAGTAACCGGTCTCAGCAACATTTTGTGTCTTGAAAAACAAGGGTTTTCGCTGGAATTTTCTCATACTTCGAATCTTAAGTTTAAATTAAGGCTTGTTTAATGCTGTTGTTTCAGAATAAACTGGAATAAAGCCTAAAAAGCCAAGTTTTAGGATAAAAAAGTTCCCCGTGTGCGCGTTTAAGGGGCATACGTACCACCCATACACACACATATATATACTAGTGGTGTGCTTGAGCACAAATGGCGAGCGAGCCTGATAGTTAGGTAACATAAAACTAAGTATTGTTACTATGTTTTATCTTAGTTCATGCAAACACTATAATAGCAGTTATGACCTTTTATTTCAGCAAACAGATACAAAATCACTCTCTTACCTGATTTGTTACCTTTTGTAGTATTAAACATCTGCCATTCTAATAATCTTAGTTACCAGGTAACTCTTGAACAAATTCTCAGATACAACAAACAAAAAATCAGTGTTATTATTTGTAATTTAAGCCAACAAATATGGAATTACTACTTACCTCAATTTCCTGAGTATTGATAACTTCTGTAGTATCAAATTTAAGTTACTTTGAATATCTGAATTACCGTGAATTCTTGACAGCAATCTCTCAGCTACAAAAACAAAAGACCATTAATTTTAGCACACAAATTAATACAAAATTACTTTCTTACCTCAATTTCTTGACCAACAATCGGCACTCCGTATCCCCCTTAAAACGGCGAAGTTTTGAAATTAAGTCTGGAAAAGGTTCTTCAATGCCATAGTAACCGGTTGAAGCAACTTTTTGTGTCCTGAAAAACAAGCGTTTTCGCCGGAATTCTCTCACACCGGAGCTTAAGTTTAAAGTAAGGCTTGCTTTACGCTGTAGTTTCAGAATAAACTGGGGTCAAGCCTAAAAAGCTGTGTTTTTATGAGAAAAAGTTTCCCGCGCACGTGTTTAAAGGGCATACATACATACATACATACATATACCCGATTTTGCATTATCCACTGATTTTGCATTATCCACCCCTAATACTGTCTCGCTCGCTTCGCTCGCTCGCCAAGTAGTGGTGTGCTTGAGCACAAATGGTGAACGAGCCTGATAGTTAGGTAACATAAACCAAGTATTGTTACTATGTTTTAGCTTAAACACTATAATAGCAGTTATGACCTTTTATTTCAGCAAACAAATACAAAATCACTCTCTCTTACCTTATTAATGGTAACTTTGTAGTATCAAACATCAACCATTCCGATAATCTCAATCGCCAGTAACTCATGAACAAGTTCTCAGCTGCGATAAAAAATTAACCAGTGTTATTACTTCCAACAAATATGGAATTACTACTTACATCATTCTTGAGTATTGATAACTTCTGTAGTATCAAATTGAAGTTACTTTGACCATCTGAATTACCTTGAATTCTTGACAAGCTCTCACCTACAAAAACAAAAGACAATCAATTTTATACAAAATTACTTTCTTACCTCATTTTCTTGAGCAGTGGTAACTTTTGTAGTACCAAAATTGAGCCAATCTGACTATTTGAATTTACCAGTCACTGTTGACAAGCTCTTAGCTACAAAAAAGAAAGGCCAGAGTTAATTTTGAATATTTAGCTAACAAATATGGAATTACGTACTTACCTCAGCTTCCCTCGAGAAGTAGTAGCTTCCTTATACTATGGCATTCTGACTACCAATGGCTCTTGACAACCATCAACCGGCACTCCGCATCCCCCCATAAAACGGCGAAGTTTTGAAATTGAGTCTGGAAAAGGGTCTTCAATGCCATAGTAACCGGGCGAATCAACTTTTTGTTTCTTGAAAAGCAAGTATTTTCGCAGGAATTTTATCACACTTTTGAGCTTAAGTATAAAGTAAGGCTTGCTTAATGCTGTAGTTTCAGAATAAACTGGGGTCAAGCCTAAAAAGCCGTGTGTTTTTGGAGGAAAGAGTCCCCCGCGCGAGCGTTTAAAGGGCATACGTAACATCCCACGTACAGATATACATATAACATATACCCGCTTTTGCATTATCCACCCCTAATACTGTCTCGCTCGTTCCGCTCACTCGCCAATAACATATACCCGAATTTGCATTATCCACCCCTAATACTGTCTCGTTCGCTCCGCGCGCTCGCCAACAAATATCCTGATTTTCAATTGAGTTACCCCTGATAGTGTCTCGCTCGCTCGCCAATTATTGCGGAAGACGGTGTAGTAAACTTAGTAGCCAACTTAGTGGCCAACGTATAATACCAACGGTTTTTAACAAATACAGCTCTAGGAGAGTAGTTCACAGAATTCAATATTCATCATGTATGGAAGGAAAGCTACAGTTAACGATTCAATATTTGCAGAAGTCATAAAGAAGGACAAATCCAAGAAGGACGAATCCAAAAAATTTAACGGTGAAAAAATTCCGCCAGAAGCATACTATAAAATGCAGTCTTGTAATACACTAAGAAAAAATGAAGATCTTTTTAAAGTATATGTTCATTTCGATGCAATGATTTCAAAAGACTGGAAGGATGAAATCTTGCAAGCCATAAAAGACATAAGTACTGCAGCTCCAGGCTTAAGTATATGCACACTAGAGTACAGTGAGATGAGTGATGAGAGCAAAAGACCTGTGGTAAGAATAGTTCCAGGAATAAGTGAAAACAATTGTACTACAACAGGCAATGTTAAATCTTGCAAAGAACATAAACATTGCCCCGGTTTTGTTTTTGTAGAAATTGGAGAATGTTGTGATGATTATGATAATTTCAAGAAAATAAATAGCAGATGTGAATTATTACATGCTTTAGGTTTCGAGCTTGAAAACCAACGATCCGATGGGGAATGCTTTATGAACTATCCTACCGATGAAGATGTAAGAGATGACCCTGAAAGGGAAACTTTCTATCAGAAATACTGCTGGACCTGTGCTGAATTTTTTGGCATTACTCCATTTGATGTATTCAGTGTTATGCTATTTGAAGAAAGTGAAAGCATTGGCTACTGCAGGAAAACAAGCAAAGGAAGAGTTTGGAGTGTTAAATGTGATGATACTGGTCCTAATATTGAGCTAAGTGAACTGGATAAACTTGCTCTAAATCTTGTGTATCCGCCCTGCCGTTCTTCAACTTATGCTCCAGAACAGAGTGAAAATGGGATGTATTATTGTGGAAGAGATGTTATGTCCAATCATAATCGACCTGATCCTAGCTTAGCTAAACAAGATAGATGCCAAAAAGGAGGTCCAAACTGTCCAGCTTGTCGTACACTTTCCAAACCTAAAAAGGATGGCATTGAAATTGAAAGCCAGTGGCAAGGTTGGTCTGGCTTTGTTTACTGTGGAAAGAATTTTGAATCTGAAGGAGAGTCTAAAGTTTTGACGTGTGGCATACATAATGGAAAGCCTTGTCCAGACTGCCACAAAATAGTCAAGGGACATATAATTGCATGACTAAATTAATTCATACTGGATCAGTCTATTTGAGGTTTTGTAGTCATATAACGGTATTTTCATTATTTAATCGATTGATCATTATTCTTGCTATCAACACTTTTCACTTATTTGTCTATAATTATATTTATTAGTTTGTGCATGTACGATGTGTGTTATAATATTCATATGTATGCATAATTAATCAGTTGATCATCGCAGAGTAAGCAAAAATACTAGCACAACCCATGCCATGGGAGGATTTGTAATCCTAGAAACTGATTCATTAAAAAAAAATTTTTTCTGATGAAGGAATATTAGAATAAATATCATCTTCAAAATTTGAAGATCTACACATTCATTCAATACAATTGTTCTTGACAACAGTAACAAAATCTGTAAACTGTCTTGATAATTAGAGTTAATAAAAATTTACAAGAAGAGGTAAACATACTAGTTATCAACACATTATATACAATAATTAATGATTTTGTTGTGGGTGTCAAAGGACACTTTTCAGGCAGTGAAAATTCAATGAATTCTTTTTGGTTTGTGGGTGTGAATTTTAAGGATTACTAGCTATATATTATTCATAAAGGAGGAATGCAAGGAAGTGTTTCACAAGGGGTGGATCTCCAGCAATGTTAATCAGTCATGAATAAACACTATATTCTTTGAAAATGTGATAATTGTTACTAGCTACCATAATGGCAGAATAAAAAGTAAGAAATGATGCTCTTTTATCAACTTCCAAGTTAAAAACACAATTTTAATGTGCCAGCAAGCACAGACAAAAGTGACCTTTTCTGTAATTCTATAGACCAATGTGCTCAAATAATTTTGCCGTTCTTTTGCAAGTGAAGTCACAATTCAAGGCAAAAAAATGGAAAAAATACCCAATTGAAAAATTTGCTAAAGTGGAGTAACAAACAAACAATGAACCAGAGCAGTTTTAGCTACAGGAAACAGTAATGTTCTAACAGATACCTATAACACGCTTGTGTGTCAGTAAAGACACGATGGTGCGTAATCATAATTCATGAGCTTACGTTCTCCTTCCCCTGTGCCACGCCCCTTTTTTGCGCAGAGACCGGCTGATTCACGAGGGAAGACGTTATGTGCAGAACGGCTGACCCTCACCTTTAATCTAGAGCGCGACCGATCGTATGAACTTTGAACCTTAAGCATGCGCATCCTATAGGTGAGAAAGTTTAGACATAATTGTTATCTCGATTAAAAAACAGAACTCTACTATTACTATAACAATACATCTAGATTGATGACTACATAGATTGATGAGTATAAATTAATTCTTTCATGTTCTGTATGGGGGGCTCGCCCTGGGCTCTAAGAGCTTTCCTGACAAGCTCGGCACTCCAGTGATCAGCTTATAGTACGCTGCCACCAGGCCTGCCGCCAAAGCAATCTCTCTTCAACTAATCAACACACGAAACGTTCTCATGAATACACGACACGTGGCACTCAGGCCCCCAAAGACAATATGACCATAAAAGGAAACAAATACGACTGCTCACAAACAACTCTACAGAACATGCGCACAACACATCCATACACAAGATTGAATACATAAAATAATATCAATGTCCACACATATGTCTCTTTCTTTATCTTTCTCTATCTTCTCCTTTCTCTGCTTCTCTGTCTTCTCCTTCCTGAATGTGGGCTTCCTTGCTTTGGGAGCCCACATTCTGCAGTCCTAGGACTATTTTGTAGCAATCTGGACAAGGCTTTCCATAATGTATACCACACATAGAATCTTTAGACTCTCCTCCAGATTCAAAATTCTTTCCACAGTAAACAAAGCCAGACCAACCTTGCCACTGGCTTTCAATTTCAATGCCATCCTTTTTAGGTTTGGAAAGTGTACGACAAGCTGGACAGTTTGGACCTCCTTTTTGGCATCTATCTTGTTTAGCTAAGCTAGGATCAGGTCGATTATGATTGGACATAACATCTCTTCCACAATAATACATCCCATTTTCACTCTGTTCTGGAGCATAAGTTGAAGAACGGCAGGGCGGATACACAAGATTTAGAGCAAGTTTATCCAGTTCACTTAGCTCAATATTAGCTGTAGTGTCGTTAAGTCTTGGGCTCCAAACTCCATTGTTGTATGTTTTCCTGTAATAGCCAATACTTTTATCTTCTTCATATAGCATAACACTGAATATATCAATGGGAGTAATGCCATAAAAATTGTCAGCAGGATTATACTGCCATTTGTATGAATCTCCCCCAGTATTTTTTTCCTCAGTTTTTTTGTCCCCTTCCCCTGTATTCGAAAGTGCAAGATCATCATTATTTTTATCTGTTTCTGTTGTAGGATAATTCATACATGTTTCTGCGTCAGGTCGTTGATGTTCATGTTCAAAGCCTAGAGCATGCAACAATTCATGCCTGCTGGTTCGCTTTTCATTATGTTTGCTATTTAATCCAATGAGAATGAATACCATACCAGGGTGGCTTGGATGGTCTTTACAAGTCTTAATATTGCCAAATGTAGTACATTCTTTCTTATTTTCTCCAGATACTCCAGGACTTATTCTTATCAGTGGTCGTTTGCTTTCATCGTTGATCTCATTATACTCTACTTCAATTAAATTTAAGCCCGGTGCTGCAGTATTTATATCCGTTATGGCTAGCAAAATTTCATCCTTCCATTCTTGTCTAATGTTAAAATCCAATTGAACGTATACTTTAATAACCTTATCTTCACTTTTTAATTTGTGGATAGACTGCTTCCTATAAAACTCTTCCGAACTTTTACTGTTCTTTCCAATTTGGGTAAATTTATTTTCAATTGGGTGAAGTTCTTTCTCATTGACAGTGCCTTCATGTCTAGCTTCGTAGGAAACAGTAGCTTTTCTTCCTGTAAATTTGTCCATGCAACCATATCCTTTAACTGAAACATCACTTTTATCTGAATTTGTTTTCACATTTATATTGGAAGTTAACGGAGTAGTATCACCTCTTACTTTGCCTTCAGCCATTTTGACAATTTCAAAGAACATTCAACTGAATAGCACAGATACAGAATATTGTATTTTGACTAAATTCACGAATATTTCAAAAGCTTGGAATTTGTCCCACGTAAGTAACTTGAATAAATTCATTGAATTCTTTTAGCTATGAATAATTGAAAAGGCTTGAAATACGCCCTACACAACAACCTAAATAAATTTCATTGTTGATGAATATCTATAAGCATCTGGTAAATAAAAAATTCATGCATAGGGAGTTAATTTCTGGGGGAGCTAGGGGAACTTTGACATTTTTGGGCCACCATAAGTATGATTGTCATAATCTCACAAGCCAGACCCCACTCCCACTACCGTACAGAGAAGCTCGTGCAAAGAGCTGGAAAAGGGAAGGAGGAGGGTGCCGTGAAAATCGTGACGGACATACGCAGTATACGTCATCACTTGCTCAGGGTATTCGATAACAATACCCGAATGTTTATTGCTGAGTAACCCAAGTATGGAGACAAGTTGCTGCTTATGCTGGGAGGCGTTGGGAGTGATCACAGAAGGTGGAAAATACTGCATGGTTCTGGTTGTTACTACTAAAGCTGTCCCTGTTGAATCGATGCTTGCTACAAATTGCTCACACCCGCCCTCCTTACAAGACCCCAATGCTCATGTGTTTGTCACAGTCGTTACGCCACCCACCAATAAACGTGGGTTTAACATCGTGCACCGGTGGGTTGCTGCGCCTATCTACACTGTATCCCCAGCCTTTAGGAGGCGTGGCTGCCTGCTTGCGGTTGTGCCTGAAAGTACCAGGTCTGGCTCGCTGCTAAGCCGTTGAGAGGTTAAGTTTTGGAGTTACATTGGCCCCTGCCTGGCCAATTAATTCTTATTTGCGTCAGCTCCTGGCGCTAATAATAACCTCCAGCTCCTACCCTCCCTGGTACTTGTCACACTACAGTGGTCCCTTTGACAACCACCCTAGTGGATAACCCCCCCCCCCCTAACACGGGTTGTGGTGGGTGGGGAGCAACTCTGCTTTCCTCTCTGTCGTTGTACAAGCTGTGTTATTGGCCTGTCGTTATTAGCACGAGGTCTTATTTCCCGCCTTAATCTCTGTCTCCTCCCACCTCTTTCAATATCCTGTTTACCCTTTACCCACGACCCTCTACTTCCTACCCTATCCCTCCCTTCCTGACTTGTTCTCCGGTGCCTCAGTTAACCCCGGTTAACTTGGGGCTAACCTCCATTTAACATCGTGCACCGGTGGGTTGCTGCGCCTATCTACACTGTATCCCCAGCCTTTAGGAGGCGTGGCTGCCTGCTTGCGGTTGTGCCTGAAAGTACCAGGTCTGGCTCGCTGCTAAGCCGTTGAGAGGTTAAGTTTTGGAGTTACATTGGCCCCTGCCTGGCCAATTAATTCTTATTTGCGTCAGCTCCTGGCGCTAATAATAACCTCCACCCTCCAAACCTTAGCCCTCCCCTCCCCCTTTACCCCACCCCCTATCTGCCCACCTGCACATTCCACCATAGCAATGCATGCCACAATTTATCAAATAATGCGTGACTACATAGGCACATACCCAGTAACAGTCCCAGTACAGGTACTGACCAGTTCTACCCGCTCTTGGCCGCCTGTGCTTTTAGGCTATCACTCCTGCTTGCCTTGCTTCCCCTCTGGATAACACCTGTGAGATGGCTGCTAGCTTCTCCCTCGGAGTACGGACATAACGTTGGTATGCCGAGCTCTTCCACCTGCCCAGCATCTTGATAACAGAGTCTTCTACTCCCCGCTCTGCCGCCGTTGTCGCTGCCCCACTCCGGAAGCTGTGCCCAGAGTAGCGGCTGCTGTCCACTCCGGCTTTGGTGAGGGCCTGCTTCACCTCTGTTACCAGTCTTGGTCTCGTCAGAGAGCTCCCGTCCCGGAACACAAAGAAAGGCCCGGGGCCATTGCCCCTCTTCACCATGTATGCCAGCATGGCCGCCACTGGGCACAGATCGTCGTCAGTCCTACCAATGAAGACGTCGACCCCCGCCCTGAATGGGTCCGTTTTAGATGCCTTCAGCCTCACTCTCAGTAGTCGCGGAGCATATAGGCTGTCAACCGCTACATCATTGAATGTCAGATGTGCCCCTGCGTCAAATGAGCCAGCCGTTGGGATCACTATCTCCCCAGACCTGAAGAAGCCGAAGAAACATAGTGTGCATGCTGCCCACAGCATCTCCTTGTCGACCCTATCGCTATCAGCTTGCCACACCACCTTCATCTTTCGGAGCAATGTTGGCGTAATGGGTAACCTTGGCGTCCTGGCTGCAGGTATCGCTCTGGCCTGTACCCGCTTGATACCCTTTGTTACCTGCTCCAGCAAAGGCATCTGGCAGATGCCCGGGTCCCCCAAACCTTCAGCAATGTGCCAGTGCCTGACAGCTGCTAGGTAGCACTTTATTGTGGAGAAGCTCACCCCGTCCTTCGCCAAGTACGTAACGAAGCGACACAACAGCTGTTCAGAAGTAGGTAATGGCCGGCAGTTGGCCGCTCTGCAAAACCGTTTGAACCGCTCCTGTGCCGAGTTGTATACCCTCCCCGTGGAGTCTGCTACGCTTCTCTGACGGTAGCTGTCCACAGCTCTGTCCAGCTGGGGCAGGTCCAGTCTGGTCTTTTGATCAGCAGCAAGTCCAGCAAGGCCTCTGGGATGAGGGTCGGATCTGTTGCCGCCTGAGGACACTGAGCACGAAATTTGGTTAAGTCATTTCTCGACAAAGCGTCAGCCCTGGTATTCTCCACCCCCCTAATGTGTGACGCTGACAATATTAGATCATGCTCGGCCTGGATGAATGCCAGACACCGAGCTAAGTGCATTGCCTCCTTGTCTTTTGACTTCCCCTTGTTAATGATGGCCACCACGGCAGCATTGTCACAACGTGCCAGCACCGTCTGCCCTCTCCATTCAGACCCCCACAGTGCTGCTGCCACAACGATCGGAACCAGCTCTTTCGCCGTAATATGCCACTGGTGGACTTGCCCTGCCCATGGCAATTGAAACCAGTGGGAGCCCCAGTATGCCCCGCAGCCCCACGAGCCCGAGGCATCTGACACCAGCGTCATGGAGGGACGAGCCTCTGTTATGCTCCTCAGTAGGCCGACCCCATTCCAATCAGCACTGAATTGCCACCACCACTCGATATCCGATCTTGCCTCTCTGCTGAGCCTCACAAAATGCTCCAGCTTCTTAGCTGACGATGCGAGCTCTATCAACCTCCTCGTGAAGGTCCTGCCAGCTTTCACGACTTTGCATGCGTGCGATAGGATCCCGATAAGAGAGAGCAAGTCTCGTTTCTTGCAGGCCTTTCGACCCCTCCAGCCTGCCAGCTCCGACCACAACCGTGCCAGCTTGTCTTTCGGCAGACGTAGCTCCATGGCCACAGTATCGATCTCTATGCCCAGAAACGTGAGGCAGGTGGCTGGGCCCTCGTCTTTGTCTGGCTCAGGAGGTAGGCCCAACTTTGCACAGACATCATGCATGACCGCGCTGTTGTGAGCACACTCTGCACTTACTGCCCCCAGAGTAATGAAATCGTCCACATAATGGAAGACATGTGATGTGCCATGCTTTCTCATCACCCACTGAGCTGCGTCGGCTATAGCCGTGAAGAGCAATGGGGCGGATCTAAGGCCAAAAGGGAGAGTGGTGTCAACATAAACTTTGTCGTTCCATAACATGCCCAGCAACGGCCTGTCCTGTGGATGCACCGGCACTTGCCTGTAGGCCTGTTTAATATCCATCTTCGCCATCCACGTCCCTCGTCCAAGTTTTGCTGCTGTTTCGGCCACCTCATCCAATGATACGTATGACAATGTGGCCAGCTCCTTGCAAATGCCATCGTTCACGCTGGCTCCATCCGGTGCTGACAAGTTCAATATCAGCCTGAACTTTCCCGGCTTGTTTTTCTTCGGGATTACCCCAAATGGGCTGCAGTGGATTCCGAATGCCTCTGACTGCTGGGTTGTGCCAGCTAGCACCACCCTTCCAGCTTCTATTTCGGCAGCCAAGTAATCAGCCACCACCTTGCTGTGCTCTGCTGCTGACTGCATATTCTTGCCTTGGTGTCTCAGCGGTGCTCTGCTACGGTCGTAGCCGACTTTGAAGCCTGCCCTAATGCCTTGAAGAATCTCCTCCACTAATCTAGCATCCGTGTGGCCGGCCAGCTCTTGCGCCCACGCTGCCCCATCCATCGGAGTGACGATTTTTGCTAGGTGAGGGGGGAGTGAGGGACCCTCCAGCCCCGCACACTCAGCCAATGCCTGCACTTGGTAGCCTTGAACCGTGTGAGGTCCATCACTTTCTCCTGCAACAACATGCACACGACAGCACTATTGTGAAAAGCACTGCCTCCTGCTGGCACCATGCTATACTTGCCCCAGCAAACTCAGCACCTTCGTTCCACGCCCCCCCCCCCCCCCCCCTCCTGCCTATCCTACCTATTGCAAGACATCCCTCACACCCTCTGCTAGATAACCCCGCCTAACTTCCACCCTTAACCCATCCAACCCTACCGGACTATCGCCCAACCCAACCCCACCTGGCCCGCGTCCTGTTGGACGCCCCTGTCCTGCCATCTTCAGTTCATTGTTATTATTATCATCTGTTTTTTTTTGTTTTTTTTAATAATAAATTGCACCTGCTATATATGACATATCCGGACCATGAATGTACGACTTAAACAACACGAACAAGTAAGCATCCTTTGAGCCGAGTCCCGACATAACGTTCCCTGTCATCAAGCCCCGCCTCAATGTTCCTGCTTCTGCCCGAGACTGTTTCCTGCCCTGCACCTGGATACTGGGTGGGGTCCTCTGCAATTGCTACAAACGTGAAGGAACTTGCACTCCTTCCCGAAGCGGCAATCACCCTGGTACCGATTGTACTTGATGCAGGCCTGCTGGTCTTGCCCGCTTCCCGTACCTGCTTTCAACTGGAGGTGGCTTCCTGCTCCTGGGCCCGCATTCCATGGGCGTTTCCTTGCCGGGTACGGGCAGTCAGCTGATTGGTGATCCAGACCTTGACATCTCCCGCACCAATTCTCTCTGCTCGTCTCTTGGCCCGTAAAGCATTGGGCGTATAGGCTGGGGTCCGCTTTGGCCCACTGCATGCAAGCGTTCCCCGCCGCCTCCTGGCGGAAGTTTTGGTCGTAGACCACCCACGACGGCCATTTGAACTTCTTGCAGGCCCTGGCAATGAGTGAGTGGTAGCCCATCAAGTCTGCCAGCCTGCTCGGTTGATGGGCCCCCAGTACCGCCACGTACAGCGCAAAACATTGGGACCAAGTGGCCATGTCTGGAATCACTTTCCGTGCTTGTAGCAAATCTGCGGCCTGAACTACCACAATCTGGCCGTCGTTCTGTGGGGCCGACACCCTGCCCTTACCCCTAGCCGGGGGAAGCTCCGTAAAGTCAATATACTCATTCGCTTGGATCTTGTCCACCAGCCTTTTGGGGATTGGCGGGAGCCCAGCTCCCAGGCAGACCATCTGGCATTTGGCCTTGGCACTGCCACCTGCTCCTGTCAGCCCTGCACCGTGTCCGACCCCACTGCTCAGGTCCACGCCGCTCGCGCCAGCCGTCTCTTCCTCTGCCCCAAGCACCCTGACTCCGCCACTTGCCATCTCCCTGCTGCCTGGGAGAGTTGCCATGCCACCTGCTCAGCACACAAAATCAGCTCATGTCACCTAATCAGCAGCAAAACAAAAAGCAAGACAGAAACAACAACAAACAAAAAAAAAGCAAAACAACCAACCCCCAATCAAGAAAAGAACCCTGCACATGCTCATGCCTTGCTCTCGGGCTCCAATGACTGCACCCTGCTGATTTGCCCCACCGCCTCCCTCAGCATCCTTAACTCAATCTCGCACAGCCCAGCCCCGGCCTTTACACTGCAGGTAACACATTGTCTCCCGCCAACCCAGCTCCTGCCTTGCTCTCACGCACCATGACTGCCCCATGCGACAGCTTGCATTCACTGCGCCATGCCGATATGCTCATGCCCCTGCACTGCATTCTGTTAACCCCCTCTCTTACAGGCAGTGCCCAGCCTGCTTCATTGATGACCCCTACTACCCGCCTCAATGCCTCCCCTAACCTGATACTACCCAACCCCTTATGGGGCCCCCTCCCTGCTCCCTATAGATTCACAGCTGCTGTAGCTGGAGGAGGGCTGGCTGGAGGGAGCCCACCTACCCCCCTCTATTCCTCACCTCCGCCGCCGCTCTCTCTGAGCGCCTCTTGCACTTTAGCGGTCACCCCTTGAATGATTGTTGCCATCGTCCTGTCGTCTAACTGCACCGCTGTCACCCGTGATGGTTCCCCCGAACCTAGCGCTCCCCCGGAACCAGACGCACCCCCCGAACTAGATGCTCCCATACTCGCCATGATAACTGCTTTCCCACTTCTCTCTTAACCAGCGCAACTCTGCTTTCCTCTCTGTCGTTGTACAAGCTGTGTTATTGGCCTGTCGTTATTAGCACGAGGTCTTACTTCCCGCCTTAATCTCTGTCTCCTCCCACCTCTTTCAATATCCTGTTTACCCTTTACCCACGACCCTCTACTTCCTACCCTATCCCTCCCTTCCTGACTTGTTCTCCGGTGCCTCAGTTAACCCCGGTTAACTTGGGGCTAACCTCCATTTTAATTGCACTGCGTACTAGGATTACGTCATCCGGTAAGCTGACCCCGGTAAGCTGACCCCGGGAATCTAGCGAATTGTAAGACGATTTCCACGGCAAATATTCTATGAAAATATTCAAGGTAAGCCCTCAACGAAACATTATTTTAAAGAATCAGTTTTACTTATTAATATCCACCTTTTGCAATTAAAAATAACTTTTATCTACTGCTATTTAGATGCCGTTTTCTGAACGTCATTCGGATCAGTACCCTTGAATAGCCTTAACTAGTCGCTACTAAATGGCGTTCCTGACCTCCCTTCTGCTCTCATAATTTGTGGGTTTGTAGTAGCTCCGAAGTGTGAGAAACTTCCTGGAAAACGCTTGCTTTTCAAGAAACAAAAAGTTGATTCAACCGGTTACTATGGCATTGAAGACCCGTTTCCAGACTTAATTTCAAAACTTCGCCGTTTTAGGGGGGGATACGTAGTGCGGATTGTTTTTATTTTGCTTTGTTTTGCTTTGTTTCGTTTGTCCTTGTTTTATACGGGTGTAAGTGGCTACCCAGTGATGAAGCAAGTCTTAGGTTCGTAGAGAGACCAACGAGACCATCTCAAACTCAAGGGCTGCTGCACACTATTTGGAGTTTGGTAAGGTGGATGCCTATTGTGAACGCTTCGAGCTCTCGCTGCTGCCGCTGTAATGGTAAAGCCAAGTGCCTGAGATGCGCCTGTGTCCGAAGTGGAGCTCCATGCTCCCGCTGTTTGCCTGGCGATTTGGGATTTTGCCACAACACCGGGCCACATGGCCGCTCTCCCCCATCAGGCCCCTCCTCATCCCTGACAACGCCTGCCCCATCTCCTCATCTAGCTGCTGCTAACCCTTCAGCCAGCTCATCACCTGCCCCTTCTCCTCCCCCCTCCTCCCAGCCTGCCTCCCCTCCATTGTCAGCCCTACCAGCCCTTCCAACCATCCTCAAATCCCATGTGCCCACCCTGCAGCACGTCCCAAAGAGCGCCCGTGACAGCTGGGCCCTTGCTCTCAGCTCCTGTCTCAGGTCTGTTGTACGCAGTCCGGACGAGCCATCCCAGTGGTTTCGCCTCTTCATTCTAGCCAAGTGTGTGCTTGCCAGCCCTGCTGCAGGCCAACGGCTTCGTTGGCGTGAGATCATGAAGCGAGTGAAGTCTTGCCTTCAGCGTTGGGCAGATGGTGACCTGGTCTCCCTTTGGACCGAGGCTCTCGAGGATGCCTGGTCTCTCGCCAGGAGGCAATCACGCTCTTCTGCCCCCACCTCCACCAGCAACTCCAGGAGAGCCAGGCGTGTTACGCAGGACGGCCGGTACAGCAAGGCCATCCAAGCCCTGACATCTGACGGCCTAGCCTCCCCGTCTCTGGAAATCCTTCATGAGATGTGGAAGAAACACCCCCAGGTACCTCCTCCCTCTGTGCCTCTGGACCCAGTTCAATCACCTGCCATCCTTTCAGAGCCTGCAGTCCTCAAGGGAGTGCGATCATTCCCCAATGCCTCTGCCCCTGGGCCCTCCGGTCTGCGCCTTGTGGGTGTGGCCACAAGAAGAAAGAAAGAGAAGAAGTGAAAAGAAAGAGAAGAGCAAGAAGAACCTAATATATGTGTGTGTCATTAGTCATGTAAATTATTATTTTATTATTAGCAGCTTGTTGTGTCAGTTTGTGTGTGTATTTATTTCGGTTGTGCCCCGGATGTCCGGTGGATCATGTTTTCATTGTATACGCGCGTGCGTGGCGAAAACGGACATAAAAGCCCGGCCACGCATGCGCATCATCAGTTCTCATCAACAGAATTAAAACTCTGAACTAAGGTGGAGGGCTCTGGTGGCGGCGGCGCCTGGGGTTTTACAGGCGCGTATGAGTAACTTCTCGTGTGCATACAATCTCCGGCGACTACCAAGCAGTTTCCTTACCTACAACTGGTGGCAGCGGTGGTGCCTGGACTGGATTAAGACCCTCTCCTACTTCGCCTGCTTGTGTCATCGATTGGATTTGTTGCTGACTTCGTGTCTACGATCGTCTACACTGAATTAGAACTCAGTTGGACTCGTTTGCGTTTGTCTACGTACTTCCAAGGCTACAAACTGTTGTTAATCTCCATTTAGTGCTCACTGCACGTGGAGCTGTCTTCGGATCTGTTGTCATTTTTTACACTTTTGCGTGTTAATTGTTTTTTATTGTTTGTGCTTGGTCATTGTTTTTTTATGCTTGTGTTTTCGTGTCTGCAGGATTCTCTGACGTCTGGATTTGCCCTGGATGAGCCAGAGAGTACAGCCGGTGCGAGCGTGTAAGAGAGTAAAAGGTGGTGGAAGGCATAGTAAATGGCACGAAATGTCAAATTGTACCCGATACAGGGGCTGAAATAACCATTGTGCCAGGGTGTTTAGTGTACGAACACCAGTTAAAGGATGAGAAAGTGCAAGTGAGGGGCTGGAAGTGTGTACCTGAGTGGCTCCACACGGCGGTTTTTGATTTTCAATTTCAAGGCAGGAAATTTAAATTGTTCGTTACAGTGGCCCATGAGGATACATTGTGCGGGAGTCTTGTACTCGGTGCCCATGGACGATTCTATGGCAGCTAAGCTCCTTCTGGATGCTGCCTCGGTTTTCTGATGCGTCAGATTCATGGGCAGGGCAATTACGCGGTACCCGTAACATCCAGACTTCTGCATCTGCAGATGCTGGCTCTGCTGATAGCTCTGTTGGGGCATCAGAAACCCCTCAGAGTCTGGAAAGTACACCGGAGGAGGCAGTGGTGAACGTAGTCACCAGAGCAGCCAAAAAAAAAGCCAAGAAGGCTAAAGGAGAATCTGATTTGAGAGATGTGGCGGAAGCCAATCCCACTTCTTTTAGTGACGAATTTGAGAGATTGTCACTCATCAATGTGACGTGTGATAAAGTTGGGACTGTGGATAGAAATGCTTCTGTAGTTGGGCTTAGGAATGTGTCTCCTGATAGTCAAGCGGGTGGTATTGATGTTGATCTTGGTATTGATGTTGATCTTGGTCTTGATAGTGGTAGTGGTAGTAGTAGTGTTCTTTCAATAAATAGTGATGTGTTTGAGAATACGCAAGATGTGCATGTGAGTGATGCATTGAATGTCAGCGAGTCTGACATGGAAACTAATCCTGATGTTCCAACTGTCAGGGACATGGCGGGTATAGACGTTCTCAAGAAAGAAATACTAGCAGATGATTCTTTGAGAACATGCAGAGACTTGGCAAATAAAGAACTTAACGGGTACAAATGGTCTGATGGTGTTCTTATTCATTCCATTATTGAGAAAGATAATTACCCTGTTGACAGCATTGTGCTGCCAACAACAAGGAGGTGCCAAACTCTGAAATTAGCACATGACAAAACAGCCCATGTAACTTATTGGTAGACGGTTTACTTGGCCAGGACTTCATTCGGATATAGTGGCTTTTATAAAGTCATGTGATAAGTGTCTCAGGTTCAATAACCCTGGAAACAAGAAAGCCAAGATGGTTGAGAGGGGTATCGTAACTGTGCCTTTCGAGACTGTCGCGGTGGACTTGGTGGGTCCTTTACCCAAAGGCAGGAGAGGTGTCAAATATTTTTTCACATATATCTGCCTTGCCAGTAGGTGGCCGGAAGCGCAGCCAATGAGGACTGCTTCAGCCACAGAGGCATCCCAATGCTTCTTAGACATTATCTCACGTACTGGTATTCCCCTTAAAGTGTTATCGGACAGGGGTAGTGTTTTGAGTAAACTAATGAATGGCCTATACGAGAGACTGGGGATAGATCCTATTGCTACTTCCCCATACAGGTCCCAATCAAACGGGGTCGTAGAGCGGTTCCATGGAACGCTAAAGTCCATGCTAGCCAAAGCAAGAAACAGTGATGTCGACTGGGCTGATTTTTTGCCAATAGGGCACTCTTTGGCATAAGACAGGTCCCTAACAGGACTGCGGGGTTCTCCCCACACCAGTTGGTGTATGGCAGGGACGTGATCGGTCCCCTAGATGTGTTGCATGCTGGGTGGACTGATAAGAATTTTGATAGTATTGATGTGGAAGAGTGGTTGTTGTCTTTGAACGACAAGTTATCCCTGATACATGACTTAGCTGTGTCAGAGGAGGCAAAGAATGTAGAGAGCAGAGTAGTTTCCTTTAACCGAGGGAAAAGTGACCGGTGCTTGGAAGTGGGCACACAGGTGCTCATGAGGGTTCCAGGCATACATGCAGCCTTGCAAGCAGCCTGGGAAGGCCCATACAACGTCATTGACAGGGTCTCTAGAGTCACCTATAGAGTCTCCAAAGGAGATGGACACCCTGTACGGTTAACACACTTGAACAACCTGAAAGAATATCAGGAAAGGTGCAAGATGGTCAATACAGTTACGTTAGTGGCTGAAGACCAAGGGATAAGTGAAGAATTGCTTGTTAACAAGGCTGTCCTGAGCAAGGACAAGTGTCCTAATTATAATGAATCAGGTTTGAAGTTAGTGTTGTCGGGCTTGGATAAGTATTTTAGTGCTAAACCAGGCTTGTGCAGTGTTGGTATGTGTGACATAGTATTGAAAGATGGAGCAAGTGTAGTCAATTTGCCCCCTGGACAAATACCGGGTGGCATAAGGGAGTCAGTGCGAGCAGAAATCGACAAGTTAGTCAGTAATGGTGTTATTGTAGAGTCTAAGTCTGAGTGGGCTAGTCCGTTAGTGCCCTTAAAGAAAGTGCCCGTAAAGAAAAAGGATGGGAGTATCCGCCTCTGTGTGGATTATAGGGACTTGAATTCCCGTACTCCCCTCAGACGTTTCTGGCTGCCCTCCTTAACGGAGATCCTTGAGAAGGTGGGTCCGAGTCTGTGTCTCTCGACTCTGGACCTTACATCTGGATTTCACCAGATAGCCATGTCAGAGCACAGCAGTGAGCTGACAACATTTGTCTGCCCGCTGGGTAAATACATGTATAGCAGGATGCCCTTCGGGCTTAAAAATGCTCCTGCAATCTTCCAATCAGTGGTGGAAGAGGTGTTAACTCCTGTAAATAAGGTGTGCAAAAACTACATAGATGACGTGGTTGTGTACAGTGCGTGTTGGGATGATCACTTAGTTGACTTGGCTAATGTAATTAGGCGTCTGGGTGAGGCAGGATTAACAGTGAAATCTAAGAAGTGTGGGGCGAAAGTACCTTCAATATCTGGGACATAAGATTGGGGGAGGTGTGGTAGCTGTTCCTGAGCTTAGAATCAAGGCAATGTCAGAGTTTTTATTGCCAAGGACAAAGAAACAACTTCGTTCCTTTTTGGGAAGTATGTCCTATTATAGGAAATTTGTGGACGGTTATGCAAAGCTCTCGAGCACTCTCTCTCCGGCTGTCTCTCTCAGGGCTCCTCAACAGGTGATCTGGACGGAGGAGATGATGGCAAATTTTTGTAAGTTGAAGGATTCTTTGTGCAACCATGTTGTTTTAACTATCCCAGGTCCTGAAGATGAACTAGTGCTATACACCGACGCCTCTGGCGATGGCATCGGTGGCTGTCTCCATGTCATAAGGAGTGATGGTGAGAATCCCGTCGCATTTTTCAGCAGGCAGTTGAGACCTGCTGAAAAGAATTACAGTGTAACCGAACTGGAATCGTTGGCAATAGTGGCATCCATTAATGATTTTGAATACCACGTATATGGACTCCCTCTGAAGATAGTAACCGACCATAGGGCGTGTCTGGCCCTCAGCAACGGGAGTCATCTAAATAGATGCCTTCTAAGATTCGCCTTAGCGCTACAAGACTTGGAGGTGGAGATTGTGCATCGCCCGGGATCAGCGCATGGAAATGCCGATTGTCTGAGCAGGCAGAGCTGGAACCATAGACGAATCGGCCACCCCTGGGTTGTCTGCCGTGACCCCTGGCCTCGGCATGTAGGGGGGAGATGTGGGTGTGGCCACAAGAAGAAAGAAAGAGAAGAAGTGAAAAGAAAGAGTAGAGCAAGAGGAACCTAATATATGTGTGTGCCATTAGTCATGTAAATTATTATTTTATTATTAGCAGCTTGTTGTGTCAGTTTGTGTGTGCTTATTTCGGTTGTGCCCCGGATGTCCGGTGGATCATTTTTTCATTGTATACGCGTGTGCGTGGCCAAAACGGACATAAAAGCCCGGCCACGTGTGCGCATCATCAGTTCTCATCAACAATTAAAACTCTGAACTAAGGTGGAGGGCTCTGGTGGCGGCGGCACCTGGGGTTTTACTGGCGCGTATGAGTAACTTCTCGTGTGCATACAATCGCCGGCGACTACCAAGCGGTTTCCTTACCTACACGCCCTAGCCACCTTCAGGAGGCTATTCGATGCCCCTCCCCAGATTGTGCTGCCCAGGCCCTCACCACCCTCACTAGCCTAGTATTAGCTGCTGGCAGAGTCCCTCCTTCGGTCCTCCCCCACCTCTGTGGGGCCACCCTCCTTGGCTCGCCCAAGAAGAGCGGCGGTCACCGCCCCATCGCCGTAGGAGAAGTCCTGCGCCAGCTCACTTCCAAGTGTCTGGCCTCCACCTCCCGCCGTTCTGCTATCTCTTCACTCACCCCCCTTCAACTGGGAGTTGGAGTCAAAGGCGGCTGCGAGGCCATCATCCATACCACTTCACACATCTGCTCTCCTTCTGTGATGACCCGGATCAGTGCTGGTGCCTCTTCCTGGACTTCTCCAACACCTTCAACTGCATTAGCTGAGAGTCCATGTTTGCTGAGGTCAGGCAACGCATCCCACACCTAGCGGCCTGGATGGAATCCTGCTACTCCTGTCAGCCCCTGCTCCATCTGGGGGAAGATACCATCCATAGCTGCAGTGGTGTGCAGCAGGGAGACCCTCTCGGCCCATTCAGGGGGGGAAAAACAGGGGGGCAGGGGGGCTTTAGCCCCCCCCCCACTTTCTGAATTGGGGGGGAAGAGCCCCCCCACTTTTCACTATAACTAAACAGTCTAGCATACAATTGCTACACATTAGCATAACAATAATATTATAAAGCAGCTAGTCTAGTAGCTAAGCCACAAGCATGAATGTCACTGTGTCATAATTACTCAAGCCTGTCATAATGCAGCTGCTAGTCACATGGCCATTATCTATTATTTTTTCCATCTAGCTTAGCTAGCAGAGCCATGTCTAAGAGAACTAGACAAATGACTTTGGTGTCAGCTTGGTAGAAGCAAGCAAGAATACAGTCAGATGAAACATCTGGAGATTCTGGTGGTGGTAACCCAACACCTACTGAGAGTGCAAGTGCTGAAGTTGCCTCCTGCCCTGAGCAATCAAGTCATTCTCTTGATGAGGTAACAAATAATCCAGAGCAATCACATGTGGAGTGTGTAGCTCAATGTTGTATCAATAATGAAGAAGCATTTCAGCCTGTAGATAAGCAAACTTTATCAGGGCTATCCTTTAACCAAAGAAATTTTCAATCAAAGTGGTACAAAGATTACCCTTGGCTCAGTGTTTGTGCTACTGTCAAGAAAGTATTTTGCTTATACTGCCGTTATGGCAGTAGTCATGGCTTGCTGGCTTTCAGCAAGTGCGCTGAAGATACTTTCACCAAATCAGGTTTCAATAATTGGAAAAAAGCCTTGGAAAAGTTTAGAGTGCATGAAAATTCTCATGCTCACAAGGAAGCAAAGTTGAAATGGATCGCCCGGTGTATGCCTACTATTACCACTCAGCTCAGCTCCCAAATGGCAGAAGCTCAAAAAACCCGAAGAGAGGGGCTTGTGGTACAACTAAAAGCCATAAAATATCTCACCCGTCAAGGGCTTGCATTAAGAGGTAACGATGAAGAAGAAGGAAATCTTTCCCAGCTTCTCTTAGCATGGAGTGAGAACAATGATTGTCTCAAGGAGTGGATAAAAGAAAACCGATATACCTCACACCAGGCAGTTAATGAACAGATATGTCTTTTGGGACAGGCAGTTCTTCGAAAACTCCTGAAAAGCATCAAAGATAATCAGCCTTCATGGTATGCAGTTATTGCTGATGAAGCAACGGATGTGACAAACAGTGAACAACTGAATTTATCCATTCGTTGGGTTGGTGCTGACTACATAGTTAGAGAAGATACAGTTGGATTATTTCGTGTGCCTGATACCAAAGCAGAAACTCTCTTCAGAGTGATAAAAGATTTATTGATTCGGTGTAACCTTCCCATTTCACTATGCCGTGGGCAAGCTTACGATGGAGCCTCTAATATGCTGGGAAGAAAAACTGGAGTAGCTACCCGATTCAAGGATGAAAATCCAGCTGCTATAGCTGTGCACTGTTGTGCACATTCATTGAACCTTTGCTTACAAGATGCTGGAAGAAAATTAACATGTATTCGTGATGCTCTGGAAACAGCTAAAGAAATAGGCAAACTCATTAGGTATTCACCCAAACGCTCGCATCTATTTTCGACAAAGTTGCAAGAATCTGGCGATGGTGTTACTTTGAAACCACTTTGTCCAACTAGATGGACAGCAAGAACTGCTGCTATTGAAGCTATTCTTACTGATTATACTTTGTTATTGGAGGCTTTGGATGAAATACAGGAAACTACACATGATGAATATGGACAAAAAGCAGGTGGTTTGTTGCTGTCATTGGAAAAGTTTAGCACGTTATTCGGACTTCGGCTAAGTCATCTTTTGTTTGCTGCAGCAGAGCAAGTCTCACTCACACTGCAAAAGAAAGATATAGCATTGAATGAAGCTCTAAGTGCTGTTGAAGTAGCCAAAAAGTTTTTCAAGAGAACAAGGTCTGATGAGAGTTTTAACGGATTTTATGACAAGACAGTCACGATAGCCCAAGAGCATAGCATTGGTCAGCCAGAGCTGCCTCGTTACAGAAGGCGTCCTGCAAGATACGAGGATGGTAGTGACCCACATGTCTTTTCATCAGCTAAGACATATTTCCGTCAAATGTATTTTGAAGCCTGTTACTTACTTCATGGTGAGCTAGACGAACGATTTCAGGACAAGCATATGTCTTCTGTTATTGCTATTGAAAAAGCGCTCATATGTGCAGCTAATGGTCAGGACTTGAAGATCCTATGGAGGTACTAAGAACATCCTGCTACAAGGATGATATTGATATGCCTAGCTTAACCAGACACCTTCAATTGCTACAGGATGTAATCAAGCAAAGTAGTCCAAAAATCAAGAGGGTCACTTCCATCCAAACCATTTGTGATGCGATGAATAAACAATCTGACATTTTCAAGAAGATGCTGCCAACTGTGCATCAGCTTCTTCGGCTATATCTTGTAATTCCAGTTACATCAGCAACTTCAGAGAGGACATTCTCAGCTCTAAAGCGTGTTTTGACCTATGTTCGGTCTACTATGACAGAAATTAGGTTAAATAACTGCCTTCTTTTACACATTCACAAAGATCTCACCGACTCTTTAGAAATTGTTTCTGTAGCTAGAGAATTTGTGAACAATGATGAACGTAACAAGTATTTTGGGTATTTTTAATAGCAATTATGTAATGAATACTTTCATGTCAATCTAGCATTTCAAAAAATGTCAATTTTACTTCGTGTGGAAGGGGGTGCATCTCCCTCGCACACCTTCCCCCTCGTGTGGCCTTATGGCCATGCAGTCTGCATCTTTAAATTTGTCTGGCCACCCCTGGTCAGCCCCCCCCCCCACTTTTTACTTGCTGTCTCCATCCCTGCCATTGGGTTTTGCTCTAGCCCTCCAGCCCCTGCTCGAGCGCCTGCAGGCTGACGTCTCAGGTCTCCGCCTCAACGTGTGGTACCTGGACGACGGCACCCTGATGGGCTCCCCAGAGGACCTTGCTGCTGCCCTGCACATCGTGGAGCGCGAAGGTCCCCCCCTGGGCCTCCATCTCAACCGCTTCAAGTCTCTCCTCTACATCCCAGAGGACGCTGTCCAGGCTCAGTCTGTCCTCCCAACAGACATTCCCACCACCCGCAGAGGTTTCTCTCTCCTGGGATGCCCCATCGGTCCACCCGACTACTGCGAGGAGGCTTTTGGCGCCCGGCTATCGAAGCTGAAGGAATCCCTTGGAGCGCTACATGGCGTTGGCGACTCTCAGGTGGAGTGCACCCTTTTGCGCTCTTGCCTTGCCCTCCCCAAGGTCTCCTTCATCCTTCGCGCCTGCCCTCCCAGTCACATCCAATGCACCACTGCAGAGTTTGACATAGCCATCCGCTGCACCTTGGAGACCATTGTAGGTGGCCCAGTTTCCCACTGGTCCTGGTTGAAGGCGTCTCTCCCGTGTAGTCGCGAGGGCCTCAATCTTCGCAGTGCGCTACGCCATTCACCAGCTGCCTTTCTCGCCTCTACCTCAGTAACAAAGTCTCTGGTGCTAGAGATCCTCGCCAGCCCATCAGACCCCTCTCCACACATCACCCCGACTGTTTGCGCCTGGCCACAGAAGCCGCCCGCCCAGATTGGAAGTGCCTAGACGACATCGACATCCCTCTCCGGCAGAAATGCCTTAGTCATGTCGTCGATGAGGCCTGCTTCCAGCAGCTCCTTGTCTCGGCTCCCACCTGCCGCTCGCGGGCCCTTGCCTTGTCTTCCAGCCTCCCCCATGCTGGAGACTGGCTGAACATCATCCCCTCCACCACCCTCGGCCTCCATCTCCACGACCGAGAGTTCCGGTGCTGCCTGCGCTACTGGCTTGGGGTTCCCCTCCACAGCTCGTCATAACCCTGCCCGGAATGCCACCTTACTGCTGATGCGTACAGGATCACCAGGTCGGCTGCGGGAGGAATAGAGATCGCATTGCCCATCACAATGCTGTCCATGACGCCATCCACGCTGCTGCCCAGTCCGCTGCTCTTGCTCCCTCCAAGGAGATTCCTGGCTTACTGCCTGGCTCGAAGGCTTGCCCGGGCGACATCTTCATACCATGCTGGAGCCTTGGACGTCCGACCTCCTTTGATGTGCTTGTCATCAGCCCGCTACAGGAGCTCACCATCGCTCAGCTTCCCAAACACCTGGCCATGCCCTCCAAGTTGGTGTGCAGAGAAAGCTTGCAGCCAACCTTCAGCATGCCGCTCTTCCGGGACGGACTTCGTCCCTCTGGTGGCGGAGACACTAGGTGGGCTGGCTGAGGACACCATCCGCACCATCACCAACATCAGCAGGGCCATCGAGAATCGCTGCGGCACTTCTGACTCCACCCCAACTACCAGTCACCTGTTTGGCCACGTGGCAGTCGCTTTATGGCGGGGCAATGCATCAATGTGACTCCACCGTCTCCCCACCATACCCCCCTCCCTGGACGGTGTAGCCTGAACTTTTTGTATATTTTATTGTCTTTTTCTTTTTCTTTTTTCTTTTTACCACACAGTAGTTGGTAGAATTGATCTAAAAAAAAAAAAAAAAAAAGATTGTTGGTTGTCAAGAGCCATTGGTAGCCAGAATGCCGTAGTGTTAATGCTAAAGGAAGCTACTACTACTCTAGGGAAGCTTATGTAAGTACATAATTTCACATTTGTTAGCTAAATATGCAAAAATAACTCTGACGTTTCGTTTTTGTAGCTAAGATCTTGTTGTTAACAGTGACTGGTAAATTCAAATAGTCAGAATGGCTCAATTTGGTACTACAAAAGTTATCACTGCTCAAGAAAATGAGGTAAGAAAGTAATTTTGTATTTGTGTGGTAAAATTGATTGTCTTATGTTTTTGTAGCTGAGAGCTTGTTGTCAAGAATTCGAGGTAATATTAAAATAGTCAAAGAAACTTCAATTTGATACTACAGAAGTTATCAATACTCAGGAAATTGAGGTAAGTAGTAATTCCATATTTGTTGTCTAAAATTACAAATAATAACACTGGGTTCAGTATTTTTTTTATCGTAGCTGAGAACTTGTCCAAGAGTTACCGGTAATTGAGAATATCAGAATGGCAGATGTTTGATACTACAAAAGTTACCATTAATTAGGTGAGAGAGTGAATTTGTATTTCTTTGCTGAAATGAAAGGTCATAACTGCTATTATAGTGCTTGCATGAACTAAGCTAAAACATAGTAACAATGCTTAGTTTTATGTTACCTAACTATCAGGCTCGCTCGCCATTTGTACTCAAGCACACCACTAGTTGGCGAGCTAGCGGAGCGAGCGAGACAGTATTAGGGGTAAATAATGCAAAATCGGGTATATGTTATGGGCGAGCGAGAGTAGCGAGCGAGACAGTATTAGGGGTGGATAATGCAAAATCGGGTATATGTTATATATATGTATGTATGTATGTATGGATGGTACGTATGCTCTTTAAACGCGCGCGCGGTAAACGTTTTTCCCCTAAAAATACGGCTATTTAGGCTTGACTCCAGTTTATTCTGAAACTACAGCATTAAGCAAACCTTACTTTATACTTAAGCTCAGAAGTATGAGAAAATTCCTGCTAAAACGCTTGTTTTCAAGACACAAAAAGTTGATTCGACAGGTTACTATGGCATTGAAGACCCTTTTCCAGACTTAATTTCAAAACTTCGCCGTTTTATGGGGGATACGAGAGTGCCGGTTGTTGGTTGTCAAGAGCCGTTGGTAGTCAGAATGCCGTAGTATTAATGCTATGGAAGCTACTACTTCTCGAGGGAAGCTGAGATAAGTACGCAATTCCATATTTGTTAGCTAAATATGCAAAATTAACTCTGGCCTTTCTTTTTTGTAACTAAGAGCTAGTCAACAGTGACTGGTAAATTCAAATAGTCAGATTGGCTTCAATTTGGGTAATACAAAAGTTACCACTGCTCAAGAAAATGAAGGTAAGAAAGTAGTTTGTATTGTGTGCTTAAAATTGAATTGTCGTTTGTTTTGTAGGTGAGAGGCTGTTGTCAAGAGTCAAGGTAATTCAGATGGTCAAAGTTAACTTCAATTTGGATACGACGAAGTGTATCAATACTTCAAGAATGATGTAAGTAGTTAATTCCCCATATTTGTTGGCTCACTTACCAATAATAACACTGGTTTATTTTTTATCGTAGCTGAGAGCTTGTTCAAGAGTTACTGGTGATTGAGATTATCAGAATGGCAGATGTTTGATACTACAAAGTTACCATTAATCAGGTAAGAGAGTGATTTTGTACTTGTTTGCTGAAATAAAAGGTCATAACTGCTATTATAGTGTTTGCATGAACTAAGCTAAAACATAGTAACATTTTATGTTACCTAACTATCAGGCTCGCTCGCCATTTGTGCTCAAGCACACCACTAGTTTATTTATTTGTATATATGTATGGACGTACGTAAGGCATTTTGTACTTTGACCCTCGCGTTTTTGTGTTAGTTCGGTTGTCGACCCCGTCCCAAATTGCACTAAACAGAATCCTCTGGTTTATCGATCAGTACCCGTATCACCCTAGAAATTAAATTGTTTACCGTTTTGAATTCTTTTGCCGGTACAGTTAAAACTTGACAACTTAAGGGACTTCCATTTTTATTCGAGTTAGTGGCGGTGGTAAGTCAATGCGCGCTTTGTCATGGTTATAAGCCGTGCGCACAGTATTTACCTGAAAATTCATTGTCCACTAGACTACTGCGAAGGTATGTCTGTAGGTGCATGTCCAGCTGTGTCAAAGCATTGTGTGTTACAACCACTACTTAGCTAAAGAATATCACAAAGAAAACTTTTAAATAACGTGTATTGTTTTGTTGTTGTTGTTTTTTCCTTCAATTCAAGCAGTTGCAGAGAGTTGTTACTATGGCACTGAAATCCCTTTACCCTGTATGCTAAAATAAAAAACTGGACATTATTTTCAGTAGCTTCAGTGTTAGGAGTCAATAAAAATTGTATAGTCTTTAGGCTCGCTCGCCATTTGTGCTCAAGCACACCACTAGTATATATGTATGTATGTATGGATGGTACGTATGCTCTTTAAATGCGCGCGCTTCTAATTACGTAAGTTAGGTAAAGCGTTCACAGTTCCAGTATTTTTCAATTAACAAGCGCGGAGAATCATACTGCACTGCCTTATGCAACTTTGTTTCAACCAAAAAGTATACAGCTACTCTCTTCTTGAAACAATTGTGAAGTCTTTGTCAAGCTGCGCTTCTTTGCCACTGCTTTCGAAGTTTTTATTCAGGTAATTCTGTTAGTTTAGTCTGGGATCAGAGACTTTAGATTCTCTGATGCTAACTGAGAATGGAAAGGGTTACACTGTGCACTACAGTTAGATGTAATTTCTGTCCTATTTTTCTGTAAAAAGAGTCTGCTCGCTCGCCATGCATTTGCGCTATTTCCTTATTTTCAGTAGCTTCAGTGTTAGAAGTCAAAATCATTCATATAAAAATAGTATAGTCTTTAGGCTCGCTCGCCATTTGTGCTCAAGCACACCACTAGTATATATATATATGTATGAATGTATGTATGGATGGTACGTATGCCCTTTAAACGCGCACGCGGGGAACTTTTTTCTCCATAAAACACGGCTTTTTAGGCTTGACCCAGTTTATTCTGAAACTACAGCATTAAGCAAGCCTTTAAGCACAGAAGTGTGAGAAAATTCCTGCGAAGACGCTTGCTTTTCAAGAAACAAAAAGTTGATTCGACCGGTTACTATGGCTTTGAAGACCCTTTTCCAGACTTAATTTCAAAACTTCGCCGTTTTATGAGGGGATACGGAGTGCCGATGTTTCTTTAGCTAACTGCTGTTCTTCCATTTCTCTTTGTCGTGCCTGGGCTCTGGTCTCCACTGCATTCACCTGCATAGAAGGGGAAGGAAAGCAAGCATCTACAATTGACCTATCTACTGAATTGGCAAGATTTACATCTAGCACAGTATGTTCCCCATGAGTCTTTCTGCGGGCAACTGCTGCCACCCTGGTCACTGGTTCCTCAGCCTCTTCTGCCTGTAGATGAGATGACCATGAATGCCTCGTACCAGGTAGAACTCCTGCAATAGCTGGTTTGGTTCAACAAGGTAGTCTGGGATAACTGCAATATCTGCCCCACTGTCCAAGAGAACATTACAAACCTCACCATTTACCATACCACTCACAAACTTTGGCTTATCCTGGCTTGTAGTGAAGTTGACTTTCCTCTCTACTTTATCACTTTTGGGCAATTTGAGGTTGTATGACTCCTTCCGTTCACCAAGGTCCTTCTTTGGCTGGTTACGCTTAGGACAGTCAGGACGAGTGTGTCCTGGTTCTTGGCAGTTGTAACATATCACTTTGCTTCCACTGGGTTTAGCTGGTGAAATGCTGTTCAGAAATCTGCACTCAGCTGTATTGTGATTGTTGCGGCGGCACTGAGAACACCACTTCCTTTGGTGCTGTTGATATCTCTGCTGCTGTCTTGGCCCATGTCCTTCATTGCCTCTGTCAAGTCGCCTGGTGGCTTCCATCGAATCAATCCGGTCACAAAAGTCTGCTAAGGCATCAAACGAGTTTGGTGTTTTAGTGTCCAAGAGATCTTGCTGTCTAACACTGAGGGTTGTCCTCAACAGTGCTGCTGCCAAACGAGTAAGTATTTCTGTCTTGTTGGAGTCTTCAAAGAAAAATCTTTTTAAAAGCTGAGTAATCTGCTGGATTGTCTCCCTATGCTTTCTTCCTTGGGAGTCCTTGACAAGGGTATCAAATAACTTGGAACCTATTTCGTTAATTGACTTCCCAGCTCGTTTAAATATCCTGGCCTTCAGGTCTTCATAAGTTGCTGTGGGTGACATGAGTGTATCCAGCACACAGTTCTTGATTTTTGGGGTTAACTTGCTAGTGACTGCCTTCTTCCACATTGCCAATGGAATGGCATGCTGGTTAAGCTCCACTTCAACAGATTGCCGGAGCTCCACATCCTGTCCTTCTTTCATGTAAGGGATTCTTTCAATAAAGCTGTCTCTTTTTGCCTGTTCTCTGTTTTCCAAATCTTTAGCGGCAATACTCATGAGCTGGTTCCTTTCTTCCATTCTCTGTGCATCCAACTTCTCTTGTTCTACTTCTTTTACTTTCCTCTCTGTTTCCTCTTTTGCTTGTTTATCTTTTAATTGCTCCTGGACTAGAGCTAGCTTTTCTTTCTCCAATGTCAATTCTGCTCTACGCATTTGCCTGTCCACCTCCTGTGACTGCACCATCATTGTAAGTAAAGCAGTAAAATCTGGCTGGACTAGCTGAGGTTGTTGTTGTTGTATTTCATCCTGAGCTGGTTGAGGTTGCTGTTGTTGCTCTAGACTCATATCTGACAATTCTATGTCACTTTCAAGCTTTGAACTCGACTGATTTGCTTGGTTCGATTTTGACCGCAGATGGTGTGGTTCCTGTCGTGTTGACTTAGGCTTCTTTGATGGGTGGTACAAATTCTCACTGTTCACCTTCTGCTTAATTCCTCCTCGACGCCCCGACATAAGCCACAGACAAAGATGCTACCTGAACAAAAAGAAACAAAGTGATCACAAATAAGCACAAAATGAAATAAGAAAAAAAAAAAAAGAGTTTAACTTATGATGGAAAAGTTACTCAGTTTAACCACACGTAGACTTGAGCTTCACTGCTTGGTAACTTGGCTTTCCTTCTCGGCTTCTTCCAATGGCGAGCTGGTCTTTTCCAAATTGATCACCGCTGCCTACCACTTGTGGGGGTTTGTGTTGGAGTTGGAAAGGGAGTAAGCAGGATACAGTAGCTACTCCTCCACTGATGGATGTTTCAGTTGCTGCCACCAGAGTTGTGGCCCTTAAAGTGTACGCAGCTAGTGCCCAGGATAGCCTTTCCCAAATAAGTCGGTTAAAGAACTTTAATTCAGGAAACAACAGAGTACAGGGGAGAAGCACACGAAACACTGGGTTGGTACAACTGAACAACTGTGCAATAACTAAGCATATATATATGAGTGAAAGGTCAGCAGGCGCTCCAGGCACCTTTACAATTATGTGGAACATATGTTTTGTGTTCTTGTTGATATGCAAAAATGGACATGGAATGTTATTTAGTGTTTCTGTCAGTCTTCTAATGGATTCCCTTGTTTGTTGCTAATGTCCTGCCCGACATTTAGTATAAAATTAAAGATAATTGCCCTCATTTTCTAACTCACTGGTTTAAGATTTGCTCATTCCTCCTCTGCTCTGCCACTTCAACACGCTCGCTCCACTCCTCAGTAACCAGTTCAATAAAAGGGGATACCCATATTTCCACAGGATACCCATATTTCCCTTAAATATAGGTACGGGGGTATGGGGGCACCCATTTTGTCGTAAATATAGGTACCTGGGACACCCATATTAAGAATTTACTTTACACCGGAAAACTTCCCTCCAGTAGGCGTGGCTAAATTATAAACTGGAACACTCATAAGAACGACTTAAAGCATTGATTGATGGGTATAGTTGTAGTAATAAAACTTTATAAGGAGTATTTCAAAATACTAACTTGTTAACTCGTTTTTATAGTTGTATATAGCTAAAGTTATTCATAACCATTGAGCTATATTACGCTTTTGCAGGGATGGATAAAAAAAAATTACCACCAGAGGAACCTAAAACCTGTAGATGAAACTCGATATTTTAAACCAATGAGGAGTACATCGTGGAATGAGTATTTTAAGACATTTAGTGCGAGTTAAGGTAAGAAATTAATTTTTAAGGTAGATTCACTTGTAGTACAATATGATATGACATTTCATTATTAAGATTTAGAGATTGTTTATGTGATAGTATTATTGTTTTGTACTGGATTTTGACTTTGAAATGTATTCAATAAACACCAAAATCCATTTTGTAATGTGTGTGTTCAAAATAAACAGGGTCACAGACAATTTAAATATGAATTTTTTTATTAATATTATTTGAATGAATCACAAGTTATATACTTGCCATTTATGCCATTATTACCATTATATTTACCCATGACAACTGTAACTGCTGGTGTTTTTTAATTTATTTCCTAGAATAGAAATTGAGCTTTATGTAGTGTTTCCATGGCTACAGCAGGCACAACAGATATAGATATATGCACTAAGTTCATTGTGTATGTGTGAGTTTGTGTGTATGTTCATTATTTGCTATAGACAAAGGAGTTTCACATACAGTAGAGGCAAGGGTGTTTCTTGGGCAACGAAACCAGTCTCTATAGCAACGGCGAGCACAGCAGGTAGTTTAGATCATGTACATATGATGTTGGTTATATGTATGTGTGTTATAATGTATGTTAGTATACTTAATATTATTTCAGTCAGTAGAGTCTCAGTGGCACCCAGTGGTAGCAAGGCTGGTCCTAGGGAAACAGTGGGCATTGCAGGTGATGTATA